>Ga0209396_1001232_pt1 | contig 28990 bp, 28 predicted proteins | sample GOMGulsemesocosm_6_FD_184638 | JGI IMG/M metagenome (GOLD analysis project Ga0209396, IMG submission 184638) | Methane-oxidizing microbial communities from mesocosms in the Gulf of Mexico - GOM8C Gulf of Mexico (SPAdes) (version 2) | ecosystem: Environmental > Aquatic > Marine > Cold seeps... | reverse complement strand
TTTTTGTTTAGCGACAATAGCGCTGTGGTCCCACCTGATCCCTTTCCGAACTCAGAAGTGAAACGCAGTTGCGCCGATGGTAGTGTGGGAGTTCCCATGTGAGAGTAGGACATTGCTAGACTTCTATTTAAGTTTGGAAGATGGATCGAAACAGCGCCGATGGTAGTGTGACTTATGTCGCAGTAAAACCCATGTGAGAGCGTAGCGGGACATTGCTAGACTTCTATTTAGAGAAGCCCGTTATGAAAGTAACGGGCTTTTTGCTTTCTGACGTTTGAAAAATGAAACGCAGTTGTGCCGATGGTAGTGTGACTTATGTCGCACCTCTTTTATTAGAGAAGCCCATGTGAGAGCCTAGCGAGACATTGCTAAACTTGTAATTTGTGCTTTGGCACACGAGAAGCCCGTTACAAAAGTGACGGGTTTTTTGCTATCTAAATACCTAGATTTTATTATTTAAAATTTTTTTGAATAATTACTGAACAAAGGGCCTCAGTGAAATCAATAGGCTCTTCTTTATTTTATTATCTATACTATTTATTATTCTTTCGGAGCGGTACGAATAAATGAGAAAATTGCTATCTTCCCCTGTAAAAATGGCATTAAGTGATGCTGAAAATGCTATTTATCAAAATGCTTTAAAATATATCACGCCACTAAGTTTAAATTTGATGGCTGTTAAAGTATCTACCAGACCTGAAGATTTTTTAGGCTGGTGTGCAGAATTACTTAATATTTGCCGTAATGGTGTTAATAAAGATCTACTTGAAGCTGACCAAGTTGCTCCGTTAAAAAAACTTGATGAGATCCTTTCTCTAGGCGCAAGTGTTAGCCAACTCAAAATGTTAAGAATTGCACCTTGGCCAATCTATACCTCCTTTATAGAGCAACAAAGTGAATTACATGCGCTGGATGAACGCCTTTCTCTGCTTGATTACATACAGGTAATAAAAGAGAAACCTTTGAGTGATATGAACGAGAATGAACGTTTAGCCTTTTCAGGTAAACATACCAATACTCACTGTCATACTCAGTACAACTTCGATGTTGAATGGTTTGCAGGAACAAAAGGCGCTAAAACTTTTCACCTATTATTAGCTGAACAGCCAGAAAAGTTTGATAAAGCACTATCTCATATTCCACTAGAGGGTGATGTTACACCAGCCCAGTATCGTGATTTTGTTACTGACTATAAGGCTATTTTCAGTAATTATACTAAAAATAAACCAGCGGGTGAAAAAGCTCCGCTCGTTGCTGCAACGCGTTTATTAGTTATGCGTCGACCTGATCAATTTATAGCGTTAACTAATGCTAAAATTGACGTGCTTTGTCAGGGCTTATCTATTGCTAAATTTAATGCTTTTGATTTTGAAAGCTATTGGCAGGATATGATAGGTACAATGCGTACTTTTTCTTGGTGGCATCAATCAGAGCCAGAAAATGAGCGTGAACTGAAGTTATGGCGTTTTCGTGCTGCGCTAATAGATGTTTTTCTTTTTGTTGATGAAGACTTTGCGTTAGGCTCTAACTATTTACGCATAAAAGATAAAAGCGTTGCGGCAAGTGAACGTACCTATAAATCAAAAATGAAACGAGTGAAACTAACGCCAGAAGAGTTGGTTGATCAAGCGTTAGCTGCTGACGATATGCCCGAGTACATCCAGGCTAAACGTGACACAATCTTAAGGGAAGTGAAAACAGGTAAAACTGTCGAGCATGTCATTGGCTTGATGAGAGCGATCTTTGGTTAGTTTGATATTTACTTAGAGAGATACAAAATTTATCTCTCTAAGTTTTCTTATCAAATATTCCCGTTACCTGACCTTCTTATTCTTCTGCTGATAATATAAGAACTGTTTTCAACTCTTATAAACTCAAGCTATTAAGCCATTCCCGTAAAATTCATTGCTATTCATTCAAAAATAAATCTTATTTATTTCTATCTCTTATAGATTGTTAGTTAAGTCGCTATAGCAGGTTTACTTGGCAATGTATTAGCCTTGTTAATAGTCATCGCTTTAAATAAATATAGAACAAAAATACCAGATAATAAGTGTCCTACCATCAGTAAAGGGTAAAGTGAATATTCTCCATCATTGAGACCAAACCACGCTAATGGAATTAAAAGCACTAGCCGATGAACTATACCAAGCACATTAGCATTGATGACTTTATCTTTTGCATTGAGGGTAGATTGATAAACGATTACACAGCCAGCGCCTATATATCCCCACGGTAACCAAGTCAGATAATGTTTTAAATGTATGGCTACAGTATCGTGTGGACATAATGTATTCGCCCAAAAATCTACAGTGTAGTTAAGCCCCACAGCGATAATAAACTGTGCTATTAACACGACAGAAAACATATAGCGGTAAGCTTGCTTTACCCTTTGATGGTTACCTGTCCAGTAGTTAAAACCTATAATTGCCGGCATAGATGTTGTTAACGTCATCGGGATTAATAATATGATAGCCTCAAGTTTGAAAATTAGTGCAAAAGCGGCGACATAAGTATGGCTATAACTTGCGGCAATTAACGTTAATACCGCCAAGCTCAAGGGAGTAATTAATTGTTGGCCAATAACTAGTATACTCGCCAATTTGGGTTGTTTGCATTGAGTTTTCAGATCCTTAAGTGAAGGCCATTTTAGTTTGATTTTACGATGCAAAATATACAAAGATATCAAGCTAAAGCTGATATCACTTATGGCATGCACCAGAGAAATAGCCACCAAACTATCAAAATATAACGGACTTTGTGGTAATAAAAATAATAAAGCCAAGCTGCCTTTTAGTATTACCCAATAAACCATAATAATACTGGCAAGTTGGCTGAAATTTAAAGCGCGTAGGATGCCATTGATTTGCCACACAACCCCTAAAAATATCCATGAATAATATCGGTTGTTGATATAGCTTAACTGCTCAGTTACTAAGTGAGGTGCTTCCAATGCCATTTTACTTGAAAGCCATTCATTATTACCTAATAGCTGTAGTAGTTGTTCGGAAAAGGTTAATGCTAATATTGTAATTAATAGAATTTTTAGTGCTGAGCTAAGTAACACCTGACTTATGCTAAGACTGATATTATCTTTATCGAGACAAGCCGACTTTACCGCCTGATTATTACACCTAATACTTGTGCCAACCGCAAGAGCCGTCATTGCCGCGGTTATGGGAACGGTGAAACCAAAGGCTGTTAATGTCGCTGTACTCGTTAAGGCAATTAACCCCGACTCTAATAGCTCATACATCAATAATAATAGAATAGCCATAAACATCGGCTGACTGTTACGCCAAATGACTGATGATATTTTCCCTTCAAGTAAACTCGTGTGATCTTTTACTGTCATCTATAGATTCTTCTGATTTCTTATATGGATAGCATATAAGAAGAGCAGCAATACTTTAATTAACTTTCGATATTCAATGTAACAATTTTTGTCATAAGCCCCTATGCTTGGATGTAGTTAACTTATGAAAGAGATCCCTCACTATAGTTAGTACATTATAAGCCTTGCCCAAACTGAAGAAATGTTTGATGTAGTATTTCCTCTGCTGTTTCCTTGGATAAGCAGTTAGATAAAATATTATCGTTAAATGTCTCTTTGCTCACTTCTTTTTCTACAGACGTCCACTTCATATTTTTTAATACCACCTCAACCCTACATCTGCTACTCTCATTTTTTTTGATATAGAAAATATTAACAGTGTCACTGCGATTGATTAGATTTTTATAGGGATAAGTATTGGCAGTATTTATCGTGGTTTTTCAGCTACAGCAAGTTGAACAAAAATGAGTGAACTGATAATAGCTACGTATTTAAGGGATTTTATAGATATTTTTTTCATTGTGATTCTCGATTGATGACATAAGTGTTGATGAGATATTAAGTATGATAAGGTGGTAAAACAAACGATATTAAATTAAGTTCAATTAAGAAAAACTTAAGTATGACGTATTTACCACCACTGAAGTCCTTACAATTTTTTCTGGTAGCAGGGCAATCTAAAAACTTTAAGCACGCAGCTGAACAACTGAATGTGACGCAAGCTGCTGTCAGTCAACAAATTCGATTATTAGAAGAAAACCTCCAATCAAAATTGTTTGAACGTACCAATAAGCAAACAACCTTAACCGAAAAAGGTCGAATGCTATTACCCTTTACACAAAGGGCATTTGAAGAACTAACAACAGGAATTCAAGTTGTTACAGGTGATCCTAATCCACAAATATTACGGATATCGACAGTACATTCTTTTTGTTCTCTTTGGCTTATTCCTAGGCTTCAGGAGTTTCAAAAATTACACCCTGAAATAATGGTGCAACTTGCTCCATCTGGTGAGCTTGTTGATTTCAAACAATCCAATATTGATTTAGCAATTCGTATGGGACGAGGCGGGTATGGTGACTTAACAGAGAAAAAAATCTATGATGATAATCTCATCTTTGTCGCTAGTCCTAAGCTACTCGTTGGTATTGATAAGGATGATCCAGAACAAGTCTTTGGCTTACCTTGGATAGAAGACACGAGTATAGGAATACAGGAAACATTTCAGGATTACTGTAAAAGCATAAACTTTAGCTATGAAACATTGGTTCCTGTCATGCAAACTAATGATGCACTCCCTTTGATTGATAGTGCAGTTCATGAACGTGGTTTTTTATTGGTAAACAGTAGCTTGGTTGTTGAGCATATACGCGCAGGTCGTTTAGTTAAGTTACTCAACTACGCCCAAAAAAGCCCTTATTCACTTTATCTTGTCGCGCCGGAACAGCAATTTTTATGGAAGAAAGTTAAGCTATTTGAAGAGTGGTTAGTCCCCAAGTTACTTAAATCTTTCTCTGAATTTATATAGATGAAAAATGTCTAGTGAAATAGCGAAAGCCCACTCTATTGCCATAATAGTGATTATTTTTAGTATTATGGCTAATTACCGCCGTAATACTATTTAACATCAAAGCATTAAGTTTAATCACTATCAATACTTTAAAGCGTGATTGCGTTTAGTGGTGCCTAATTGAGGATCGTACTTCAAAATATTACCAAAAAACACTATACTGTGTTTATGTACAGTTACGTTGGTTTTTTATGAAAATTATACCCGTTTATATTGAAGCAGGCATATCCGGCTTTGAGAGTCCCGCAGCAGAATATAGAGAGCTAAATCTATCATTAGAGGAATTACTCCTTCAGCATCCTAATGCGACTTTCTTTGGTTTAGCTAATGGACGGTCAATGGAAGGCAGAGGGATTTTTAACGGCGATGTGCTTGTTGTCGATAGAGTAGAGCATATTAGTAATGGCTCTGTAATCGTGGCAAATTTTAATGGCTGCTTTGTCTGCAAAATAATTGATACGGATAATGCCTTATTGCTATCTGCCTCCGATGAGCACAAGGCTATTAAAATAACAGATAGTGATGACTTTCAAATAGAAGGGGTAGTCAATGTATCTTTTAGATTGCACAAAAAACTTCCCGTACTGCTGTCATGTTTGGGTTAGTTGATGCGGTTTCCTTTTATGCACGTGCCGAAAAGGTTTTTGACCCAAGCATTAGGCATAAACCTGTTGTTGTCTTAACGAACAATGACGGCTGTATTTGTGCTGTCTGTCCTATCGCTCGAAAGCTAGGTGTACCTAAATTTGTGCCTTACTTTAAGGTTAAGTCATTTTTAGCAAAACATGGTGTAGTGGTTCGTTCTTCAAATTATGAGTTATATGCTGACTTAAGCGAAAGGATGATGAATGTTATTGCACGGTACTCGGACAACCATTACGTCTATTCGATTGATGAATCATTTCTACATTTCAAGAACTTTAGTTGTGTTGATAACTGGCATGAATACGGCCATGTAATACGCAAAGCTGTTTGGCGAGAAACACGCTTACCCGTTGGCGTAGGTTTTGGCGCGACCTTAACTTTAGCAAAAGCAGCGAACCATGCATCGAAGAAATTATCAGGTTTTGATGGTGTCGCTGTGATAGATGATAAAGCCTCTCGTAAAGAAATCCTCTCTAGAATGTCACTCACCGATGTTTGGGGTATTGGTAATAAGTTAGGCAAACGTTTGAATATATTAGGGCTTAAAAATGGCTGGGACTTAGCTAATCAATCACCTAAAGCTATGCGAGGTCAGTTCGGTGTTGTCGTTGAGCGTACTGTGAATGAATTAAACGGTATGTCATGCTTAAATTGGGATGAAATAGGACAAGACAAACAAGAAATATTTTCAACACGTAGCTTCGGGCAACGAGTAACAGATGGTCATGCACTAAAAGCTGCGCTATCAAGTCACGCCAGTATTGTAGGTGCAAAAGTTAGGAGGCAAGGCTCTTTGATTAAACGTTTAGTTATTTTTGCATCTAGCTCGCCACATGATGACAATTATTACAAAAAATCAGTCATTTATGAATTCCCTATTGCGACAGACAATACCCTAAAACTTGTAGGTGCTATTTCTTATGTATTTGATAGTATTTATAGCCAAGGTGTTAACTTTTATCGCTGCGGCGTGGGTGGTGTTGAGTTAGATAATAGTCAGTTCCAGCAACAGGACATGTTTAACCTAAGTGTGAATAATCCACCGCTGATGAAATGTTATGACCAAATAAACCATCGTTATGGTCGCGGCGCCGTTGAAGTGGCTATCGCTGAGAAAAATGAAAAGTGGGCAATGAGGCGAAACTTCTTATCACCTCGATCTACGAGTAACTGGTCAGAGATACCTAAGATAATTTGCTGATGCCGTCATGTTGATACATTTTTTTGATAAAAGAAGCTAGAGGTAAGTATGTGTGGTCGATTTAGTGTAAACAAAACAGTTTCACCTATTGTGAGTGAGTTATTTAATACGCACTTCCATGCAGAAACGAATGCTAACTTAAGTCCTAGTCAATCAGTTGCAACGCTAGTTAATAGCAACTCAACTTATCATCAGGTTAATGCGCTATGGGGAATAAAACCCTCATGGTCAAAAAAGCTTATTATCAATGCTCAATCTGAAACGGTTGCTGCCAAGCCGACATTCAGACAAGCCTTTCAACATCAACGGTGTTTAATTCCATGCAATGGTTGGTTTGAGTGGCGAACAGAAGAGGGCAAAAAAGTTAAGTACCTATTTGAGCATACTGACAAAGTGCCTTTGTATATGGCTGGTATATTGTTTCAGCATGAATTTATTGAGTTAGTCACGCTAACAACAAAGCCTAATCTTAAGTGCGGTCAATACCATAAACGAATGCCTGTTCTCATTGCTGGTGATGATAAAGACTTCTGGTTTCAATCTTCCCCTCAAGACATCGAACCATTATTTCAGCATGTGAGCGACCAAATGATTCATATTGAACGAAGTGAATAGGTTTGTAGTTAATTGTGTGCGAAAACAATAGGTTATAAAGGGATGAATCAAAGCTTATGCTTATGGTGTTAAGAAGGATTATGGACTCATATCCAAATCACCTTCACTTGGGCTAACCCCTCTAAGGCGTTTCTTATCCTATCTTTTGCTTTTGGCGATAGAATTGCACCTTAGAGCTGCTGGTTATCGGTTAAATGAGTGAAATATATTATTCTGTGACTCTAGCTAATGTCGCTTCACTTTTGTTACGAAAAAACATGACTAATAAACAAGTAACGCCACAAACTATGGTAATACCAGCCAGAGCAGTAACATTAACTATATTCATTTGACTAACACCAAAAGTTATTGCAAAACCGCAAATAAATCGAACACAACCTGCAAGTGCAACTGCTTTCCCATATTGGTGCTTAACACCCTGCAATAATAGGCTCATTGAGGTTGATAGTACAATGGCTATGCCCATAGCCACAATACCCATTAGCAGAGAAAATAACGCGATAACAACAGTCGATACATTAACACCCACAAGCGGAGCAATGTATTTTGCACCATCTCCTGACAATAGCATGGCTGTAGCGGCTACAATTATCATCAAATAACCCGTTTTAAGCATGGTCTCTGTACTGTATTTTTTCAACGTTACCGATAACAACGAATTTGCAACAATCATACATGCGGCGTTAAAAGCAAAAAACAATGAAAATTGATACTCTGTAAACTGCCATTGGCTCATAAATATGACTGGAGAACTGGTGATAAAAGCAAATAGCGCAACAAAAGCTGCGGCATTCATCAACATATAGGGTAAGTAATTCACATTCATCAATATCTGTAGATAGCCCATTGATTTAGCCGTTTTAGCTGGTTTTAAGTTGGTATTATTAGTTTCAGGTAATGATATTAATATCCATATAAATAAGATAGCAGCATAAATAGCAAGAAAATAGAAAATACTCTGCCAGCCATAAATATCATTTAGCATAGCTCCTATAGAGGGGGCGACTAAAGGCGCTATCCCTATGGTGGCAGAAATGATAGCAATCGTTTTCGTCAGTTCGGATTTATCATAAACATCTCGACATATAGCAAAGGAGCTAACTGCACCGGCACAGGCTCCCAAGCCAAGTAAGAATCGTCCCACCATTAACGTTTCTACAGATGCTGCTTGCGCGCATAGCAAAGCAGCGAATCCAAAAAGTCCAATCCCGACCAATAACACATTACGTCGTCCAAATTTATCTGACAGTGGCCCATAGACTAGTTGTCCCAGTGAAAATGTGGCGAAAAACAGCGCTAAGGTAATCTGCACCATCGCTATGTCTGTGGCTAGTGCATCTGCAATAGCTGGCATGGCCGGCAAATAAATATCGGTAGACAAAGAAGCTAAGCAGCCCATTGCCACTAACATGACGATCAATTGTTGTTTTTTCATGAGTAACCCCTCAAGTAATTAGTTCTGTAGCTTAATCGACTTGATTTTAGAAATATAATTGATATCATCTTGGTTAAGTATAACTAAAATCTATAGATGAAAAGATGAGTATTTCAATTGAATTATTGCGTAATTTTAAAGAGGTAGTACGATGTGGAAATATTTCCCAAGCTGCCACCCATGTAGGGTTAACGCAACCAGCATTAAGCTCATCGATAAGAAAATTAGAGCATCAGCTTAAAGCTGAACTATTCCATCGTTCAAAGAAAGGAGTATCCTTGACTAGGGCAGGTAAGATATTACTTAACCATAGTGATTCACTTTTAAGAAACTGGGAGAGGATCACTAGCGCTATCGCTTGTGATAATAGCCAAATCAGTGGTCGTTATTCCATGGGGATACACCCAGCACTCTCTACTGTTACATTACCCCGATTCTTACCTAAACTAATGCAACAAAATCCGCTGTTGAGTTTTTCATTCTTTCACGGCAGTTCACATATAATCACAGAGAAAATAATAAACTATGAACTGGATTTTGGCATCATCATCAACCCCATTAATCACCCTAATCTAAGTTACCACCATTTGTTTGAAGATCAGGTTAAGTTTTATCAATCAAAAGGGCGTACAACATCAACAAACAATTGTATTGTGGCTTATGATGCAAGAATGTTTCAATGTGAGAGCTTGATGGAGCAAGCTCAGAGCCAAAAGCTGTTTACAGATAGCCAAATATTGCATATTGATGAATTACATGTCATTGCCTCACTCGTTGCGGCAGGTATCGGTTATGGCATATTGCCAAAACTGGTGGCTGAAAGTCATTATTGCGATTCAATTGAAACGGTAAAAGGCTCTCCAGTTTACCTTGACCGATGTTATTTAGTAAGACGGAAACAACAGAACACGTCTGCCGCAGCAGAGCATATAAAAGAAGAAATTATTAAAGAATTTTGCATGTAAAATAGATGGGTTTTGTTCTCAGAGAAAAAGTGTGTATTTCAATATCGGAGACTTATTTTTTTGTTAATAAAGTGCAGGCGCAGTGGCAAATATTTAAGTTCGTTTAGGGAGCTATAGCGACCAAAATATTGTGATTTCAGTTAATGTATTTAGTCGGTTTTATGGTGGAAATAAGTCTTAGCTCGTAATAAATGAGAAACATCTCAACCGCTATTACTTCTTGGTGAGCTGAGCCTAACGACTGCTTTAAGCCTCAAAGCTGCCGTTGATTTCCGATCACTTGATGTTAACTTTTAGCCTATATTAGACATTATTTTTTAACGACAGTTGGAATTTAAAAACTCTCTTGTTACATCAATAAGCTTTGAACGATTATTGTTGAAACTGTGGTCGTCTTTGATCAGCATATAATTTACTCGATTACCTTCTACTTTTCGCATGGCACTTACTACGGCATCTATCTCAGTAATTGGAATGACTTCGCTGTCTGCTGGAATAAATAGAATGGGTCGATTTGCAATTTTATGAGCTTTAGGAATCAAATTTAATTGCTCTCCTTTCTCTGCAAGCTCCTTTGACGAAACTTCTCCTGACCAACCTCGTAACATATACAAAGAATCTGCATACGATGCCCAAAGTTCCTGAGTTTTAATATCGTCACTTTTAAAGGTAACTCCAATATTTGCTCCATCGTATACAACACTGCATCTAACTTCGGGATTCTCTAATATGCCAGCGACAGCCATATGTCCTCCCATGCTGTGTCCGATATAAGAGATCTGCTTAGTATTAACTTTAAACTTTTCAGCATTCTTTGGTTGCTGTAAGAACTTGGTTACCGCAGTGACATCTTGCTCCGAACCAGAAAAAGAGAAATCCCCTTCGGCTCCCCAAGCACCTCGATAATGAAAAAACAATACATTCCAGCCAGCATCTCGCATCCCTTGTGCGACATCTAAATTTTTCTCATTACCAGGATAACCATGTAACAATATAGCCGTGGGGTGTGGGCCTTTGCCTTCAGCTCCATAGTAGATTGCAGGTAAACGTTTACCATGAGATAGCACAGTAACCTCTGCAGAGTTTTTTGGGTTATCCTTTACATTCTGTCGCTCAGGGGTAGCGAATATACTAAAAGGAATAATAAATATTAAACTAGTTATTATGTGTCGATACATCATGGTAATTTCCATTGGCTAGATCCCATACACGTTAATCACCAAATATGACACGTAATAGGTTGTTTTTACAAGCTATCCCAACGTTTTTTAATTTGATGTCATTTATCTACATTACTTATAATGTGACCAATATTACGTTTACTCTTCGAATACATCGGCACTGATTTTTTAACTTCTTTTGCTGTTAGCCGCCTGTAATAATAGTTGAGGCAGATGTTCGGATTGTAGGAAGAGTAGCCGGTTTCGTTTAAAGTCCCTTCGACCGCTTTGCTGGCGAAGCGGGCTATTGGGAGTTATAAATTCATATCAAAATTAAGAGCACTTTGTGGTAAATAAAGTCATGTCTCCAACATGATATCACCGCCCTAAAACTGCGTAGATTGTAGCTTCATGATTATTTCTTTTGGTTAACCTCATTCTGTTCAACATACACATACACTAATTCATTAAATCCAAAGTAATAACAAAGTATAAGTGAACGTCCGAGAGTAATGTTATTAGGCATATTGTTCTTGTGTAGTTCATAAATCACATTCCCAAAAAATCACTTCCGACTCATATTCTGGTGATGAAAGAAAATTCACGCGTACATTTGAGTTACAAAGTTGTTGACAATAATTACATCTAAAGTATGATGACGTTTCGTCACTGACGAATCGTCACATATTAAATAGTAGGCATTATGACACCACCTAAATTACTCGATGAAGCTGCACTCAAGGAAAGAGAGTTACAAATAATCAACTCTGCAGTATTACTTATCCAGCAGAATGGCATTGAAAATCTGACCATGGATAAAGTTGTTGCCCAAGTGCCTTTTTCAAAAGGGACAGTTTATAAACATTTTATTGGTAAAGAAGATCTATTATTAGCCATCAGTAATTATTCCATTGAAGTTTTAGGCGATCTATTTTATCGCGCCTATCAATTTAAGGGTTGCGCTCGCTCGCGCATGCTGTTGCTGAATTTCTCTTATCTTATCTATGCGATTTTATATCCTGCACTTTTTCAATGTGTTATGTGTTCTAAATCACCTAATGTTGCAGGAAAATCAAGTGAAAAGCATATTAATGAGGGTGAACGATTAGAGATTAAACTAATGACTTCTATTCACGGTATTGTAGAAGACGGTTTAAATGATAGTAGCCTGGCACTCCCGATGAATATGGATATACAGCAATTATGTTTTAGCAATTGGTCTATGGCTTATGGTGCTATTACATTGCTTTCAGGTGAAGTCGAACAGTGTAGCGGGAGAACAAATTTAATTGTAGAACGTGAGCTGTTCAACCTAAGTAATCTGTTATTTGATGGCATGGGCTGGCAACCATTAACTAAAGACAGTAACCACTGTGCAGAATTACAAATTGCTCTAGCAGAATTGTTCCCACAAGAGTTAGCACAAATTAGAGCAAAAGGCCGAGAACTAAACTTTAGCAGTTTTAGTTAGGTTCTTTTTGACCATATATTTATGGTAAGTAAATTATTGTGCGGTGTATAACCGCATTTTTTTGAAATATAAAGTGACGATTCGTCATCTTAAAAACTTCTTCTTTGAAGAAACAATGTTGAAAAACAAGGAGATTCACAATGAGAGACAAACTCTACAATTTTGTCGGTAAAAATCCATTTTGGGTAATACTGGTTTGTATTACTTTCGCTATGGTAGCGGGTATAGGAGCGCAAAAGTTAGAATTTAAAAATGACTATCGTGTGTTCTTTAGTGAAGAAAATCCGCAATTAACTGCTTTTGAGTCTATGCAAAAAGTCTATGCCAAAAGTGACAATGTCTCGTTTGTTGTGGTACCAAAAGATGGCAATGTTTTTACGGCGGAACATTTAGCGGCGCTGAAAAAATTAACTAAAGCAAGTTGGCAAGTACCTTATTCAACTAGAGTTGATTCAGTTACCAACTTCCAATATACCTATGCTGAAGAAGATGACATGATCGTTGAAGATCTTGTTATGACTACTAGAAATTTAACAAGTGATAAGCTTGAAAAGATAAAACAAATAGCAATTAATGAACCGTTATTGGTTAATAAGATTATTTCTAAAACAGGGCATGTTTCTGTTGTTAACGTTACCGTGCAATTACCGGGTATTGACCCGATGGCAGAAACACCTGAAGTAGCCACTAGTGTCCGTGCTATTAAAGATAAGTTTTTAGCACAAAACCCAGGTGTTGAAGTGCACTTATCAGGCATGATCATGATGAATACCTCATTTGGTGAAGCTTCATTAGATGATGGTTCAACACTTATTCCGTTAATGTTTCTTGTCGTTGTTATCACCATAGGACTATTACTGAGAACCATTACAGGTACCATTTCTACTGTACTTGTTATTATTATGAGTATTGTTACCACGATGGGACTAGCCGGTTGGTTGGGGTTCTATTTAACAGGGCCATCATCATCAGCGCCCACGATGATAATGACTTTAGCAGTGGCTGATTGTATTCATATACTCACATCGATGTTTTATGAAATGCGTCAAGGCGCTGATAAACGTACAGCCATTGCTCGTAGTATCAAAATCAATTTACAGCCTATCTTCTTAACCAGTATTACCACAGCTATCGGCTTTTTGAGCATGAATTTTTCTGACTCTCCACCGTTTAGAGACTTAGGTAACTTAGTGGCTATTGGTGTTATGTTAGCCTTTGTTTTCTCGGTTACTATTTTCCCTGCATTGCTAACGGTTTTACCTGTGCGGGTGAAAAAACAGTCTGAAAGTAAAAAAGACATTATGTCAAAATTGGCAGACTTTGTTATTGCCAAACGTAAGGCCCTATTACCTTTAACTAGTGTATTCATTATCGCTTCAGTGATGTTCATCCCAAACAATGAACTTAATGATGACTTTGTTAAATATTTTGATGAAACAGTGCCATATCGCACCGCAACTGATTACATGCAAGAAAACTTGTCTGGAATGATGGTAGTAGAAATCTCTGTTAAAACAGGTGAATCAAGCGGTATTAATGACCCAACATATTTACATAGCGTTAGCGATTTTAGTGACTGGTTACGTGCTCGTCCGGAAACTGACCATGTAAATACCATTACCGATACCTTAAAGCGTTTGAATAAGAATATGCACGGTGATGATCCTAGCTGGTACAAATTACCAGAGAGTCAGGAAATGTCAGCGCAATACTTATTATTGTATGAAATGTCATTACCTTATGGTTTAGATTTAAATAACCAATTAGATGTTGATAAATCTTCATCAAGAATTGTCGCAACTTTTAAAAATATGACCAGTAATGAACTGATTAATGTTGAAGCAGACATGATTGAATGGTTTGCCAAACATGCACCACAATACGAAGTTGATTTTGCTAGCCCAAGTTTGATGTTTGCCCATATTGGCCAACGTAATATTATTAGCATGCTTATTGGCACAACACTGGCGCTAATCTTAATTTCTATCTTGTTAGGTGTCGCATTGAAAAGCTGGCGCTTTGGACTTATCAGTTTATTACCAAACTTGGCACCTGCTGCGATTGCTTTTGGTCTTTGGGGCTTACTTAGCGCACAAGTTGGTTTAGGTCTTTCGGTTGTTATCGGTATGACCTTAGGTATTGTTGTTGATGATACCGTGCACTTTTTAAGTAAATACCTGCATGCTCGACGTGATAAAGATGCTAGTCCAAAAGAAGCCGTACATTATGCGTTTGATAATGTAGGACGCGCATTATGGGTAACTACTTTTGTATTAGTTGCAGGTTTCGCTGTATTGGCGCAATCATCATTTAAAATGAATGCAGATATGGGTTTCTTAACTGCACTTACCATTTTCATCGCACTTATAGTCGACTTTTTATTCTTGCCACCGTTATTGATGTTGTTAGATAAACGTAAAAATGTTGCGGCAGCCAATGATGATGTTATGTCAGATTCTGCGAATAGAACAAATAGTGAAGTGGCGTAATTGCTCACTTGCTAGCGACTAAGTGAAGTTGGCTGTTAAGCTAGCTTCACTTATTAAAAGTTTATAAAAATATTAACCCATTTATTGAATGCTGTAATTCAACTAGTTCATTCAATAAATGGTTAGTGAATTAAAGAAATTATAAGGATTTTACATGTTAACTAAGAAAATACTAATGAGCGCTGTATTAGCGCTAAGTTCGCTCAGCTTAATGGCTGTTTCAAGTGTCTCTTTTGCGCTAAGTGCAGAAGAGCAAAAGGGTTTAGATATCTCAGTGGAATCTAAAAAGCGCGACTTAGGCTGGCAAGACAGTACTGCTGATATGTTAATGTTGTTACGCAACAAACAAGGTCAAGAAAGCATTCGTGAAATTAAAATGAAATCATTAGAAGTACTTAATGATGGCGACAAAAGTTTAACTATTTTTAATAAACCTCGTGATGTAAAAGGCACTGCTTTTTTGAGTTTCTCACACCCCGTCGAGGCTGATGACCAATGGTTATTTTTGCCCGCACTGAAACGTGTTAAACGTATTTCTTCACGTAATAAATCGGGTCCATTTATGGGCTCTGAGTTTGCTTTTGAAGATTTAAGTTCGTTCGAGGTAGAAAAATATACTTATAAGTATTTAGGTGTAGATGAACTCAATGGTGTGACCAACTTTAAAGTTGAACAATATCCTGCTGATGAAAACTCTGGCTACACTCGCCGTGTTGTTTGGATAGATACTAAAGAATACCTTGTTCATAAAATTGATTTTTATGACCGTAAAGACTCATTACTTAAAACCCTTACTTTTAGTGACTATAAGCAGTATTTGGCTAAACATTGGCGCGCAGATACTCAAGAAATGATTAATCACCAAAACGGCAAAAGTACTGAATTAAAGTGGGCTAACTACAACTTTAAAACAGGGTTAAGTGACAGTGACTTTAACCGTAATTCACTAAAACGAGCACGCTAAGCTGATGTCCTTTACTTTAAACGAGCCTTTTACATGCGAGTTAAGTTCAAACGTTAAAACCAAGCTAAAGCAGTCTGTAATGGCTATTGCTACATGCACAAGCATATTGCTCAGCAATGCGCTATCAGCTAATGAAGTGGCAAGTGATATAGAGTTTGAAGCATCAGGTAATATTGCTCTTGAACAGCGTTACTTTTTTGACGATGCCTTGTATCCAGAACAGCTAAGCCATGGTCAAACGTCACTATCAGTAGAGCCTGAGCTTTACTGGCAGTGGAATAATGGTGATGATAGCGTGATCTTTACGCCATTTTATCGTGTTGACAGCCAAGACTCTCAGCGAACACATGGTGATATCCGTGAACTAGCGTATGTTCATGCTAGTGACGACTGGGAACTGCGATTAGGTATTCGTAAAGAGTTTTGGGGCGTTACCGAGTTTCAACATTTGGTTGATGTAATTAACCAAACGGATGGTGTTGAAGATTTTGATGGCGAAGACAAACTTGGTCAGCAAATGGTCAATTTATCAATGGTGAATGACTGGGGTATTGTTGATGTTTTTTTACTGCCTGGTTTTCGTGAAAGAACCTATGCCGGTGAAGAAGGACGCTTACGTGGACCTTTCGTTGTTGATGAAGATAATGTCAATTACGAATCTTCAGCGGGGCAACAACATCTTGATCTAGCTTTACGGTGGGCTCATAGTATTGGTGATTATGATTTAGGCGCTTATTGGTTTCATGGTACCAACCGAGAAGCTTATTTAAGTCCATCTTCACAGAATACTTTGCAACCCACCTTGCAGCAATATTACAGCCAAATGGATCAACTTGGTGTTGATGTGCAAGCAACATTAGGTGATTGGTTATGGAAGTTTGAAGGTATACATCGCAGTACAACACTTGAAGATTTCTGGGCAACACAAGCTGGCTTTGAATACAGTTTTGTTGGCGTTTTTGAGTCGAATATCGACTTAGGCCTATTGATGGAACATAGTTGGGATTCTCGTGGCGAAGTAGCACTTGGCGCGCAAGGTTCATTAATGCAAAATGACTTATTTGTTGGCGCAAGGTTAGCTTTTAATGACATGCAAAGTAGTGAATTACTAATGGGATTTGGTAGTGATTTAGACCACAATGCTTTTAGTTTTCTCATTGAAGCTAACCGACGTTTTGGTGATAACTTTATTGTCACTTTTGATGTTCGGCTGTTACAAAGTAATGACGAAAACGATTTACTTTACACTTTAAGTAATGATGACCATGCACAATTATCAGCAGCTTGGTATTTTTAGTTAATTCGCTGAATCGAGAGTAGTTAACTATTTATTTTTTAATTAATGATTCCCAATCACAATAAATTAAAAAACCAGTAATAAGACCTATTGCTGGTTTTTTTATATCTCCTTTACGTTGAAATACCCTGTTGCTGATTAGTTACCTATCAAGCCGTTAATATGAGCAACGACACTTCTATCTAATGTACTAGGGGCATAACCGCCTTCAAGAACTGAAACAATCTTGCCACCACACCAATGCAAGCGAGCCGTCGGTTTTGAATAGTATGTATAAACTACAAGGGCTTATAGTGAAAAATTTGAGATTGCTGATGGTGACCGCCTATCCATTGTTTACCTGTGTGGGCAGTAAAGGCATTAAGGTTAGTAATATTTGCGACGATATTTTTAACCTATGTCTTAGGCTCGAGTTTTATCGAAATGTTAGATGTTGATGTTTATACCCATCCGACTTGAAGATGCAGGGTTCAGCTGGAATTAGAAACGTCTTTAGGCAAGGCCTATTAGTTGTTTAATAGTCATTCTATTTTCAATTAATTTAACGTAGCATAAAACGTTTCTAAACCAGCCCATAGGGGAAAGCAGAGCAAATCATACTCAGCGCTGAATTTCTAATTAAGGGACAACCATTAATAAAAAATCCATCTTGATTATGAATCGCTCTGGTTTCCTGAAACGAGCATCTTCAAGTGGGATGGGTATATATGGCAATGAATTAATTGAACCTTTAAAAGCTATTAGTATCTCAGCAGTAGTTGTTGTGTTATTAGTTTTATTAGCATTGGCAATTATGTTGAGTGTTTTTGGTTCGTTAATCTTTATTGCTATGCTAGTTTGGGGTGGCTTTACTATGATTATGGTGGGAGTGTTTTGGTTAGTGACCAAAGATTCCAAAAAGGTACAATATAGATAACGTTAATAGCATAAATTATATAATAAAAATAATTACAGGAAGTAAAATGAATAAAAAATTAATTGCTTTAGCTTTATCCACAGCAATGAGCATTACGAGCTACGCAGATACTACCCTTGTTGCTACAGCGTTAGAAAATGATGATGTAAAAACTGCTGAAATAGCTTTTAATGAACTCTCTTTGGAAGAAAAGCAAAGTATTGAAGGGCAAATATTCAGTGGCAGAATTTTGTTGCAAAAAGATAAGACTGAAGAAGCGTTTGATTATTTTGAAGAATTACGCGATGACCATACCGAAAACAGTGACGTAAATTATTACTTAGGTGTTAGTGCAGTGATCATGGCACAAAAAGCGAGTATTTTTTCAAAGCTAAGTTATGCTGCAGATTTTCTAGAAGCGATGGAAAAAACACTTAAATTAACCCCCGATCATGAAGATGCGCTAAATACCTTGATTGGTTTTCATTTAGGAGCGCCGAGCATTGCAGGTGGTGACACAGATAAAGCCCTTACCTATGCAAAGCATCTGCAAAGCTTTAATAAAGAGCAAGGTTATGAACAACTAGCCAATGTTTATTGGCAAACTGAAAAAGCTGATTTAGCCGAACAAACATTGCTTGAAGGTTTAAAAGAATTTCCTGAAAGCGCTACATTATATTTGACTAGAGCAAGTGCTTATATTAAAGGTGAAGCGTGGAACAAAGCCCGTATTGATTTAAATCTTGCAATAAAACATGCCAAAGACGATGAAGAAAAAAGTCGTGCTTTATATCAACAAGGTAAGGTTTCTGCCGAGTCAAGACAAGAAATTGAATTAGGCATTGAGTCACTTATTCAGGCGATACCTTTAGTCGATGAACATTATAAGCCATGGGCAGAGTATCGTTTGGCACAACTTTATATTCACAATAAAGAGCTAGATAAAGCCCAAAGCTATATTGCCAATATTAATGTTGGTGAAGATGACAATTTAAAAAGTAAAATTAAGAAATTAAAAAAGAAGCTTAAAAAGCTAATAAGCTAATAAATTAAAAACCAGCAATAAGACCTATTGCTGGTTTTTTTTATATCACCTTTACGTTGAAACCTTCCTATTGCTGCTTAGTTACCAATTAAGCCATTAATATGGGCAACGACACTTCTACCTAATGCACTAGGTGCATAACCGCCCTCAAGAACTGAAACAATCTTGCCATCACAGTATTCATTAGCGATCACTTTGAGCTCATCGGTAACCCAACGGTAATCAGTCTCGGTTAAACTTACTTGTGACATATCATCTTCGATGTGAGCGTCAAAACCTGCCGATACAATGATTAATTCTGGTTTGAACTTATGTAATGCAGGTAACCAGTGCGCACTTATTTTTTCACGGAACTGCTCCCCCTTAGTTGTTGCTAATAAAGGCACATTGATAATTGGTGGCGTATTACTTTCTTCAATTTCAAATGGGTACAAAGGATACTGATAACTCGAGCAAAAAAGGTAACCTTTGTCATCTTCAGGTGAGGCATTAAAATGGTTTTTAATAATGTCTTCAGTACCATTGCCGTGATGCACATCAAAGTCGACTATGGCGACACGTTTTACTCCATATTTTTGTTTTGCATAAGCTGCAGCAATAGCGACATTATTGAAAAAACAAAAGCCCATGCCTTTATTGTGCTCAGCATGATGTCCTGGTGGTCTTGTTGCACAAAATGCAGAGCCTAGCGTACTTCCCATCACCAAATCAACAGCATCAACAACAGCGCCAGCAGAATACAAAATAGAGGTGAGGGTTTTTGCATTCATCACTGAATCTTCACCAACAGTAAAGTTATCTTCTCCCTCAGCCGGCGCATTATCAAAAACAAAATCAATATATTCTTGAGTGTGCGCTAAAGACAGTAAGCTCCTATCGATAGGTTTTGAGTCAAATTGACGGACTACATAATCTAAACCACTACGAATTAACTGGTCTGAAATAGCGGTTAAGCGTTTACCATTTTCAGGGTGATGATCACCCATGTCATGTTCGCCACACTTATAATGACCTATGATTCCAACGGGCATAAAAACTCTCTTTATATTGTTAGTGACCTTACATCTTGTCGCGTTATAGTCCAATTAATGCGTAAAAAGTACTCATTGATAGCCATCAACTCCGTGCTTTTTCCTTTTACTTGAACTCTAACGCTTAAAGCTGAATGGTCACTGTATATTCAACTTGTATTCAGTTTTTTCAAATCACATATCAAATAGCAGCAGTTAGCTCTCTACTGCTATTTCAGTGAGTGGCAGTTTCAAACTCACTTCATCAAAATCTTCACTTGGCTGACGCTCAAAACCGGAACGCTCAAATACCTTCAACATTGAGGCATTATCACTTCTTACACACGCTACTAAACTATCCAGTTTACGTATTTTGGCAATGGCAATCATTTCACCTAATAAGGTGCTTGCCATGCCGCGGCCGCGTAAACTTTCTTTAATCACAAATGCTACTTCACCGCTATTAATGTTTTCAATGTAATAATATCGCGCAACAGCCTGTATTGCTTCGCCTAAAGAATCCTTCTTGGTGAAACATAAGGCTAGATCGACATGTTGATTAACACTGACCAAATTACAAGATTTCTCTCTGGTCATTTGGGTAATATGGTGGTTGTAGCGCATCATCAAGGTTTCTTTATTATGAGAATAAAAAAATTCTTGTAATTTACGTTCATCAGCAGGTGCTAACGGCCTTAAAATATAATTTATATTGGCAAAGTTAAAGCGCTTCATTTCAATAGTACCCAACTCAGGTACAGAGCTAGGAGAGCTCTCTTGATATTCAGGTACCCAGTAATGTTTACGAACATCAGCGAGCAGTTGTTCACGAAATTTAGGGTGAGCAATTTTAATGAGTTCTAACGCACGCTCTCGAATGCTTTTACCTTGCAGTGAGGCAATGCCAAACTCAGTTACCACATAAGAAACATGACCTCGAGAGGTTACTACGCCACCACCTTCAGTAATATGGGCAACAATACGGGATATTTTTCCATCTCGCGTTGTTGAGGGAAGGGCAATAATAGGCTTGCCACCTTTACTCAATGATGCGCCGCGAATAAAGTCAACTTGACCACCAATACCGCTGTAAAACTGGTAACCAATAGAGTCTGAAACAACCTGACCAGTTAAATCGACTTCAATAGCACTATTAATAGAAACCATGTGGTCATTTTTCGCGATTTTTACTGGGGAGTTAATGTGCTCTGACGGATAAAACTCCACATGAGGGTTACTGTCAACAAAGTCATATACTTTTTGAGTACCTATGCAGAAAGTCGCCACTGTCTTGCCTTTATGATAGGTTTTTCGGCGATTATTGATAACCCCTTTAACCATTAAATCAACAATGCCGTCGGATATCATTTCAGAGTGGATACCTAAATCTTTGTGATTACCTAAATACTTTAAAACAGCCTCCGGAATTTTACCTATGCCGATTTGTAAGGTGGCACCATTTTCAATCAACATGGCAACATACTGACCTATTTGTTCTGTACGGCGGTCAACCTCTGGCGGGATCACTTGGGGTAAGTCTTGCTCTGCATTGAGCCAAGCATGAACTTGATTTATATGTACAAAACTATGACCATTAGTACGTGGCATTTTAGTATTTACTTGCGCAATAACGTATTTAGCGGCTTTGACTGCGGCTGAAACAATATCAACACTCACGCCGAGCGAACAATAGCCAAATTCATCGGGCGGACTTACCATGATAAGCGCCACATCAAGTGGTAAGCTATTTTCATTAAATAATCGTGGCACATCAGAAATAAAACAAGGCGTATAATCGCCACGGCCTTCAGCAATGGCTTCTCTAATATTTTTCCCGCCGATGAATAAGCTATTCACTTTAAAAAGATCTTTATGTTCAGGTTTAGCCCAAACATTTTCTGATAACGTTAAGATATGAACAGTTTCGATATCATGTAAACCAGCGCTATGGTCAATGAGATCGTCTATTAATGCATTGGGAACAGCGGCATTTGAGCCAATAAAAATACGATTACCTGATTTTAAGTAATCACCCCACTTAACCGATTTTCCATCAACATTGGGTTGTTTGTCTTGAATTGTCATGAAATTTCCTTGGCTAATTTTTCCTAGGTATAGGAGGTATATACTTAGTATGCTCCCATAAATAAGGCATTTGTTGATCACTGTCAAATGTGTGTTTGTTATATCTGTAAATAAGTTATAATTGCGTGTTTTTACCATGGTTAACGTTTGATTTAAATGCGACTTTAGTTTGCTTTGATCTGCATCTCTCTTTATTAAAAGGTTTGGTATTTGTGTTACAAGAAAAAATATTTATTATCGGTTTACCTCGAACTGCAACGACTAGTGTTTGCTTGGCCATGTTAGAGCAGGGTTTTAAAACCGCGCATAATGCCTATACTCAAGCCGCATTTTCCCAAGCACAAGTATTAGCAGATACTCCTATTTTTTGTGATTACCAAAAACTAGATAAACACTTTCCTAACAGTAAGTTTATTTACCTTACCCGCTCCCCAGAGCGTTGGTTGCCATCAATTAAGCAGTTATTGCAACGCATGATGGTCAACTTACAGCGTAGTGATGGCGGTTTTAATCCACATTTAAAACGTTGTTATAATGAGGTGTTTTCGCCGTTAACTGAAGAAAACCTTAATAGTGACGAATTTTTACAGAGCTGTTACACCCGGCATGAGCAAGGTATTGTTGATTACTTTAAAGATAGACTGCAAGATTTACTTACCATAGATGTGAGTGATGAAAATAGTTATCTGAAAATGTTAGCTTTTCTTAATATTGATAAGAGTAATGCGAGAGAGGGCGGTTTTAAACAAATTAATTTGGGCGGTAAAGTTAAAGCTTGGCAAGGACTGCATAACAAGTTGAAAATAGAGTCGACCAATAAAGGTAAAATCGATAAATTGCTTTATTAAACAAGTTCAAGTCTATGTATTAAAGCGGGATATTAAATATTGTTCCAATACCTGTTCACAGGTAAAATCACGGCAAGTTCATCAAATAACGCTTATTTAGTAAATTTTGTTAAGTAATACCATTTCCATTAAGTTTGTGATCTTGTTGTGCGTAGGGAAAATAAATCAGGGCAAGGCGCTTGATTGAGCAATAGCTAGCTATTGGGATTGAGAGCAACGCAGACGAGGATTATTTTAACCCGCACAAGTGGGCAATAATTTAATGGAATTGGTATAACCCTCATTAAGCAAATAAAGATTTAGAGAGTAGTAAATATGTTTGAATTAAAACACCACACGGGCCAAGACTGGGTTGACGCTGTTATGGCTGACTTTGATTGTTTTTTACAAGACCACGCAGCTGCTGAGAAAAAGGCATCTGGTATGGCTATGGCGATGTTATCTCATTATCCAGACAAAGCTAAGTTGGTTCGTGCGATGACAGATTTAGCCATTGAAGAGCTGATTCATTTTAAACAGGTATTAAAGTTACTTGTTGCCCGTGACGTGACCTTAGGTCAAGACAAAAAAGACCCGTATATCAATCAGATCCGTGGCTTGTTTCGAAATGGCACCAGCTTCTTTATGATGGATAGATTACTCGTTGCAGCGGTTATTGAAGCGCGAGGTTATGAAAAATTCTGGTTGGTTTCACAAGCGTTACCTGAAGGTAAAGATAAAGATCTTTATGAAGCGATTGCTAAATCAGAAGAAAAACATAAAAACTTATTTGTTGAGCTAGCGTATGAGTATTTTGACAAAGCAGAAGTGGATCAGAGGTTAGAAGAAATTTTAATTGCTGAAGCAAAAATCTGTGCAGGTTTACCTATCCGTGCTGTTCTTCATTAATAGCTATTGACCTTATTGGTGTATTGCATCATTAATTATATACATTTGCTAAGGCAATATAATATTGCCTTGAGTACCAAACCTTAGAGTTAAAGAACTAATTCTAAGGTTATTAGTTCTAGATAACACGTTAGCTCCCTCAATTTCATTCGCTATATTCATTTGTTTTTAGTCAATATCACTAATTTTTTGTTTTTTTATTATTTTTACTTCTCTTTGTTTTTTCAACTCATTGTATTTATTCGTTAATATTGTTGGCATTGTCATTGCTTCTGTATTTGCTACAGTGTTACTTATGTGTAAATAAGTCATAAAAGAACTTAAAAGAACAAGGAAAGTAAAATGCCAGTTAACTTAACCGATAGACCCATAGAAACAGTTCGTAGCGAAGTGATTGATCAACTGATCATGAACTATAGTCATGGTGAAATATCTTACGAGGCGTTTGAGCGCAGATTAGACCAAGCTATGGAGTTGGCTAATCATCAAGACTTAATTGATCTAACTACCGATTTACCACTTGCCGTTGATAAAGCATTTGTTGAAAGTAAAAAACAAGACTTGGCACCAAACTATGTCGCTGGTGAAGCTGAAGAAGTTGATACTATGGTTAATATCTTTAGTAGTAGCAATCGGGGCGGGGCGTTTAGGGTTGCTAAAGAAATACGTTATTTTAGTATTTTTAGTAGTACAGATATTGATTTTACTGATGCTGTATTTAGTCAGCAAGAAGTACGCATAAAAATATTTAGCTTATTTAGTAGTGATACTATTTATGTACCTGAAAATGTTAATGTTGCTTCTAAAGCTTTCTGTATTTTTGCTAGTATTGATAATGCAGCGCCTAATAATGGAGTTAGTCATTTAAGGACAAGTACACCAGTACCAACGATTATCATTGAAGGCTTTTCAATATTTAGTAGTGTTGATATCGATTTAAAGCGAACAATGAAAGAAAAACTGATGAAGATGGCTGATAGCTTTAAAAATATTTTTTCCTAATAATTTACCTTATGGCTTGAACATGGGGTCAACTTATTACTAATTAAAAGGCTCTATGTTCAGTAGGGCCTTTTATGCTTTTATTAGCATAGCGCTCACTTTATTTACTGTATTTAAGTTACGGCCCGTTGCGGCTTGGCCTAGGCATTTTTCTATATTTGCTATAAGTTTGGAGCGGCCAATACCTTCAGGCGCATGTAAATAAAATACCTTATCGTTAATAAAGTACTCTTCTGAGCCCGCGAGGTATTTATCCATTTTTTCTTGGTTAAGCTTAATAGGGCTATGGCAAAAATAAAAGTGTACAAATTTACCTTCAAAAGATAGATATGGGTTCTTACTTAGAGCATTAGAGAATTGTGCTTCGTCTAAGATAAATATTTCAGGTGAAAAGCCAAAATTATTTAATACCACAGTTTTAATCGCTTCTTTGGGCGCTTCAACGCTTGTTAACACCACATTACCACTTTGAATATAAGACGAAACATCTTCCAAGCCATCTTTCGCTAACAGTGGCACAAGCTGCTTCATAGGTAATAAGTTTTTACCTCCAACATTAATGCCTCTAAACAATACGATATATTTGTTCACGCCTTTTCCTTAAATACAAATGCATAGTCCTTATACCAAGTTGATTAAGTTCTTTCTCACTCAGCGAGAATTAAAAGGCTTAAAGGCAAGGCATTGATTGATGAGAATGGTTATTCAGGAGAATAAGCTCCTGCATTCTCTAAGAAGCTACATCCTTGTAGCGTCCTTCTCGAAATCAATAACGCTGCAAATAAGCCTTTACCTTTTATTAGGTACTCGCCCTTGGGAGCTCATTGATAAACTGATAACCTCACAAAAGTAACTAAATATAGAATGACTATGTTTAATAAATTTTGTTTGTTCTAAGCTCATCAATGTTGCTCTGAGTAGGGAAGAAATTTAATCAAATTGGTATTAACTTATCCTAAAGCCCTTTATATTAAAATAGTTAATGTAAATATTGTCGATATTATTTTTTAATAGTCTTAATAAGAGGTGACATGGAAGTAAAATGAAGGATTAAGATAACCGTACATCAATTAGAGTTAAAGCTCAGTAACTGATAAATTAAGTGCTATAATAGGTCATACCACTTTCAATATACTCTTAAGGTTAATTATGCGCTTTCTCTCTCGTCGTCTTGTAATGCCCAATGATTTAAATTATGCGAACTCTTTATTTGGCGGACGCGCGCTTGAATGGATTGATGAAGAGGCGGCTATTTACGCTATCTGTCAGTTAGAAACAAACTGTTTGGTTACCAAACATATTGGAGAAATTAGCTTTGAATCTCCTGCGATGCAGGGTGATGTAGTTGAATTTGGTTTAGCAACTAAAAAGGTAGGTCGAACATCGATTACCGTTACTTGCTTGGTGCGTAATAAAGCTACTAAAAAAACCATTTGTTTAGCTGATGATATCGTTTTTGTGCAAGTCGACCCTGAGTCACGTTTACCAATGCCACATGGAAAAACGTTGGAAGCATTAGAGCAACAAACTAAAGTAGAAATAAATACGCTTAATATGTAGCGCCGTTTTATAACGGCTATGCACTTCACTCAGTCTTGCTAAGTGAAGTGCATAGCAATACACTATCCCTATTCTTTACTTATTAATTGTCCTAAATATTATGTCCTCTGATCGCTTTGGCACGAGTGCCAACTACAAACAACAAGAAAAAGGTTATCGAGACCGAGCATTAAAGTTATTCCCTTGGGTGTGTGGTCGATGTGCCCGTGCTTTTGAGTTTTCTAACTTAAGAGAATTAACCGTACACCATATGGATCATGACCATACCAATAACCCAAATGATGGGAGTAACTGGGAGTTATTGTGCATTTACTGCCATGATAACGAGCATGCAAAATACACTGACCATGCTAATTATAAAACTGAAGTTAAAGCTGGCGATACCAACCAAGATACCGCCACATATAATCCGTTTGCGGATTTAAAGTCAATGTTGAAAAAGTAGGGACTTTTTATACTACTTCAATACATTTTCTTGGGTTAAGTATTGTTCATAACCTTTAATACCAAAGAATCGAATGGATTTATTCTGTTTGATTTTTTTGGCTATTAATAACTCGCCACAAAAAACCTTTACTACTTGTTTATCGCCATTGCTATCGGTTTCATAATCATGATTTTCGTTGATCCGGAGGTTATCAAACTCAGTTTTCATAATTAGTTTCATTGGTTCATTACTCCTGATTAGTCAAGACAAGTTATAACTCACCTAATAGAATCTTTATAATTTATTGATGTCTTTTTGTACTTGATAACCTTCATCAGTAACAATGGTTTCTAGTACTTGAACGCGTTCACTTAGTCGTTGTACTTCTTTTCTAAGCTCATCATTTTTGCCATTAGCATTGTGATTGTGAGCAATGGTTTTGGCTTTGAATTCTAGATGTTTGTTATACATCTTATACATAATGCCAAAAACAACACAAACGATAACCACGACCATTGTTGTACCACTCATAAAATCCCTTATTATATTTTCTGTTAAGTTGACGTAAAATTTTCGCGCTAATGGAGAAAACTATTACTGTTTTGTATTCACCTGTAAAGCTTTTTGATGTTTATGGTAAAGGCTAGCAACAATAAAGAGTACAACAATGAAAGGTAAGCTTGTAATCACCACCCAATGCCAACCCGCGTTAAATAATACCCAACCAGCTAATAATGACGCCGCGGCTTGAAAGCCAAATAAAACAAAGTCATTGGTAGCTTGTACTTTATGACGTTCGCTGGCGTGATAACTTTGTGGCAATAAAGAAGTACCGGTCAAAAATAAGAAGTTCCAGCCAATACCCAATAAAATTAGTGCCCACCAATAGTGCATTACTTCATGGCCTGATAGTGCGATAAAGGCGACTACAGTATAAATTAAGGTACCTATAAGCATCAGCCCTTTTAACTTTAAATACTTTACTAACCAAGGGGTAAATAAAGATGGCAGATACATGGCGGCAATATGGCTTTGAATAACCCACTTTGTTTCATTTAGGCTGTGCCCTTGCATATGATGCATACTAATAGGTGTTGCAGTCATTAAGTAACTCATTAGCGCAAAGCCGATAGTCGCGGTACAAATGGCAATCAGAAAAATGGGCTGCTTAGCTATTTCACTCAACGGTCTTGCTTCGCCTATTACTTCACAGTCATTGATGGGCGGGTTTTTGAAAAGCAGCATAATCAACATTGCGCAAAGCGTGAGGCCTACCAGTAATAAAAATGAACCAGCGTAACCAAAAGGAGAGCTGAGTAAGTCTTTACCAACAACGGCTATTTCAGGGCCTAAAAAGGCAGCAAAAACACCACTGAGCATCAAAATAGATAATATTTTAGGCACATCATCGCTATTTAAGCTACTTTCAATCGCGGCAAAGCGTAATTGTTGACCGAAGGCACCGCCAACACCAATTAACAAACTAGAAAAACAAAATAGTTCAAACAGGGCCAGTTTTGCAGCAAATATCGCAGTAATAGACGCCAACAACGAGCAACTTAAGCCCGTATATACGGCAAATTTTCTACCTTTGTTTTTTGCTAACATCGCCGCAGGAATAGAGCCAGCAGCGACACCAAGAATCATCAAGGTTAATGGTAGCGTGGCTAAAGATGGGTCGCTAGCCATTTTGCTTGAGAGAATACCGCCAATAAAAACGATAATGGGTGAAGCTGACATCACTAGCGGTTGTGAAATAAATAATAACCAGATATTTCTTGGCAGGGTAAATATTCGAGACAATATAAAGGCTGTTAACAGTAAAAGCGCGATAGTGATCAAGATATTAATAGGCATAGTTTTATCCGGTTAATGTGGTTTTAGCTGGGCTGTAACTTTGTTAACGCCGAAAGTAGCTTAACCAGATTGCAAAGCAAGAATGGCTTTAACATCGATCACTTCGTTATAGCGAATCATAGCTTCTTGTCGCTTAACTCTCGCTAATACCGCCATTCTGTCAGATAGCTCGTTACCTTCTATATTGGCGTGACCTTTAACGTGACGAATGGTGATTTTAGTGTGTA
>Ga0209396_1001222_pt1 | contig 29111 bp, 24 predicted proteins | sample GOMGulsemesocosm_6_FD_184638 | JGI IMG/M metagenome (GOLD analysis project Ga0209396, IMG submission 184638) | Methane-oxidizing microbial communities from mesocosms in the Gulf of Mexico - GOM8C Gulf of Mexico (SPAdes) (version 2) | ecosystem: Environmental > Aquatic > Marine > Cold seeps... | reverse complement strand
TGCTCCCGCCCTCTTAAAAACTTCAAGGATTATACGATAAACCTTTTTACTAATTTTCATTGTTCATATTCTAAAAAGCAAAAAGCCCGTTAATCTTGCGATTAACGGGCTTTTCTAAATGTGGCGGGAGGAATGGGACGAGTATGGGCACTGGTTTTATTCAATAAAATTGCCATTAACAGACAAATAGTTGCGTTTAGAGTATTTTTAGCTACTTCTTATTTAAAGGAGTAGCTAAATATCACAGTACTTACTGATCAAATCCCTTTTAAATATGGAAAAAATAACGTCTTTGTGATCCTCAGGATTTAATGAATGTTCAATAAATCTTTGTAATGCTGTTTCAAAGTCATCAATATCAAATAGCTCTTGATAGGATTTAATCTTTTCTTTAGCAACCTTTGGTAGTTTCTCTAAAAAAAACCTTACGTGTTCTATATGGTTGTTATACCTATTTTCTAAATTAAAATCACTAATATTATGATCGCTTGCCGTATCTGTTGTATCTAAAAATATTTTTATACCACCTGTGTTTAGTTCACCACAGTTATAAATAGACTCTATAGCTTGCAAGATATCGAAATCATCTCTTAATTTAATGTCAAATCTAGCTACTCCCTCAAATGATTGCCCCATAGGGTTAATATGCCTAGGGTCCTTAAAGTTTTTTTCTAGCTTTAAGTCAGTATTACACTCTTTACACGACGGGATTAGGTTAGAAACTGTAAGTGCGAAAAAAGGAAATTTATTCTTACTTAAAAAATGGTCTAATGCAGGTCTCATTTCATAATGCAAACCACCATCCTCCAAGCACTCTTCTAATCTTGTGATTAGTTGAATATTACAATAAGGACATGTCTTCGGCATAAATTCATTTAAATAGTTATATGCGTTCCATTGTTCACGATTATAAATTTCAGCTCTACTAATCCTACTAAATGAACCATAGTCAAATACTTTCTTACAATTGACTCTAACTTCCGTACTAACCTCCTCAATGTCTTGCCCTCTCAATTCTCGCGGAAAACAATTGGATTCGAGTCCTAAGTGAGTACTAAAGGGTTCACTATTTCGTAATTCACTAGGAAGGCAAAGTAAGAAAAACAATCTGTGTGCTTTATAAAAACCTGAGTTTTCGAAAGATTCTATTTCATCATATGTAGCGAAAATCATACGCATTAAAAACTCTCGATCTACTAACAGTGCTTTATAGAATCGTTTTTCAAAGTAGTATTTTGGTTTTACTTTATAAAGATCGGCCGTGTGAAGAAATTTACGATTTAAATGACCTATAACCCCTTTGATGTGAGATTTTTTTTTCTCTTCAGTAAAATAATGAGCTATATTAATCATTACATTCCTCACCTAAATCTTTAATCATTTTACTTACAAAAAGATCTCCAATAGAGTTTGAACGCTTTAAAATTTCTTTATGACTCAATTCACCTTTCTTAATTGACTGTATAGTTTCTTTTAACTTTGCATGCGAAAACTCGCCTATAGTTCTTTTGAGTCCAAAACCCTTGTTGTATAGATCATAAATATTGGATGCGAACATTGGAGTACTAAGTCTATCTTTTTCTCCGATAAAATTAATAGATTCATTCGGTAAATCACATAATACAAAAGGAGAATGAGAAGTGATAACTAACTTTACTTTACATTGCTCGGTGTTAGTGGATGCGAAGAAGCGTACTAACTCATTAATGTAGTTTCTTTGCCATTCTGGATGAAGGTGTATTTCTCCTTCATCAATAAAGATGGTTACCTCATTGAGTACTTTGTATATGTCAAATATTCTAGCAAACAATGTTAAAATTGAGTTTTGTCCTGAACTAATACCGTTCCACTTAAATTCATACTCAGAAAACAACTCTTTATAACGGTTAAATACTTCATTAAGACCAACAAATTCATCGTATGTCTCAACAGCAAATCTAACCTTTTTAAGTGGTTTATTTTGCTTGTACATACTTTTTTCAACATAGTCTGAAATTTGTGAAATTTCGTAATTGTCGGCATAATCTGGCCGATGGTCCTGAATGTTAAATTCAAAGTCATGAGTATATGAAGAAAATTGATCTATAGTAAATTGCGCACTATCACTATTGTACCGTCCCTTTAGATATTCTAGAAAAACGCCTAAAAACTTTTCGAATTCTTCTTGTGTCTTATCAATATCTCCAGATTGTATGCGTGAATTTAGGTTTTCAACTTCAATTACTAAGTATTCAAACTCGATTATTATATCCAAAAGCCTTTTTTGACGGTTCTCTAATAAAGAACCAATAATTTTCGTAATTAATTCTGTATTTAAAAAATTAACAAAAGTTACGGAAGGCTCATTCTTTTTACCAATTTGATCGTCATCATACACGATAGATTGTGGTTCATTTTCGTACATATCGACATCAAAGTGTAATGCAAGGTCAAATAAAGATTGAGCAATATCCTTAGGCCGTAATCCAGAAGGTTCAACTTCTAACGCGTCATAAGACTTGATTAATGAAGAGAATATACATTTAAGTTTCTTTGACAGTTCTTTTTCTACTCTAAATTCTCCACTCATAGGCACTTTATCAAATTCATATTCTTCATGAACACTGAAATCAGAATAAGATTTTAATAAATTAAAAGTTTTGCGTATTTCTTCGTTTTGAAACTTTTTATTATTTAATTTAGATACATACTTTTGGTTAGAACAATCCAAATAGCTGAAAAGCCCCTTACTTCTATATATTGTCTTTTTCGCTAGAGGTTCTACGTGATGCGAGAAAAAAATAACATTTTGCCCTTTATCAAAACTGTTAATTTCGCTTAAATGTTTGACTCTTTTACTTTTATATAAAACATTGACGTCTGATTGTCGATAATCCCCCTTAAAGTCATAGAAAAATTCCTCTTCTATTTCGTAAATACTGACAAATTGAGCATCTGGAAGTTCCTTTTTGCCTAATATAGATGTGACTACATCAATAGCAGTGGACTTACCCGCACCATTCTTCCCAAACAGGGCAACTATATCCAAATTTTCTGTGAAAAAGTCAGATTCTAACTGGCTGTCCTTAATTTCAAATTTATTATTATCGTACGCTACAGTGTACTGACTAGTTAATGTTATCTCTTCTTGTTCAAGCACTTTGTGCTTTTTAATATATAAGTAAATTAAGTTCAATTATTACTCCATTGAAAATATAATTGTTTTCCATTTAGCACTGATTCAATTCCAGAGCACACTAATCAACAAATTCATCTTGTATATCTTCTTTAATTTGACTGAGTTTTTGTGTTAAATCATCAATCAAATTACATATACTCATTTTAGCCTGAACGTCTTCGGTTAAGTCTTTATGGCTCTCTTTAATATTACGAAAATCGTATTCTTCCTCAGCCCAAGACTCAAGAAAATTATAAATTTCCAATTCTTCTTCAGATAGTACAGATGGTGGTACTTGCTTATCTTTATATGCTTTAAGCCCTGAGTACTCAGAAAAAATCAATCCTCGATATAAATCTTTTATCATTGAAAAACTGTCAGCCGCCAATGATTCAAATTTACCACCCCGATGATTACTCCAAACATTTGTTTCTGGAGAAAGAATGCTTAATGCATTCAATATATCTTTATATTTACTCAAAGGGTAACTATCCCCTTTCAAAGATGTACGTTGATTCCATATTTTCAAAATCAGTTCAGCTGCTTTATTTTGATACTCAGATTTAACTTTTGGATCTTTTTCACGATCAGCTTTATCGATTAGTTCGGCCAAATGGTGAGACATCCATTTTCCAGCTGTATCACAACTACTAGCAAACCCTAATTCAGTTGATAGATGATGTCCAAGAGCCAATACATCCTTCAGCGGTATAGATTTCTCCAGTTGCTCTGAGAAGATAGATTCTTGAGTATCTCGATTCTTTTTTGGACTTTTGGTCATAACTTGTATTTCCATTTTTAACTTCTCTTTTGGTAATCTCTATCTCGACAATTAAATCAAATTTAACTATTTCCAAATATTCTTTTAAAGTATCTATCGATGCTTTTAGTCTATATCCATCAGAATACACAGTATCTCCATAGATATATTCTCCTTTTCGTGAGTATTGATCTAGGTCAGACCAAGCTTCATAAATAAACGCATCTTTTTCAGTTTTCTTTTGTGTCCAACTAATAGGAGCACTGTTGTTTCTGTTTAACCCCAAGGATGAAATTACATTATCAGCTGGAGACATTTTGATGATTCCAATTCCATTACTAAAAGTATCTTTTTCATCAATTCTAGTATCACCCTCATTATCGTTAAGCCAACCTATTAGTTGATATTCGCCATCATCAATTTCAAAATCATGTTTTGCCGGAGGCAACCTATAATCATGAGAGTCATCTGACGTTTGAAGTGCCTTAACTAAAGATATGCCTGTTTCCACATTTACCAATGCTGATGATACTCTCATCGTTGAACGATGATTTTCACTCACAATATTAAAATAACAATCTACTGTTAATTTACTGTCAGCATTAAAAAGACCTAGAACTTGTTTGAAGTCATCTTCATTTATAACTTTCACCCACTCATTTGGGGGTAAATCAGGTGGAGCAATAAACATTTGTTCCAGCGGTGGTGGAGTCCTAATATCACTTGACCATAATGGCGGTTGTGTAAGTGACTCATGTCTTAAAAATGCTGGTAACGTACCGTAATCTCCGTCATCATATTTTGGTTTAGATAACGCATGATTAGACATTAATGAACCTAAAGAACACCACATTGCATGCCACTCAAGATGATACCTTTGTCTTTCTAAAGTAGGCATTGCGCCATGGCTATGACTGTATAAACCATAGTCAGCCCTATTAAATAAATTTTTTCGTGGTTCCTCATCCCATAGCCATATTTCGTTATCCTTACCCCATTTATCTATGATCCAATTTTCGGCTTCAGTTAAAAATTGATCTTCTTCAATATGAGCAAAGCAAGCAATCGCTGATGGATAAACATACCTAAGAGTGTCCAGTGAATCGAACCTAAACCGCCTATCCTTATGTTCTTGATTAAAGCCCCCTCTTGAAACATGTACATCAGACTTTTCTTCTTTCATCGGTGAGATATTAATACTATGGATTATTTCTAGCTCTTTATTATTAACATCAATCAATCCGTTAGTAATAAGTTTCAATAAACATGACTTTGCGAAATGTCTAAGTAGACTATGTGGAAAATTATTATCCGTAGCAATTTGAATGAGCCAATTTGATATTGGCGAAATAGCAACTGGGCATTCACTTGCTATACGATCAAATGTAATTACAAGCCAAAGCCTAGCTGACAACCAATAAAATGGCTTGTTAGCCTCTCTATAGCCAGGCATTTCTTTTTGATCATACAAATCTGTTAAAGAAGTTATTAACTGAAAGTGCCCCATTCTAACCGAGGCCCTAATACTATGTGCAGCTCTCCAGCGGATACGTAAATCGACATCACCTAAAAAAGAATAAATTAACTTTGCGAAAGAGTTTTCAACAGTGGTTGTCGCCAAACTATTATCTAGAACTATATCTTTTTTTAGGTTTAATCGACCTTCAACTCTCTTAACATAACGTAAAGTTACACTTGAGAAATCTGAATTATTACAATAGTTTGATAAAAGTTCAATAAGTGAATAAAGTGATGATATTGGTAAAGAATCTGAGCTTTTTTCTATTCCCTTCAACAAAACATCAGTTATTTCTGATTCATCTAATTCTAATGTATTAATTACCTTAACTAATAGTGGTTTTTGAGATTTATATGATATATCCCGTGCAAACTCATTAAGGTTTTTAGAAATTAAAATTGGTAAATTATCATTTTTCCACGCATTAATACTATGTGATGTATTTAACCAAGGCTCAAGACAATAAAACAAAGTTTCAGCCCAAGAATAACTTAAATAGCTAATCACTTTTTCTTCAATTAATACATTAAGAAAAGTTAATCTTTTAGAAGGCGAAAGACCGTATGCGATGGTCTTAACTAATTCGTCACTTGTAATGTAATTTTCTACTTTCTTAATTCTCTCTTTCTGAAGGTCAATATATCCAATAAAACTGTCAACAGATTGGAATAATAGGCTATCAATTTCAGTATTTGATAAATAAGGTGCTCGGTCAGAACCTTTCAATTCCGTCTCTTTTAAGTCAGTCTTATTTTTTTCTTTAAACGAAATAGTTTGATTTAGTTGTGTTTGCCAGTAATAACGTTCACTATGTTTAGGTATAATTTTATTTACAGCTTCACAAATACTTTTTCTACCTGACAGGTTAAACCTTAATAGTTCAGATCTTGAGACTTCCTCAACTAATGAATTAATATTGTCTTGATCTGCTGTTATTACAATTGAATTTAGTAAATCTTCTTCCATTTCATTACCAAAATTTAACATTGATATAGCTTGTGCCGTACCAATATTTTCAGAACTTAATCCAGTACTTAACAATGGTGGAAGCAACTCGTAAGAAGTAGATAGTTCTAATTCCTCCCAATATCCAACTAAGCTAACTGCTTTCGGCATATGAAGAATAGCTATTGCCGAAATACCGTCATCCCAAGGAAAATTTTCGTAGCCTTCAAGTAAAGTTCCATATTCGGTTATGATTTTGGCCATTGAACAAGCTAATTCATACGACTCTTCACTCGAAAGGTTTGATTTTGAATTTTTTGCTAATGATTTAAACAAAGAGACTTCATACATAGCGTCAACATCAACATCATTTGCAATATCAACAGCTAATTTAAACATTTCCCCTGATTCAAGTTCATCAACAAATAACAAAAGGCGTGACAAACCTAATAGAGAATCTATTTTTTCATGAGCAGCTGTTTTGGTTGAAACTATACTTTCAGAAATACTAAAAATATCACTTAAAACTTTACTTTGAAGTGATGGAATTTTTAATAAAAATGAAATTGTTTCACGATAAGATACAGAAAAAACATTTGTTCCATTTTTAAAAGGTAACTTAACCAGCCTATGCACAAGCTCCTTATCTATTTCTGGTACTATAGATAATGCCCCTATGGTAAGTGATAATCGATGTAATATATCAGTTAAGCGATATTCCTTTCTTCTCCCATAACGATCTGATGTACAGCTTTGAATTACAGTCGATAATTCATTTTCCACATTACTTTTTGATGTTTTTGATAATAATATTTTCGCTCTTGTTACGTATACCGTAAATAGCGTAGAGAATTGTTCTTTTTTTTCTGCCTTAATTTTCTCAATCTTATTAATGGCTTCTTTGGCTTCCTTTTCAGATGAATACTCTAAAGGTTCTGGCTCCAACCAATAATCGTCAAATGTAAAATCACTTTCACTATAAAAGTTAACTAAAGAAAATGCTCTAAATGAAAGATCATTTTTTATAACATTATGAGTATGAATATTCCCCAATAGCCGCCATTTCTGAGGAAAAAAAGCTTCTAATGTTGTATGGATACTTTTTATATTTACATTATTAGCTACAAGAATTTCACAGCCTACAATTATGTATTCAAAATATTTAAACGAACTGTTTTTGTTGCCTGAAAAGTGCTCTATGTTATTCAAGTCAAAATATTTAAATATAGTCTTATTGCAAAGAGCAACTTCCAGTCTTTTTATATCTATAGAATGACCAGATAAAGCCAATGGTATACTTAAAATAGCTGACCAATATTCAGGAATGATTCCGTGGTCTAAAGCTTTTCTTACCTCGCTATATTTGCCTAAGAGTAACAATCGTTCAATAAGTGATAATGAGACATCAAACCTTATATGCTTCGGTGTCCATGACATAATAAAATGATATGTTTCACTAATCCCTTCAGTGATAAAAATGGAATATGCTAATGCAGATATATCTTCAATTTCAAAATCCCATGATTCATCATTACTTCTGTTACGTTTTGTTTCTTTTAACTCCAGAAACTCTCTACGCTTATTGAACCAAGCCCTTAGTATTGGTTTTTTTTCACGAACAGCTATTAAGTCTTTTTCGTGTGCGTCCCTAGCGATAATATGTGATAAAAAAGAACCATGAATATGATACATATCAGGCGAAGATAATATCTTTCTACCTATAGTGTCTGTTGCAAAATGAACAGATAAATCTGGGTTTTCTATTAAGATTTTTTCAACAGCTTCATCAGTCTTAATAGCTTCAGCACCTACTAGTAATGTAAATATTGCTTCAGCTGCTCTACCTGTAGATGTACAAACCTTCATAGCAAGTCTTAATCTTTGCCGCTGAACTTGTCTTCTAACAATTTGATCCTTGATAATCCTAGGTTCTTTTTGACGCTCGATCAATTCAATTACTTTATCGCCTTGTCCTGAAGAAAATAACGCTCCTGCTATGTGTATAGCTGCATATTCAACACTTTCATGAATCTGATAAAGGTATTCGGCAACTATTAAATTTACTTTATGTTGATGTTTTTTTGCTTTCTCACGAACAAAATATTCAACGTCTTCATCCAAGAATCCTAAATTATTATCAAAGTGCCTTAAACCAGGCAGATCAGCGACTATATCATTAATACTTTCTATCGATTTCCCTAAAACTTTAGCTAAATGAACTTTGGGGACTGGTGATGGAAGAGCAATAAGGCTAGAACAAACTAATTCAATAATCTCCCTGTCACCTTCTTTCAAACAAGCTTCCTTAAAAGACTTCTCGAAGATTTGTTCTAAACATTTTCCATTCGGTTTTAAAAAGTTTATTGCCTTACCTGTTTCAGCTTTTGCATAATCAAAAGCATAACTTTGAACCCTAGGGTTTTTATTAGACAACTGATGGAAATCTTCCACCCAGCTATCTTCCACATCAATATAATGGTTCTTCACATTAATTGAGGTTTCATCTAGGCTAAAATTATCTATTCTAATTGGGGAATATTTATCAGTTAGCTTTAGAGTGTCAATTCGACCTGTTCTTGTTGATATCAAAAACCTAACATTAATTGGTAAGTCACCCAGTTTCAGGAACTCATGAATAAAGCTTATTTCCTCAGGGTGACAGTTCTTTGCAGCAGTAACTGAATTATCCGCTGCATCAACTACAATAACTAGTAGTGCATTTTTATTTTGAGCTTTCAAAACACTACTGGCAGTTTCAAGCCTTGATTTTAACGCCCTAAAGCAGTCTAAATTATTAGTATCATTAATTAATAAGGGTAATCGTAAACGAGTAGATATTTCATTTATAATTTGTAAACAAGCATCTTTAGAGCGGTGTCTGTATGAATCACTATCTAAATATGTTCCTGCACCATAACAATCAAATATAACCATCGTTGAAGACTCTGGTAATATTTTCTCAATTTGATTTAGTATTGTTGTTTTGCCGCTACCTCCTTCTCCATGTATATAAAGATACTGTTTTCCACTCTGCATAGAATCAAAAATTCTGGTAGCAACACTTCTGTTAACTAGACTTTGAGTTGGCTTCAATCTTTGTGGACAAGGAAATAAAGATCGGGGATCTGAAACATTCATCCATGATAAAATTGTTTCTTTAGTTATGAATTTCCCTGTTCCTTCAGGTAACATTAATCTATGAACCCTATCCTTCATATCTAGTACAAATCCTCTAGTTGTACTGTGTGATATATTTAGTATTTCAATGATCGCCTTTTCTTCTTGTTCAAACCTTGACCCTGTACCGCAATTTGTATAATCAAATAATTTTATAAATTTTTTAAAGTCTAGTTTATTTAGCGAACTTGCTACCCTCAGTTTTTCATATTTTAGAGGGGTTTTATTGGTAAGAGATTTTTCTAAATCAAGTCCGATGGGTCTGTTACTGACCAAGCATATTGCCAATTGATTATTTTTAATCAAATCAGGTCTGAGCTTTTTCACTGCAATGAAAGAGTCCGCCAATCCTTTAATAATGCTATTATTTTTACTCTTAGATTTTGAGCTAGTTAGCTCTGAAACAGTCCATGATTTTTTAGGAGTCGCTGAAGAGTATTTTAATTGTTCGAATATAACTTTATCGGACTTTTCAATCGTAGACCCGCCAAAATAGAGTCCACAATCTACAGCATCCCATTGAGAAACACCTTCACCAATATCTTTATCAAGGTTAACACCTTCAACGGAAACAGCGGTTAACTCTGAATGAGGCAATATTAATTTTAGTGCTGACCTTAAAGCCCACCACTCGTGAAAATCATCACCCGTATTAGATGCTCTAGCCCCTAAAAAATCTGCCTTCATTAATGTTCTAGTCCTTTATTACGCGTGACATACTCTTGTCCGCACTTTTAATGTCAATATACCCATACTTTTAATTATTAGGTGACCTGTGTTTTAATTGGCTCCGCTTGCTAATAATTCACTTACAGTCTCAACTTTTTCCAGTTCATAAACAAATTCGCCATCGTCATCGTGTGGAACACCTATATGTAGAAGAGATTCAAATGCTTCGCATATCGATGATTTGTTGGAAAATTTATAAACATAGTCAATGATGCAAACTCTGTGTCTTATTAGGTTACCAAGATCTGTAAATTTAACAGGTAGACTAAACTCTTTTGTATGTTCACCTTCAGGTAAGATTAAATTTGTAAACTGGTAATCATCAAAAGGATTTATTAGAAATTTTTTCTCTATCCAATCTGTAATATTGATTAAAGATGTAATATCCGATTGTTGTACATTTTTTGGATTTTCGAAGATTTTATTTGCTAAGTCACTCAACGCTTCTGACTGTTCCTTAAGTTGTGCAATAGTTTCCTGTGATATTTCATAATGAAATTGAGTGAAAGTACCGTATAAAACGCCATGCAGTGCTCTAGAATCACTTACCTGACCAAACATTGTCGATTGATTACCCATATACTTTACGAACTCTTCAAGATGTTTAAAATAGTTTGTGAAAGTATTTTGATTTTGTGCTTCTTTATATTGCTCGTTGGCGATCACTATTTGCTTAGATGTTAACTCCGATCTATTTATCAGTGCAATAAACGTCATAAAAACACCTATTCCACCTAATATAGATACCAGAGGTTGGTATATTTCAATGAATAATTTTAACCCTTCTATTGAAATCTGAAAATTGTAAGATTGTGATACGACATAAACGAAGTAGATTGTAATGTTATAGGCGAGAATAAAAGGATAGGTAAAAAGCGGTTCATGAAGTAATGAATACTCATTAGCTTCATCGTATACTCTTAGAACAAAATAAAGGGATAGCCTGTATAAAGTAATACATATTATGAGGGTTAGAATCATAAAAAGTAATATGCTGACTATTAAAGCGGTGTTAGAACCCTCCATGATTAAATTTCTATCAAGAAATTCTTTAACTTCAACAAGAACTATATATATAGCTGTAATTTGACCACACAAAGCTACTATCAATTGGTTTTTAGCTTTTTGTAATATTCCTCTTGATCTAATTCTGTCTCCTATAATTTCAACATTTTTTACCGCAGCTTCCCAGCCAACAATATACTTAAATAAATTTAATAACATTTATTGATTAATCCATTCAAAAAAGTTCGCTACCGCCCACGGTAAAAACAAAATACATGTTAGAACCTTATTCATATTACTACTTACGATTGACATCATATCTGATCCAATATTGTTTACTGTGTAAACATTTCTTTATTGAATATTTTGCTTACGCCAATTATCAATTGCAGTCGTTAATCTGTTAGCAGGTGTTGCTTCTTGCCACTCATCCCAAAAATCGACAGTACCACTATTAGGCTTATTTATCGGTTCATCAATTCTAATTCGACTTGGCAATAAACAAGCATCACCAACAACCAATGCCTCACCAGTATCTAATGTAGGGAGTATATCGCTAAACCCACCTAAGCTATCGGGTAGTAATTTCTTTACAACAGACTGATCATCGGAATTCGTTAACCGCATAGATACGAAGTTACTGCATTGACTAAGCATCGTTTTGTTAACTTCTGAAGGACGTTGGCTAATAACAACAAGGCTAACGCCATACTTTCGTCCCTCTTTAGCTATACGCTCAAAAATATCTAAAGAAATATCATCAGATGCACCCGCTGTATTTCTTTGAGGCATATACAAGTGTGCTTCATCACACATCAAGGCAACAGGATGTCTTAAGTCTGATGGTGTCCATTGTTGTAAAGAAAAAGCAATTCTTGCGACTAAAGATACAATAAGGGGCAATATGTCTGATGGAACTTCAGAGAAGTTTATTATTTTAATTCCTCCAGTACCGTTTTCTGCCGTACTGCCCATTAAGGCTGTAGTTAGATTTTCTAACCAATTAAATTGCAACGTATCAGCACCTCCTTGAAACAGGAAGCCCAATCTCCTATCTGAAAGTTTATTTTCTAAACGAGCAATCATACGACTTAACTTGCCATTAAACTCACCAGCTTTTGTTGTACCAGCTCTAGCACCAGGTACTTGCTCAGTATTTATATCATTGAGTTCAGATATTAAATCTTGAATATCAAACGGAACCGGGCTATCAACGGTAAAATTATCAAGTATATCTGTATGTCCACCATCGGTGAGGTATTTCTGCTTTGCTGCATTTACTTCTCTAGACATAATCATCGATTGGTTAGGAGCATTTTGGTCGCTTCGTTCAACGAACATAGAAACAAGCGCTTCATAAGATAATAGCCAATATGGTAAGTAAACAGCACCGTCACTAAGTGTGCGGCCAGCTTCTATATCAGCAGGACCAGCTACTTTAAAATGTTTAATACCTGCTTGAGTTAGTGGTTCGTACTCGCCATGTAAATCAAAAACTATTGCATTTGATGTTTCAAGATTAGCCATCTGCTCAATAATCTTTGCTGTAGTCCAAGACTTACCTGACCCCGTACTACCACCGATAAAAGCATGTCGTTGAAAAAATTTATTTCCGTTTAAGTATGCTGTTGCTTGGTCGTCCAGTGTGTATTGTCCCAACGTTAAAGAGGCAGCCTCATTGCCAACTCTTGACAAAATACGCATAAAGCCAGTCAAGTTTTCACCTTCTAAGGCAAAACAGTTTGCATCGATTTCAGGAACACTTTCTAACGTTCTTCTAAATACATTTGACTCAGCACCGTCACGGTTTAAGAATGTGCCAATTAATGCAACTTTGCATAAATTTAGTTCATGTGGCTCTTCAGTATCGTTATCATCTAATAATTCAGCTATTTTTTTTCTAGTAACTTGGCTTATTAACCCAATTAAATGTTGTCCTTGCTTACTACTCTGTAAAACTGCCAAACGATTTACTTGTAATCGTTTTAAAAGCTCTCCGTTATCAACTTCTACTATAACTGTTGTCGTATCAACCGATATCACTTTACCTAAAGCATCATCGTCTGAATAATTAAATAGTGGCATACTTCCTCCTTAAAGAATTAAATTTAAATAACCTTGTAATGTCCAATGGTCTTCATCTACTGTAATGGGCGTATCGACCATGGATGAGTATATTATTGACTCATTATCATGAGAGCCTCGCTCTATTGCGATATAGTTCTCGATACCACTTTCGAATAAAAATGTCTTAGTGGCATCACTTAACTGATACGTTATTACTGTAATACTGGCTTTATCTCTTAAACATTTTTGAATGAGCTTTTCTTGTATATGTTGATCATTAAACCCAAAGCCAATTGCCAAATAACTATTAGCGCTTTCTATTGCATGATCAGCCTTAGCTATAATGGTTCGAAATGGTTCTAAGTGAGTAATTCGATACTTTTCTGTTCCGGGCGTTACTATTTGAGGAGTAAAATCATTTGGTATTTCCGTAACGTTACCGAACCCAACAACTTCACTTGTATTCGACTTAAACCAGTCAAGTGACCCATGTACTTTCCAAATATTGACTACTCTCTCACACCGTAAGTATTCTGGCTCTTTTAATAAACGCCTAAAACCATGAGAAAAGCCTGTGTAATGGTGGAACCCTTCTTGCTCACATGAATACTCACCTAACCGATCATAGTTTGTAGTTATGATATCGATAGATGTAGCTGTACTTTTGAAGTAGTCAGCCAATAAGCGGCCTAAAGGGAAGAAATCACGTACATGTAAAGAATTGTCAAAAACATTTAAATCTTCAGGCGTTATAAGTGACCATGTATTCCTGACAACTTCCCCCGTCAACCTTTCTGATAGGTTGACTTGGTGCAACGCAGACTCTAAATCGACATTCTGATCAAGAAGGGTAACAAACTTATCCCATTCAATACATTCTTCCGACCCTAAGGTTGAGTTATCCACGCTACTCTTAAGATAGTCAGCTAATGCACCCATACCTGACATGCCAAAGGCCGCTGACGCACCACTACCTAAGATAATAGCGGGTGATTGGGCATAATAACTTTGAGCTTGTTTGAAATAGTCAAAAGTTGGCATAAATCTCCTTATATTTCTATTCAGTACTATTGGTTATTTTATTGGTAATAGAACAACATGTTACTGCCAATAAACATACTATGTACAAAATAGTAAACTAAAAGCCAAAAGATACTTATTGAAAGTGATTACTGTAATAGGAAGTAAATATAAAAGTGATACTCCAATACTTTATCTATTCTACTTCCTCTTAATAACTCAAAAACATTTATTCTTTGAGAAGGCTTTTAACCATACATTTGATGTTTACCAATCTCTACTCTCTCAATTTCGACCTCATCAGACTCACTAACTTTCTCACTTTTCTGAATGAAGCTTTCTATATCTACAAACTCCTGTCTCAATGTAATTGTCTCACCATTCGGAAATTCGAAAATACCATCGACTGAATCCTCATTTTCAATATAATCTCGAAGATTAATTTGTTCTGGTTCTGGTAAATCATCACCAAACCATGAGTGAAGTTTTTTCTTGATTTGACTCAGTGGTCCAGCAGGGCCACCTCCTGGAGGTACATCGACAAAACCTATGACTCGAAACAATAGTGGAGTTAATTGTTTTATTTCGTATTTAACCACTCTATCACTTGCCATTGAAAAATTAACATCACCTTCAGCACTTACAAAGTTAACAGGAGCACCATTTTCTGAGGAATATTCGACTTCCATACTTGCATTAGCACTATCCGAGACAAGAATAAGAGCCTTGCCAGCTTGCTTTACTTCAGTTACTAAAACGTAATCATCCTTCCAGCTAATTTTATCCGACAAAATCAATGGGGCTATTTTTTCGAATATTTCTCTACGCTCTTTGAACTGATTATTAGTTATATCTTTGAGGTGATATAAAAATGAACCTTCAGAGCCAAACGAAAGACCTAATTTGCCTTTACCTATTCCCGCATCACCACCCGCTTTACCACTTGAACTTATGAGAATGCCATCTTTCCTCTCCAGCGTAGCAGACTCAGTTCTAGTCATTTCAACCTTCATATCAGCAACAAAGCGGCTTATATTTCCGTCTCTTGTTAGCCTGTAACCACCAATATCTCCATAATCCCCGACTTCAATTGGCATATCAGGAGTCCAGTTAGCGTAATAACCTTCCGTAACCTTACTTATTTTTGTCTGTAATTTCTTAATGAACGACATTCCATTCTCCTATTAAACTTAACCCTGTTAAAATCTCAATATTCCCCCCTTTTTAGGGAGTTATGATAGTGACATTAAAATTATTAATATTTACAACATAATTTATAACTATCGAAACTGTTTGATATTAAAAGAAAATAAACTAGTAAAAACCAATCATTATATCGATATCGACTGCAAACTATATTCTTCTACTCAAATTTAAAAACATTTCTACATTTGGGAAAAGAACAACATCCCCAAAATTCATTACCTGAATTTTTACCTTTGGTTGCTTTACGTAACACCATTTCAGCCCCACACTTTGAACAAGCTTTTATATCAGATTTTTCTTCTATAATTTTTCGTACATGCTTAACGTGTTGTCGGTTAGTTTTATAGCTACGCTCTAACCTGCCGCTTTCAATCTGTTCAATAACACCTGCAACTTCTTCTGCATTAAAAGCAATGTCTGTTTTACTTTTGATATATTCAATCCCACCACGAGCAAACCTGACATTCTCCGGCCTTTTAGTTTTAAAGGTACTATCACCAATAAAGATAATGACTGAGAATATACTATCATTCTTTACGTTCAAACAAGCTTCTAACGTTTTGACATGCTTATAATTTTGGTGAAGTGGGTTTTGAAATTTTGACTTATGTTTAAAGATTTGTTGAGTCCATTGCTTTTGGGTTTCACTACCAAAGATCCAACCTTTCATATTCTTAGTTTCTACAACAAAAATGCCATATTTTGAAACTATGATGTGGTCGATCTGAGTGGTTCCATGCTTTTTATCATCAATAAAGGTAGGCAGTGTTACGTTTTTAATAAGGTGATAATCATTTTTGTCTAAGAAAAACTTAATGAGCAAGTTAACTTGCCATTCACCCAATACGCCTTTGAACCATGCAGATTTTATGATGACAGCAAATATGAAGATCGGTATTAAATACCAAGCGGCACTAATCATCATGTTGAGGTAAATTGATAAATCCATCTATTACTAAATCCTATTTAAAGCTACTGTTTAGCTTTTCCTTTATTTCTTACCAACCAACTATATAACAACACATGGGGATATATCGAGAATTAAATCAATCATTTAAATAATTTTATAGTGTTAGAACCTTAGACAGTAATCAATGGTAGTAAATTAGTTTATTTAACTAATAAAATGGAACATTAGCTTTCTCTTTTTGCAAAATAGATAGCAAGCTAATAGACCAATTAGTAACTAAAAAATATTATTTTTAATCATGAAGAACTATAAACAGCAAGTTAAAATCGCTTTAAATAATAAAGGGTTTAATATTTTTTGAATTGTAACTAACTACAGTTATTTATATTTAATTATTTAACTTAATTAAAACCCACTTGTTTTTTTAATTTATATTAAAATAATTCAATGACCTACCGTCATATTTGAGCGTTTGATATTGTTAATCTTTTGAGCTTTTATTTAGATATGTTTTAACTAGATAAGAAGAAGCTTATGAATGATGAACAACTAACTAAATGCATTTTAGGGTTATTAATTGAAATTAACCAAAAAAAAACCGCTTTATCAATATCAAAAAAACTAGACGAATTGGCAATTGGAGGTTATCACACCGGATCTAAAACGCCATTTGGCTACCGATCGGTAAAAATGGGTACTGATAACTTTGGGGATACTGTAATACGGAACAAATTAAGACTCGATCAGAGAGAATCACTTATTGTAAAAACATTATTTAAATTGGCAAATGAACTAATTGATCAAGACAAGTTTAGTTACACTGCTATTGCCCTAATACTGAATGACAAGGGGCTACATAGACGAAAATCAATATGGACACCAACAAATGTTAAAAGTACCTTAATAAATACTCGTTATTACGGAGTGACTATCTATGGAGCTAAACGTACTAAGCTTAACTCACATAAAAAACCAGTTGAAATTGATTGCCTAGCTATCGTTTCAAAACCGTTATTTGATAAGGTAAACCATTTCATTACTGAACTTAGAACTAAATGAGCAAGTTAATTTATTTCCATTAAATACTCTTATCAATAGTAGCCTTTTCAATATATATGTAAGCTATCAACACAATAATCGGAAAGTTCTTAGTTATTGGCCCAAACGGGTGCAACCAAAAACTTGGATCGATATACGTTAGAAGTATCGTATAGAGCACTATGATCACAACTTGAACAATACAGCATAATCTTATTTTGATTGAGGATAACAACCAAAGACCAATTACAATATCTAAAGCACCACCAGCATAAACCGATACATCTGCCATTAAACCAGTAATACTGGCGCTTGCTAATATTTTATAACCAACTTCAGGCGAAAAACAAATAGAGGTAATCCCGGTAAAAAACCATAAAAAGGCAAGTGAATACTTAGCAGCTTTCATTAAACCATCATGTTTATTAGTGTTCATGCCCTCTCCTCTAAGCGACAGGAAATGGTTTGAAAACCATTAACCAGAAAATGGCCAATATTGCTGTAAAGGCTGGTATACCTAAAAGAGTCCATGTTTTCATCAGTGATTTAAATTCAGGTGTAACTTGGTTTGAATCTAAAGAAGTTTTGGCTAGCTCACGTAGTTTGTATTGAATACGAAGCACAGGTAGCCAACAGACTCCAATAAAGGTAAATAATCCCATAACCCAATAAAACCAAGGCGCAGAAAAAGAATAGCCCTGCATGTTCATCAAATACACACCTGTAATTATTTGGGTAATAACAGCAGGCGTTGTAAATACCCAATCACCTAAAATAACGTGTTGAGTGGTTACGTAAATGGCTTGAGAATTATTAGAACGATTTGCCATGAACATGAAAAAGGCTATACCTGCTCCTGTGCCTGTTACGACAACAGCCGCTAATATGTGGATTAGCTTCAGGGTTAAATAATACTCCATTACGCTTCCTCTAACCTATCTTTAGAAATACCCCTTTCTTCAAAGTGAATATCTAATGCTTCAAAATCAGTTTTAAATTCGCTTAATTCAAATAAGCCAACACAAGGCATAGCTCCAGCATTGTTGTGTGGTTCTTGGCTTTCAATGTTTAAGAGTTTTCTAGCTAAGATAATGGTTGAGAGTGTTGGAATATAAGGGCCATTACCTTTTGGTGCGTACAAGGCCCATTTTATTTCTTTAGCATTACCATCATTGCTTTTACCTTTTATAAGCACTTCCATCGCGCCCTTATCACTACCAAAAGGAAGAAAAACATTACTGGTGCCAACAATAGCTTTTGATAGAGGTGCCCAGTTTTTGACTAAACCTATTTTAGATAAATAAGCCATTCCAACCATAGTTAAATGCAATATTGGAAGCTCTAGTCCTGCCTGAAAGCTAACTTGCTGCGTTACTCCATAGCGACTAGGAAATAACTCTAGATCTGGTACATCTACATTGGCTAAATGACGCTTACCTACAAAGCCACCAAAGTCATTTACCTTAGAATCCATCCAACCATAAACATCTTGCCAACGACCTTCCCTAAAAACATTCAGAGGATGCCCTGTATACGACAATATGGCCTCAACAGTTGCCAAGCCACGTTCTGCCTTATTACCGGGCGCAATGGCTAAATTTATAGATTCAATGACGCTAAACTGATTTTGATAATGCTCAACAACGGCTGAGGATAACCCTGGTACAGAACTGGCACCGCTAACAATCAACACGCCTTTATCTTTTGCTTGCCTGTCTAACTCGCCAATATCACATACAAACCTTCTGTCATCGGCTAAATCAATATAATGAGCACCACATTCAATACACGCTTCTGGTACACGGTAATCCTGCCCCTGAAAAGGCCCACTGGTATGAATAACAAGGTATGGTGAGATTTCTGATAACTGTTCTTTGAAATCTTTAGCAAAAATGTCAATTATTAAAGGCTCTAAGCGAGCCTGAGAAGTAGGTTTTAGCTCTTCAACTAGCGCTGATGACTTACTTAGGTTTCGCCCAGCGATCAGTATGGTTATGTCTTTAGTGCAAGAGAGGTTTTCAACGATTCTCTTACCAAAGTTTCCATATCCACCAAGGATGATTACTTTCTTCATCACTTCATTTCCTTCCATACTCTTTACACGGGATCTCAAAATCAACATGGTAGTGTTCATCATGTCTTACCCATGAACGCTTTTTAGAAAACTGAATATGCTTTTTAAGGTATGGTCCGTATGATGTTTTGAATAGCTCTGTTTGCAATTTAGGATCAAATATAACTCGCCATAAATCTACACCTTGACTAACAGCCTCTTTATGAAGAGCGACAATATGAGCAGCTAAAGCAAAATAATCGATAGCATATTCTTCATATTTCCCATTTCTATCAAACTCAATATCGTAGCCAAATTTGTTCAGTGGGTGAGTTGGTAAGTGAGCTGATTGACCTGACTCATTCACAACAGGTGTCATAAAGTCTACAGAAAGCCCGTTGCGGTGAGTCTTATGTGGTTTGAATTGACCACCATCTTCAAAACCTGTTTCAGCGTACTTAAATACTTTCTTAGGCTGTTCAATTTCTAAAGATTTATAGGCGTTTACTATGATGTCTGCTACTTGTGTATGTACATATGTCCTACCTGCAAGCCTTGCAATAGTGCTGTATCCAACATAATTAGGCCCTGATAATGGTAACGCGATACCATTATCTAGTCGCCCTTTTGAAGTTGTGCCATAGCAGGTACTTTCTTTAGCCTGTACTAGGCCAGACAACATACAAATGGCGAGAACTATAAACTTCATACACCATCCCCTACAGGTATTTGGTGTTGAGTTAGCCCTAGTTTTTTCACAATTTTGGCAACACAAGCTTCCTTATCAACTACCCACAAACCATAACTAATCGGTAGCACCTCAACACCAACTCGCTTGAATAATTTATAGGTATTTAATTCAAAGAAGTCAGCCCAAGGGCCTGGATAACCAATAAGGTCAATTGCTAGGTATTGGTTGTTATAACGACATAAAATATCCACTTCAGTGCCTGCAATTGTATAACCAGGCCATGTTGATATTTCTAACCTATTTAGCTCGCTAATGACATTTTGTTGGAACTCATCAAGCTCAGAAGCTATTGCATGTTTAGCTTCAAAGTCACTGATTGAACCTAAATATCTTCGTAATAGGTTATGATCTGGTAATTGCGTTTCATCTATGGATAGGAATAATATTTGCTTCTGACGCGCTCTAGTAATTGTAACGTTAAATACATCTGCTTTATTCAAGTATCCAGCAGCACGTTTAGACTCGTCATCCACAGAAAACGAGATAAGCATAATGTCTCTTTCTTCACCCTGAAAACCATAAGGCGTAGCAACACGTATTTTATGCTTAATAATTTCAGCTTCACTAAAACTGTTTTCAATTTCTTTAGTTATGTACTCGGCTTGATGCCTAAATGGAGAGATAATACCGATGCTATGGCAAATGCCAGCTTCTGTATCTTCATTAATTTGGTGTCTAATAGCTTCTATTATATGCATAGATTCTATATGGTTAACACCTGACTTATCCCTTGTTCCCTCTACCCTCTGTAAATGAAGGTGGCCACTACTTGTACATGGCCTGTGTTGCATTATTTTCAACTTACTTTGATAAAAGCATTCGTTACTAAAGTGAATTAGTTCAGGTTTACTTCTAAAATGCTCATCCAAAAACGCCAATTGCAGATGACTAGTTAGCGCATTTAACGTCAAATCTAAAATTGAATTGTCCCTATAACTCACAACTCCTTCAGTTTCAGGAGTAAGATCATTTTTAGTCGTTAGTTGAGCCTCTTTGCTTTTAGCCAAAAAGGAGTAATGCCTAAGTTGTTTAGTATCTCCAACAACCATCGCTCTTTTGGCGCGATAAAGTGCTGGTAAACAGCTACTGATATTACATTGCGTTGCTTCATCAATGATCACCAAATCGAACATTTCTGCTTTTAAGGGTAATACCCTGTACAGCGTATTAAGGCTAACCAACCATACAGGAAATGCTGAAAGTAATGCTAAGTACTCAATATCATCAAAAAGCTCAAATTGCCTTTTAGAAGTACGACTACGGATTGCTTTATTGAAGGCTTGTAAGGATTTTCTTTCTTTTTCAACTAATGTCTTAAGGTTCCTAGTTTTTAATGAACTTAAATAACCACTAGCAAGTTCTTCACGCTCAATATGCTTATTATTGATTTCATTTAAGGAAGCCCATTGTTTCGCAAGTTTTCTAATTCCACTACTAGCTAAAGCCAAATAAAGTCGCTTCATCCATTGTGAATCTTTTTGCTCTAGACCTTTTAATCTCTGGCCTCTGACTATCGCCCTTTGACAAAACTTAACAAAGCGACTTTCTAATGTAGATAACGAGCTATTAAGTCTTTTTAGCTCCGACTCGCATACTTCTGGCTCTTTATTCAATTCCTCGGAGAAATATCCTGCTAATAGATCAGCAATGTAACCCTTTAACTTTTTGAGGAATTCTTTCTGTCCAGCTCGAATAGATACATCACTTAAACCAAAATTATCATCTAGCTTGTCGGCAATAACATCTAAAGCTGCGTCATTATTGGCAACTATAAGGACTGATTCGCCTCTTGCCATATGCTCTGCTGCGATTGCAGCTATTGTATAGCTTTTACCAGTCCCCGGAGGACCAGAGGCACAACCTAAATTAGCATTAGCTGCAATTGAAATGATCTTCTTTTGTGGAGTAGACAGTAAGCCAGGTAAATAGTCATACTTAAGAAGCTTTCTAAATTGGGAACTTGATACAGTATTTTCTGACGGTGTCAGTAGTTCAGATAACGGAGCAGAGAATTTATTCGACTCAATGATCTCTTCTAGTTCATGCAGTACACCGCGACTACTCGTTGATCTTTCAACAAAAGCCAACATAGAAGCAGGAAGCAGTGTTGGTGTTTTTCTTCTTAATGCTTTCTTGATCTCATCGGAGTTAACGAGGTTAGGAAAGTTAAGTAGCTCAAGTAAGTTTAAATCTAACGGGCTATCTTTAAGCCATGATGTCCACAATGAAGCGGATTGAATATTACCACTACCTTCAACATCAGGAGTGCTATTACCTTCTGGCATTAGTAACTGAGTTAATGATTCATTTATTTCTGGTGTTTGTTCATTTAAAGAAAAGTAGTAGTTGCCGCTGTCATTTTCAATGAAAGCCTCATTAAAAAATAAAGGTGTGACAACTTGCTTTATTTCACCTTTTACTTCCAACTTACCTACTAAAATAAAGCTCGCGTATAGCAATACACGTTCACGCAGATAAACTTCAACGCGCTTCATCATTTGCTCTGCAAACTCTGCTGGGATTGGCATTCGAGGAAGAAATCCAGAGCCTAAATCATCCTGCCCTTCTAGAATTAAGCAATCATCTTTTTTTAGTTTGTTTAAATTCCATAAATTGAGATCTGCACTATCTTCTTTGTAGCAGTCTCGGTAATAGGAAAGTATGTTCTGGATCGACACTGTTATAGCTTCCCTGATTGAATAAGGCTTTGTATGAATTCGGCTGTTTCTTTGGGCTTTGCTTGCAAAATGAAATGAGGCCCTTCTATTTCAATAAACTCAACACGATTAAAAACGTTGGCAACCTCTTGGCTTTTCTTTGTAGATATAAGTCTGTCAGAGAGTGCTCGAATATAAATTACGGGAATATCAAAGGTTACCTGCGGAAGTTGTTGTCTCTTCATAACATCCAATCGATTACTCAAAACCTGTTTAGGAATTGACTTAATGACATTTACAAATTTTGATAAAAGCGGTTTAGTTGCTTCTTGACCAAGAAACAACAACCTATGAGCAATATTTGATAGTGGTAACGAAACTAAAGCTTTAATAGGTAATAGCTTAGCTATCCCTATTAAATAGCTACGTGGAGAACTTAGGAAGCTGGCAACGAAAATTACGCCTTTTATATGTGTAGGCTCTAGTTTTAATAGCTCAGGTACAATACCGCCTGAAAACGACTCTGCGAGTAAAATATAATCTTCCGTTGGTAATTGATTATTTATTACTTCAGCTAAAGTAGCGTGATCTTGAGGGCCAGATACAGGCAAAGAAATTACTAAATGATCACCATCATAGTACGATAGGAATTCTGAAAATAACTCCCCTGTCCCATTCATTCCAGGCAATAACACTAACATTGAAATAGCTACGGTCCTTGTTCTTAGATTCTCATCAGTTTACCAGCATTAATTTGAACTCAATTAATACATTAAATACAATTAAATTAATGTGTTACATCACAAGCAATTCTCTACCATGACAATATCACAATTAAATGAGAAAGACCATTTACGCCCTAAAACTGGCCTAATTTGAACTAAACATTATTGGATGAAACCTTCTAATAATTTTAAAATAGCTTATGATTTTTACTCTCAAGGTCAAGCTAATGAATACTGTTATCAAAGATTGGTGTTTAGTTGAAGTCAACGATGGTGGTTGTCTTATTGGTTTTGTCTTATGGGGAATAGTTGTGGATGACTCTAGTATTCGGTATTTGGTTAACGACTATGTTTGCACATCGAGAATAACAAAGATCTATCAGCAGTTAATAACAACTAGCAGCAATAGCATATACCAAGTTCTAGGCAAAGGTAATCATGTATGCATTGAGTATGAAGACTTTGAACTACTTAGGAATGGATTTAATCCGAAACAAATTAACGAATTGCGAGAGTTAGCAACTAAAAGGCCACATTAACACTGCCCTACAGGAATATCAGTCAGTGCTTAGTTTTATTTAACAACCCCAAGGATCTTGTACCACTTTTAGCTCTTTATCCCCAAGACAACGTATTGCTTTAAATGAATATTACACAGGAGAAATCGAATAAACTTTGTGAGAGATTAGTCGAGCTGAAGATCGCAACTACGAGCCATGATTGAGGGCGATTTTGTCATAACTATCACCGATAAAGTACTCTACTTTTTCAACAGCTATTATCAATTCTCTACCATCAGGATGTTCCCCTTTAACAAAATCAAAAGGGGAACCCATATGATAGTAGTCTTGAGTCATTGTTCCGTATGAATGAATCACAAATCCTTCGCCTATTTGTATTGAGCATTTGGGTAAGGCGTTGGGTAATGAAACTCTGGAACTTGCATCATTTGAGTCAGCTCCCTCTCCGTAGACATCAATAACGCCAGAGACAATTCCCAAGTCTATTAAACGAGTTTCAACCATAACTTCCCAGTTAGCTTGATAAAACTCTGCCATATAATCATCATTTTGCTTGAGCCATTTTGGTAATGCACTATCAGCAGAGGCCAGAAATTGTCTAAAGTTTTCCAGCGTTTGGTTTAACATCATCTTACTTCCTTAAATCCCTATCTTTTAAATACATTAACAACCGCTAGGTAGTGCTTGACTCATTCTTGTTTATTTTCAATTATTGCCAACTTTAAACCATCGGCATAAGGTCTAAATATCAACTTACTTTTTGGTAGAAAAAAAGTGCAAGATATTTCTTCTGCCAACTTATTTGTTTTATCTAGCCAGTCATCGATCCCTTTGCTCGTATCGATACGAACCACAAGATCAGTAATCCTGCCATCTTCTTTAATCAGAGCAATGTCAGACTCTGATTCTCTACCCCATAACATGATTTCTTCATTCCAACTTTTTCCGCGTACAAAGTATCTATCGATCGAGGCTATCACTTCCTCAACGTTTGATTGACTTTTCCAAGCCAAGCTGGAGTCATTGTACCCTTCTCCATCAAATAGATTATCAATGGAAAAAGAAGGTCTGCTAATAAATTCATTGGGTAACATGAGTATTACAGTTTGATTTTTTGCCATGTTATTTTTTATATCTTTCGAGTTATTGTTTGGTCATTGGTTAAAAATAAACAGCTTAAAACATTGTAAGCTTGCCCTCTAGTTCATCTAGTGTGCGAAGCCGCTCTTCGAAATGTTCCCAATCACGATGCTTATCAGTAATCCTTTGCCTAACTTGCCTAACAACCTTTAATGATTCTTTTGTTATTGCTGTTTCGTATTCACCTTCTAATTTTATCTGCGCAAAGCTTAATCCCAAGATCATCTATTCTTATATTGTTCCAGAATATTCTAACTAAAATTTAACTTAATCTAGCTCTAAATACCTTCCTCTTATAAAGATAAATTTTTAGAGAAAAATCAGTCTAAGGTATTAGACCCAAAAACTATATGTTAAACAGTTTAAATTTCTATTAGTTGTTAAAACCCAAAATCTAATTTACTAAAGATGAAAAAAATAAAATTTCACATTTATTTAGAAATAATGATTTTAAGTTTTATTCCCAACGGTTATAAAAAACAGATTTAATAAACCTAAAAGTATTATTTATTTAATATTTTATTAAAAACCCAACAAGTTCATATTATTACCATTCTAACTTATTAAATAATAACACCTATATTATACATATAATTTACACTTTATTAATTACCTATAAATCAGTAGTTTACACACCCCATTTAAGCATATTCCAGTCCAGTATTTTCGATAAGATGCTGCTACATTGATAGTCAGTTCTTACTCTCATATCAAATTGGTGAATCAAATGAAAACTCAAAAAAACGACTTCAACAAATTACCTATTATTACTTATGCACGAACAAATACAATTAACACCATGGGTTCATATTGCGGTTCGATTGAGGAACAAATCGAAGCAATGAGGTATTGGGCTAGATTAAACCAGTCAACAATATTAAAAGAATATAGAGACGAATGCGTATCGGGTTTCAATAAAATACCTCCTAGCTTATTTGAAATGTTGGACGCTATTAAGCACGGCTTAATTGTTCCAACATATGTTGTTGTTTGTGATTTCACCAGAGTTAGCAGAAATATAAAAGTCTCTGAATATTATCGAAGTGTCACGAAATTAAAAAGTGTTAATACTATTTCACTAAGTGATTATTACACTAATATTCCTGAGCAACTCGATAATGATTGTAAGTTTAATAGTGAAAGTATCTTTGATAATAGTTTCTTTAAAAACCTTAAATAAAAGCCTTAACAGCCCAAATTAAACCTAATTCCCTATCTCCATAACAAATTGGTGGACAATATGAAAAGCATTGAAATTAAAGTTGGAAACCATAGAGCTGTCATACGGTTTAAAAAAATTTCATGTAAGGATTTTTCTTTATTGAGGTGGAAACTTATTAAACAAAATATAAGTGCTATTGATTCAAGTTCAATTACTAAAAAACCTGATAAATCACCTAGCACAGATGACAACGATGAAAGCTAAAAAACAATTATAGTCAGGAGAATATAATGCAACATACAAGCTACAGAATAGTTGAGTCAAAAAACGTTCAAACAAAGCTACTTAAGTGCTCTGTTTTTAATTCAAATTTAATTATTAACATGGGTAGAAGTGGAAAATATCAATATTACAAATGCCCACCCCCGACAAAGAGAGACAACAAAAATGAAGAAAAGTAACGGAACATATTCTGTGACCTAGGTTATTACGAATTTAAAAGTGAAAAGAAAATTTGGAAGGCACTTAGTTACTTCTATGGGTGAATATATCAATAGTGTGGTTTTTGATCCTTTAAAGACATGAACCTAGCTTCAGTCCTTATTCTCATAATAATGTTATGTTCAAGATTAAAAACATTGAAATTAAACTTGGTAGCCACTGAGCTGTCATACGATTTAAAATAATTTCATGTAAGGATTTTTCTTTATTGAGGTGGAACCTTATTAAACAAAATATAAGTGCTATTGATTCAAGTTCAATTACTAAAACATCAGATAAATCACTTAACACAGATGACAACGATGAAGGTTAAAAATAATTATTCTATTTAACTTGAGGATTTTAATATGAAAAATGAACCCAGAGGCTTAAAAGTAGCTCTTTATTTAAGGGTGAGTACAAAGACACAGGTTCAGGAGAATATGTCATTAGAAGACCAACGAAGAACTTTAATAGAATGGGCAAATGAACATGATCATACAATAGTTAAAATTTTTGAAGATGCTGGTTCATCAGCTTTTAAAGGAAAAAGACGAGAATTCAATTTAATGATCGATGCGATAGACTCTAAGTTAATGGATATAGATTGTATCGCTGTTTATGATGCAACTAGATTTAGCAAAAATGAAGCTAACAGATATAACGCAGAGAACATTTTACAAAAGAACGGTGTGGCACTGTACTCGTACTTAGACTCAATTCCGGAAGATGCTGATGATGCATTTTTAATGAAAGGCGTTAATGGTTTATTTGCTGAAGGATTTAGCAGAAAAAACAGCAAAAAATCAGCAATTAAGCTAAATAGTGTGGCGGAGAGTGGATTCGCAACTGGTTCTCCTCCTCCTTTTGGTCTTCAGACTGTAGATGCTCCAAGTTTTGATGGGAGTAAAAAACGAAAGGTTTATGCTATACATCCAGAGAATTCAATAATAGTAGAACAGATTTATTCTTTGGCTTTAAGGGGGTTATCTGGATGTCCATATGGCGTAAAAAAAATAGCTAGTTATTTAAATGAAAATAACATTCTAAGGAACGGTAGTAAATGGACGCAAAATTCAGTACACACTATTCTAAGAAATACAGCTTATTATGGTGAGAGGCAATATGGACTTAACAGAACTAGAAAGGATTTACATTCAGAAGTTGTAATAATTCCTGTACCAGCGATTATAACAAAAGTTAATTTTGAAGCTGTCCAGAGCCTTTTGAAATCAAAAGCTCCAATGACATCAAGTTCATCAAGTAAAGCAATTGAATCCCCTAAATTACTGACAGGTAGCCTTAAATGTGCAAAATGTGGATGTAACATGATAATCAACACTGGCAAAGGAGGTCGTTATCATTACTACAAATGTCGGGACCAAATTAAACGGTCTATCAATGTGTGCAACTGCCCTATTTTACCAAGAGAAAAAATTGAAAAAGCAGTAACGGAAGCACTTATAGGAAAAATATTCACTGTAGGCTTTATTGAAGGAAATTACGAAAAAGTAAAATTAATGCTAACTAAAGAAAGAAGTAACAACTCGTTAGTAAAAGCAAATTTACAACGAAAATGGAATCAAGTAGATAGTCAAGTATCTATGTTAATGGCTAATATCGCTGATGGGCAGGTTCAAATGTCCCAAATGATTCGAAGACACTTATCGATTTATGAAGAAAAACTTAATTCTATAGAAGCATCTATGGATAAGTTAGATAAAAAATCTTCGTTACCATTAATGCGGTTTGGCAAAAACCATATTGAAAGTTTTGTAGATTCATGTGTGAGCGTTTTACTAGGAGGTAACACAGAGGCTACTAAAGCACTAATTTTAGCAACAGTTAAAGATATTAAGGTATATGAAGATAGAGTAGATATTAAGGGTGGTCATTTACCATTATTAGCAAATGTTGCTAGTAACAAAAATGGGCACTCCAAAGGAGTGCCCACTCTCGTATCAATGTGGCGGTGAGATAGAGATTTGAACTCTAGAAGGGCTACAAACCCTTGCCGGTTTTCAAGACCGGTGCTTTCGACCACTCAGCCATCTCACCTGAATGTCTTTAAACAATTGCTTGCTTGAAG
>Ga0209396_1001221_pt1 | contig 29113 bp, 27 predicted proteins | sample GOMGulsemesocosm_6_FD_184638 | JGI IMG/M metagenome (GOLD analysis project Ga0209396, IMG submission 184638) | Methane-oxidizing microbial communities from mesocosms in the Gulf of Mexico - GOM8C Gulf of Mexico (SPAdes) (version 2) | ecosystem: Environmental > Aquatic > Marine > Cold seeps... | reverse complement strand
GGGCGAGCAACAACGAGTAGGCATTGCTAGAGCATTAGTAAATAAGCCTCCTATTTTACTTGCTGATGAACCTACCGGTAATCTTGATCCTAAACTATCTCTCGACATTATTAAGCTTTTTGAAGAGTTTAATGACGTTGGTGTCGCAGTGTTAATAGCTACCCATGATCTTGGATTAATAGCCCGTCTCAAATATCGGACCTTGACGTTAAAACAAGGCTCAATGATCAATGATGGATTGATTGAAGGATTGCAAGGGGAGCAAAGTGTCTAGATTTTCTGAACAACCTTTTGCTAATCAGCAGCAAGATAAACCTAGCTTTTTTGGCAAGATCACGGCTTATTTTATCCGTCATTTACAGCAAGGTATTGGCAGCCTTGGTGATTTATGGCGAACACCTTTTACATCGGTAATGACCGTTTTAGTCTTAGGTATCAGTTTAACTTTACCAGCAACCTTGCATTTATTGGTAAAAAACGCCAAATCAATATCCGGCCAATGGGATTCAGCATCAGAAATAAGCTTATTTTTAAAATTGTCTGTTAAGGACAAGGCGGCAAAAAACTTAGTGCAACGCATTAAACTCTACCCAGAAGTTGCCGAGGTAAAATATATTTCCTCTGATGCAGCGTTAAGGGAATTTAAAATATTGTCAGGATTTGGTCAGGCGCTTGAATATTTATCTGCTAATCCTTTACCTGCAACGGTTTTAGTGACACCTACAAACCGAGCGAGTAAAACACAAGCAGCACGTGAATTACTACAAAAATTGTCAAACGAACGGGAAGTTGAACAAGGCAAGCTCGACTTAGAATGGTTGTCACGCTTGGAAGCGATAACTAAGCTCATCGAAGATATTGTTATAGGTATTGCTATCTTGCTTTGTTTGTCAGTTGTTTTGATTATTGGTAATACCATTAGATTAGCGATATTAAATCAACGAGATGCCATTGCGGTGATGAAGTTAGTTGGCGCAACCGATAGTTTTATTCAACGACCTTTTTTATATTCTGGGATGTGGTATGGCATCTTAGGAGGCATTGTTGCAGTTATTTGCGTAGCAATTTTAGCGCAATATTTTACTGGAGCATTGCTGAGGTTAACTGATTTATATCAAAGTAATTTTCAACTTATCGGACTCAGTTTTTCAGAAATGTTGTTATTAATTTTATCGGCTGTAGTCTTAGGTTTAGCAGGAAGTTTTATATCTGTGCGCAAACACATTCGAGCTATAGAACCAACAGCGGATTAAACGCAAGTTTACCTCCGCAATCCTAACCAAGCATTGCATCAGTCCAGGTAATTGCTTCTTGGTGAGCTTTTAAGTAAAAGTCATTAGAGAGTGACAAAGCTCGGCCCAATTGCTCACTTTCTTTCCAACGTCCTTGTTCTAGTAATTTTGCTAGCACTAAATACTTATTAAGATAATTATTCTCACTCCGTAGTGCTGCTTTAATTTCTTCATGAATGGGTAATACGTTAAGCACAAACTCTAAATCGTGATCTAATACGCCGTCTATAAGCGATAAAATCCCAGTAAGAAAGGCTTTAGGGGGATTTTCTTCATCGTTTTTCTGCTTTGATATTGCCTCACAAAATTTCGCTCTTATCAGAGATAAACGCATAATTTCATCACATTTATTCTCACTGAGATCTGCGAGGGCGAGCAGGGCAATAAATTTTTTCAGCTCTAATTCACCGATATATATCAAGGCATGCTTTAAAGAAGTGATTTCTTGGCTGTTACCATAAGTGGGGCTATTAATAAATCGTAACAGTTTGTAGGTTAAGCCAGGGTCGGTACTAAAAGACTGGCTAATAGCATCTAAATCCAAGTTTACTTGGCTTGAATAACTGATTAATTCGAGGATGTTTTTTTTAGCTGTGGATATTTTTCGTTGTTTGAGCATTTCAGGTCGAGCAAAAAAATAGCCTTGAAATAAGGTAAAACCTAATACCTTAAGCTTTTCAAATTGTGCCAAAGTTTCAACTTTTTCTGCGAGTAGTGTTACTTTTATTCCTTTTAATCGGTTAACAAATTTACTTATTTCTAACATTGAGAAAGCGAGGATGTCCACCTTAATAGTGTCAATATAAGGAAAGAGCACATCCCATTTCGGGTCAAAGTCATGATCGTCTAAAGCGAGGGTATAACCTTTATTTTTTAATGATTTAACGGAATCAATGAGTTCATCACAAATATCGATATCTTCTAATATTTCAATGACAATGTTTTTGGGGTCTAAAAAGCTAGGGAAACGCTTAATCAAGGTTTCAGCATGAAAATTAATATAAGCCGGTAAGTCACCGGTAATTTGTTCTACGCCTAAGGTTAAGTGGTTATTGGTGAGAATATTCGATGTAGCTTGATTAGGGTCGATATTTGGAAAACTATTGCTTTTTCCATCTCTAAATAATAATTCGTACGCGACAACTTGTTGCTTAATATTGATGATTGGTTGTCTGGCAATATATGAATACAAAAAAGCACCTCTTTACATTGACTTAAATTTTTACAAAAACGTTAACCTAAAGTTAATTTGTTGTTATGTATAAATAATTAATGTTACCTAGAACTCAAAGTATAGAAGTTTATATTGAAATTGCGAAAGCAATTATTGTATCGTCATGTCTAGTAAGTTATGGTGCTTATACCAATTTGATTAAATTTATTCCCACCTCAGAGCTCAGTCAGGGAAGTTAGAACAAGCAAAATTTGTACAGGTCTAGTCATTCTCTATCAAACAAATTTGTGCAGTAATCACTTTCCCGACAAGCTCCCAAGGGCGAATTTAAAAGGCTTATATGCATCGTTATTGATTTTGACAATGGAATAACCATTCTCTGTAATCAATGCCTCCCCTCTAAGCCTTTTAATTCTCGCTGAGTGGGCAATAACTTATTCAAAATGGTATGAAATAAGTAATCGATCAAAGAAGATGTTCGTGTTATTATCGCGAGCTACGTTTAGAAAAGGGTTTATTAAATGAGTAATACTATGCAATCAATGGCGCTAACTATTCCCCGCAGCGGCAGCATTGAATCGTATATGCAATCGGCTTATAGCATTCCAATGCTTACCAAAGAGCGTGAGCATGAGCTTGCAACTCGTTTACATGATGAAGATGACTTACAAGCGGCTCAAGAGCTTATTATGTCGCATTTACGTTTTGTTATTCATGTCGCCAAAGGTTATGCAGGCTATGGTTTACCACAAGCTGACTTAATTCAAGAAGGCAACGTTGGTTTAATGAAGGCAGTAAAGCGCTTTGATCCCGCAGTTGGTGTTCGTCTAGTTTCTTTTGCTGTGCATTGGATAAAAGCCGAAATTCATGAGTTTGTGCTTAAAAACTGGCGTATTGTTAAAGTTGCGACCACTAAAGCCCAACGTAAATTATTTTTTAATCTTCGCAAAAATAAAAAACGTTTAGGTTGGTTTAGTAATGATGAAATTACTAATGTTGCTGAAACCCTGGGTGTGACTAAAAAAGACGTGCTTGAGATGGAATCGAGAATGACCAATCAAGATCAAGCTTTTGAATTGTCGTCTGACGATGACGATGGTGGCGCCGGATTGGGAAGTTTTTCGCCTGCACAATATCTTGAAGACAAACAGTCTGATCTCGCGACACTGGTAGAAGATAAAAATTGGGAAGATCACGCGAATCAACGTTTGAGTAATGCTTTAGTTACTTTAGATGAGCGTAGCCAAGATATTATTAGAACACGTTGGTTAACTGACGATAAAAGTACCTTGCAAGAATTGGCAAACAAATATCAGATTTCAGCTGAACGTGTTCGTCAGCTTGAAAAAAATGCCTTAAATAAATTAAAAAGTGGTATGGCCGCTTAATTGATTTATTAAACAGCATAAAAGCCGGCTTCAGCCGGTTTTTTTATCACTAAAATATATCATGCGTTAATTAATTCACTTGGTATTAACAGAGGATTAACAAGCTGAGTGTTTTTTATCCATTAGTACTAGTAATGCGAATATTTTTTGGTAGACTGTCTGCCTAATAATAATACTAAAAACAATATGGATTGGCCTTAGATGAATATCAAGGCGGATATCGATGCTCATGCTGTGCGCCAACTACCTAAGTTGAAGTCACTGCTTAAAAAGTATCGACAAGCAAAAACAATGCAGTCAGGTTTACTGCAATTATCAGAGCTGGCAAGTACGGTAAACGATATGTCATCGTTTTATTGTGCACTAGAGTCTTTGATCAAAAACTTGTTTGTCACCGATTGTTTTCATATTGTTTCATTAAATAAGTCATTCCAACTTTCTCTCGCTTACAGCCACAATACGAAAGAGACTCGGTTATTAAGCTACTTTGATAATATTCATTGGCAGCAAAGTTTAACAGAAATGGTATATAGCCGTGCCAAACCCCTACATTGTAATAAGGTTGATCGTAAGCAGCTTATAACCTCTGATGCACTTAGCGTTTTTGATTCCAATTGTGTTGATTGGCTCGGTGTGCCACTCAAGCGTGGTCAACAAGTCATTGGTGTTATCGCACTACAGAGTTATGACGAAAAACAATATTTTGATGACCGAGATTCTGAGTTGTTACAGTTTATTGCTGAACATCTAGTTACGGCCATTGATCGAGTACAAAGTCGAGAGCTGCTTGAAAAAAACATTCGTCAACGTACCCAAAAGCTCACCGATACCAATAGAAAACTACAACAAGAAATAGCTGAGCGACAAAATGCAGTTAAAGCACATAAAGCGCTATTAGCGATATCAGAATTGTCTTCATCCAACCAGGATATCAATAGTTTCTATAAATCTTTGCATGGGCAAGTGAGTAGCTTATTACCGGCAAAAAATTTCTATATCGCTTTATTATCAAACGATGATACAACCTTGTCATTTCCGTATTATCGAGATGAAAAAGTAGCTCATCCTCCTTCAAGAGAGTTAGCTCAAGGCCTTACTGAGGTTGCAGTTAATACCAAACTTCCTGTGCTGATCAGCGAGGGCTATGTAAATACCTTAATGGCAAATGGAGAGATCAAAAAAAGTAAGTTTGCATTACAATATCCCGTCAATGAATTACCACATGCTTGGCTGGGGGCTCCGTTGATTGAGCAAGATAAAATTATAGGCGTGTTGGCAATTCAGCATTATCAAGATGCAAATGCATACCAATACAACGATTTAGAGCTTATTCGTTATGCCAGTCAGCATATAGGTTCTGCGATCATGCGTAAAAAAACGCATGCAGCGGTAAAGGAAAGCCATGACGAATTAGAAAAAATTGTTAATGACCGTACCCAAGAATTGCAAGCAACCAATCTTAACTTGCGCATGCAAATAGAAGAAAGACAAAAAGCGGAAGAACAGCTCTATTTTGAAGCGCACCACGATACGTTAACCAAATTGCCAAATCGAGCAATGTTTTCTGACCGCTTATCCTTTGCACTTACTCATTTAAAACGTCACCCCCAGCATAGATTTGCAGTATTATTTATTGATTTGGATCGGTTTAAAAAAATAAACGACACCTTGGGACATCATGCGGGTGATCAGTTTTTAATTGAAATTGCTGCACGCTTATCTGATTGTGTACGAGATAACGATATATTAGCCCGCCTCGGAGGTGATGAATTTGTTATTTTGCTGGATTATTTACAATCTCAAGATGACATTGAAGAAGTTGCTACCCGTATCATCACGGCCATTGAAAAACCATTTGCGTTGGAAGGTCACATGTTATATTCCAATGCGAGCATTGGTATTGCACAATGTAGTAGTCACTACTCAGATGCTAGTGAAATTTTACGTGATGCTGATGCGGCAATGTACCAAGCAAAAAGTTTAGGTCGCGGTCGTTATGTCTTTTTTGATGAGAGTATGCGGGAGCAATTGATTGCCAGCATGACATTAGAACAAGAACTGCGTATTGCAATCAAAGAAAAGCAGTTTGAATTACATTATCAAAAAATTATCGAACTTGAGTCTGCAGTCACTTTAGGTTTTGAAGCATTGCTTCGTTGGCAACATCCAACCAAAGGGCTGTTAACACCTAGCGAGTTTCTTTTTATGGCAGAAGAAAGCGGTATGATCCTCGAGATTGAGACATGGGTGATTGAAGAGGCATGTTTGCAGCTTAAGTTATGGCAAAAAAACAAAGAATATCAACATGCTTTTATTGGCATTAACTTATCAGGCAGACACTTATCGCAAGCTAATCAATTAAATAAGTTAATTGGAATTATTAGAAAAAATGTGCAAGAACCCGAACGGTTAATTATAGAATTTAATGAATCTGCAATTTGTCAAAATACAGAATTGGCCTTAAAAGGGTTAAGAAAACTTAAAGTGTCTGGTGTTAAGTTGGCTTTGGATGGTTATGGTGCAGGCGTATCATCATTTAATTTCTTGCATAGCTACCCATTTGAATTTATTAAACTCGACCGAAGTTTTATTCGTTCGTTAAAAAATAAAGAAAATAACCTCTCTTTGGTGAAAGCTTTACATGAATTAGGTGATAAGTTTGGTTATAGATTAATTGCTGAAGGCATTGAATCACAAGAAACGTTAGATAAATTACTTGCAGTGGGTTGTGAGTTTGGGCAGGGATATCATATCAGTCGGCCAAAAAAGGCTTCTGTTGATAAAAATATTGAAAATTCACTCTCTAAAATAAGGGCCTAGCCCTTATAAAAAAAACCTTCTACTCGTAAGGCGATGCCTGGTGTTGTAGTGTAATGCTGATCTTCAGGCCACTCTAAAAAAGGTTCAACTTCAAAAAACAACCAACTTCTCAAGGCGTTAAAACGATAGCGATAACTTAAGGTGTATTTATCCGTAACAAAGCCATCGGTGTCGTTACGCTTACCTTCAATTTGAAGTCCAATAATTGAAGCCGCGTCCTGTTCAAGCTGTTTGAGCTTATAAAAACCATGCTTCCAACGAATACCTCTATATGTCTCAGAACCTCGAACACTATAATTTATCCGAAATTGCGACTGTTTATCTAATTGATAATTGTATTCCAACAGCAGTTTTGCTCCAAGGCCATCATTTAGAAAATAATATATTGAGGGTTCAATTTTAAGACCATGCTTATTGCGCCAATCATAACGACGTTTATGTTTAGCTTTGACAAAGATATCACCACCTGAAATACCTATTCTAGATTCTAATAAACGATCATTGGTTTTTTTATGAGTGAACCTGACAGCAGCAGCAAAGCTATCATCATTTGTTTCTGTACTTCTGTTAACGTTTTCGAGTGGTAGTTGATTTTGACTAACTTCATCGTCATCAGATAAAATCAAATCAACTTTATCCTTAAAATGTGGGAGTTTTACTTTAATACGAAAGCGGGTATCAAAGTCGTTCCAGTCACGAGATTTAGGCTCCCAACCTAACCGTATTCTTGCGCTTGTTTTAGGATTAGATTGCTCAGTATCTTCATCGAGAAAAAAATTATCAAACCAAATAGCGGATTGATAAACTGAATTTGAAACCGTTTGATGAAATTGTTGTAACCAATGATCGTCGTGTTCGTTAATTTCTAATGTTTTTGCCGGTTCTTTTTGCGAAGTTTCATGAGATTTTTTGCATTTAATTCCTTCTTCACCAGCTGGCAATGCAACAACATCACTGATAAAAACAAAGTTAAAAGTGATAGTTATCATGACATAAGTCAGTAATTTAATTGCCTTATCTAGCAAAGTTTGTTTTACCTCATATTTTGTTGGCTAAATGGTGCTTTTTTATATTTTAACTTTATAATGGACTCATATTAATTATAGGGGATTTTTTTATGGGTGGTATAAGTATTTGGCAATTAGCAATAATTGCTGTCATTGTAGTTTTATTATTTGGCACTAAAAAGTTACGAAACTTAGGTTCTGATTTAGGCTCTGCGGTAAAAGGTTTTAAAAAAGCCGTTACAGATGAAGATAAAGAAGAAAAAAGCAATGACGTTTTAGCTGATAATTCAACAAAAGAATCAACAACAGAATCAAGTGTTGAAGCAAAAGACAAAAATAAAGAAAACGTTTAACTGATGTTTGATATAGGTTTTTGGGAGCTTTTATTAATTTCGATTATTGGCCTTGTTGTCTTAGGGCCTGAGCGACTTCCCGTGGCTATTCGTACCGTGCGAGGTTGGATATCGGGTGTTAAGAATTTTAGCAACAGTGTTAAAGTTGAGTTAACCGAAGAATTGCGTATTCAAGAGTTGCATGCAAATTTAAAAAAAGCAGAACAATCAAATTTAGAAAATTTATCTCCCGAAGTGGCCAAGTCCCTAAAGACATTACAAGAGGCTGCAGAATCTGTGCATCATCCTTATAAAAAACACAATTCTGAAGACGTAAAGGCTGACGATAGTGATACAAAAGCAAACGATAATTAATGACTGATTCAACTAAGCAATACACACTATTTGATCATTTACTGGAACTACGTTCTCGACTATTACATGCGGTATTAGCGGTTTTAGTGGTGTTTTGTTCAATGATATATTTTGCAAATGACATATACGAATATGTTTCTTTGCCCTTGTTATCAACGATGCCTGAAGGTGGTCAAATGATAGCAACCGATGTTGCATCATCATTTTTTGCCCCTTTTAAGCTAACTATCGTCTTAGCTATATTTATCAGCATGCCTTATATTTTGTATCAAATTTGGTCATTTATTGCCCCTGGCTTATATAAAAATGAAAAGCGCTTAGTTGCGCCATTAATGTTTGGCAGTAGCTTTCTTTTTTATGGTGGCATTGCCTTTGCGTATTACGTGGTTTTTCCTATTGTCTTTGCATTTTTTACTTCTGTTGCACCAGAGGGGGTCAATATAGCGACCGACATTAGCAGCTACCTTGATTTTGTTTTAAAGTTATTTTTTGCCTTTGGAATCGCATTTGAGATACCAATCGTGATTATTTTGATGTGTTGGACGGGGTTTACTGATCCGGCAAGTTTACGTAAGAAAAGAGCTTACATTGTTGTAGGGGCTTTTGTTATTGGTATGTTATTGACGCCGCCCGATGTAATATCACAAACGATGCTAGCAATTCCTATGTTGCTGTTATTTGAGCTTGGGGTATTTATTGCGGCTATTTACTATAAAAAGAGTGATCATGAACACTCAGAGGAAAATGAAAATGAATAAAAAACAACTTTTTGCTACTAGTTTAGTGGCACTTTTAGCCTTCAATACACAAGCTGACTCTTTAAGTGACTTACAAAAGTGTGCAGCAACTAAAGATAGCTTAACTAGGTTGGTGTGTTATGACCAAGTCATGAAAGTATTGAATGGAGCACAAATTTCCCAACCCGTTGTTAACAAACAAGTAGAGCAACAAGTTTCAGTGAGAGCTACCGAACCAGCTAAAACCGTTGATTCAGACGTCTCTTTACGCCCAGTGAATAGTAAAGCTATTGTTGTTAAACAAACAACAACTAAAGCTGAAGACTTTGGCCAAGAGCATCTTGCTAAAACCGCAGCTGAAAAAAATAATGAAATAAAAGAAGTTGTATTTGTTGTAAAAACAGCAAAACAAACTGGGCGTGATGTCTGGTTGATTACCTTTGAAAATGGTCAAGTGTGGAAACAAAGTGACAGTAAATATATAAAATTATCTGCGGGTGACAATGTTGTTCTTTCTAAAGGAATGTTAGGTGCGATATATTTGAAGAAAGAGCAACAAAATAGGAAAATTAGAGTAAAACGACAAAAATAGCGAAACATCACTTGACAGCTATTGCGGATAATTTAACCAAAGCTAGTTTTTGATAAAATAGTTTAAAATCATTGAGATAGTGAAATAGATATTGATAGATATTGGAGTTAACTTAACTAATTCACGCTTTGATAAAGACAGAGCACAGCTGATTGCGCGAGCGAAAGACGTTGGGGTTAAGGGCATGTTAGTGACCGGAACCAATCTTCATGAAAGCCAGCAAGCGTTGTTGCTTTGTCAACAGTATCCTAATTACTTAGCTTGTACTGCTGGTGTCCACCCTCACGATGCAGATAACGTTGCTGATGATTATCTTCAACAACTTAGCGTTTTAGCAAAATCTGAACAAGTAAAGGCTATAGGTGAATGTGGTCTAGACTTTAATCGAAATTTTTCTACCCCAACAAATCAATTAAGGGTTTTTTCTCAACAAGTCCAACTCGCAAATGAATTAAAGCTACCGCTATTTTTACATCAACGTGATGCCTTTGAGCCTTGGCTTGAGGTACTCAGGCCTTTTATCGGTAAAATACCGGCGATGGTTGCTCATTGTTTTACCGGTGACTTAGCTCAATTAAAGCAGTGTTTAGACTTAGGGATGTATATCGGCATTACTGGCTGGGTATGTGATGATCGTCGAGGGAAAAATTTGCATGATATTGTTAAACATATCCCTCTTAATCGTTTGATGCTTGAAACAGATGCACCTTATTTAACACCGAGAACTATACGACCTAAGCCTAAAAGTAGTCGTAATGAACCATGTTATCTACCCTATGTAGTTGACACCCTAGTTGGAGCAATGGGACATTCCTTTGAAGATATCATCGAGAACAGTTATCACAATAGCCAAACTGTTTTTAATTGGGAGCATTAATGTTGTCACTTCCCGATGCTTGGTTTAGTACATTGGCTCAAGGTGGCTTGTTTACCCTATCGTGCCTGTTAATCAGCTTATTTTATTTACATAATAAGAAAGAATACTTATTTATATCAGCTTATTTACTGGTGAAAAGTATTATATTGTTGATGATTTCAAGGTCGAATTATAGTGGTGTTCTTGCTCAACAAATCATCACAGAAGTCGCACCGTTGTCTTTTTTAATGTTGTGCTCTACCCTTTTTATTTTGCTATTCAGTCGTATTTTTATTGCTTCAAATCGCCCTTTTTTATCAAGTATCCGCTGGGCATGTTATTTGGTTAGTGCGGCTTTGGTCGCAGGTCTTTTTTTACCAGCCAAGATCAACTTTATTCTCAGCCATAGCATCAATACTGGCGCGATGTTACTACTACTTGCTATTTGCATTGCTTTGTTAAAATCAGCAGCTCATTTATCGAAACTATTTTTTACCATTGTATTACTGCAAAGTGCCTTATTGCTGGTTAATATTGCTAGTTTTTCATGGTTTGAATTTAACGCTGTGATTTTTTCGGCTTTTTATTGGTTGTTTGGGATGTTATTGGTGTTTTTGTTGACACGACAGCTAGTTTTTCAACTCAAAGAGCAAAGTATTGCCGAAGAAACAGCAACTGAGCTAGCGACAAAGTCAGAAAAAGCGTACCAAGAGCTATTAGTGATACAAGAGGAAAATCAAGAGCAATTAGAAGTGTTAGTGCAAGAGCGAACCTTAGAACTCCATATTACTTTACAAGAACTAGAAGAAGCTAATGGTGAGCTTGAGAAAAAAAGTACCATAGATGAATTAACCGGCTTATTTAATCGCCGTTTTTATGATCAAAAAATAATCGCTGAATTTAGACGAAGTCGTCGCAACTTAACACCACTAAGCCTTGTTATAATCGATATCGATTATTTTAAGAAAGTTAATGACAATTATGGCCATGCAGCAGGCGACACCTGTTTAACTCAAGTGGCGAAGTATTTACAGCAGGTATTGCGTCGTAGTAGTGATATTGGTTGTCGGTACGGTGGAGAAGAGTTTTGTTTAATTTTACCTGAAACCGATGCCCAAGGTGCAAGCGCATTAGCTGAAGAGTTACGTATACTCATTGAAAACCAGGTCATTAACATCGATAACACCTCTATCAAATTAACGATTAGTTGTGGGATCAGTACCTATCAGCAGCAAGCAGATATGCAACCCGTCGATATATTTAAAGCGGCGGATAAAGCGTTATACCAAGCAAAAAATAACGGTAGAAACCAAATACAACACCAAGATATTTAAGCGATTATTTTGTACTAAATAAAAGTAGGCGCTAAACAGGAGATAAAATGAATAACCCAATGGGGCAATTTCCAGCTCGAAGAATGCGAAGAATGCGCAGAGATGATTTTTCAAGACGATTAATGGCCGAAAATCAATTAACGGTTAACGATTTAATTTATCCGGTTTTTGTCTTAGAGGGTGAAAATCAATGTGAAAAAATAGCATCAATGCCGGGTGTTGAACGAAAGAGCATAGATTTATTACTCGAGGAAGCACAAGAGTTAGTGGATTTAGGTATTCCTGCCATTGCGTTATTTCCTGTCACTCCAAGTGATAAAAAATCACTATTAGCTGAAGAGTCGTATAACCCGGATGGATTAGCACAACGCGCGGTTAGGGCATTAAAAGCAAAATTCCCACAACTGGGTATCATTACTGATGTAGCACTCGACCCATTTACTACGCATGGTCAAGATGGCATTCTCGGTGAAAAAGGCAAGGATGAAGGTTATGTCTTAAATGACATCACTAAAGATATTTTGGTAAAACAAGCGTTATCACATGCTCAGGCAGGGGCTGATGTTGTTGCGCCTTCAGACATGATGGATGGCCGAGTTGGCGCAATTCGCCAAGCATTAGAAAGTCACGGCTTTACTAATACCCGTATTTTGGCGTATTCAGCAAAATATGCTTCCAATTACTACGGACCTTTTCGCGACGCTGTTGGCTCAGCAGGTAATATTAAAGGGGGTAATAAGTATTCTTACCAAATGGACCCGGCGAATAGTAATGAGGCGTTACATGAAGTTGCTCAGGATATTGCCGAAGGTGCTGATATGGTCATGGTGAAACCCGGTATGCCATATTTAGATATTGTTCGTCGGGTTAAGGATAACTTTCAAGTGCCAACCTATGCTTATCAAGTTAGTGGTGAATATGCGATGCATATTGCAGCGATACAAAATGGCTGGCTGGAAGAAAGGCCTTGTATTATCGAAGGGTTATTAGCTTTTAAGCGTGCAGGTGCCGATGGTATTCTGACCTATTTTGCTAAACAAGTGGCTACTTGGCTACAAGAAGAATAATTCATTCATTTGATATACCAAATGCTAATGGACCTGAAGCTGCAAACCTAATAGCTTCAGGTGGTTATTCTCTTGTTGTAATTCATCGGCTATAAGAGGGTGCTTTGATAGCCAATCAGCTGGCAAATGAATATGAATTACATCATTTTCTATGTTTGACTGGTAATGTGGTAATACATCATCTTTTCTACGTCGACATAAGATCACCGCTAAGCGAATAATGGCTAAAAGGTAACCTGCTGTTTGACTGTCTGTGGCGGATTGCTCAAGCAATGTAATATCTATATCACCTTTATATAACTTCACTAGCGCTTTTAATAGCTGTCGATCAGCTTGGTCAAACCCCGGTAATTCAGCATTCTCGATGATATAGGCATTGTGCTTTTGATGATGCTTAAATTCTAATAACAAGCCTATTTCATGTAATTCACAACCAGCTTTGAGTAATTCAAAACTATTATTTTCATCGAGTTGCCAAGGTTTTGCAAAACTCTGAAATAAAGTGTTCGCTTGTTTTTTAACATTTTGAGCATGCTGGTTATCAACATGATAACGCTGCATCAACGAATTAACGGTCCGTTGACGAATATTAAGCTTGGCATTACCTGGGAGCATTTCATATAACAAACCTTCTCGTAGAGCACCACTAGATAATTGCAGTTGCTTAATAGCAAAACTTTCAAATATCGCAATGAGAATAGCTAAACCACTGGCTATAACGGGAGTTCTGTCACTTGATAAACCTGCAAGCTTGATAGCTTTTATGGTTTGGCATTGCATAAGTTGTTGTTGGGTATCAAGGAGAAAGTCATAGCTGATCAGAGTGGGTTTGTTGACAAACATCAACATTTCAGCCAACGCTTGCATAATGCCAGAGCCACCTAAAACGGTTTGCCAGCCAATAGTTTTAAAAGCTTGTTGGCAGGGTAGAATGACTGTTTTGGCGGCGTTAATGGCGCGTTCAAAATTTATTTTATTGAGTTTATTGTCAGCAAAGAATTGGTTGTTAAAAGTGACACAGCCGAGATTAAGGCTGATTACTTTTTTAGGGCATATGCCCGAACCAACAATAAGTTCAGTACTGGCACCACCAATATCGATGACAAATCGTTTATTGGAACAACAATTAGTATGGGCAACACCTTGATAGATATATTGTGCTTCTTGTTCCCCTGAAAGTAGGGTAATTTTATTGCCGAGTACCTTATTGGCTTTACTCAGAAAAGCATCACGATTTTTAGCTAAACGTACTGTAGCAGTAGCGACAATGCGGATGTTGTCTTTAGGAATATCTTGTAGGCGTTCTGCAAAAAAACTTAAACATTCTAAGCCACGCGCGATGGCTTGCTCACTGAGGGTATTATTTTTGTCGAGACCGGAAGCTAAACGAACTTTCCGTTTAACCTTATCGACAACTTGCACACTATCGGCAAGTTGTCGGGTGATCAGCATATGAAAACTATTAGAGCCTAAGTCGATTACTGCGTACAAAGGTGAACGGCTAGAATCGTCGCTGATCAACATATTTTTATCCAAGGCTATCGACGATTGCGATTACCGCCGGTTTTCCCTCTGTTTTGTCCACCATTATGAGGCTTGTGGCGACGTTGGCGAGGTTTGGGTTTTGGAAAATCTGTGATCAATGCTTCATGGTCATATTTACTTACTGGTAAAGAGTGTTCAATATAAGTCTCAATGCCTGGTAAGTTGAAAACATACTCTTCACAAGCAAAACTTATCGCATGGCCTGTTGCACCAGCACGGCCAGTACGACCGATACGATGAACATAATCTTCACAATCATCAGGTAAATCGTAATTAAAAACATGGGTAACTTGTGGAATATGTAAACCGCGAGCGGCTACATCAGTGGCAACAAGTACATCGAGATGACCTTCGGTAAATAGCTCGAGTATTTTTAAGCGACGTTTTTGAATAACGTCACCGGTTAATAAGCCGACACGAACTTTATCTGCCGCTAAATGAGCATGAATATTTTCACAACTGTGTTTAGTATTCGCAAAAATTATCGCTTTTTCTGGCCAATCTTCTTCGATAATGGTTTGTAGCAGGTTCATTTTATCTTCATTTGAAGGGTAAAATAATTCTTCACTGATACGAACATTGGTTTTTTGACCTGGCTCTACTTCAACACTGACAGGATCATTCATGTGTTCAAAAGCAAGCTCTTTAACACGAAATGATAAAGTGGCAGAAAATAACATGCTTAAGCGATCGGTTGCTGCAGGCATACGACGGAACATATAACGAATGTCTTTGATAAAACCGAGATCAAACATCCGATCGGCTTCATCTAATACTACAACCTCAATATTGTTAAGGTTATAAATACCTTGTTTCATATAATCGAGTAAGCGACCACAAGTACCAATTAAAATATCGACCCCTTGCTCAAGCGTCTGGCGCTGGCTTTCGTAACCTTCACCGCCATAAACAACGCCGAGGCGTAAGCCAGTACTTTTTGCCATCTCAAGCGCGTCACGATGAATTTGTATCGCAAGTTCTCGGGTTGGTGCCATAATTAAGGCTCGAGGTTGTTTTTCAACTTTAGCGGGCTTTTGCAATAAATGATGAAAAGTCGCGGCTAAAAAGGCAATAGTTTTGCCTTCACCCGTTTGGGCTTGTCCAGCAATATCGGTGCCTTTTAAAAGAACCGGTAATGATTTGGCTTGAATTTCGGTGCATTGTTCAAAGCCCATGGCATTTAATCCAGCGACAACTTGTGGCGCAAGATTAAGCTCTGTGAACTTTGTATCTGATAAGTGTGTTTTATTCATCGCGCTAGCTTAACAGTTACCCAGTTAATTAAAAACACTATCTAAGATATAAAACATAATTATTAGCTTATATGAAAGAAAAGGGCGAGTATTGCTATCTGTATTGGTAATTAAAGATGATGCAGGTATAATCCTGCTCAGTTTGGCGATAAATGCCATCATTAACGGAGAATGAAATGAGCGATAGAATTGTTCAGTTATCAGATGACAGCTTTGAAGCTGATGTAATCAAGGCATCAGGTCTAGTTTTGGTTGATTTTTGGGCTGAATGGTGTGGTCCATGTAAAATGATTGCGCCGTTGCTAAGCGACATTGCAGAAGAATATGCTGATAAAGTAACGGTTGGTAAATTAAATATTGACCAAAATGATGCTACACCACCTAAATATGGTATCCGTGGTATTCCAACGTTATTATTATTTAAAGACGGTGCTGTTGCCGATACTAAAGTAGGTGCCTTATCGAAAACTCAGTTGAAAGAGTTTATCGATAACAACTTATAAAAGTAAAAAGGCTTGTTATAAACAAGCCTTTTTAGTTTATTGCACTATGATCACTCATCAATTGTTTAACAAATGAACAATAGTTAGTTTTGTTCCTTTACGTGCAGAATATTTAATGCTAACTTTAATAACCAACAGAAAAGAACATTTCAAAGCCCATACCCTATTCCTTAAAACATGCCGATTGGCACATTCAAATAAGTAAAAAGTCTAAGAACCTCAACTATGAATCTTACCGAACTCAAAGAAAAATCTATTAGTGAGCTAGTTAAACTAGCTGAATCAATGAAACTAGAGCATCTTGCTCGCAATCGTAAACAAGATATTATATTTGCTATCTTAAAAGCACATGCTAAAAGTGGTGAAGATATCTTCGGTGGTGGTGTACTTGAAATACTTCAAGACGGCTTTGGCTTTTTACGATCGCCTGATTCATCATACTTGGCTGGCCCAGATGATATTTATGTATCACCGAGTCAAATTCGACGTTTTAGCATGCGTACTGGTGATAGCATTCACGGTAAAATTCGTCCGCCAAAAGACAGTGAACGCTATTTTGCCTTATTGAAAGTTAACGAAGTTAATTTTGACCGACCTGAAAACTCCCGCAATAAAATCTTATTTGAAAACTTAACACCGATACACCCATTAGACCGTTTAACCATGGAACGTGGTAATGGTTCTACCGAAGATATCACCGCGCGAGTATTAGACTTGGCTTCTCCGATAGGTAAAGGTCAGCGTGGATTGATTGTTGCTCCGCCAAAAGCGGGTAAAACCTTATTACTTCAGAACATCGCGCAAAGTATTGCTCATAATCATCCGGAATGTGAATTAATTGTTTTATTGATTGATGAACGTCCAGAAGAAGTCACCGAGATGCAACGCTTGGTAAAAGGTGAAGTGGTTGCATCAACATTTGATGAACCCGCTAACCGACATGTACAAGTTGCTGAAATGGTTATCGAAAAAGCCAAACGTTTAGTTGAGCATAAAAAAGACGTGGTGATATTACTTGATTCAATTACTCGTTTAGCACGTGCCTATAACACGGTAATTCCATCGTCTGGTAAAATACTCACCGGTGGTGTTGATGCTAACGCCTTACATCGTCCTAAACGCTTCTTTGGTGCAGCACGTAATATCGAAGAAGGTGGTAGTTTAACCATTATCGCGACCGCATTAGTAGAAACGGGTTCTAAAATGGATGAAGTCATCTACGAAGAATTTAAAGGTACCGGTAACATGGAATTACACCTTTCTCGTAAAGTTTCAGAAAAACGTGTTTTCCCTGCGATGAATATTAATCGTAGTGGTACTCGTCGTGAAGAACTAATCACCAAAGCTGACGAATTACAAAAAATGTGGATTTTACGCAAAATTGTTCATGAGATGGATGAAGTTGGTGCTATTGAGTTCCTTATTGATAAATTAGCGATGACTAAAACCAATAATGAATTTTTTGATTCGATGAAACGTAAATAATTCATCGCATTACTATCGTGGTTTCAATCCATTAATATGATTGAGCCACTAGGTTATTCTATTAAAAACGCCAGCATTGATGCTGGCGTTTTTATGTACAGGATGTACGGTATGGCGCGGGTGCATGGATGCACAAGAGCGGCGATGTTCAGGATGAACGGTATGTCATGATCATATGGATGTGAAAGAATGACGATGTACAGGATGAACTGTATGTCATGATCATATGGATGTGAAAGAATGACGATGTTCAGGATGTAGGGTATGGCGCGGGTGCATGGCCGTTCTAAGGCATCCATGCCTCCACGGCATTAGTGCTTCCTTTCACGTCGATGACAAGAACGACGATTTTATTGAGCCTTTTGATTCTAGTTAAATAGCCAATTAATTAACGCTTTTGGTGTAAGTCCCATCAAAGAGTGTTTGCCAAGTTTTTTCATCACTACTTTGGCTTTGCCAATGTTGTCTAACCGTTCCATCGGTATTTGCTGTCCAAGTTATCTTATTGATTATCTCATTATTGCTTTTATCTAAAGTTGTCCCTGTCATAACCATACTGCCATTAGCATACTCTCCTGTTAGCAGTAACAATAACCCCGCATTGTCAGTCCAGGTTTGATGCCATGTATTGGTTTGTTGATCATAAATGTTTAAGCTTTTTCCAAGGTAACCTGAGGGTGTTGAGTACTCTTCAAGTAAAGTACAACCGTCATTAATTAAGGATATTTTGCTGGTTCGAATGACAGTATCTGTTTCGGCCGTTACTTGCCATTCACCTAACCAGAAATCGAATTGTCGATATTGTTTTTCAGCACATGCTTGTGCGGCTGAATTATTGAAGCTCAAGACCAATAGCATGGCAGTAATAAGTTTTTTGCTAAACATGCATAACCTTATTTATTGATAATTAATGAATTAAAGTATAGTTGTTTTTTATACGACATCACCTGCTTAATGGTGTAATATTCGCGTTTTATAGCAATTTGATTTAATTGATATTAAAGCATAATTATGAAATATAGTGATTTAAGAGACTTTATTGCTCAGCTTGAAAAATTAGGACAGTTGAAACGCATTACTCAACCTATTTCAACTGAATTAATGATGACAGAAATCAGTGACCGCACCTTGCGTGCAAAAGGCCCTGCTTTACTGTTTGAAAATCCCATCAATGAAAATGGCGAACCCAGTAATATTCCGGTGTTAACCAATCTTTTTGGTACGCCAGAGCGTGTTGCTTTGGCAATGGGGAAGTCTGATGTCAATGCTTTACGTGATGTAGGACTATTGCTCGCAGCACTAAAAGAGCCAGAGCCGCCCAAAGGTTTGCGTGATGCGATAGATAAAATACCACTTTATAAACAGGTGCTCAATATGCCTGTTAAAGTCATTAAAAAACCGCTTTGCCAACAGCAAGTATTTAGTGGAGATGAGGTTGATTTAACGAAATTACCGATTCAAAAGTGCTGGCCTGGTGATGTGGCTCCGTTGATCACTTGGGGATTAACGGTGACCCGTGGTCCTTATAAAGAGCGTCAAAACTTGGGTATTTATCGCCAACAGTTAATAGCTAAAAATAAAATAATTATGCGTTGGTTATCTCATCGTGGTGGTGCGTTAGACTTTCAAGAATTTAAGAAAGAGAATCCCGGGAAAAATTATCCGGTCTCTGTGGCATTAGGCGCAGATCCCGCTACTATTTTAGGTGCCGTAACACCTGTGCCAGATACCTTGTCTGAATATGCTTTTGCCGGGTTATTACGCGGAGCAAAAACGGAAGTAGCAAAATGTATCAGTAACGACTTGGAAGTACCTGCCACGGCTGAAATTATTCTTGAGGGCTATATTGACCCCACAGAGATGGCACCCGAAGGTCCTTACGGTGACCATACCGGCTATTATAATGAAGTTGATGATTTCCCTGTGATGACAGTCACACATATTACCCAACGAAAAGATCCTATTTACCATAGCACCTATACTGGCCGTCCGCCGGATGAACCGGCAATCTTGGGTGTTGCTCTAAATGAAGTATTTGTTCCTATTTTGCAAAAACAGTTCCCAGAAATTCAAGACTTTTATTTGCCACCGGAAGGTTGTTCGTATCGTTTAGCGGTAGTGACCATTAAAAAGCAATATGCCGGTCATGCCAAACGGGTGATGATGGGAGTTTGGTCATTTCTTCGCCAATTCATGTATACTAAATTTGTCATTGTTTGTGATGATGATGTCAATGCGCGAGATTGGCAAGACGTAATATGGGCCATGACGACTCGTATGGATCCCGCGCGCGATACGGTATTAATAGAAAATACCCCAATAGATTATTTAGACTTTGCATCACCGGTATCGGGCTTAGGTTCAAAGATGGGGTTAGATGCCACGAACAAATGGCCCGGCGAAACCAATAGAGAATGGGGCGAGCCAATTGTGATGGACGAGCAAATCAAAGACGCGGTTGATGATATTTGGGATGAACTCAATATCATTGAGCAATGATTGAATAATACCAATTAAGAGCATGGGCAGACAAATACTGCCATAGAAATTAGGTTAATAAATGAAAGAAATACAATGTCAGGTTCAGTCAATAACACCATTAACTGAATACGTATATAAAGTGCTATTAAAGCCTGAGCAACAAGTCGACTTTACGCCAGGTCAATACTTAAACTTTGTTATGGACAAAGACGACAAACGGCCTTTTTCAATTGCTAGCTCGCCTTGTGATGAGTTAATAGAATTACAAATAGGTGCCTTTGGTGCCGATAGTTATCCGATGCAAGTTATTGAGCGGATAGAAGAAAATAGCACTGTCAACATTGAGATACCTTTAGGTAATGCCGGCTTAAATATAGATAGTGACCGCCCTTTACTCTTAATCGCGGGTGGCACCGGATTTTCATACATAAAATCAATGTTTGAATATTTAGCCAATAAAAATTCAAACAGAGAAGTAGTTGTTTATTGGGGACTACGTGACCCAAGTGCTTGTTATGAATTAGAGAAAACCGCTGCTATTATTGCCTCACTAAAAAATGGGTCTTTTAATCCTGTGGTTGAGACCCCCCATGATGAATGGCAAGGACGTCTTGGTATGGTGCACAAAGTGGTGATGAAGGATATTAATAACTTAGCTGATTATGATATTTACATTGCCGGACGTTTTGACATGGTTGGCGCAGTGCGCGATGATTTTGTCGGCCAAGGTGCCGATATTAATCATATGTATGCAGACGCATTCGCCTATATTTAATCGCTTAGTGATTTTCTATTAATTAAAGTCTGACAATATAAGCAGCACTACTCGTGCTGCTTTTTCTTTGTATGGCAAAATATTATAATTGTGACTGTAAGTAATTTTGTAAACCAATTTTATCAATTAAACCTATCTGTTGCTCTAACCAATAAGCATGATCACTTTCAGTATCGTTAATTAATACTTGCAGCATATCTCGAGAGACAAAGTCCTGCTTTGCTTCACATAACGCCATTACTTCTTTCAGTTTATTATCTACCGCATATTCTACTCGTAAATCACTGGCGAGCATTTCAGGCACTGTGGTTCCTATTTTTAGGCCATCACGTGTTGTCATGTCTGGCGTGCCTTCGAGGAATAGCATCCGCTCGATTAAAGCCGAAGCATGGCCTTTTTCATCATCAAATTCATGATCTATACGGGTATATAGTTTTTCAAAGCCCCAATCTTGATACATACGAGAATGGATGAAATATTGATCCATTGCTGCTAATTCAAAAGCCAGCAAATGATTGAGTTGTTGAATAACTTCACTATCGCCTTTCATGGGTTTCTCCTATAACTGCGCTTGTAAGTAATTTTCGATGTTCATATTTTCTATTTGATACTGTTGAGCTTCTAACCAGTCAATATGCTCTTCTTCACCATTTAAGATCTCCACTAATATATCTCGACTGACAAAGTCTTTGCGCTGTTCACATAAAACAATGGTGCTTTTAATGATTGGTAACTGAGACAATTGAAATTTCATATCACAAGCCAACATCTCTTCGGCTTCTTCGCCAATGGATAACGCACCTAACTGTTGTAAATTAGGCAAGCCCTCTAAAAAGAGAATGCGCTCTATTAATTTATCCGCTTGCTTCATATCCAAAATAGATTTTTTGTAGCACTTTTCATTAAGCTCACCAAAGCCCCAATTTTTGTAGATGCGCGCATGTAAAAAATATTGATTTATAGAAGTGAGTTCTGTGGTTAATACTTTGTTTAATTGACTGAGTATGTCACTTTGACTTTTCATGAGAAAAACTCATTTAAGAGAGGTGATATCAGTATAGAATGCAATCGATAAAGTGCAAATTTTCTTTTAAAACAACACCTTGAGAATGGTAATGATTATTGATTAGATTATTTATTGTGGTAAGTTTTTGAATTCAAAGAGGGAAAATGTCGATAAAATATTAACAAACTTGTTTATATAAACTCTCATCAATAATGGTGTCATCAATAATTTTTTGTGCGACTTTAGTACAACTTCCACATTGTGAGGCAATATCCAGGTGTTGCTTTAATTCTCGAATAGAGCCAACGCCCGCTTCAAGTACTAATTTTGCAATTTGTTTATCGGTGATGCCTTTGCAGATACAAACGTACATAACAGTCTCTTAAGTTATAAAGTGCAAATGATAATAGTTGTTATTTGTGTTTGTATCAAGCTTTAAAGTTGTACAAATCGTTAAACGGTTGATTCTAGGACTAATAAATATTTATCAAGGTTTAATGGTAGATGATGCAATGTTTGTCAGTAGAAAATAGCTATCTAAAATATTTTTAATGTTCGACTGATGAGGGTTTTGTACATTTATTCAGGAAAATTCATTTTTTTTCCACTAAAATTAAAAGGAAGCTTGTTCCCGAAGTTGCTTATGAGGAATAAATGATGCGTAAAAAAATTATCATATTGATAGTCAGTTTTTTTATTGTTTTACCGCTTGCCAGTTTCTTAATTCTTACTCTACTTCAGCCAAACCGTTCTTACTCTTATCGACAGGTATTATCAATCGCACCGACAGTGAAGAATCACCAGCTTGATATTGATGATCATATTCGTTTAAGTATCAGGCCCGAAGAGGTCTATCCTTTTCCTATACCACTTGGTGAAGTGGGACCAATAGACAGTCTTTATTCTGGTGAACGTCAATACCCTTTTTATTGTATGACCTTAGATGCAAAATTAGGCCAACCAGAAATAGATAACCAGCAAGGTTATGGAGTGGCGGTCTATGACGATATTAACGCTCGTAATAAGGTTATCGGTTACAGTAAAGACTGCTCGGTAAAATCTCAACTGAGCTATTTCATTATTAGTGAAAATAATGTCATTACTCAGTTAAAACAGGGAGGGAATGATTCAAATTTAAAGACAACAGATAAGTTATTTAGGGTTGAGCACGGCACCATTAATCGCTTTATTTATACCATAGTCATGCCTATTTCTTTTAATGAAGTTAATGACCGTTCAGCTAAATCACGATGGAATCAAAAACTAATTTATCAATTTAACGGCGGATCAGGAATAGGTTATCGGCAAGGAAGACAAACCGCTAAAAGAGTGATGGCTAGGCAAATTCCTCAGCTACTTGCTGGCTATGCGGTGATCAGTTCTAGCGGTAATCGCACCAGTTATACCTACAACATGTTATTGGCAGAAGACACCGCCCGACGAGTAAAGACACACTTTATAAGTTTATATGACAAGCCATTATATACCGTGGGGATCGGCGGTTCTGGTGGCGGGTTAGCACAATATTTAATTGCTCAAAATAGTCAGGGTATTTTAGATGGTTTGATCCCCCTATATTCCTATCCCGACATGATCACACAAACAACCTATGCGTTAGATTGTGATTTGCTGAACAATTATTTTACTTTTCGAGCGAAAAACAAATCTACGTGGCAAGATTGGCGCAAAAGGCAGCCGATAGAAGGCCTGAATGCGCTTAACAATTTTCCTCAACGAACAGGCTACTTGCAGCCGGTAAATCAGTTGATGGCAGGCTTTGTACCATCATTACCGAGTGGCAATAGTGAATGTATTAATGGCTATTTTGGTTTAGCGAGTTTTATTAATAACCCTAAACAAGGTTTTATCCGTGACTTTTTTCATCAAGATGTGGTTTCACAGGTTAATTGGAGTTTTTGGCAAGATATCAGTCATATTCTAGGCGAAGATGAACAAGGATTTGGTTTGTCCACTTGGGATAATGTAGGCGTTCAGTATGGCTTGTCAGCCTTAGTTGCTAAGCAAATAACTATCGAAGAATTTTTGGACTTAAATCGTAAAGTAGGCGCATGGAAACCTCAGGGGAAAATGGAGAAAGAAACTATTTTTACTCCTTTGGGTCGAAAAGTGCCACTCTGGCTATCTTTATGGGGCAATCATAATGTAACGGTAGTGGGGGAAACGTATAACAATAATAATGTTGCTCAACGTCATGCTGGTTCAATCCCCGCTATGCAGTCGGCATATCGTTCAGGGCAAGTTTTTATTGGTGAAGTAAGCTTACCTATTATTGACGTTCGCCATTACCTTGAAGACGATTTAGATATGCATCATGTTTCAGCGTCATTTTATAGCCGCTTGCGTATCTTACAGCGTAAAGGAGCAGCAGATAATCATGTCATTTGGATTTCGCATAAAGACTTTAACCCAGTCAATGATGCTTTTAAGCAAATGGACTTGTGGTTGCTGGCGTTAAAAAACCAACAGGTAAATTCAAACTTGTCGGCTAAACCTTCTGACTTACAAGACCGTTGTTTTTCAAAAGACGGTAGCATTTTAGCTCAAGGTAGTGCGAGTTGGGATGGACTTTGGAATGAAAAAATAGTGGGCGATTGTCAAAAAATATACCCTATGTACAGTACCAGTCGGATTCAAGCAGGTGGTAGTTGGGCCGGTGATCTGTTTAAGTGTCAATTAATGCCAGTAATAGAAGCGGTAGCACAAGGACACTATGGCCAAAATAAAATGACTTTGTATGTAAAACAACTACAACAAATATTTCCACAGGGTGTTTGTGATTATACTAAGCCTGATGTCGGCAGACCGGAACATTTATAAATTTCTGAACAAGTGAATTAATATCTTGGCTGCTTAATTAATTCACTTGTTAGATTATTAGCTAGTGATTTTATTGAGCACATCAATAGCTTTAGTCAATTCATTTTGCTGTTGCAATACTTTGGCAAAAGTCTGTAAATCGACTTTATCGTATTGTTGACCTTCTAACTGCACTAACGAATTAAATGCCTTCTCAGCCATTGGCCATTGTTGAGCATTACTGGCTAAATGGGCTAAACAACTCAGCCATTTTGCACTTTGTTGATCGTGATGCAAATGTTTTTGTACAGCTTGAATCAGTTCTTCTGACTGGGTTAAAGGCAAGCTACGCAGTTGTTTTAACAAGCTTTCATCGGCGCCTTTTTTAACAACCGGCAATAAAATTTTTGTTAATGGTTGGGTAATATTTTGGCTAGCAAGCACGTAACAATAGGCATAAAGAACTTGTGGGCGTTGTTTTACTTTGCGAGCAAGGTTATTCCAATAGTTATTGAGTGCAGCTTCGTCATGCTTCTTTATTTGTTCACTAAAAACGCCATTAAAAGCGACGGCCTCCCATTGAGATACTTTTTCATCGCAGAGTATTTTACTTTTTCTCGCAGCAACGAGTTGTTCAACAACATATTGAAAACGTTTTTCAATCAGACTCAGTTCAATTTCAAAGGCTAACAATCTGTCATCATGGCCAATATGTTTATGGTGTTGATCAATTGATGCTCTTGCTTGGCTAAACTCTTGATGATTAATCAGTAGTCTAATGGTGATCAAGATAGTTTCTAAGCCACCTTCTTTTAAATGCTTTTCGCTATCACTCAATTGGGCGAGATAATGTTTGGTATTACTGGCGAGGCCTTGTTTATCTGCGGCACTGGCTGCCATTAAATAGGCGATACTCTCAAACTTAGAAGGCTCGGCACTTTTCACTAATAAATGTTCAGCCTGTTGGTTATCACCAAGAATATATGCGGCGATGCCTTGATTAAAATGTTTAAGCCCTTTTCGTTGACTAGCAAAAATGATTTTATTCCAAGCGCCTAGACTAAAACTTAAGCCGCCACGCAATACTTTAAGGGTAATAATTAAAGTGATGAACAATGCCAAAAGCATCATGGTTGCGGTCACTACTGTTGACTCAATGGTGATGTTTCCCATCGCAATTAAAATATAACCCTTTTCACCAATTAACATTGGGCTTATAGCTACCGCGGAAAAAAAGACCAATAGGATAAGGAAAATGCGTTTCATTAGGCGTCCTCACTCGTCTTTTCTTGTGCTTGTGGGAGAGTTTTGTTTTCTAGCTCATTGGTCTGATCCTCTGGGACTGCTGGTGCTAGTATTTTTTCTTCCTGTGCAGGCAGAAGATTGAGTTGTTCAGTCTGCTCTTGTGAGGGCGATGAAGATTTATCGGCTAAAACTTGACGAATCGCCTTTAAAGACACCAATTGGTTTGGATAGTCATAACTTATCGTCTCATTTTTTAGTAGTTGCATGGCTTGATAAAATTTTGCGGTTTCTAAATGACCTAAATCAAAATATTGCGTTAACCACTGTTGAATGTCTTCAATAGTCTGCATAAAAATGGCAGATTGTTGTTCACTGGCTGCCCATTGGGCTTGTTGCAATTTAAGTGCTAGATTTTCTTTTAAATTCTGTTGGTACTGTGGTGACATTAATGGTTCTACATCACCGGTTCTTCTGCGCACAGTGATGAAATCTTTTAAGAATTTTTGCCATGTTTTAGCTAGATTACTACGCCAGTCACTGGTATTTTCCGATAATTCAAGGTCAGCTTCTGCTATTTGGCTATCAGGAATTTTAGCCATTGCGAAGCTCAACTGCGGTAATTGTTTACTCATTGCCAGTAAGGTCAAAATAACGTCTTCGGTATCTAGTGACGGTAGCAATGTTAATGTGGCAATGTCCTGACGAATTAATTGACGAATAGCTAAATATTGCGGATCGTTCAGTTCTTTTATTCTTTCTTCGGCATCACTTAATAAAGCAAGAGCAGCCGTATTATCTTGTTCTAACCAAAGGGTGCGCGTGGCTATACGGAGAAGGTATTCAGCTTCATGCAGTAACCAATCACTCGGTTGATTTTGTTTAAACGCGGCAATTGTTTGCTCAAGTTGCTCAATACGCGATTCACTGGTCTTTTTTAGTTCACTAACGGCAACGTCCACTTGCTGGTTTGTTTTAGCTTGTTGTTCTGAGAGTAATTTTTCAATGCGTTGCTCGCTAGCATTGTTCAAGGTTGTTAATTGAGTAACTAGTGTTTCACTTTGTTGGGCATTTTCTAAGCTGTGCAAGTAATGAATACCGGCCACGCCAACTGCACAGCCTAGTGATAAGAGTAAAGCAACGACCGCAGTTTTCGAAATAGCCACTTTGGCTGTTTTTGGTGCTTTTTGAGAGCTGAATTTATTTGCAGAAGCGGCTGGTTTTTTACTGCTCGATTCAATACTTTCGGCAAGTTGTTCTATTGTTTCTTGTTCGGGTGCTGATTGTGCCCCTTTTGCTGAAAGATCATTATTTTTAGGAATGTTGGTTTCAGTCATTTTCTGGTTCCATGTTCAGCAAGGTAGTTACAATTGATTGATGATCAGCACCGTGGGCATTGATGACATTTTTTAGCCCTAGCTGTTGTGCTGTTTGAGAAATTCGTTCACTGGCGACAATCCATAAGCAAGTGTTTTGCCAGTAATTATCAGCATTTCCTAGTAAGTCTACTACACGTTTTAATAAAGCGTTACTGGTAATAACAATGGTATTGATATTTTTGTCGCGCCATATTGCAAGTTGCTGAGCAGATAAGTGCTGCCATATGCGTTGATAGCTTTCTAAATATTGCGTATTAGCTCCACGACTTTTCAGTTCATTAGCCAATAATTCACGACCTCCATCGCCTCTAACAATTAAGATATTGGTTTTGTTTGACTGTAAATCAAGCTGTTGTTTGCTCAGTTGTGCTAATGAGAGTAACCCTTCACTGTTTTGCTTTGTTGGGCATATCGCTTGAATACCTAACTGCGCTAATGCGTGTTGGGTTTTTTCACCAACGGCGAATACTTGCTGATTGCCGTTTAGCCATTGTGGTAGCGATAATGCCTGATCGGCATATTTTACTGCAGCAATACTCACAAAAATAATGATTTGCGGCTGAAGTAACCTCATTTGGTCGAGAATATTTTCTTTTGAAGTCGATATTTGATAATCGAATAGTGGCTGGCATATTGAAGATATGCCGACCTCAGCAAGGGCTTGCTGTAACTGCAAACCTTGCTGCTTGGGACGAGTAATGGCAACAGCTAAGTTATTGAGCATTTATTGCTGCTCATATACCTGCTTTAAAATGACATCCGCACCTTGTTTTAAAAGTTTATCAGCTAACTGTAAACCAAGGGCTTCAGCATCAGCAGATGCACCGGTAACTTCATCAGTAATGATGGTTGAACCGTCAACGGAACCGACTAAACCACGCAAAAATACGGTGTCATTATCAAGCACGGCATAACTGCCGATAGGTACTTGGCAACCGCCTTGTAGCGCTCTATTCATGGCACGTTCGGCAACCACGCGGACGTGGGTTATGGCACAACCCAATGGCGCTAATAACGCTTTAAGGGTTTCATCGTTTGTTCGACATTCAATACCGACCGCACCTTGTCCGTTGGCGGGTAACATGACTTCTGGTTCAATAAACTCTTGGATACGTTCAGGCATTTCAAGACGAAGTAAACCTGCAGCGGCTAAGATAATCGCGTCGTAATCACCCTTGTCTAATTTAGCTAAGCGAGTATTAACATTGCCACGTAAATCACGAATATCTAAATCTGGGCGCAAGGCTTTAATTTGACATTGGCGACGAAGACTAGAAGTGCCAACAATAGCTCCTTGCGGTAAATCAGCAAAACTTTTGATGGTATTAGAAACAAAAGCATCTCGAGGATCTTCACGAGGACAAATCACTTCAAGTCCTAAGCCTTCTGGAAATTCAACGGGTACGTCTTTCATCGAGTGAACCGCGATATCAGCACGATTCTCTAACATCGCTACTTCAAGTTCTTTAACAAAAAGTCCTTTACCGCCTACTTTGGCTAATGGTGTATCTAAAATAATATCGCCTTTGGTGGTCATTGGCACAAGTTCAACATTGATGCTGGGGTGAAAATGTTCTAATTGAGCTTTAACGTATTCTGCTTGCCATAAAGCTAAGGCACTTTTACGAGTAGCAATGCGGACGGTTGTTTGGG
>Ga0209396_1001219_pt1 | contig 29118 bp, 1 predicted proteins | sample GOMGulsemesocosm_6_FD_184638 | JGI IMG/M metagenome (GOLD analysis project Ga0209396, IMG submission 184638) | Methane-oxidizing microbial communities from mesocosms in the Gulf of Mexico - GOM8C Gulf of Mexico (SPAdes) (version 2) | ecosystem: Environmental > Aquatic > Marine > Cold seeps... | reverse complement strand
AATGAACCTGAACCGTTTTTACTGTTCCGTCTGACGTTTTATGGCGAAAGATAAAATAGGTTCTGTTTTCAGTTTTCGCTGCAATTCTTTCTTTAGCCACTTGAGCGCTGCTGAGCATATTTATTTGTTGAATAGTCATTTGACGCAACTGTTGAGCTGAATATCCGTAAAATTTTGTTGCTGCTGTGTTGGCATTGACTATTTCGCCACTGACAGGATCTATCAAGAGCATAATTGAACTGTGCTTACGAAAGGCTTCTTCGAACGTTGTGTTTGAAGCCACGGCGGAGTAGGTCGCCAAAAGCAATAAAAAGAAGAGAATGAAAGTTCTTAGCATTAATACTAATTACCTATAAAAGAGCTATTTGTAGTCATAATATCCTAATTTAAAAATTAAGTAACTAATCGCATCGAATAGTTGATTTTAATCGTTTAAATTACAACATATATCTAATATGGAGAAGGTAGTGTTCATAAGTATTCTGCCTAATCGATGTCAAAAACTCGTGGCACTGAATACTTCGATTTGACTAACCTAAATACTTATTTATTATCTCTTTAAGTATGGTTACATCATATTATTGAAATATCAATATCGTATATGATCTCCACCATTTACGATAATAATTAAAATCGATTAAATGAGCCGTTCAAGTTGTTATAAACTGAGGACTTAGACGTTAAAATAGGTCCTATTTTAACTGGAGGAGAATAACTAATTAGGTTTAATGATTTTTGGCCATGACTGTATTGAAAATCATCCCTCGGCGGGTAATGTTTTGTACGATTAGAAAAGTATTGTATAAGTAGGAAGATAATTCTTACCTACATAGATAAGAATTATTGATGGTTGTGAACACCTTAAATATACAAGTATTTAAGGTGTTTATGTCAGCTATTGTAAAATACGATCAGCATCTAATTCTGAAGTTTCGTCCGCTTCAGCTTTAGAAAGGCCACTAACATCTTGCTTTAATAGAGCTAGGCGTTCTATTTGAGATAACGAAGTTAAGTGAGCATAAATAGGTGCTAAATAACGTTTGTTTTTTATGTCAAAAAATTTCTTTTCTGATAAATTGTTTAGGCGTTCTTCATTAATTACGTAACAACCTGTTACATTTTTAATTTGGTCTGAAGCACGAACGCGCATATTAAGAGGAGTGAATAAGTTGTTTTCAGATAGAAAGTGACAAAACTCTTTAGTGAAAGCTTCCATTTGCTGAAGTTCACCTAAATAACGTTTTACGTTTTCAATTACTTCACTAGGTTCACCTGATTCGTTAAATAATGGTTGTCCATCTTCAGTTCCAACATACTCACTATCTTCATCTATACAAACTGTATAGCTATCTTGTTCAGGCATTTTGGCTAATGCAAAAGGATAACGGCGAATGATTGCCGGAACATAAGACGCTTGCCATTTCCCATCTGCACCAACAAATAAATTTTCACCAGAATCTAGGCTCAGTAATGTTACTGGACGAAACTCATCTTGAGCTTGGTCTTCTAAAAACACTATAGGATACACAGATGCTGCACGTACAAATTCATGTACCATGACAGATGCAATATGGAATTTGCTGGCAAATTTAAAGTTATCAATTGGCTTAACTTTATAATTAGCGTGTGCTTCTTTATTAATAGGGGCTAGTTTAGTAAACATTATTATCCTTTGTTGTTATGACGTTTCCGGTTGTTGGAGGCGTAAATTTTATTAAAATATTTTTCGTTAATATAATGTATTGACACGTTAAATCAATATCTTTTATACGAATAAGAATTCATTATCTATTTTTTTGACGGTTAATTATTTTAAATCAGTGTATTAGAGGACATATATATTTGATGTGTTCTTATAAGCAGTGAGCATTTTTTGTTATTAATTGATGAAATACGTACGGAAACTGGGGAAAAAAATATAGGTTTCTTCTAGGGACGATTTTGGCGTTTACACAAGCTTCATTTTAATCCCACACTGAGTTAATTGAAGTGCATATTTACTCTCAAACCTGCAAATTTATCTTCTCATTTTTGTATAAATCTCCTTGATTAGGTTTTTACCTAACGCAATGATTTATATATTCTTTTTTTTCGGTGAAGTGAGGGTGAAATACTGCCATCCAATTAAGTATGTAAAAGAAGTATTTATCATGTTAATTATCAGACTATTATTTTTAATTTTGATAGAAAAAGTGTACTATGTTTTTCATGTTTTTATCGTCTGTGTTTCCATCCGTCAATTACGCAGCAAGCCAAGGAATACCATCACATGTTTAAAAAGCGCACCAAACTCTCCGAGTTAATTAAGAATGCTTTTAAAGTCGAAGCACTTGAACCTAGAATCTTACTTTCAGGTGACCCCGTGTTTGGTGCCATGCAGGTGGCTAGCACACGTATGATTGAGCCTACAGGGCCACTCGATGCGTTTGCTGAGCAATATACCCTACCTCAATTCAATCATTTGAATGAAGAAGCGCAAAAAACTTCTGGTTATGAAAGACCAGCGGTAGACAGTGACTTTGTGGTTGATGATACCGCTTTTGATTTGGCAAATCTCACGACTGAACTTTATGTATCAGGTAGTGAGTTAATTATAGATGCGCAAGATACGCTTGGCGGAAGTGGCTCTGTTAATCTTAATGTCACTAATTTGGGGACATTAAGCCCCGGTTATTCTCCTGGCATTCAGAATTTAGACAGTTTGACGAACACAGATTCATCAGAAATCATTATTGAGCTAGCAGGTTTGACGGCAGGTAGTGAATACGATCAAATAAATATAGCGAATAATTTAGTGTTTGATGGGGCACTGAGTATAGAGTTGTTGAATGGCTTCATTCCAGAGGTTGGAGATGAATTTAGCATCATGACCTATGGTTCATCTGCTGGTAGCTTTGATAGTATTGACGGCTTAGTCATAAACGGTACTGACTTGTATTTTGATATTGAAGTTAGTGAATCAGAATTGCGATTGATAACAAAATCAATCGAGAGTGGTTCAACATTCTTAGGCGAGATATTAGGAACAGAGCAGCAGAATATCTATGGAGAATTACTTAATATTGATTATTTCAATAGTACATCCACATATGATTTCATTGGAGACCTCGCCTTCTCAGGCTTCGAAACAAGCGGCAACATTTCAGTAACCTACGATTTAAACTACTCTCTTCTAGATCCCCAAGGCACCTCAACAGACTTTTCTCTTTGGAGTCTAAATATAACTGATGCTAACGCTACTTTTGAAATAGATGATGTCTTTACTCTAGAGTTAAAAGATTTTGATTTCGGTTTAAGCTATCTAGTAACCGACGATTTGGATGATGATCGAAGTTGGGTATTTGCAAAAGGTACTGCAGCATCGGCTAGCAGTGGTTTATTAGACAATGTTAGTTTTCAAGCATCAGACTTAAGTTTTGATTTTTCACAAGCGATTCATGATAGTACGGCAGATGTACTTAATTTGAGCTTGAACCCAATAAAGGTAGGAGATTTTAGTCTTGCTAATGCTAGCAGCGAAAGTAGCTTAACCTTATCTGGCCATGCTGAATTGGCAATTGCAGGACAAACATTATCAAGTGATGTCAATTTAACACTTAATCCGTCTGTTATGGACGAGATTAGAGTTGATATTGAAAATGGTGAGTTAGATCTAACAGCGGGAGCTGGGAGTACTGGTTTAGCCCTTAGTGTTGATGATATTAGTGGTGCATTATTAATAGACCGTAGGGGCGTTGCTGGAGTTTTACAAGCACAAGAACTGTCTATTGCCCAGCTTGATGGTTCTGCTTTACCTGGTTTAGATGTGAACGAAGTTCGTTCAATCAGTGTCGGTTTTAATACGACTGGTGAAGCAGTAACAGAAACATTAGGTAATACTTATTTTGATTATTCTGACAGCAAATTTCATGACTTCTTTGCGGTAAGCGCAAATTTAGATTTGGGCCTGTCTGTTGGTTCTGTGGCATATAATTTATCTGGTCAATTTGGTTTTACAAAAACGACTATGGAGATCGTTAATGATGAGCCAGCGCAAGATGTTATTTTACTATCAGTATTAGATGGTGAAACATCATTAACTGTTGGTAGCGAACCGGGCGGCGCGATGGTTAAATTGTCTGGCTTACAAGGCGCAGGCCTCATTACCAACATTGAAAATCAATTTGGCGCGATTGGAATGATGACTGTTGGTTCAGTCGCTCTAACTGAAGCCGATGGTGTCACTCCTTTAATCGGTGATCTAAGTTTATTACCTTTAAATCTTCCATTTAATTTCAATTTATTTGATTTAGATCCTAATTTAGATTTATCGCTGAACTTACCCGAGATTGACCTAACATTAGCGTCGTTTCCTTATATCGATTTAAGTTTACCTGGACTACCCAGTTTAAATTTACCTGATTTAGATTTAGCTGGATTGTTGCCAAATCTTGATTTACCTAATTTAACACTGCCTGAATTAGGTTTTGCACTTCCATCATTAGGTTTGCCTAACATTGATATTAGTTTTCCTGATGTCGATTTAGGTTGGCCATACTTATCTTTAGCTGATTTAACGCTTGCTTATCCTGAACTTAATTTAGATTTTGCTAATTTATCTTTTCCGCAACTTATGTTTGCACTGCCTCGATTAGATTTGCCAGCGTTAAAGTTTGATTTTGATATTGATGGTTTAGATGTCAATTGGGCTGATATGAGCTGGCCTGATTTAACAGCTCACCTAGCAACACTTGATTTGCCATGGCCTAATGTTGCATGGTCTGATTTTGATTTTGATGCAATTAGCGCTGCACTACCAGATTTTGAATTACCAGATCTAGATTTCACATGGGAAGATATGAAACTTCCTGATCTGCTATTAGCTATAAAATTGATTGAATTACCAGGAATGACGATTTCATTTCCAGAGGTATCTTTATCGTGGCCAAGTTTCGATACAGCTTTTGCTGATTGGCCTAATGTAGGTTTACCTGATATTAACTTGAGTGACTTTATTTTTGCCGTCGACGGCCTTAATTTACCAGGTCTCGATGTTAGTTTTCCTGATTTAACCATGCCATGGCCAAGCCTCTCACTACCAGAGTTTAGCGCTACTTTTCCTGATTTAAATATTGATTGGCCCAATTTAACATTGCCTGAATTAATGTTTGCTCTGCCAAGCCTTGACTTGACAGGACTTGATTTTAATTTCGATTTACCTGGGTTAGATGTAAATTGGCCTGATATGAGTTGGCCTGATTTACAGGTACATTTAGCTGGCTTAAATTTAGATTGGCCTAATGTTTCTTTATCTAAATTAGGCATTCAATTTCCTGAGCTAAACTTAGATTGGCCAAATATAGATTTGTCTGATCTGATATTTGCATTACCTAAATTAGATTTAACTGGTTTTAGTCTTGATTTCGACTTGCCAGCACTTGGTTTAGATTGGCCTGATGTTACTTTGCCAAATTTAAGTGCTGCTTTTCCCGACTTAGATATTGATTGGGCAAACTTAAGTTTACCTGACTTTATATTGGCATTACCTAAATTAAACCTGCCTAATTTAGAATTAAGTTTCTTTGATATTAATCTACCAGATTTCTCATTCCCAGATATTTCAGTGGAAGGTTTTGCACTTGACTTTGACTTGTCAAAATTAGGTTTTTCTATTTATGGACAAGTTGATTTTGAATTAGCCGATGTTTTTGAATTTAGTGGTAATTTAGGTTTTTCTAAAGTCAATGATGAAATCATTGTTCTTGGCGATGAGGTCTTGGCGTTATTTGGAATAGGTGATTTCCAAGTTGGTGTGACTGACGGTGATTTAGCCCTTTTAATCAAATCAGATTCCACTGTTGCATTAGATATTGCAGGTAATATTGTTCTAGAAGGTGCTGGTTTTATTACCGATACCGTGTCAGCTGATTCTGTTCGTTTCCAGTACAATACCAGCAGCATTGATTACACTGATGGTAATAGTCGTACTTTAACCGTTGGTGATGTCAGCCAAACATTATCAATGGCTGCTGGTGCAGTGGGCTCACCGTTGATGGCTTTGAATGTATTTGGTTTTCAAGCCCAAATAGAAGGTGCTGTTGGCTTAGCTGGTGATTTCAGTTTCACTAGATTAACACAACCTAGTGGCACTAGAGTGATGATGATGACTGGTCAAAATGTCATGGCTTATCTGGGAACTGATGATTTAAATGCAAGAATAACTAATGCTGAACTAGCAATGGCCATTTTTGAGGTTGATGCTACGACGACTACCTATGCTTTATATGCGTTGGGTGATGCAACATTAGAAGGTGTAACTGATGTTACATTGAATGGGACGTTTCAATTATTTTATAATCGTACTGGTCTTCAAGTCATTGACTTTGGAGGTGGTTTTGGTTCTATCGATTATGGCACCGCCGCTGACTTTACGGCTATTCGAGCAGCAAATTTAAATGTAAATATTGCTGGTTTTTTCGTCGCTAGTGGTGCGTTCGCTATAGAAAAAACTACAACAACTGTAACGTTATCAGATGGTAGTGAAGTTGACGTAGATTTATTGACGTTAGGAACATCTCAAGTCAGTGCATTTGCCGGGGTGAATGCTGGTAGTGACGATGCGCTTGGGTTTGATCTTACTGGTGCCGACATGGCACTTGCGTTAATGACTGATTCAAATAATTCAGAAAGTAAATGGATGACTTTGCAATCAAGTGTTACTTCCGCAGCATTTGTTGGTGTTGATGGATTAACGGTTTCTGCTAGTAATTTAAATGTAGCTATTAATCGTAATTTAAGTACGTCTGGCGATTCTGTGCCTCAGGCAGATTCTGTGCTAGACACTGTTTTAGCATTGAAAACCAATTTAACTTCAGGCGAATTAGTTTTTGATTATATGGGGCAACAAGCTGTTGTTGCTATCGCACTTACACGTAGCAACGCAAATGTGCGTAATGAAATACAAAGTAAAATTGAAACATTATTAACTGACTCTGGTATTGCTAATGCTGATGGTAATGTGAATGTTACAGGTTCATTAGCATCTGGTTTTATTTTTACTTTCACAGGCGATTTATCAGGGCAGGACTTTTCAGACATTAGTGTTAATACCCGATCTCCTGAAGTTATAACTCAATTAGTTGAAGTAACTAAGGGCGAAGCTGCTAAAGATAATGTGACATTAAATCCAGTTTCTCAAAATGCTCAATATCATTTAAATACAGATGTAACCGATGGTGTATTGACGCTTGGCTTTGAACAACAAAAAACAGATATTGAATTTACATCGTCAACAACTGATGCACAGCTATTATCAGCTATTATGTCGGCCTATGAAGGGTTTACAGGCATTGGAGCTGGTAATGTAAATATTAATGGAGATCGAAATTCTGGTTACGATATTGAATTTATAGGCGGGCTTTCTGGTAAAGCAGTAAATGAATTATCAGCCTCTCTAAGACTTCCCAATCCAACTGTAAGTACTATTACTATCAATGACGGTGCAGAAAAAGTCACTGGCTATAATACAACAGGTGTTAATGCGAATGAAAAGCAACGTATTGACTTTTCTAATGCGAGTAAATCATTTACTAAATACAGTTTAACGATTGGCACCATTACAACCGCTATTATCGATTTTTCACCAAATAGTCCTACTCATAATGTAACTACATTGCAAAAAGCATTAAATGCTGCATTAGGTAAAAACAAAGTTAAAGTTAGCTTTGACCAATCGTCTACTTCAGCAAGTCCGAGTTATTTCCTTCGTTTCATCGGTTCAATGGCGTATCAAGATGTACCAAAAATCGAAGTTGCTTCTTCAACAAGTGTAACGGTTAAAATTGAAACGATTAATGATGGTTCTAGTGCAACTAAAACTGCAATTAGTGAGTCGATAACCGAAGTTCAAGAGTTACGATTAGATACAACTTCTACTGCACAATTGAATTTATCATTTGAAGTAGATGGTAAATCATACACAACTGAAAAACTTGGATTTGGTGCTACATCTTCTCAAATTGAATCTGCTTTATTAGCCGCAGTTACCAGCGATTTCCCAACTGCTACATTTAATGTCACTACCTCAACTGGAAAGTGGAGTATTGATTTCTCTGGAGCCTTGAGTGGAGAAAACATTGGAGAGCTTAACGTTGATATTACTGCCTTTACAGGTCAAGTAACTCTTGAACGTACACAAGAAGGATTAGTACGTGATGTGGCTACAACAGCTACTTCAGATGCAATAAGTGAGACACAACAATTATCTATTCAAACTGATTCTACCGGTAGTTACACATTAAGCCTCGATTACTCAGGTCAAACTTACGTTACAACGGCTATCGATTTTAGTGCCGGTTCTAGAGAGATAAAAGAAGCATTATTAACGGCTCTAGTATCTATTAATAATGTAGATATTCAGGTCATTGGTAAAGCCGATGGCGTTTGGAATATCAACTTTAATGGTAGTTTGGCCGGTACTGACTTATCGATGTTATCAGTCGATGTCACCACTAAGGAAGCAAATACAGAACTGCGTATTGAACAGGTTGGCGCCGTTATAAAAAACACTGATTTAGTTGGTGACATCAATCCTAATTTAGTCGTTGATTTTGCAATAACAGATTTAGATGTTGCTACTGGTATTGATAGCGATTTCACGCTAGATCTAGATGGTTCTGAAGGTGAGTTAACTCGAATTAGCTCCCACATGACATTAGATGTATTTGGCTTTTTACAGGTTGATGGGGATTTCTATCTCGATAAATCTATTGGTCAGGTTAAAGACAGTAATGGTAATGATATTGAAGTTGACCAACTTATTATCGCTGGTGGTGGTGTAAGTGCATTTGCGGGTATGGAAGGTGGAACAGATGACCAAATCGGTTTGCAATTACAAGAAACAGATTTTGTTTTAGGTTTATTCACTGAACGCACAGACGATGACTCTGTTGATAAACGCAACTGGAGTGCATTACAGGCTAACGCAACCTCATTAAGTTTAGATGGTGTCGATAACTTTACATTAGCTGGTAGCAACATGCAGGTTTTAGTTAACCAAGCTAGTGACCAAGATGGCAGTGTATTAGATTTTTCTGGCACGAATGCGCTGACAGCAGAAATTGTTTCTGGTGTAGATTTTAATTTAAATATCGATGGTGAGCTTGGCGAAATTATTTCTGCAGTAGGAAGCGTTGAACTAGATGTTGCAGATTTTGTTGGTTTATCAGGCACTTTTGCTTTCACAAAAACTGGCGAAGGCGATTCAGAGAAATTACAGATATTGGGTGATGATGTTGATGCCTACTTAGGGAGTGATTCAGCTTATGTTCGTTTAAATGATGCGGACTTTGGTTTACTTTTAGATACGAATGGTCAATTAGCATTTGAGTTGAAAAATGGTAGTTTCGCCGCTGGAATTGAAGGTATATCAGGAGTAAGTGCTGATGAAGTCATTGTTCAATATACCAATGCTACAACCACTGTAGAGCAAGATACTAAAATTAGTATTTTCGACTTAGACTATACATTTGATGCTGAAATTGCAGCTAACACAGTTGCTTTTGGCGTGAAAGGATTTAGTGCGAATGTTTCCGATTTTATTAGTTTAGAAGGTGACTTTGGTTTCAAGAAAGTTGACTCAGATATTATTGCTGTTGGTAATAATGTTGATGCTAAATTACAAGTGGATGACGAAAGTTATGTTCATTTAAATGATGCTTCGTTTGGGCTAATTACAGGAGCAGGATCAACTGTTTTTGAATTAACTGAAGGATCTTTTGATGCGAGTATCGCAGGAATGGATCTCTTCTCGGCACAAGAAGTTATTGTTCAATATAGTAATGTGAATGGCAATGTAGCGGCTGATAAAACTATTTCTGTGGGTTCTATTGAGTATAGTTTTGATACAGAGATAACGTCGAATACTGTTGCTTTTGGCGTGAAAGGATTTAGTGTTGATGTTGCTGGTTTTGCAAGCTTAACAGGTGATCTTGGATTTAAGAAAGTCGGTGCTGATATTGTCGCTGTTGGTAATGATGTTGATGTAAAATTACAAGCAGATGAAGATAATTATGTTCATTTAAATGATGCTTCATTCGGATTGATTACAGGGTCAGGTTCAACTGTATTTGAATTAACGCAAGGATCTTTTGCAGCCAGTATTGCTGGCATGGAACTCATTTCGGCGCAAGAAGTTATCGTTCAGTATAGTAATGCTATCGGTGACGTGGCTGCTGACACAACAATTAATGTTGGTTCAATCGAATATAACTTTGAACAAGACATAGCCGTTAATACTGTCGCTTTTGGTGTTAAAGGGTTTAGCGCTAAGGTAGCCGATTTTGCTAGTTTAGAAGGTGATCTTGCCTTTAAAAAATCGGGTAATGATATTATAGCCGTAGGTAATAATGTCTCTGCAAGCCTTGACGCCGCCGGGGTTGCGAGTGTTAGCTTAACAGATGCAAGCTTTGGTTTGATTCTAGCGGGCGGTGAAACAGCTTTTGAGCTTTCTGATGGTGCTTTTTCAGCTAGTATTACCTCGTTAGCTGGAATCAGCGCAGACAGTGTATACGTCCAATATACCTCGGCCAATACGTCTATTGCTGCTGGACGTAAAGTATCCATTGGTAGTATCGAATATACTTTTGATGAGGCCATTGCTGCTAATACTGTGGCGTTTGCTGTTCAAGGGTTTAATGCTAATGTAGCTGACTTTGTTACATTAAGTGGTGATTTAGGCTTTAAGAAGTCTGGTGATAGCATAGTAGCGGTCGGTAACGATGTTAGTGCTTCTTTAGGTGTCGATGGCGCTGAACTATCATTAACTGAAGCTAACTTTGGCTTACTAATTGATGGCACTGAAATGGCCTTTGAGTTAACCAACGGTGCTTTATCCGCTGAAATCGATGGCTTTAATCTCTTACCTTTTGATTCTGTAGCTGTTCAATTTACAAATTCCTCCACCAGTATTACAAAAGGTCAAAGTTTATCAGTCGGTAATGTTGAATATAACTTTAGTCAAGATATCGCAGCGGATACTATAGCGTTTGCTGTGTATGGTTTTAATGTCAACCTAGCTAATAATGTTGTATTACAAGGGGACTTCGGTTTTGCTAAAGTGGGGACTGAACTTTTTGCAGTCGGTAATGATGTTACTGCTGGTCTTGAAGTTGGTTCTGCTTATGTACGTTTAGAAGATGCTGATATTGGGATTATTTGGAATGAAGATGGCTATGGTCTAGAGACTAAAAATGGCCAATTCTCAGCAGGGATAGAACATTTAGCCGATATTACCGCTGATAGTGCATTACTACGGTTAAGTTATGGTGATATAGATGTTGTTGCTGGACGAGTCGTTAATTTAGGTGGTGTCAGCTATACCTTTGATAATGGTTTAACGGGAAGTCTGGGGGAATTTGAAGTAGATTTTAGTGTAAAAAACCTTCAAGCAAACATTTTCGATGTTGTAAAAATTAGTGGTGATATTGATTTCTCTGTTGCAAGTGGAGATTTAGTCGCTACTGCCGTTGATTTCGATATGTCTTTAAATTTAGGAACTGATTTTACGGCGTCAATCACTGACGCTAATTTTGATCTCCGCTATGGTGATCAATTGAAGTTTGAAATCGAAGGGGATATCACACTATCTGCTTTTGATTTTGTAGACTTTACCTACCATGTCGATCTCTCTCAAGAATTCTTTAATGTCACTTTAGATGATGGTTCTCAAACAGCCGTCGCACTAATGACTTTTGCAGAAGATGGCTTAGATTTCTTTGCTGGTGTCGATGGCATTGGTTTTGATATAGAAGATGCTTCATTTGGTTTAGGTGTCGCTATTGCGTTGACTGATCCTGAACAATATTGGATTAGTGCAAAAGCAACTACCTCAAGTGTTGAGTTCGTTGGTGTTGATATTCTAGAAGTGTCTGCAACTGATATGGAAGTAGTTATTAATACTTCTTCCAAAAATGGACGTTCAATCGATTTTTCAGTAGCCCCTCTTACACTGAGCCGTGGTCTGGGCGTAAAAGTTGGTGGTCTTGATGTTGGTTCTTCTTCAGACACAAATGTTGTGTTTGACATGAAAGGGGAGACAATAAAAGTCGCTGGAGAGCTGAACGTTAATTTATTAGGCGTTTTAGCTATTGAGGGGGATTTCGCCTTCGAAAAATCGATACAAGATATCACTTTAGATAATGGAACAACGACTTCTGCCAATGCACTAACTTTTACCGCTGAAGATGCAGCTGGTTTTGTTGGATTTGGTTATAAGTCAGACGATGAATTTGGTTTTAAAGCTGAGGGTATCGATTTTGGTTTAGGTATGTTTACCGATCGCAATGACCCATCGCGTCAGTGGACAATGATGCAAGGGAATGTTGACTCTTTTGGCTTTGTAGGTATTGATGGCGTTAAGTTAGAAGCTACAAACCTTGATATGTCCTATTACAAATTGCCAATAGATTTGGTTGGAATCGATCTTGATACTTCAGCTATAGACTTTGGCTCATTAGATTTGGATTTTAATCCTGGAGAGCTATCTCTAGGTAAAGGCAGCATATTTAATTTCGCAGGTGAATTTGAAGTTGATGCCTATGGTTTGTTGAAAACTAAAGATGATTTTGAAGTTGTCCTTGAATTCGATACATTGGTATTAAGTGATGGCTCTGTTGAAGATGTTACCTATTTCACTTTTGCTTATACTGATTTAGATATTTTCGCGGGCTCTGGTAGCCGAGAAGATGGTGTGGGTGTTGCGATTGACGACCTCGATTTCGCTATGGCATTAGTATTCAGTCCCTTTAGTGGTTCTGCTTGGTTAACTGTTCAAGGTAATACAGATTTTGCTGGTTTGGTTGGTGTGCCTGCAGTAAATCTTGAAGTTCAAAAAGCCCAATTACTTATTAATACAGCAGATGCACAAGGCCGAGTTATTGACTATTCGGCGAAGAATCTAGTCGTACCGACTGGTCTTGGCGGAAATGCTGGTGGTTTAGAAGGTAATGTTGGTGGTAATGGTGACACATTTACCATAGATATCGATGGTGATTTAGGCCAAATGATACGTGTTGACCTTGCTGGTGCATTATTATCGGTAGAAAATTTTGTGTACCTTTCAGGTGACATATCCCTGCAAGTCGGAACAAAAGAAGATCTTGTTATTGAAGGGGCTGGATTGCCACATTCATTATCAAAAGATACTACAGATTTCACTTACTTAACCCTCATTGGTGCTAATTTAAATGCTTTTGTTGGCTTAGGAACTCCATACTTTGGTGAAGGAGAAACAGATGCTGTAGGTGTATTCGCTAGTAATGTTAATGTCGGATTAGCTCTTTTTAATAATAAAGATTATACACTCGGCACGTTAAAGTTAGATATCGAAGAGGCTGGTCTGATCGGCATGGAAGGTGTTATTGAGGCCAGACTTTCAAATGTTACTGTTGCGACAAATTTTGGCGCCGCAAATAACGCTACTCAAGATGGTGACCTATCAACTCCAAACGTAGATTATATTAAATCTTATGGCGAAGATGGCTTAGTGTTGAGTACATTAAACGGTGACACTATCGCACTAGATTTTGATGATAAAATTGAAATCGCGGCCCGCGTCGAAAATGCTTATCTCAAAATGTCAGATTTCTTAGAGCTTAGTGGCTCTTTGGCTATATCGAAAGGGACTACACTTACTAACGTTACAGTTGATACCGGTTTATTATCAGAACTTGGCTTGCCTGAGCATATTATTCATGATGTTGAATTGTTAACTATTGGCGGGTCAAATTTAACTGGTTTTGCTGGCGTCGGCGGCGCTGAAGATGGTGTAGGTCTAAAATTAGGTAGTACAACCTTTGGTATTGCTGTTATGCAAGCTAGTGGTTTTGCTGGTATTACATTACCTAATATATTGAAAGGACAATTACCGACTTATTATGCTGGTAAAGCAACGATTGAGTCTGCTGAACTTATTGGCATGGATTCTATTTTAGATGCTCGTGTAGAAGGGGTTGAAATTAACCTTAACACAAGTTCAAGTCCTTTCATTCCTCCAGCATTAGCTTTATTTTTACCAATGCCCCATGTTGATTTTACCCATATAGGGAACACTAATCCGCTCACGGGTAACTGGGGTGACGAAGGCTTCAAAGTTGATACTGGAGATGATGATAACCCTGTCTACCTAGACTTCAGTGACGAAATAATTCAAGCAAAAGTTGAATACTTTCATGGCGACCTTGCAGGCGTTATGCAAATAGCTGGTTCAATGGCGTTGACAAAAAGAGGTTCTGAAACGGTTACCTTAACTAATGGCGATGAACGTACAGTGACATCTTTGTCTTTAGGTTTGACTGATGTTTATGGTTTTGTCGGTGTTGGTGGCTATTGGGGAGAAAATCCAGATACTAATAGAATTGACGGCAGTATCAAGAATTCAGATGCTTTTGGCTTAGCTGTTGAAGACTTGGATATTGGTGCTGTATTTATGCTGGATTCTAACCCTCTTGATCCAGGTGTATATTTTGCGGCAGAGGTTGATCTTGCTAAGGCTGGATTAGTTGGTATAGATGGAATCACCGCTGAATTAAGCGAGGCAATGCTTGATCTGAACCAAACAATTAGTGGTGATGGATCCGTTGTTGACTTCTCTAAATCAACTTATCAATTGACCGAAAATGGCCCTGTAAATGCGGGGTATTTGATTGAAACCGGTGATGTAACCAAACCAATTATTCTTGATTTTGATGAACGAATAATACGTGTACAAGGTGAAGCAGAGTTTAATGCATTTGATTTACTGCAATTAGACGGTGTGTTTGAACTTAAATTGACTGATGAAGAATTTAATTTATTTATTGATGCATCAGCTAAAATTGGCCCAGATGGTTTTGGTTTAGATGTTGAACAAGCTCAAGTATTAGTGGTTGCAAATAGTAAAGGGGTTGCAGCAAGTGCAATCCTCAAAGATGCAAATGTTGGCCTCGGCCCTGTTGCGCAGTTGAACATTGACAGTATGGCATTAGTTCTCAACGCAACAGGCGAAAATATAATTTATGAGGTGCCTGAAGAGTTTCAAGCGAGAATTGGTTCAGAGACTATAACCATCTCAAATGTTCCTCCTGGCAAAACAGCGGCTCAAGACTTTTACTTATCTCTTGAAGGCACTGGTGATCTTAATTTATTAAGTGGTGCTTTAAAAATGGACGGCGGGTTCTCTATCCTGTTGAGTACGGAACGTACTGAAGTAAACGTCAATATGACACTTGACCACTTATTGCTTGAACCTATCTCTGTCGCTGGTACTTTAGGTTTTGCCACCGGTGATAATGTTGGTTTATATGGTGCTCTACAAGTTGGTGCTCCTGGTGGTTCTAAAATCATAGATGGCGCTGGTCTATTCGAAATTAGTGCGTTTGCGATGCTGCAAATTAATACGACATCGGTGGCTCAATCCGTTAGAGCTTTAAAGTTAGATGCTGATGGTAATGTGGTCCCTGGTGAATACGAAAATGTTGACATCGATGCATCAACATTACGTATTTCTGGTGCTGGCGAAATAAATATAGCAGATGCTATTAGCTTAGAAGGACGTGTTGATTTATTAATCGATTCTACTGGTGTTCAAGCTGCTTTAGATATGAAGCTTGATTTAGGTGCTTTTGGTGAACTCGAATTTGAAGGTGCAGCGGCCATAACAGAAGATCGCTTTGCCTTACGTGCTGCAACTAATGTTGAACTGGGCATAGCTGCAATTGGTATTAATGCTGCGGCAATATTGGAAATTAATACTGGGTCGGATGATTATACAACTTTACATGGTGACGTAATAAAAGCGGATACTATATTCAACCTTGAACTCGATGGTGCTATTAAAATATTAGCCTTTGATATCGATTTTAAAGGTGGGTTGAGTATTGTTGACGACGTATTTGAAATACGTGTTGATAAGGCTGGTTTAAATTTCTTTGGTGTACTTGATGTTGAAGTTAGTGGTTATTTACGCTCTAACGGCGAATTTGAAATTAAGGGTTCTGTTGATTTAGTTGTCGACATGGGGGTGTTAAAACTTAAGGCTGGCATGTCGATGACATTCAGCGATAAGTTATTTGCAGCCAGCGTTTACGGCTCGCTAGATGTTAATCTAGATATGGGTTTATTTGAAATTAATACTACGTTAGCGGGCTTCAGTGGTGAAATTGAATTAACTGCTGCTAGTGCATCTTTGGCGGCCAAAGTAACCGTCGCAGGGATCAGTATATCAGCGGGTTATTCATGGAGTTGGGGAAATCCACCCGTTATAACCAACCAAATTAATGATGTGCTTTATTTACATATGGGGGATGAAGCTGCCCGTTATGGTGATTCTGAAGGTAAATTATATGGTGACCTTTATCACGAAACTTACCGCGTTGAGTCTCTCTATGATGAGGATGCTAATTCAGGTGTCATTACTTATCGGGCAGGGGAAGTCAAAGTACAAGCATTAGGCGTCGAAGCGATCCATACGGGTGTGCGGAAAATTGTTGCAGTAGGCGGCAAGGGCAATGATTCTATATTTGTTGGCCAGGGTGTTGATGCGTTACTCGACTTTGATGGCGGAGAAGGTAACGACACGTTTATCATTTTAGGCGGGACTGCGGGTTCTACCATTACTGGTGGCGCTGGTAATGATACCTTTGTTAGTGGCGATGTAAGTGGTTTGAGTTATTTAGGGGGTTCTGGTAACGATAATTATCGAGGTGGAACAGGGGCATCGAGTATTAATATGGGGTCTGGTAAAAACACCATTATTGCTGGTTCTGGTAACGACACTATCCGAGTTGAAAATTCTATTAAAACAGAACTGACGCTTACTGGTGGTGATAATTTGATTACGACCGATCTCGGTGGATTGCTTGATATTACTGGCGGCTCAGGATATGACCGCGTTGTTTTGGATACTATTGACTCAACTGATTTCTTACAGCTCAAAGAGTCCGCTTTCATTTATCGTGATCGTCAAATTAGTTTCAATAATGACATCGACTCTATTGAAGTCACTGATATATCAAGCTCTACGATTATGCGTTCTGATACTGGTTATTCATGGGGGAAAACAGGCCTTAAATTGACTGCAAGCGGTCTTTTAGATGTAACTAATGCAGAATTAACCGCACCAACTGGTCATTTTAATCTTCAATCAGTTGGAGTTAAGGGTGTTTTAAATACTACGCTTGAGCGTTTTACTTTCGTTAATACAGGAACAGCAGCTAATGCTGATATTGTTATTCGGGAAACAGATAGCCTTCTTATACAAGATGGAGAGCGAGGCGTTAAGGGTGGCCTGTACACTTCAAACGGTGGGAAGGTCGATATTGAACTTGCAGGGCGCGAAGCACTGCTTGACCTAGAAAGTGGTGTTATAGAAGCCGTGAATGGTGGAGACATTCGCCTTATTGCTGATGATATCGACTTCCGCTCTGGTTCAAATATGGTACGTGGTACTGGAAATTTAGTGTTAAGAGCTCAAGACGCTACTCAAAATTATAATGTTGGTGGTGCTGGGCAATCAACGTATGGACGCGATTTCTCTGTAAGTGGAAATACTGGTGCAATGGAATTAGGTATGGGCGACCTAACGGCCTTACGCGATGGATTCAATTTACTAGAGATTGGTCATCAAGCTGCTGGCGTTGTGATGTACATTGGTGATGTTGAAGATGCTACGGTTGGAAGTTTTAATTTCAATGCACGCTTTAATGACAAAGCTCAACTCCATGCAGATCGCATTAATATAGTTGGCGATGTTCAATCAACGGAATCACTCAGCTTAAACTCACGCTTAATGGAAGTGCTTCGTAATAACCTGCATGATCCAATGGGATCGCCAGACTCTGGAGTTTCGGCTAAAGAAACCTATATTAATCTATCAGAGCAATTAATTATCTCGGGTTGGATTAAAGGACAGAATTTAGTACAGATCAATGTGGATGGTTCGACAGGGGAAGCGGCGTTAGTTACTTACGGTAAAGAAGCTAACTCAATCACTGCTGACAAAGGTAGTGTCGTGATGACGTCTGCTGATAATGGCCGTATTGAAATGAATACTTCAGCCTCTATCATCAGTGCGACAGCTATATTCGTTGAAGGTTCTGGCGCCAGTATTAATGTGAACGCCGGCACGGGCATGGTCTTGTTGGAAGGCGCTGCATTAACCGCACAAGGCAATGATACATCCATGACCTTGCGATCTGATAACTATCTTCATGTCGATTCTGGTGCATCTATTGTTGTAGGTGCTCGTGAAGAAAGTGATAACTGGATTATTTCGGGTACTAATACTCAGTTAAATATTGATACCGAGGGTGAGCTACGCCTAGGTGGTTTCATGGTAACCGCTGGTGAAATGAACTTGAACTACGGCGAAACATTTAATGATTACGCCAGTTACTTTGACACTATTCCTGGAAAAACACTTACTACTGATAGTAACTCTAATGACCAAATCATTAATGCCTTAAAACAGGGCACCATTTCAGCAGAGTTAGCTGCTGTGTTATCAGGTAAAGGTTTAACATTAGAAGATGGTGCTAGCGTTACATCAATTGCCAATTTTACCCCATTTAGTGCTTTGTCTAACGCTGCAAAGTTACAAATTGCCGAAAGTCTTGGCTACACTTTTTATGAGGATGGACTCTTTTACAATCCTTCGACAAACAAAGTCTTTAGTGAACTAGAAATAGGTGATGTAGCGCAAGCTGATCAAACTGCATATGCACAATCATTAGGGTATCAAAAACTAGATGGTACTTACTATTTCAACGAAAATAATGGAACGCTTAAATCGACTTTAATCGAAGGGGATTCTGCCGATTATAGTAATTTACAAATTGATTGGGCACTTTACGGTGTATCAGCGCCTAGTGATAATGCGAGCTTTGCGAGTTTATCTCAGACTCAAAAGGAAGCTGTTGCTGTATCCTTAGGTTATAGTGTTGAACCTTCATTTGAATTCAAACGTATTATAGCCACTGGCGAAGCGGATGATGATCGGTCAACGTTTGGGGCTTATTACTTCGATTCCGGCGCAGTTTGGGGAACTGATGGTGCTCCTGCTTCTGATGCTACCTTATCTGAATTGACGATAAATCAAAAAATTGACGCATCTAAATACCTTTCTTACTTCCCTGAATATGATGTTAATGAACTCGCCTGGGGTATTTTAGCGACGCCTGATAGTGACAGTAGTTTTGAAAACCTCACGACCGCGCAAAAAGAAGTAGTGGCAAATGCCTTAGGCTTTGGTTCAACAATTACTGGGTACTATTTTACTAATCTTGGAGCATCAGACCCAGAGAAACGAGTTGTTACCGATTTTGAACAAGGTGTTGTCACCGATTATCAAAATAGCAATATCTTCTGGGGCGATGTCGCCACACCTAGCGCAAGTGCAAGTTTTGCATCGTTAAGTGATACACAAAAAAATGTAGTGGCAGCAAGCTTAGGTTATAAGCAATATACAGGTATCAGTTATTATAATGCCGATGCTGCCGTAGGTTCTCAGATAAAAGCAGGCTTTGTCGCTGGTAATCAAGTTGATTATAACTTGATTGATTGGGGTGGCGTGGGTCAACCGGATAATGAATTTTCAAGTTTCGAACAACTTGATTTTTCACAGCGACAGTTTGTAGCTGAATCATTAGGTTACACGCTTTATCAACATCAAGTTTTCTACAATGCCAATGCAGATATTGAAGATGGAGAAGCTTTAATTCGCACTGGTTTTACTGAAGGAACCTCAGGCGATTATGTTGTTGGTGATATTGCGTGGGGGGAAGAGCCTGAAGCTGTTGCTTCAACTGCATGGGCAGATTTATCAATTAAGCAACAGGATCTTATTCTAGCGCATTTAGGTTATGAACGTTTTAGCGGCCAAGTATGGAGCCAAGGCGCAGATTTCCGTTTAACTTTCGTTCAAGGTGAATTATCAAAAGAAACTAATGAAGAGACAGGTGAAGATGTCTATTCATTAGTTCAGCTGGATGGCTCTGATGCATTTGAATATCGTAATTCAGAGATGCAGTGGACTACTGTGCAGATCCCACAATTGACTGAGTTAGGCGAAGAACTGCCATTTACTGATTTAACTGCAGACCAGCAATTTAGAGTATTAGAGGCGTTAGGACTTGAGTGGCATTCAAATCCTGTCTATTTTAATGCAACACCGGACACTGCTCTATTTCAAGAACACGTCATGAGTGGGTTTACTGCTGATTTACATTATAAAAATGATACTTTGAATATCGAAACTAGCGAGTTAAAAGAAAATCGTTGGTTAATTAATGATGGAACCAATGAATATTTAGTTTATGCCTATGATGCCGTATTTGACGGTGTCGTTGATGAAATTCAAATACAACAACCCCATGAATTGGTGGGACAGCGTGGATATGGCTTCTTACTAACTGGCACGTTGATCACACTTGGCAATGAACAAGATATCACTGTCACAGGTGAGAAAGACATTATTGTTCGAGGAGATATTGATCTACGTGGTAACAATTCAGATCTATCATTGCAATCAGATAGCTGGGTATATTGGGAAGGTAACGCCATTGTTACGGGGGATATTACAATCAAAGGTGGTGTTGCTTTAGATGGTACACCTGTTGGCATATCTGGCGGTGCTAATTCAGAGGGTGTGAGTCTTTTCATTCATGAAACTGCACGACTAAATACACTAACTGAAGGTTCTAATATTACTTTGCATGGTGGACAAGATGCCATCATTAATGGTTCGGTAGTTGCTGGTGGTTTAATTTCAGATAAAGGTGTTACTTGGATCGGTAATGGCGATTCACAAGTAACTGTTATAGCAGGTCAACGAATTTATGTTGATAGCGCCATATCGGCAAGTAAATCCGTTAGCTTAATAACAACTTCTGTTGCCGGCGCTGATGATGATGTGTCGATTAAAGTGACTTCAGCTGGAGGCTTGACGGCGGCGGGCATAACATCTGATAACTCAGGTGGTTCGGTTATTATTGATGTTAAAGGTCATGCTGAGCTCATTGGTTCGATTATTTCAGGCGGTCATACTGTATTTACCGATAATGGCTCTGAAATTGAATGGTTTGATGAAGAGTCTCTGGTTAATTTAAAAGCGACTGGTCAGTTGTATTTAGGTGGACAAGCACTTAAAGAATCAGGTGGTACTGTAGAAATTGGCGCTACTATTCGTGCTAACCAATTGATTCAGTTAGAAGGTGGTGCTGGGCGTGATGGAGATGGTATCGGTGTTAAAATGCCAGGTGGCACTCGTATTGCGACTAGTAATAGTGATGGTGAGATTCATATAAAATCAGCTGATGATGCCCAATTATTTGGTTTAATCGTTGCAGGTGGGGACATTCTCGATCATTCGGATAGCCGTGGTTCTTATCTCGGGACAACTCGTGAATATGGTAATGGTGCGTCAATTATTAGTATTGAAGCGACGCAAGGTCAGGTTCGTTTAGGACGTGACTTATATGCTGGTAGTCTTATTGATGTACGTGGTGGAATTGCAGCTCAAGGAACCGTTGATAATTACGCCGATCAAGGTATTGTTATTTATGGCTCAAGCAAGCTTACAACAGGGCTTGAAAATTCGTCAATTAATTTAAGCTCAGCAGGGAATTTAACTGTTTTAGCCAGTGCCTGGACTAATGAAATCTTTGCGGATGCTTTTGTTGAATTTGCTGACGGTGATTTAAGCGCTGATGTTGTGTTGAGTTTGACCGTTGATCTAGGTACACATAAAGTTACTGGTCTAATTACAGTACCAAAATCAGAAACGCTAACGAATACAGGAACTAGTTCACTTTCCGAAGACATTAAGACGGCTCTTTATGCTACTCAATTTACAGTTATCGAATCTTTAACTGGCTCTCCAGTTATTGGTAGTAAGCAGACACTGAATAATACTCAACTACAAGTTCGACTAGAAGATGGTCGATTAAAATTGACCAGTTTCCATGAGTTTATTTTAAACAACAGCGGATCAGTTGGACTTGAACGATTAGGCTTTAGTCAGGCAACTACTGCGGATGTTACTTCTAATGGTACCTACGCAATTGACGCAAGCACTAAAGGATCAGTGGTTAACCTTGGTAAAGCTGGTGCGATGGGTGGTAAAGTTACAATTAATAATCATGTGGTTGGTTATGAGTCGGTAAACTTTTTGTCAGGCACCACTGGTGAGGGGCTTGAGTTACAAGTATTAGGCACTTTGGAAACTCGTAGCGGTAATATTGAATTAAATCCTGTAGGAGACTCTATTTTAGTCGGGAGTTTGATTGCTGCTGGGCGCGATGCAGATATCATTATTAATGCGAGTCGTTCAATTGATGTTCGCGGCGACCTAACAGCTGATCGTGACATCATTATTAATGCTGGTATAGGTGTTGAAGCTGGTGTTACAAGTATTTATACCCATTCTTCGTCTGTACTCCAATCAATAGGTGATTCTGGTCGAATCCTCATTACTGGCCTAAATGATGTCACTATTAATTCAAGTATTGGTAAAAATAATGCAGGATTAACCGAAGTTAGTATCACGGCTGAATTAGGGACGTTAACTCTAGCAAAAGAAGCTGGTGATATAGAAACGACTAGCCAATTGAATTTGAAAGGCAAAAATCTAGTTATAGAAGGAGTATTAAATAGCCTTCATGCTACTGATTCATTAGCCGATTATGAAGTAACGATTCAAGCAACTGAAGACGCATCCATCTCCGGTACTCTCAACTTTTCTGGTTCATTACTGATAAAAACTGGGCGTGATTTAAGTATATTTAATACTGACTTAACGGCCTCAGAGGCTAATCAACGTTTAACCATGGAAGCTGGCGGTGACATATCAATTGGTAATGTAAATCCAACCGAGGGTGATACGCAATCATACGGCGCTATTATCGAAGCTGATCGTTTATTAGAATTAACGGCCTCAGGTCAAATTATTTTAGGTGCAGATGCTCAGTTATACACTCAAGCAAATGATAGCGAAATAAAGTTAGAAGCAGCAACATTAGAACTCATTGGTAGCGCACGAGCTGGTGCTAATTATGACTTTGATACGAATACTGTAACTTGGCAAGGTAATGATGCCATTTTAGACTTGCGTTCTTTTAAAGCTATTTATATTGGTGGTACAGGACTTGATTCCGAAAACGGTTATGCCCATAAAGAATTTGGTGGTTTCCTTGCTGCAACCGGAAAGGTTGTTGTACGTGCAGGTAAAGATGCCAGCGGCCTAGGTGTTTCTCTTTCTGAGCATAGCTCTATTACAACAAACTCTAATATTGATGCGTTAATAGATACAAGTGACAGTTCAGTACAAATCAATGCGATCGGACAGGTACAGCTATCGGGTGTTGTTCGTGCTGATGATGACGGTGCTGATATTACGATTTCTTCAAATTCATTAATTGTTATTGATAATCTTATTCACGCAAATGATCAACTGAGTATATTAGGTGGATCGCATTCGTCTAACATTGGCGTTTGGGTTAAACCTATTATTTTAGATGGTACAGATTACGTCTCGGGTGGTGTGTTAGATACAGCAATCGATGGTGATATTTCGGTATTAGCGAACGATGGCATTTATATTCAAGGCCAGATTGGTCAGGTTGTTGGAGTCGATGAAAATAAGAAATCTGTGACCAGCACGGCAACGATCAATTCTAGTTCAGGTGATGTGACATTAGTGGGTTCTGTTGATGTTAAAGATGATATTAAAATACTAGGGGCACAAGTTAATATTTTGGCAGGTGGTTATGCTTATGCAACGGCAAACCAATCCGAAGTATTTATTCAAGCACGTAATTCTATATCATTGTCTGCAGCAGCTTCTCAAGTAGCACCAGAGAATATCCCGGCGATAATAAAGGGCGATATACTTGTTCATCTGGCCGGACCATTAGTATCGATCGCTGGAATTATTGAAGTAACCAATGAGAACGGTTTACTGTTATTAAATGCAAACTCTCAACTTATTGTTAGTGGACAAGTTGGTTCTAAAGGGGATATTCGTCTTCAAGCTGGGGTTAATACTAGCGCGGATAGATCAGTCTTAGAGGGAGTAATTGATGTTGCAAGTTTAGGCAATGGGCTAATTGAAGTGATTGGTGCAGGTACTATTAATGCGACTGGTAACGTGACAATTAATACTGGCGGAGAATTTAACTTACAGGCCTCGGCTGCAGTAGGTACTGATATTGAACTTAAACGTCCAATAATTCAGGTTATCTCTGAAGATGTAACAATAGTTACAGGTAGTCGCGAAGTTGCCATTGGTACAATTCAGGTACCAGTCATAGAGTGGGTTACAACATCGACAATTGAACAAATTGGTGAAGAGAAAGTAAAAGTTGGTAATGACGTTGTTTCAATGTCAGTCACCCTCCAACAGCTTGGTTACTACAACCCAAATGCTAACACAGGCATGGAGTTCCGTGAGTTCTTCATTGAAGGTATCGATTACTTTAATGATAAAGTTGACTGGAATAACGCAGGTGTTGCGAGCAATTCAGCTTTAGCTAATAGAACAGCTGAAGCAGTCACAGTAGATTATAAATCATCAGCTTACCGTACTTTTTCTCAGTTAAATGATGCACAAAAACAAGCCGTATTAAATCACTTGGGCTACATGCCTGTATATCAAATGGGCTACACCAATCTGAAGTTAACAGGTAGCTATAATGGTACTGCTTATACAGTGACGCCAGGGCAAACCACGCCATGGGGTGTGGTATGGAATGGTCCAGATTGGACTGCCAATGCAAATAATCAGCAGTATTATCATATTGACGTTGACGGCTGGAAAGATAAATACGTTCGAATGCCAACCGGTGCACAAGCTGATATTTTACGTTTGGTATCATCTGGAGTTGCAAAGTTCTTAGTTAATGATTCTGATGTCTCTGGCAGTGATACAAAAGGAACGTGGGTTGAGGCATCGTCAAGTACTTATCTGAACTCTAATACCAATGTTGGTGAGTTTGTTGGCCAATATCAAGATAATGCCGATGTTAGTTATAATCAATCTGGTTCACGCTTCACTCAAGCACAGTTAAATGCTTTAGCTGCTGGTAAAAATGATGTTTCCCATAATAATCAATATGGTGATGCCGTTTGGAAAACTAGTTATGACGCTTGGACTGGTGATCGCGTATTTACTATGTCACCGACAGATAAAAACGGAACTATGAAGTATGATCCAAACTGGGATTGGAAAAAAACGACATCAGAAACAAAATCAGCTGCAGTTCATGCCTCATTTACATCATCAGGAGCTCCTTCGGCTACCTGGTATCAAGATGGCACGAATAAAGGAACAAAAAGTACCAGTTTTACAAATCAAATAACCGCTGATAGCCAGTATTTTGATGCATTAGCCTACAACTATGGAAGTTTGATTAAACAAAGTGAAAGCTCACATACAGAAAATGCAGGTGGCTTTAAATACTATACTGCTTGGACCTATCAATCATTAGGTTATGTAAATAGCTACACTTATAAAGGATGGAGTTGGAGAGACCTTTATGCCCCTGGTACTGAAAGTACTAAAAGAGGTTGGAGTACTGTTAAGGCTTTAAACAGTCAACATACTGATGTTCACACCGAGTCTTACACGTCTGATGAGGGCTGGGCTGAGCGTAATAATAAAAATTATGGTGTCCGTTATCGTGACCAAATTCAGATAACGGTGAAAGAAGATTTTAAAGATTATGTTTATGAATGGAAGTCTGCTTTACACAATATTTATGATCAACGAATTCAGCTGGAATACAATTTAACCTATCAGTCTGATGACCGTTTTGATTATCGTCCAGTGTATGCGGAAATTAATCATGATTTACTGGTCACAACTTTTGAGTCTCAGACCGTTTGGGAGACGCAACAAACTCTAGGCACTCAAACGATTACTTCAACGGTTGTTGGTGAGGAAACTATACAAGGTATTGGTGCAGCCTTTGGGAATAACTCTATTCAAGGAATGAATATCACCGTGAACGCGGGTGGTAAATCAACCTTGAGCGGTTTGATAACAGCAGATAACAATTTAACCATTACTAGTGATGATCATTTAAATGTAGTCGGTGTTTTACCTGATGGCGCTACTATCGCTTCACAAGCCAAATTAGTGGCGGGTAATACGTTAACGCTAACCACAGACAGTGATCTTGTATTAGCTAATTCTACCTTCTTAAGTGCTAAGTCGATTGTCTTAAATTCTGGTCAATCAATGAATTTAGATGGTGTTATTGGCACTGAAGCTTTAGATGCAATGGATGAATTAGACGATACTATTAATACATTGTCTGTATCAGCTACTTCTGGCAGTGAAATAACACTTAAATCAACGATTTTAGCCGATGACTTAATTGATTTAAAAACAGGGCAGTCAGCCAGTCAATATGGCGGTATTAGCGCGAGTTTAACTGCAAGTTTAACTACTACTGCAGGATCGAGTCTTATCCAACTAACGGCCGGTACTTATGGCGGTAATATTACGCTTGACCAATCTGCCTTAACAGCAGGCGGTGCACTATCAAGTGTCAATATCTCGGCGATAGAAGGGCGCTTTGAGCAAACTGTTTCTCAAACGCTGATTGATGGTGAATCAGTTCAAACACAAGGCTTAATAACGGCTAATTCTTTATCTGTTATCGCTGATAACGCCTTAACTGCCAATACTAATGTCAATACTGTTGATTTTTCCTTATTAGGCTCCGGTGATATTTCATTATTTAACCAAGGTGATTTGGTGTTAAATAGTGTGATGGCGACTGATGGTGCTATATCTATTACTAATGTAGGTAAGTTGACAGTCATCAAAGCAGCTGCGTTAGGCGTTTCAGATCGAAATGATATTACGTTAACTACTTTTGATACCAATTCAGACTCTTCAATTAATGCAGACATATCGATTGGAACGCTGACTACTGCCGAGCGTGGAGATATTACAATTAATGCGCAAGGTACTGTTTCACGTACTTTTGTTAATTCAGACGAAATTCTGGCTGACGAGTTAATCATTAAGGCGATGGCCCCAATTGTAATCAATACACAAGTTAATGCTGCGAGTATTGCAACAACACTCCCTGGTGATGTGACGATTAACCAAGGTAATCGTAACGTTAGAATTTTCGATACTCAATTACTCGATGGCAGCTTTATACTTAATGCTGATAATGCGGTCACTGTTGATAGTCTCACACTTTCTTCAAACAAAAGTGGACGAGATGTTTCTATTACAGCTATTGGTGATATTGCTGTAAATAGTATTATTGCTGGTGTTTACCTTGAAGACGGTGAAACACGTACAATCAAAGATAGCAGTGGTGCAGACTTATTACTTAGTTCAGTGGCTTCTGCTGGCATTGTCAATCTTACGTCCAGTGGAGGAGCTATTTTAGAAGGTAGTTCTGATGAAAGTGTAGATATTGTTGCTAAGCGCCTTAATTTGTCGGCAAGCACCGGAATTACAGGACTAGAAATCGCCTTAAATGAGTTGAATGCACAGACAACTTCTGGCGATATTCAACTGACTGAAACTGATGGGGACTTAGAGTTAACCGCTGGTTTGAAAGTTATCAATGCAATAACAAGCCTTACTGGTAGTAGTCGCGTTAATATTACTGTAGAGAACAACTTGTTAGTCGCAAGTTCGGCACTCGTTCAAGGTGATTATGTTCGTCTAGAAAGTGAGTTTGGTAATATTCAGGTGAAAAACCCAGAATCGAACGCACTTGGTATAAAGCATACTAAAGGTATTGGTTTTAGTGCAGTTAATGGTAGCGTCGATCTCTATCAATTCTTCAATGCGACTGAATCGATGGAATATCGAGCTGGTAATAACTTCTTATTCGGAACAACTCCAAAAACATTTAATGCAGATGGCAGTGTAAATGTCGAAGGGAATCAATCAGGGCTACTACCAGGGGATTTAACGTCAAACTCTATTATTATTGAGTCTGGTGATGTTTTATCACTCAACGGTACTCTTAGTGTTAAAGATCACTTAGAGCTAATTTCAAGTAAAAATGTAATCGTGGGCGGCAACATTACCGCTAAAGATAATGGTACATTTAATGATGGCAATATTGGTTATGTTGCGATTACAGCTAAAGGAACATCGACACTTAAATCAGGTGTAGATGCCAATAACAATTCAGACAAATCTGTTGAAGAGGAAGATACAGGTTTTATAAACATCAAAACGACATCACTTAAAGCGTCTAACTTTGATTTACGTGCAAAAGAAGACATTTATGTTGGCTTAACTAGTAATTGGGCTTTGAGTGGTTTCATTGGTGGATTAGATAATTATGATTCAGCACAAAATGTCAATTTAGATATTGAAGGTACATTGATTGTATCGGGAGGTATCGTTGGTGCAATACATGATATGAAGGTTCAAGCAACATCATTAACAATGGATGGTGCCTCAGTCTTTATCGCGGACGACTTAAGTGTTAGTGCAAGTAATAAGATTGATATTAATACACTCATAGGATCTATAAGTGCTCATTCAACATTAAGTGGTTCGATTACGATTAATGAAGCCGATTCGTTATTTGTTAAATCTGTACGTGCAAACGATGGTGTAATTGATATTTCTGCTGGTGGTCATTTGTGGGCTCGAGATGTTCAAAATACGGCATCTGGAGACGATATCCTCATAAGTGCAGGACAAAACTTATATATTGACCGTATCGAGACTGCAACAAGTGAAGGTGCAGAAAAAACAGCTGGTAGTATAATTCTTGACGCTAAAGGCAGCATTGCAGAGTTACCTGCCATCAGCATTATTAGTGGAGATATTCAAAACACTGATGACGAATGGAAGAATTATGTATCTCAAATCAGTGGGGCGCCACAAGTACTTTCTTCTCTTGCTTATGACAATACTGATGCTGATGCTTATGCATACCGTATAACTCTTAGAGAGGGAGACGGCGTAATAGATGTTAAGCAACTTAAATCAGCACAAGATAGCGGCACAGATACGCAAATAGAGATTCGTACTACTGCAGCTGGTGCGGATGGGGAATACGTTGATGGTAAAACGAGTCAAACAGAAGGAGGACTTGCTGTATCTGGTGGTGCGGG
>Ga0209396_1001216_pt1 | contig 29167 bp, 36 predicted proteins | sample GOMGulsemesocosm_6_FD_184638 | JGI IMG/M metagenome (GOLD analysis project Ga0209396, IMG submission 184638) | Methane-oxidizing microbial communities from mesocosms in the Gulf of Mexico - GOM8C Gulf of Mexico (SPAdes) (version 2) | ecosystem: Environmental > Aquatic > Marine > Cold seeps... | reverse complement strand
TAATTAGCACTATAGATGTTCGTTAATAAATCACTCATTGTAAGGTTTGTAGATATTAGGGAAATGCTAAGTTTATTAAGGATCGAGCTATATTTAGGAAAATTGACCTTAACTGTTTAGATAAAGTCTCCATCGGATAACATTATTTCTTAATAATGGATTAAAATTAAAGAAACGATTATTAATTTTACTGATTATTACTTGCGGCATAACTAAATTGGAATTATATGCAATCTGAAAATAACGTAAACTCCTATATTACTCCTAGCAAACAAAACCCCGATGATACTAAGCAACGAATTGATGGCAGTTGGCTACGATTGATATATGTTGCCTTAAAAGAGCAGAAATTACCTGCCGACTCGCTATTTAATACCGCTGGGATATCGGTAAATACCTTGCGAGAGCTAGAATTTGTCAGCAGAGATACTGTACTCAATCTCTACAATATTATCGACAAAAATAATGGCTTAGAATTATTACCAATTTCAATAGCCAATGTTTTTCAACTGCCGTTTTTACGTTACACCGGCACAATAATTTCAGATGCTAAGTCTGTTGAGGATTTAGTAACAAAAATCGTTTATGCAAGCACTCGCATGTATGACATGATCAATTTAGAAGTTACACTTGAAAAAGATTATACGAGATTAGCGATTTCTTCTCGAGTAGATTCATGGAATTTGCATCAAACAACATTAGAAATTAGTGTTTGTCTGATAAATAAGATGGTCAGTCAAATGTTCCCCTTTATTGAAGATCTCATTGTCAATGTGATACTGGACTCAAAAAGTAAAAGATCATGCCTAGAAAAAGTATTTCATTGTCCTGTAACTTATCATGAGAGTAATAAATACATCTTGCTATTCAACAATAGGTTTATGGCGACTCCAAATATATTCTCAACACATTCCAATAGTTTACAGCAACTGGTTGATGGTAATAACTCGAAGACAGATTTGAAAATATTCACTGATATAGAACGTTTGATTGTCGAAAATATTGCGACTAGTGATTTAAATATCATCTTCATTGCTGAAAAAATGAATGTCAGTGTTAAAACCCTACAGCGTCAACTAAAGCGATTTAACACAAATTTTAGTAGTTTGTTAAAATCTAACAAAATGAAATACTCGTTAAACTTACTGAGAGAAAAAAAACTAACGCTAACACAAATAGCCAATGAATTAGGTTTCAATTCAGCATCAAGTTTTTCGCGTGCTTTTAAAAAATGGACAGGAATGTCGCCCTCCGATTATCAGTAAAATAGGGGGCGTGAAAATTACCTTTAGCCTAATGAAAGAAACAATGAGTTGTTAATTATCAATAAGTAGGTATTACTTTGTTTAGCTTAAGCCATCAAATTAATAAAAAGTTATCACTATCTAGACGTATTTTAGATGTAATGCCTATGCCTGTGGCAATATTTGATGTCAATCTTAAATTACTACACTTTAATATTGCATTTACTCAATGGTTTAACCTAAATTTGTACGGACTTAAAAGCCTTGAGGATACCTTTACTAAAATCGATGAAATAATGTCTAATGAACTACGGACAGTTTTGATTGATGTGATGGAAAATTATAATAATAATGATGTCAGAGAAATTATTATTAGAACCAAGGTAAGCCAACATAAGATCTGTAAAACTTCTTTTGCCAATATCGACGTCAACAAAAAACACCATGGCGTTATCATGTTTTTAGAAGACAAAGAATATGATAAGGAAAGTCTAGAACACTATAAAGAGCAAGCCCAGCTTGATCAATTAACTAATACCCTAAATCGTTTTGGTTTTTACGAAGCCTTTCATCGAGTTATCCATCAAAGCATTAACCATGACTTACTTTATGCGGTAATGATAGTTGATATTGATAAACTAAAAACGTGCAATGACCTCAATGGTCATCAATATGGTGATCTCATTATAAAAAACACCGCCAAAGGGTTGTTTAATGCTCTGAGAACGGAGGATATTCTATCGCGATGGGGCGGAGATGAATTTATCATTGTACTCACAAACGTATTTTCTGAAAATCATGTGAATAAATTGTCACAGCGACTGGTAAAAAGCGTTGAAGATTTTACAAGAGAGCAAAACACACCGGCGCATATTTCTTTTGGTGTTGCTGTTTGGCAAACGCATGGCGAGACCTTAGAGGATTTAATCGGATATGCTGACAAATTGATGTACCAGCAAAAAATAGGTAAGTGAATACCGATGACTTTTATTTATATGGTGATCAATCTCTTTTATTTAATTTGTGTTCTTCAAAGTGAATTAGATTCAACATTTAGTTAAAATCACAATATAAGATCGAAATAGTGCTTTTCTAATTCGATATATTTACTTTCATCAATTTTTAGAAGGTTTAATACATCATTTTCGACATGTTTCCAATCTGGGGACTCGCAATGCCTCCTATTCCTATGAACTAATTGTTCTGCAAGTTTCAGGGTTGCAAAACCCAATTGTTCATTAATGTTACAAGTATTATTCAAAAATTTAATATCATGGTGATTAAGTATAATATTGCACAATTCATCTGGTAAATGCCAATATGTGGCAATCAAATAACCCACAACAGCATGGCTTGTTTTATAATTGTTCACTTCTAATGTTACTGAATTACACCCTTGTTCGTTACATAATATTAGTGTTTCTTTATAATCATCAAATTTACTGTAAAATGCAGGAATACCGCAATCATGAAAAAAACCTATGATATATGAGTATTCATCTGACAACTGATAAGAATGATTTTTATTGATGAAAGCCATTGCGTGGGCGACATCTTTTGCCTCTAACCAAAATCTTTCTAAGCATAAGCCGTTATTAAATTCGCTAACAGATCGCTTGAATAAAATTGTCGTAACAATATCATTAATTGCTTGTGTACCTACTAAACATACAGCATGTCGAATATTCTTAATTTTTTTATCCAGTCCAAACGAAGGGGAGTTGATCGTTTTCAGTATTTCAAAAGACAAATAAACATCATTCGAAATAACATCAACTAAATTAGTAATGTTAGATTCTCTATCACTTATAATATTTCGGATATCAACGAGTGTTCTAGGCTTTTTGGGGATATTAAAAGTACGTGTTTCATCATGAGCAACATTTTCAGTCAAAGTCATAATCTCACCTTACAGATATCAAATAACACTGGATACAACAATCATAGTACCATAGCCACAATTGTCGAATAAGGAGGAAGGTGGTAGTGTTGGCAAATTTGTACTAAGTGCCAATATAAAAAAGTCTTCAATACTGTAGTTTTGAACTGATACAAGGTGGCTGTTACAGGTTGTGAATACTCGTGTTATTTATGTTTTACAATGACTTAATAGCCCGTGACTGGTTATCTGAATATGAAATGATCTGCTCTCCAATTGAATTAAAATCAACGATACGACCACTAATTAGTGCCCAACTTTACCTTTAACTCAGAAAGAAGCCGTATGAGCAGTCATTATTTAGACTTCTAAAGTATAGAAATAAAGCTTAGCTTTTGCGACTTATTGTGAGGTTTTATCAAAATGAAGGTCAAGAAGCCTGAAGCTCTAGTTTTTGAGTCAGTTACATTAATGAATAAATTTGATATAAACATAACAATTATAAATTTCAAAAGGCAATCATATATATTTGTTTGTCATTTTGTTTTCAGGTTTAATCATCTATTAAAAGTCTATTGTCTAAATAGAATTAACGTTCTACGCTTAATGTAACTCCAAAACAGAACGTTCTACTATGCCTTCACTTACTGAACGATTGAGAAAATATAAGAACGCCTTTGAAAAGTCAGTTCCTACTGAAGTACTTGAAATTTTGAGTCGGAATATTTCCCTGATGAAAAAACAACAACTTAGTAAATATAAACTCAGTGTCGGCAGTAAAACACCAAAGGGGAGAATATACGGTAGTGATGGCCATGTTGTCGAACTAGATAGTTTGTTGTTACACGCCCCGGTTATTATCACTTTTGTCAGAGGGGCCTGGTGTCCATATTGTATGTTAGAGCTGCAACAATGGCATAAATTTATTAAATCAATTGATGCACCAATTAATTTAATTGTAGTCTCTGGTGAAAGATCTACTTTGTCGGACCAAGCAATAGAAGATAATAAACTTGGGTTTCCTATCTGGGAAGATAAAGAATATCAATTAGCAAAAGTATTCGGATTAGCTCATGAAGTAGGCCTTGAGATGAAAGAACTTTTACTAAAGTGGGGTATAGATTTGACAGAGCGAACATGTCTTGATGACTTTGTCCTACCAACACCAGCTACCTATATTATTGATAAAAACAGTCAGATTCAATACGCATTTTTGGAAGAAGATTACACTGAACGAGCAGAGCCACAAGACGTGTATGATGAATATGTAAAATTGCTATAAGAGAGTTTGCATAAAAAAGACGAAAATGATTTTTGATAACTCAATCATTGTATCTCGTTATCCGCTATACCCTGTTTTCAAGGTGACTTTATTTTTCACTTTTCCTTCCAACCTTTTATTTTTTGAAATCATCACTCCCTCCTACTATCGGGCCTACGACTTACAGTTTCTAACACTTCTACCACATTAATTAAACAGTAAAACGCATGTGATATTCACATTAAAACGTATAATAGTTACAAGTTTTATCACTAGATAATTATCAATAGCATTAACAATAGGAAGTCACAAATGCCGATAAAATTGAAAAATATATTCGGGCTTAGTTTATTAATGCTTAGCGGCTGTAGTCAACTTCACCATGTCCATATTGGTGAGATAGACCAGTCACAAGGTAGGTTAACTCCCTTTACTCTCAAGGTTAATGAACTTGGCTTTGATGCTGCTAAAGTGGCACAAGTTGGTGCCGACGTTGCCAAGTCGGCTTCTACCAGTGAAGATTTAGAGTTAGTGGCCTTTATTCTCGCGGTAAGTAACTTTGGTCCCAAAACAGGTAACCCTGTCTATAACGATGCTTATACCGATCAAGTGCTTGCTGAAGTGATGAAGACCTGCCCGAGTAAAAAATTAACGGGCTTAACGTCTGTGCGTGAAGCAACCAATGTCGGCCCGGTAAGTGGTGAAATTGTACGTATTAATGGCTACTGTATTAACTAATTTTAGGAATTTATCATGTTAAAGACAACAATCTTATTTTCATTATTATCACTTTCACTGAGTGGGTGTGTTGGTTTAAATACCGTGTCTATGACACAAGTTCCTGCAGAAAGAGATAATAAAATAACGACCGATTCATCAAGCTGGAATTTTATAGGCATTAATTTTAGCAATGTATTTGTTGATGAAGCTATTGAAAACTTGAAAGAGCAGTGCCCAACGGGGAAAATTGAAGGGGTATATACTAAGCACCAAACTACAGGTTATGTACTTGTGTTTAAGAGAGAAGTTATAGTTTCAGCTTATTGTAATGAGGTGTAGTGATGAAAAAGCTAATATTATTGCTCTTAATGTTTATGTTTGTGATGTTGAGCGGGTGTACCAGTAGTATTCATATGTCGCAAGTGGATGTCGACAGTATGGTTTCTGATGAACGTACCCTTGGTACCATTATTGAGATTGAGAAATCTCAAAAAAACATGCTAGGTTTTGTCTATAACACGGATTATGTGGATAAAGCCTATGCAGAGCTTTTACACCAATGCCCAAATGGAACGTCTATGGTTAATGTAGGTTATTTAACTAATCATGGTTTTTTGAGTTGGACAGATAAAATCCGCATTAAAGCGGTATGCCAATAAGCAACCTAGTCATTTCTCTTCGAATGAGCTCTATAAATAAAACATAATTACGACTATAAATTGCTTAGGCAATGTTTGCATCAGTTATATAATTCAAATAAAACCTAGCGAATGTTGCTAGGTTATTTTTTGGTGAAAACTAATAATCGATTATTGGCTGGCATAACATGATCGTCAGCTAACACAAGTCCTGTAGAGTTTGCCAATGTTATAATATCTTCGATATCTCTAATACCGCTTTGTTCGTCTCTAGCCTTAAGCCAGCTATCAAAATTAGCGTTGCTTTCGCTGGTAAATTTTCCTTGGTAATTAAACGGACCGTATATACAAACGCTACCTTGGCTCGCCAGATTATTTTTAATTCCTTCAAAAAATTTAATGACTAAGGGCCAACTTATTATATGTAGTGTGTTGGCGGTATATAAAGCATCGACTGGCTTATTATTGGTATGAGTTAAATCAGGCCAAGTATCATTTAAATCAAGCTCAATAGGTCTTTGTACATTAGCCAAGATAGATTCGTTTAACCAAATGTTAATACCTTGATGGTTAATCGCTAAATCAGTGGTTTGCCATGTGAGATGCGGTAGGTATTGGCCAAAGAAAACAGCATGCTGTCCAGTGCCTGAGCCTATTTCTAATACATGTTCACTGCTTGAAAATACTTTAATCAAAATGTTTAATATAGGCTGTTTATTATTTTCACATGCTTGGGAAAAAGGTCTATTCATTTTATCTACTGCTTCAGGTTATTTAATCTAACATTTTAAAAGGTAACATCTTCCGACATTGCTCTTGATACATTAGCATATGTTCCTGCTCTTGTTGGCAAAAGTCTTTAATAGGGGCTTTAAAGCTAGGGTGTTTTACCCAATGGTAAGAATGGGTTAATACAGGCTCAAAGCCTCTTTGAATTTTGTGTTCTCCTTGAGTACCAGGGTTAAAGCTGGTCAGTTCATTACGTATACAAAATTCGATCCCTTTATAATAACAAAGCTCGAAATGTAAATTGTTCACTTGCTTAATACAACCCCAATATCGACCATATAATTGAGTATCATCATAAAAGAATAAGGCGCACGCAATATCTTCTTGCTCATCACTGGCAATAATTAATAAGACATTATTCGACTTACTCGCTACTATTTGTTTAAAAAAGTCAAAACTCAAATGGGGTTGGTGACCTCGTTTCAAATAAGTTAATTGGTAGGTTAAATAAAAAAACTCGAGGTCTTGTTGGCTGATTTCATTATTTTGTAATTGACGGATAGTAATACCCTGCTTAATAATTGATTGCCTTTCTTTGCGGGTGTTTTTTCTTTTACGAGAAGTGAAGGTATTAATAAAATCATCAAAAGATTTATAATCGCGATTAAACCAGTGGAATTGTACGGTATGACGTTGATACACATCCTCTGGCAGGCTTGTCTTTAGTTCAGGGCAATACAAAATATGCCAGCTATTAATGTTTTCTTGTTGGCAATGTGTGATCAGCGGTTCAAAAATATCATTCATATTAAGTTCTGATGAAAGTAGCTTTTCACTTGTAACCGGAGTAAAAGGCAGGGTAGCAACTAATTTAGGGTAATACTCTATACCATGACGGTTAAAAGCATCTGCCCAATCCCAGTCAAACACATACTCCCCCCAAGAATGACTTTTCAAATACATGGGCATAAGTGCCGTGATTTCACTCTCAGTTGTTACTATTAAATGATGCGGTTGCCAACCTTGCTTAGGACTTACTGATTGACTTTTTTCAAGGGCACTAAAAAAATCATGTTGAAGAAAAGGGCAGGTAGAGTTAGGTAAACGTTGCCAATTATTAGCACTTATATTATCAATGTTGTTAATAAACCCAATTGTGGTGACGTCATTCAATAGATAATTACTCACTTGCTATAGGTTACTTATGTTCATAAGAAGAGGTGTCACAGCGATGTTTATCTTCTCAGGAGCCATATGGAATTGGTGTGGATGCCCTTTATGCTACTTTATTGATTTCTACAAAGAAACAAGTATTATATTCAACTTAAGCATAATGGTTTTTAGTAACGACTTACATGATATAAGGTAAAACCTTAAATATACTAGAAAATTGTTTGTCTTTAAGTCCAAGTAGAAAAATCGTACAATCCGTTTAATTATTTAAAAGTAAAGGAAGTAGTAATGCGCATCAAATTAACCCAAGACGTGATCTGTGGCAATGAGACCTGTTTAACAGGTGAGGAATATGAAGCGGTATTGATAATACCACGTTCAACCACGGTCGAGTTTGTTGCAGCTTCAGGTAAAAAAGTAAGAGCATTTAGCTATGAATACGTGAAAGTAGAATCACTTACTGATAGCTAAATAGTAGGGAAGACATAACTACTGTAGAAGGGTATAAAGGGGTTATGAATCCCTTTTCTGTAAACACCGCCCCCTGGGCTCGTCTCCTTCATGCAGTACAACCTCTGAATGCAGGAATTGTGCAGCCTCTGCTGAATCTTTCACTTTAGTAGCACTGCGTGCTAGCATTTCTGCCTCAAACTCAGTTAATGCACTTTGTCTCACCCCAGCCTCACGCCATTGTGATCTGGGTCGACATCCTCTTGCTATGCTACGAGCTAGCGACAACGCATCTAACAATGCCTGATTCGCGCCTTGTCCTTTAAAAGGACTCATAGGGTGCGCAGCATCTCCGATCAAGGTTACCTGAGGCTCCTTCTTCAACCATTGTGCTTCGAGTAGGGCTCGATCATAGACAGGATAACCTGAAACTTGCTCTATACGGGTCGCTGCTAATATTTGCGGAATAGGGGCGTGCCATTGGCATCGACGAAACGCTTCTTCTTTAAGTGCTTGAGCACCTAAAGCACTTAACGCCATAGCCTCTTTTTCAGGCATAGGGAAACTGAGTTGCCACATCACAGAATCAGACGAGAAAGGCATTATATAGATGCGTTCATGGCCATTGGCTGTTTGAAATACAGTGGCTGAATCAAGTAATGAGCTTTCAAGACCATCGAGAGCACTCAACGGACAAATGCCCAAGATCACAATACAGCCGAGGTAACGCAAAGGACTAATATCCTCGCCAATGAGTAATTTTCTCACTGAACTACGGATGCCATCGGATCCAACAACAAGATCAGCCTTAGTGTTCTTTAATGCAACTTGACTATCACTGTTAACTTGAAAGCTCAATTCAACAGATTGCTCCTTTTCATTATTTTGAAAACTGATTAACTGATGTCCCCACTGTACTTCACCATGCCCGCCTAGTTGCTCAAGTAACGCTTGACGTAAAGATTGCCTAGCGATATGTACATTCCTACGTTTTACCGACTCTTTTATATCGGAGGGGTTCCACTTTCTGATACCCCATTCTCCGATCATTTTTCCTTCAGTGGTATGAACTACATGCCTTGTAGAAATAACACCTCCATCTAACGAGGATATTCCTAATCCCCCAATCGCCTTGCTCGCTTGTTGCAGAGTAAGCCCATAACCTTGAGAGCGTGCATCAAAACCGTTATCTCTTTCATAAAGAGTAAAAGGAATGCCACGGTGCTTGCAAGCAACAGCTAAAGCCACACCGCCAATACCCCCACCAATAATTGCAACATGTGGGTAATTCTGGGTATCAGCTATCGGAGAGCAAGCTGATTGAATTAAGCCAGTGCCTTTACAATTCAAACAATCATAAAGATGACCTTTAGGTCGAACTGGAGCTATGCCATCGTTATCAGTTTTATTAAACTCTTCTAATGCCCTTTGGTAGCTAAGACGTACTTTCTTGCGAAGTCGTTTTCTTTTTTTACCGTGTCCCTGACACTCTTCACAAGTAGCCCAATTATCATGTTCACTTTTCAACTTTCCATTACCTTTTAGTTTAATCTGATTTGGACATCACCATTTAACAGACATTTTAGCTGATAGTACCGCTGCTAACCTAATAGTTACACAGTGATTTTGTCTTTTATTTTTTGTATAAAAGTAACCCACGATGGTTAGGTCGTTGTTATGAATTTAACTTCTACAGTTATAAAAATAAAACACCTGTTTTAATATTGCATATTAGTGTTACTATTTCAGGTAAGAATATTTTGAGGCTAAGGTATTAAAAGAAGAGTCGTTAATGCCTTCTTATCGAATTTAAGATAAAGAATACGAAACTACACATGACATTCCAGTGACATTAAAAATGAATATTATTGGATGAAAAATTTTCATATAAATAACTTCCTAAGAAACTATTTATTGGTGAATACAAAGTCTATTTAAAGGTAATAACATGTTTAACAGTACAAAGAGTTACATCGCATCAGACGATCTTCGTTTAGCGGTTAATGCCGCAATCACTTTAGAAAAACCCTTATTAATTAAAGGTGAACCCGGAACAGGCAAAACGCAATTAGCTGAAGAGTTGGCTAAATCACTCAACTGTAAGTTATTCCAATGGCATATCAAATCAACCACCAAAGCACAGCAAGGTTTATATGAATATGATGCAGTATCGCGTTTGCGCGACAGCCAACTCGGCGACGAACGCGTTAATGATATTGGTAACTATATTGTTAAAGGTAAATTATGGCAGGCGTTTGAAGAAGAGCAAAGACCGATATTGCTCATTGATGAAATAGATAAAGCCGATATTGAGTTCCCTAACGACCTGCTTCAAGAGCTTGATAAAATGGAGTTCTTTGTATATGAAACCCAGCAGGTGATTAAAGCAAAACAAAGACCGATCATCATTATCACTTCAAATAACGAAAAAGAACTACCTGATGCCTTCCTTCGAAGATGCTTTTTCCATTACATCAAATTCCCAACAAAAGTTGAAATGCAGCAAATTATCGATGTGCACCATCCAGATGTTAAACAAGATCTATTAAAACAAACATTAGAGGTGTTTTTTGATTTAAGAGAATTACAGGGCATAAAGAAAAAACCGTCAACGTCAGAATTAATTGATTGGTTAAAACTGCTGATGGCTGATGATATATCCCAAGAGGTTTTAAAAGATAATAAATCCGACATTATACCGCTGTTTGGCGCTTTATTAAAAAATGAGCAAGACGTGTCATTAATCGAGAAACTCGCCTTTATGAGCCGTAGAAACAGGTAGTAGCGCTGTGTTTATTGATTTTTTTCTAGCATTAAAAAAACACAAAGTGCCGTGTAGTTTGCGCGAGCTCTTAGATTTAATCGCTGTATTAAAGAAAGGGGTAATTTTTGCTGATGTCGATGATTTTTATAACCTTGCCAAAATAGTCATGGTTAAAGATGAAATTCATTATGACAAATACGATCGTGCCTTCGCTGAATATTTCAAAGGCATTGAACAAATTGACATCTTTGACAAGCTTCTACCGGAAGATTGGTTAAGAAAAGAGTTCGAAAAACAGCTCAGTATTGAAGAAAAAGAAAAACTCAAGGCGTTAGGCGGCCTTGATGAATTAATGAAGACGCTAAAAGAGCGACTTGAAGAACAGAAAAAACGCCATGCTGGCGGCAGTAAATGGGTTGGTACCGGTGGCACATCGCCTTTTGGCGCTTATGGTTATAACCCTGAAGGCATAAGAGTAGGGCAGGATAAAAATCGAAATAATAACGCAGTAAAAGTGTGGGATAAACGCGAGTTTAAAAACTTTGACCAAGACCGTGAGTTAGGCTCAAGAAATATTAAACTAGCGCTAAAAAAATTACGACAATTTGCCCGTACTGGGGCCAGTGAAAAATTAGATATCAATACTACGATAAGCGCAACGGCAAAAAATGGCGGCTTGTTAGACGTACACATGGAGCCAGAACGGCAAAATGCGGTAAAAGTATTGATGTTTTTTGATATTGGTGGCTCTATGGATGAATACATTCATACCTGTGAAGAGTTATTTTCGGCAGCGCACAGCGAATTCAAGCATTTAGAGTTCTTCTATTTTCATAACTGTGTTTATGAAAAAGTATGGCGAGACAACCAAAGGCGTCGCAGCGAAACTATAGATATCGAAGAAGTAATCAGAACTTTTGGCCCTGATTACAAGGTGATATTTGTTGGTGATGCCACGATGGGGCCTTACGAGATCACTTATCCTGGCGGTAGCGTTGAACATTGGAATGAGAAACCAGGTGCTGATTATATGAATAGATTAACCAACCACTTTACTAAGGTAGCTTGGTTAAATCCGCAGCCTGAGCAGCAATGGTCTTATTACCACTCAATATCACTGATAAATCAGTTGATTGACAGTAAAATGTTTCCATTAACTGTTGATGGCATAGGGCGAGCGATAAAAGAAATAAGCTAAGCCAAATATTGTAACAAGCGCCCATTGTAAGGCGATTGAAATATATAAATTAACCAGTGTACGGGAAGCAATATGAGATATTTTAGTATTATCTGCGTTGTATTACTAATCAGCGCTTGTTCGAATAATGATTGGCGTACAGCGAGTAGACAGCCTGCAGGTATTGCAACGGCGCCAAGTGAAGACAACAGAGCAATCATTGAATTTTATGCGGCGGATGCTTTTAGTTGGCGTGGTTGGTTTGCTGTTCACCCTTGGATAGCAATTAAAGCTGAGAAAGCGACTGAATATACTGTTTATGAGGTTATAGGCTGGCAAATAAAACGTGGGCTACCTGCAATTAGGCAATATGGAACTCTTACACCAGATAGATACTGGTATGGATCAAAACCTGAACTAATACTTTCGATTAAAGGTGATAAAGCCTCAATACTCATTCCTAAGATTCAGCAGGCCATCGCTCTTTATCCTTGGATAAATGAGTATAGTATTTTCCCAGGCCCTAATAGCAATACCTTTGTCGCTTGGATTGGCCTTCAAGTACCTGAGCTTGGATTAGAGCTTCCCTTTAGTGCTATTGGCAGTGGCTACGCGGATTAATTGTTGTTTGAGTAAAGCTGTTTTATTGTACGCGAGACGATCGTGTTTAGTAACATACCCCTTATCGAACAATTACAATAGTATTGAAACCCAATTCCTTCAGAGCTAACCGTTATTATCATCTAACACTGCCGCCTAATAACGCTAGGGTTACCACAAATAAATTGTGATGAATTTGTTAAGGTTTTCAGACTAGAACCTAAATCTAGGTAACTACTGGTCAATGTTCATAAAGCGAATGCTCGGTGATTTAGGGTTTAGTTTTCAGTTAAACGTTAATTAATGCTTCATTGAAAACGCAGTCAGGGCATTGAGTGCTATTTTGAGCCGTTAGCTAAGCTTGTCCATACTTCTGACAAATAAAAAAGTGGACATTCAATCTAATTCATTAATGGACAATCATGAGTTATATAAGCTAGGTACCGTATATTGCGGCTCATGGCGAGAAAGTTTTGGTGAAATTACGCTTTTACTTCAGGACAATTTATTCTGTATCTATTGAAATACTTTTGTATTTCAATAGATAACCAACACGTTGCGGGTTAGGTATTAGTGAAAAAAGTGTAAAGTTTCATTGCGATTAGCCATACATGCGGTTAACGCTTTATATCAGCAAGCTGTTGTTCTAACACTTTTATTTTTGCTTTGGCTTGCTCTGCGTTGTTAGTTAATCGTTCAAATGTTGATGCTTGATTATGCTTCATCAACTCTAGTTGTTCTTTGAGTTTTATTCTTTCTTCTTTGGCAGGACTATTAGTTTGTATTTCTAAATCAAGCTGTGATTCAAGTTCTTTAGTCCGAGAAATTGCTTGTTCGGATTTATCGGTTAATCGTTCGATCGTTGCAACTGAATTAGTTTTGATGTGTTCAAGTCGTGTTGCTAATTTGTCGTTTTTACTATGTAAAGCAGCGATCATTTGTTCTGCTTTTTCGAGCGAATTTAAATCACTTTCGATCGTTAAGCTAGTTTTGTTCGGAGATAATTTCTGCTCAAGTGTGATGATGCTTGCATTTGCTTCTTCAAGCGACGCCAGTAATTTAGTTTTAGATACCTTATCTTTGGCGATATCATTACTAACATTAACTAAGCGCGTTTGTAAGTTGGCAGAGTTTGACTGTTCTTCTGCAAGTTGTTGTTCCAGAGTTTTATTTTCCAGTTGTATTTTATTCAGTTGTTCGTTGCTCTCATCACCTTGTTGCAAATTCCGAGAGAAAGCTTTTGCTATTTCGTTTTGATGGGCGGTATTTAATTCACTTATTTCTTGTTGGAGAGCATCGCGTAATGCATTGAGGTTTTCTTGGTATTGTTTTTTAGCTGCGGCGGTATATTGCTCTTGTTCTGCCTTTTCTTCCAATAATTGCTGTTCAAGTTGACTAATGGTTCTTTGCAGCACGCTTAATTGTTGCTGACTTGCTAGATATTGCTCAGCTCTCGCCTTTAGTAATGTATTCGTTTCTGTTAACTGCGTAACTTGATCACTTAAGTTAGCTAGTTGCGCCGCATTTTCATTGATAACACTTTCAATGGCTATTTGGTGCGCTTGTTGTTGAGCGATTAACAACTGCTGATGGTTTTGCTTTAACGTGCTGATTTCATTGTTGTAGCTGCTAGTTAGCTGTTGGAATTGCTCCTGAAATTCTTGTGATTGTTGTTTAAGTTGTTGATGGGTTTCGTCTACAAACTTAGATTGACTGTCAAGGTTTGCCTGTAACTCTTGGCTTTTAGCGATTAGAAATTGTTCGATGTCTTGTTGTTGAACGAGCAAGGTTTGCTGCTCTTCAGCTTGGCTGGCTTGCTGCTTGGCTATTTCTTCTTGCATTATTTGAGTGATGCTAGGCGGAATTACGGGTTTGTTGTCTGAATTTTGTGAAGAAGTAGCTAACGATGGATTCAATTTAAGTTGACGCCATTGGTCAAAACAGGCAACGACATCAATAGAGTTGTTGGGAAACTTTTCTAGCACACTCTCTAAGGTTACAGAAGTACCTGATTGCAGGGTTTGATCACAAAATAATGCCACATCCTCATAAGTGAGTGATTTAAGTGCTTGTGCCATAGGGTTACCTCCAAGATACAACTAAAATCCCAATTATTCGTTGTATCAAAAAATAACGATTACTGGTAATTATAACAGATATTAGGAGGGAATTTTAATCATCAAGAAAACTTTGCCAACATCGGAAATTTTTGGTTATTCTTGTTAAGAGTTAGCACAATTGAACGTCTGCTTTATAAAGTCAAAGATTCAATGTCAGAGTAGAGTGACTGTCTCAAATTCGCTCTTTACAGTCGGTCATAACTGCTACAACTTGTTGTTTTAATAGGTCGAGCAATCAATGAAGTAAGCTAAATTTCAAATAATGCCAGCGAGATATTATGGTCGTAGAATAATATCTTCTAGACAAAGTGTTTTATTGATGTAATCTAAAATAACCACTCAATTTAATAAGAATAAAAAATGGAACGACTAAAACAATCTCAAGAAACAATGACGTTGATTTATAACGCTTATAATGATGTAGCAACTAATCCTCTACCACCATTAAAAATTGATGACGAAGAAGTTCTGAAGAAGTTACTTAACACTGTGATGAACCGAGAGTCCGTTTCGCATATGCAAAAGAAAAAAATGCCTAAAGAGAGTGCCGAACTGCGTAGTTCAATCGCAGATGTATTATTGTTACTCGATAATTGTGATATTAAAGAAATCAAAGCGAACATGAAAAAACCCACAGCTGCCGTTGAATAAGCAGTAGTTAAGCTTTAACACACTTATCAGCAGTTTAGTTAGCTACTTGATTGTAGTTAACTAAACGTATCTGTATTTTTCGAATAAACTAACACTAAATTGTAAAGCTGCTTCACACCTTACATTTAACTGTGTAATCGCTCTTTAGTCACGTTGTTAGTTTTCAGCCAAGACTAACAGCGCACCTTAACTCGAATATAATACTTTCGGTGTCATAAAACTTTAAAACTAAAACTCCTTTCTTTTACTCGGTGATCTAAACGGTATTACAGTACATCGCAATGAAACTGGTTGTAATCAACACAATTTACTGATGGCTAAGCTATCAAGTTCACAAATTGGATAATAAAATGAATTACCTAACAATAAATAAAATGGCTTGGGATCAACGAACAAAAGTACATATGGGATCGAAGTTTTATGATGTAGAAGCTTTCATAAACGGAAAGTCATCTCTTAATTATGTCGAGATTGAGCAAGTTGGCAACGTTGCTGGGAAAACACTTTTACACTTACAATGCCATTTTGGACAAGATAGCTTATCTTGGGCCAGAAAAGGCGCGAAAGTTACTGGAGTAGATTTATCTACCGAGGCTATTAAACAAGCTGGTATGCTTAATTCTACACTTGGGTTAGACGCCAATTTTATTGCTAATGACATTTATCAATTTGGTAATGAGAATACGGAAGAATTTGACCTTGTATTTACTTCATACGGAGTTCTATGTTGGTTACCTGACCTGAGCCATTGGGCGAAAATAATTGCCAATTCATTAGTCCTAGGTGGTGAGTTCCATTTGGTAGAGTTTCATACCTTTAATGACTTATTATCGGGTTATGCATATTTCCCCCAAGCTGAACCTGATGTCGAAGAGGAGGGCACCTACACGGAAAACTGTAATGGTTCAAAATCAACCATGCTCACTTGGCCACATAGTATTAGTGAAGTGATAAGTGCTCTCATTAGTGTAGGTTTGACTATTGAGTCCTTCAAAGAGCACCCTTACAGTCCTTATAAATGCTGTGACGATCTTGATTATGTTATAGATCAAGGATATCAACTGTTACATAAAGGACAGCAAGTACCACTGCTTTATTCAATTAAGGCACGTAAAGTTAGCTAGTATAGATTAAGGTTAACGTCTGCCTTTTCATAGAACTTGCTAGGGGATAACAAAGACGATTTCATTTCGGTTAATTATCTGAAGTGATGATAGAAGTGACTTTTGTGCTTTTATAAGCATTAAAACCGATTAAATTTTTGAAAATATCAAAATAATGGACTGACATTTAATTCTATAGTCGACTATTTATTCCTTTACGTTATACTGCCGCGCTTAAACCAAGTATTTAATATTAGCGGAGAACTTTATGCACGATCTTTATTACAAAGGACGCATCCATACCAGACATAACCACATTACTACAGGTTATAATAATAAGCGTGCTGTGAAACTTGGTAGTGAAAAACAACCATTAACGCTAGTGGTTGCAAGCGAAGAAAGAAAATTAGTCATTGCACAATTAGTTAGTGATAATGAACTTTTTGCTGTCATCACAGTGGATAGTGATGTTGAAGAGAATATTCTTGAGCTTGATGGCCTATTAAATAAGCCAACGACTACTCGATTTGACAAAACGCCGAACCGAAACGATCCCTGTTCATGTGGCAGTGAAAAGAAATATAAAAAGTGTTGTGGATAGGAAGCTCTATTCCCGCTATTTAAGCATTCAACGAATACTACTCACAAAAGTTGAGCAGTATTCGTTAGAAAGCTAACATCATCTTAAACATATCAGTAGCAAAGATATGCCCCAATAATTGATTATTACCGACATAAATTAAAACTTCCTCATTAGTCATGTTTGTAACAAACAAGGCGATATCTTACTTTTTACTTTCAAAAGCAATACCAATATTCACTTTGTTGTGAGCCCCAACTGCATAAAGCGCGTTAAAGTTAATATTCACAATTTGTTTGTCTGTATGGTATAAACCCAAAGGTGTTATAAAATATTCGAAGACTAAAAGCGAACCGTCAATGAAGCAATCAAAAACAATTCATCAATATTACCTTCTCTCAAAATTCAATTCCCCCCACTTTTTGGCGTAGTTCTAAAATTGTACTGTTTAAGCATGTAATTCTAATTGTCTAATTTATAACATAAAAGACTATATTTCGAGCATTTAGGCTGGATTCTATATGATGTTGTTATTTGTTACATAAATTACCGTAATAATCACGCTAAACAGTAGCATTCTTCTTCACTTTAGATTAAATTTGCGATTCAAATTTACTACAGTTAACAAGAGCGCCTTATGTTAGAAAATACTCTCCCTCAACTCGAACAACTGATTGAAGACATCATTGCAAAAAATAACCAGCTTAAAAGCCAAGTTTTAGAACTTGAGCAGCAAAAATCAGCCCTGCTTGATGAAAATGAAACATTACAACTTGAAGCACTTGACGGTGAAGAAAAACAAAAGCAAACCAATAGTGTATTAACTAACCTTTTAGGTAAATTACAAAGTGTAGAAGAGGTTAATTAATGATTGATGAAGACTCTAAAGGTATCAGCATCGAAATTATGGGCAAGCAACATCAGTTTACTTGCTCAGCTGAACAAGCAGAGGATTTACATCAAGCAGCTAACAGCTTGGCTGTTATGTGTGATGATATTAAGAAGCAAAAGGGCGCAGTGAATAGTGAACGTGCTTTATTGGTTGCCTCAATCAATTTAAGTTATTCACTCTTAATGGCAAACAATAAAATTAAACACTCACAACACAGCCAAGATGCTTTGATTTCCACATTAAAAAGCGCCTTATATCAATCGGACCAATAATTAATTTTTCAGTATTACCGTTATTTGTTTGCATGACAGTAATACTGATGATTAGATGTCCAGATACATAGAGTTGTCTTATTTAGGAAAACCTTTTTATGGTTGATGTCAGTATTGAGTTTAAAGGGTCAAGCTTTACCCTATCTGTTTTGCATTTAAAAACGTTAGTACTAGCGGATATTCGTGATGATTTGGCAAAAAAGATAGCTCAAGCCCCCGATTTTTTTTATCTCGTTCCTATTGTGGTTAATATTGAAAAAATTGCATCGTCGATAGATTATCACGCGATCAAAGTATTAATTGAAGAATTCAACTTTACCTTTGTTGGTTTCACTGGCGTTGTCTCTAAAGAGCAACGAGCACTTATTCGAGAGCTTGGTTTTTCTTTCGTCAATACAACTAAAGTTGATACTTCGCAAAAAGCAATTATTGCGGAAGAGGCATTGGCAAAAGAAGCCGAAAAAACTGTGGCTACAGCGTTGAGTAAATTATACACTGACAAAGTCCATCGAGGGCAGGTCCGCTCGGGTCAGCAACTCTATGCAAAAGATCAAAATTTGGTAGTTATTGGCTCAGTATCAGCAGGCGCTGAAGTTATTGCTGATGGTAATATCCATGTTTATGGTTCATTACGCGGTAGAGCAATTGCAGGTGCAAAAGGACATCATAAAGCGCAAATTTATTGCCAAAAGCTTGAGGCTGAATTGGTCTCCATTAATGGTAATTATTGGCTGAGTGAGTCTATGGAGCAACACTGGAGCTCTCCTGTCTATATTCATTTGAATGACAACGAACTCACGTCATCAAAACTTATTTAATTTTTAACGTATTAAGGATATTCAGTCTATGGCACGAGTCATTGTTGTTACATCAGGTAAAGGCGGTGTGGGTAAAACGACATCAAGCGCTGCAATTGGTCTTGGTTTAGCATTAAAAGGAAATAAAGTCGTTTTAATTGATTTTGATATAGGCTTACGGAATCTTGATTTGATCATGGGTTGTGAACGTCGTGTTGTATATGACTTTGTTAATGTAATCAACGGCGAAGCTACGTTAAATCAAGCATTGATTAAAGATAAACGCGTCAGTAGTTTATCGATATTACCGGCTTCACAAACACGTGATAAAGACGCATTAAATAAAGAAAATGTTGGCAAAGTGCTAGAAGAGCTTGGTAAAAGCTATGATTTTATTGTTTGTGATTCACCAGCCGGTATCGAAGCGGGTGCAATGATGGCACTTTATTATGCTGATGAAGCTATTGTAACAACCAATCCCGAAGTCTCATCGGTTCGTGATTCTGACCGAATTTTAGGCATGCTAGCAAGTCGTTCACGCAGAGCAGAGCTCGGTTTAGAGCCAATAAAAGAACATTTATTACTGACACGTTATTCACCTAAGCGTGTCGAAGAAGGTGAAATGCTCAGTGTTGAGGATGTTGAAGATATTCTTTCAATACCTCTGTTAGGTGTTATTCCTGAATCACAAGCTGTACTCAAGGCATCTAATGCTGGTGAGCCAGTAATTTTAGATACCATGAGTGATGCAGGAAAAGCTTACCAAGATGTCGTTGATCGTCTTTTAGGTGAAACCATTGATTTTAGATTCTTAGTTGCTGAGAAAAAAGGCATTTTCAGTCGTATGTTTGGAGGATAACATGGCACTATTAGATTATTTTACCCGTAAAAAAGAAAAACAAGTAACAACGGCTTCAAAGGCTAAAGAACGCTTGCAAATTATCGTTGCTCATGAAAGAAACAGCCGTAACAAACAGCCTGATTATTTACCGCAACTAACTCAAGATATACTTCAGGTATTGCGTAAATACATTAAAGTGTCTGATGAAAGTTTCTCGATCAACCTTGATAAAAAAGAGGGTGATTTAAACGTATTAGAACTGAATATTGAATTGCATGATGAGAACAACGCTAATTAATCGTTGTGTGCTGATATGTAAATGTTAGGCGACTATATAGTTACCATGATAACTATCATGGATAAATTGCGATTTTTTGGGGTATTAGTAAGTGAAGTGTATTGATGTTTTTGTAGAAAATTGGGCAACTAATCACACTATGATCCCAATTGACGAACATGATATTAGGGCACTTGAATCGAATTTACATGCTGTTTTACCTAACGCATATAAATACTTAATATCAACCTATGGCTTGGTTCATACACCGAATGTATTAAGTAAGATTTGTCATTTAAATGTCGAGATATCTGAGGTCCAAGATTTCTTAAGCTTAGATGACGTATTTTCACTGTCAAAGCTTTATGAAATGACTGGTATGCCCAAAGGTCACATATTATTTGCTTCTGATTGTAAGGGAAACATGTTTTGTTTCAAACTTAGCGATTGTGAAACTGAGCAAGTAGATAGTCCAGTATGGTTTTATAATCATGGCTTAAGTTCAGTGAGTAAAGTCTCTGACTCCTTTGCTGAATGGATATCACAATTTAATGCACTTAAAGATGACTAGCAGGTGAATATTGCCAATACCGAAGCTGAACTCTACTTCCGCTTTCTGAATTTAGATAAGTTCCAGGCCTATTCGTTAGTCCGTGAGATGTTTGGATCTAGCTATGAAGAACAGTTAGAAAATAACCGTTATACTGCTAAAGTGCCGCTGACAAAACAAAACTTCGAAGATATAAATGATTACTTCGTGCGTCAACGAATTGATTTACAAGCATGTGATATTTTCGTAGTAGCGAAGTCCATATCAAAGGTGGGTATTGTTGAAATCCCCCCCATAGTAAACAAAATGCTCAAATACATTGATTGCCAGATAACTTTTGAATTCACTGCTGTATAAAAATATAGTGATTTAATGTGTCTATATTACTCGATGAACTCGAGAAATTTCCTTGTATAGCGTATGCTAGCGACCATTAAATTTTTTGTTGTAGTATATGACCGTCATTAAAGTAAAAAACTTACCTGTAACTGAAATCACTTGTGCTAACTGCGAGGCATGCTGTTGTAGTTTAGAAGTAATGCTTCTTAGTGAGACAGGGGTACCTGATAGGCACGTTTATGTCGACCACCATGGTAAAGAATCTATGTTGCGTTTTGATGACGGTTGGTGTTCTGCCTTAGACCGAGATACTTTAATGTGTACCATCTACGATAACAGACCTTGGGTTTGTCGAATATTTGAGATGGGCTCCGATGAATGTATAGAAGAACGACAAGAGAAGATGTAGCCTAGTCGTCAATGCATGTTCTCCTTAAACTTAAATAAAAAACGCTACTGTTCACTTTGCTTTCCTTAAATGCTTGCTTTTTGTTTCAATAAACATCAACTGAGTAAAGCTAAACTATTTACTCAGTTTCTTTCACTGTACAATAGTATAAAGCACATTAATTTGAACTTGCTTGTGCCAATTCTACATAAGGTGCCTTTTGCACCGTTAGTTAATTCCTATAAGAGCCCGATAAAGACATGAAACCATATAAAGATATTGCCGAATTAATTCAAACATTAGAATCAGAAATTGAATCACTGACCGAAACGATTGCAACACTAAGAGACGAACCTCAAAGTTTTAATGAGCAAGTAATTTACAAATATATTGATACCGCCAGCACGGGTAAAACAAAAGATTATGTACGTTCGTTAGGGGTAAAATCTGAACGTGGCTCATTGTTTTCTTCTGGTGATGTAAGTAAATTAATCAAAAGCGGTGCGGATGATATCTCACCGCAGTTATTAGCGATAGCACGCGATGTAGTTAGTATGAAAAAGACTAAACGTTAAGCGTCATTTAACAAGTCCGTATTCTAAATTGCATTCACTTACTCAAATAACGGTAGGCTTTACACTATGAACAAACGTTTTACTTCAGTGATTTCAGCACTGATTTTTACGACATTAAGCGTTAATGCTTCAACAGCATTTGCTAAATCAGATAACTTTTCAGCAAAACAATTAGTCGAAGTTAGCGACATAAAACAACAAGCACTTGAGAGTGACCTTGCTTGGAATTTAGTAGAGTCTTTAACTACCGAAGTAGGCCCTAGAATGCCGGGAACTCCGGGAGATAAAGCCGCTGTATCTTGGGCGATAGCCAAATTTAAATCGATGGGATTTGACAAAGTATGGACTGAGCCTGCTACTTTCCCTAAATGGATTCGATATTCTGAATCAGCTGCGATTGTGAGTCCTGCACCACAGGCTATGCATATAACAGCGCTAGGAAATAGCGTCAGCACACCTAAAAACGGTATTGAAGCCCAGATCATCGAATTTCAGAACTTAGCTGAGTTAGAAAGTGCACCTGACAATGTAGCGAAAGGAAAAATTGTATTTATCAATTACCGCATGAACAGAGATCGAGATGGCAATGGTTATGGGCCGGCTGTTCAAGCACGTAGCCGTGGTGCTGTGGTGGCAGCACAAAAAGGCGCGGTAGGGTATGTAATGCGTTCAGTGAGTACTGCTTATCATCGTTTTGCGCATACAGGTGGAAGTCATTATAAAGACGGTGTTACTAAAATTGTTTCGACAGCTATATCAAATGCTGATGCTGATCAATTACACCGTTTAGTTGCTTTAGGTAAACCCGTTACAATTAATATTAACGTGCAAGCAAAATCTATGGGTGAGGGCACTTCTCAAAACGTAATCGCTGAATATACCGGCAGTGAATTTCCTAAGCAACACGTACTTATTGGTGGCCATTTAGATTCTTGGGATCTAGGCACAGGTGCTTTAGACGATGGTGCAGGTGTTGCCCTTACCATGGCTGCGGCTAAACTTGCGACCACATATGGTAAACCTAAACGCAGTATTCGTGTGGTATTATTTGCTGCGGAGGAATTTGGTTTATGGGGAGCAAAAGCTTACGTGAAAGCTAACAAGCAAAACATAACAGATATAGTTGCTGCGGCTGAGTCAGATTTTGGTGCTGGAAAAATCTGGGCATTTGACTCTAATGTTCATGCTAAGGCATTACCTCTGGTTGGTGAAATAGCAGCTATGATGAAATCTCTAAATATTGAATACACGGCTAAAAATAAAGCCCGTGGTGGTCCTGATCTTATTCCTTTCCGCCCGTTTAACATCCCAGCGTTTGGTTTATCTCAAGATGGCACTGACTATTTTGATTACCACCATACCGCTGATGATACGTTAGATAAAATTGATCCTGAAAAATTACGCCAAAATGTGGCCGCTTATGCAGTATTTACCTATATGACAGCAAATGCTAAAACACGTATTATTGGCAAATAATTTTTGGTGAATGACAATGCTTAAAAGTAAATAACGCGACTAATCATTGACACTACATAGACAAATTAAAAAGCACAGATCTTAACCTCTGTGCTTTTTATATTTATGAGCAAATAATATAATAGTCATCGACTAATCAGAAATTTATTAAGTAAAAATATTTATTGTCCTAGATAATACGGTATACAAATTCCCTTACAAAATTCCACTGTTTTTTTCTCAACTGATCGTGACACTTCACCTTAAGACCGTTAGTGTATTGGTCATCGAATATAGTAACTGAATAAATAAAAGTGATTATCAAACATACGATTAAATCGTGTTGAGTCGGGTGTATCACTATTAAGATGTTAATTTTGGAGTTTATATGTCATATGAAATATTAGTTGGTCTAAATGTACTTGATGATCTCATTTATGAAGATTATAGGGCCGCGATGAAACCTATTCTTGCAGATTATCAGGGACGTTTTTCTTACGATTTTAAAATATCTGAAGTCTTGATATCAGAGCAAGAAAGTGAAATAAATAGAGTGTTCACTATCAATTTTAGTAGTAAAGATAAAATGGATGGATTTTTTTCAGATCCTCAGTACCTGATCGTTAAAGAACAATTCTTTGTGAAGTCTGTCGCTAGTACAACGATTATATCTTCTTACGAAAAATAATCTTTATCATTAAGTCATGAGTGATTTTAAATGATGTTAGGTTACTGAATTAGTTTTAAGTCAAAGACATGAATACTGACTTCACTCATATTGTGCTAAGAATAATTCATTAAACACTGCCAATGACAAGCATTCTTACGTATGGCACTTGCAACGACTCATGCTCACGGTCATTTCCAACAGTTTGCTTTCAAAGGGATAACGCTCCAGGATCCTTTATGAAGTAACATTAACCAGATGTATATAAGGCATATTAATAAGAGTAAGGTAATAAAAGTCATGAACAACTCAACAAGCGAAGCCTCTTGTCGTGTTATCTGTTATTCTATTCTCTTTTACGTTCCTGAATTAGGCATAAAAATTGATATGAATCGCACGTTATTACCTACTCTCATAGGTGTCTTTACCAGTTTATTTGTTATTTGGTCATTACATACTTTTTTAATGGTTGATGATTGTTTAGATCATAGTGGCTCTTTTGATTATAGTACGGGGAAATGCCTCCTTGAAAACGGGCAGGTGTATGAATCTAGCCTCGAAACCATTGCCCTTGTGCTGTATTTCGTTGTCGGTTTTGGCGTTTCTTTTATTGTTTCAACGGGCATTAGAAAGCTATTTAAAATGAAGCGATAATAGGCTCTGTTCAGCTTACGCCCTTGTAGTGATATATGTATACGCCACATTTTACTTTTATTGGCGTATACATATATAACAGTCTAGAAATGATATTTATTGCACCCGATCACATAAATCAAGATACATATAGTTTTAGCGACGAATAATAGTCAATCCTTAATAGTATTTATTGATCCATACTCACAATATATTACAATTTATAACCTTTCTTTATCTTCCATTTAAGTATTCAATAGACGCAGAAAAGTAAGCCTATTTAAAGGAACCTAATAAATGCGATCAATAAAAATCATCAGCACAACTACATTACTACTGTTATCTTTAGTGTCGACGTCAAATCAAGCCAAACCTGTGACTGGCACACAATACCAAGCAGTGGTAGAGACAGCTTATAACTATTTTAATGGCGCAGCAAAGGGCGATCAACAGCTCTTAGCAAAAGCATTCGATTTAGAATTTGGTCATGTGAAAATGATCAACATTGATAAAGAAACGGGTAAGGAGTCGATTAGAACCCTTACTTTGAAGGAATTTTCAGCTTTCTTTAAACAAGCAACAAAAGATAAGTGGCAGGCAAAGATACTTTCAGTGGATATCGTTGATGACCAAATGGCCATGGTAAAGCTTAATTTTGAGACACCTAAAACCCAATATATTGACTACTTAGTGATGTATAAACGGGATGATAACTGGCGTATTATTAATAAAACATTTGTAGCAAACGCGAAGTAAGTTTAATTATGTATTTTGTGAAAATTACATATAAGACTTAATCTTTTAAACAAAAATTTATACGGAAGAACATGTTCCCGATTGAAATTTGGCTCACTTATACACTCGCTTGTTTATTATTAGTCATCTCACCAGGTCCTGATAATATTTTGGCCATTGGTCGAGGCTTGAGCCAAGGCAAGATGGCAGCGTGTGTTTCAGGAGCAGCTTCGGGGACAGGCATATTGTTCCATGTAATAATGGCAACATTTGGTCTGACTGTCATTATTCAAACCTCGCCAATTGCCTTTATGGTGGTCAAAGTAATTGGTGCAGCTTATTTAATTTTGCTTGGTATCAAGGTACTCAAGACAAGAGGTCTAATTAATATCAGTCCGGTTTGTAAGAAGCCGAATAAATCTATCTTTTTCACTGGTTTTCTTTCTGCAGCTTTGAACCCAAAACCGGGATTTTTTGTGTTGGCTTTTATTCCTCAATTTGTAAACCCTGAGTTGGGTTCGGTGACGAGTCAAATGCTTATTTATGGTATGTGGTTTGCTACGTTAACCGCAATTGGCTTTTCATTAATGGGCGTGTTCTCATCTAAGCTTGTTCAATGGATGAAAAACAAACCAAGAATAGTTAGTGGTCTAAATATAGGTGCGGGTTTAACTTTTATTACATCTGGCTTAGCGGTTGCCACAATTAAACAAGGTTAAAATATTTTTTGACTAACACTGAGTATCTATAACCGTGGACCCTGTGTTTAATTTTTTTCTCTCTAAAAGATTGGAGTTATCATTTGCAAAAAATCATCTTACAAGGGCATATCATAGTACCTGAGGCTGATCTTACTATTGTAAAGGATGCTTTGGCTAATCATATTAAATTAACCAAAGCTGAGCCTGGTTGCTTAGTGTTTAATGTCACAGTAAATTCGTTAAACCCGAATAAATTTGATGTTTATGAGGAGTTTTGCAACCAAGAGTGCTTTACTCACCACCAAAGAAGAGTTAAACAATCGGTTTGGGGACAAGTTACTCAAAATGTTGAAAGATTCTATCAAATAAGTAACCAATAGAAATTGATGAGGTTTTGTTGGTTAACAATAGGATTTGAAGTGATGTAACAGCCAGGCTGAAATGAAGAGTGACTATTAAAAAGCTATGGATAGACGTGTAAAAGAAAAATTTGAAAGTTATCCAACTCATATTGCGGAAGTGATTAACCAAATACGAGCGTTAATCTTTAGTGTTGCATCGCAAGAAGGTATAGATGCATTAGAAGAAACGCTGAAATGGGGTGAGCCTAGTTATATTGCAAAAAGTGGCAGTACTATTAGGATAGATTACAAAGAAGATTGCCCAATGCAGGTTTGCCTTTACTTCAACTGTAAAACAAGGCTAATTGAGACATTTAAAGAAGTGTACGGTGATACCTTCAATTATGGAGGTAATCGGGCTATCATTTTTACCCTTGAGCAAGAGATCCCAGTAAAAGCATTGTCACATTGTATCTCAATAGCACTGCGCTACAAGACACTTAAACATCTGCCCTTACTGGGTGCATAACTCGGTATTTTCAATATTACTCTCTTTTACAAAATATAATTACTGCTTGTCAGGTCTATTCATTTAGACACTATTACTTTTCGAGAATTTGTTTTGTTACGAAGTTTAGCTATGCAAGCCATAATCTTTTTAATGGCATTTCAATTACTTTCTTTTTTAAGAGAAACTAGCATGTTAGCGACAGATATGCCGCTGTCCAATATTGCTTCATCAGCGATACATGTTGATCAAATACCAAGATTAATGGGAAATAGCATCTCATTAAATGCGCAAGGTAAAACAACTATATTGTATTTCTTCGCGCCTTGGTGTCAGGTTTGTCATGCCAGTATTGATAATTTACAGGCTTTGTATCAAAAGAATGAACACCTAGATGTTATTGCTGTCGCCATGGACTTTACCAGTAGTGAAGAAGTCATGAAATTTACCAGCCAGCATCAATTAACCTTTCCTATTGCTTTAGGTAATGAAGCGATTAAACAAACTTATAAAATCACCGGATATCCCAGTTATTACGTTTTAAATGAAGAAAATGTGATTATTAGTAAATCTATGGGATATTCTTCAGAGTTAGGGCTTTATTTACGCTCGTTATAAAACTTTTTAACTCGATCTATATAGTGATCTGCCAGTTGTTTGTGTACACTGTGTTATTCAATTATTCATTGGCTCTATGCCAAGTAGAAAAGCCAATCAAGCTAAGAAATAATTATTATGCAAATTACAGACAATTTCGACAGCGGTAACATCCGCGTTATTGATGCTTCTGATGCAAGCAACATCCAACTAGAAATAAAGAAAGATAACCAATCTGATTTTTACCAATGGTTTCATTTTAAACTTCAAACTGACTTAAATGCCAATGGCGATCGTCAAGAACACGTAATGCATTTAAACAATGCTGGTAAAGCAGCATATGTTGAAGGCTGGGAAGATTACCAAGCCGTAGCTTCTTATGATCGTGAACATTGGTTTCGTGTTCCTACGCAGTATGATGGTGAAAAACTGACTATTACCTTAACCCCAGAGTATGATTCAGTATATTTTGCATACTTTGCACCTTACAGTTATGAACGTCATCAAGATTTGATTCATAACGCGCAGATGCATCTTGACTGCCAATTACAAGTGTTAGGTCAAACGCTAGATGGCCGCGATATGACCTTACTTAAAATTGGTGAGGAAGGTGAGGGAAAACGTAATGTTTGGATCACAGCACGCCAACATCCAGGCGAAACCATGGCAGAATGGTTCGTTGAAGGTATGTTAGATCGTTTACTTGATGAAGATGACGGTGTTGCCCGTGCTTTATTAAACAAAACGGTATTTTATATTGTGCCAAATATGAACCCAGACGGTAGCGCTCGTGGGCATTTGCGTACAAATGCTTGCGGTGCGAATTTAAATCGTGAGTGGCTAGAGCCGACGATGGAACGTAGCCCTGAAGTATTTCTTGTACGTGAAAAAATGCTTGAAGTTGGGGTTGATATGTTCCTCGACGTTCATGGCGATGAAGCACTACCCGTAAATTTTGTTGCCGGTTGTGAAGGTGTTGTTAATTACGATGCTCGTCATAAGGCGCTTGAAGATAAATTCAAAGAAATCATGATCGCGATCACTCCTGAGTTTCAAGATGAGCGTGGATATGATAAAGATGAGCCCGGTAAAGCATTACCAACCGTTGGAACTAACTGGGTTGGTAACCAATTTAAGTGTTTAGCTTATACTATTGAAATGCCATTTAAAGATAATGACTTATTACCTGATTACAGCGTAGGTTGGTCTGATGAGCGAAGTAGTTTACTAGGCCGTGACTTTTTAACGGGTGTTTACCACATGGTAGATGACTTACGTAAATAAGTTATAAACAATTAAAGCACTAGGCGAATTTCTGATGAATTCGCCTTTTCTTTATCTAATAAAGTATATTTTGGCTAGGGAGTTTAGCCATAATAGTTAGTCGGTAAAAACAATAGCAATAATGTTCAGCATTATTCAATAAAATAATAACAATCAGAGGAGTTAACCGTGCAAGATCTTGTCAATAGTATCAACGGTATCATTTGGAGCCCCGCGCTTATTTATT
>Ga0209396_1001214_pt1 | contig 29179 bp, 31 predicted proteins | sample GOMGulsemesocosm_6_FD_184638 | JGI IMG/M metagenome (GOLD analysis project Ga0209396, IMG submission 184638) | Methane-oxidizing microbial communities from mesocosms in the Gulf of Mexico - GOM8C Gulf of Mexico (SPAdes) (version 2) | ecosystem: Environmental > Aquatic > Marine > Cold seeps... | reverse complement strand
CATACCACTGCGCATAATGTATATTATGTTAAATAGAGTGTTTGTAGAGTATAATGGAGACCTATTGATTGTGATAAAAGACTTTTTGGTTTGATCAAGCTCTTAATTCCTATTATCTATTTAACACTTGGTTATTTACCATAAAATATATGATATGCATCTAAATGCTCAGAGCATATTTTATCCAAAATATGCTCTGAGCAAATATCTCCAAACATATAAAAATGCAATCTTATATGTTTCTATTTTTTGCCTGCAACTTTGCGCGAATAAAATCTGAATGCGTTATATATATTAAATCTGACACTTGGCGGATCAATGCTTCTTCATGTTTATCTATAACACCGTCTGCAAATGCCACTATCCACATCGCTTGGACTAAGATAAATCTTTGGTCGTAATCAATGTCCCGTAGCTTTGATGTGAACTCATAAACCGAAGTTGCCTGCTTGGATTTATCCTTCGCTGTAACCAATAAACTTTCAGCTGCGGTTTGGTCAATTTCCAATAAATATGCGAGTTGCTTTGTTTTCGCTTTTAGCTCGACGTCTTCTATCACATTGTCTACAGCTGCCACTTCACATAATAATGCCGCCATCGACAAATTAACTGACTCTGTTTCATTTTCAGACGTCTTGTCACGGCTCACTTGAGATAATAATTCATGTATTTGCTTAAAAATATTCATATTTTATTCTCATTAACTAATTAGTATATAGATACGATCTACTGCTCTTGTATATTATTTCGTTCGTAAAATAGCCATAAACTTGAAATGTACCACTTTATGTTTAATTTAATGCTACGCGATATAACTCGTTTATACACTTGATATGCCAACATTTTTAGCGATTAATATTACTTAAATAGTCAAAATCGCACAGCTTAGTAGTTTTTTTGACTGTATTGTCAAAAAAACTCATTTTATCTGTATTTAGTAGTGTTAATTGATAGAATAACTTTTTTTAACGGACTAAAAAAATACGCGTAACTTAGCCTTGTCGTGCACAGCTTTGTACGTACGTATACAGGCTCTAAGCGTATGACTTTCTTTAACATTAAACCAAAACACCTTGCCAGAGCAATCTATCCTTTAGTAACACTTATTCTGTTTACTCTATTTTTAGTCACCTACTCTGACTTCCGTACTATTGAGCATAGAGCAAAACAACAATCGCAAAATAATATCGATTTATCACTCGATTATCTCGAAGAGCATTTCACTGCGATCAAGAATAATCTATTTCTACTTGGGCAAATGTATCAGTCTGACAAGAATATAGACAGTTTACTTGCGAGTGCAGAAAAGCTCATAGGTAATGAAATGAAGTATTTAGAGATTGGTATTCTCGATGAAAATGCTATTTACTTTGGTACTGGTGGTGCGTACTTTCCTCATACCAACGGTATTATCAATCGTCCTTGGTTTCTTGAAGATAGCTCTGATAAAGAGATCCGCATTTCTCCTATTTATAAAAGTGGCAGTACTGGCCGTTGGGCTGTCGCGTTGGTTTACATGTTACCTTTTAAAGACAAGGTTCAATCTCGTTTATTACTTGAAGTCGATATTTTATCGCTTTATCAGAAGATTCGAACCCTAAAGACACTGAACAATGGCTATGTGTATGTCGTTGAAAAAGACACTGGACGTATTGTTATGCATCCTGAACAGTCTAGATTGGGTTCTATTGCCCAAAGCATTACACCACAGCGTTTAACGTTGATTGCATCGGGTAACGACATTAGCAGTGTGATTAATTATCGCTACCAAGATAATGTAAAGTTCAGCCTTTATAGCATCAGTAACAAGCTTGACTGGATTGTACTTTCGGGTGTATCTCGTACAGAACTTAAGGTAGAAACGCTACGCTTTGGCGGTATATCTTTAAGCTTACTGACTTTACTGCTGCTATTGATTCTGACTGTTTATATATTCTATAAGATCCATAATATGGGCCGTTATTTGACTGAAGTAAGTCAGATAGAACAAATGGAACATGCGTTAGAAGTGATGGCGCGCGAACTAATGAATTTTGGCCAAAGCCACCTCTTGATCTACAACGCTTACAATCAAGAGTTCGAAGACTTACAAAACAATCTTTCTATACCTGAGTTTGATTTACGTAAAGACATTACCAATTCGAACGCAGTTATTAAAACGATTAAAAAGAATGACCACGATCCAATCGCCAGAACCATTGCTGGTGATAAAAACTGCGTACGTATCCCATTGATGAATAAGAATCAGTTACTTGGCATTATTTATTTAACTAAATCGCGCGTGTTGTATCCCTACTTCATCGCGGTTTATCGTAACTATGCTCAAAGCGCGTTGATTAATGTGTTACTAACTCAAAAATTACGCAGTGAAGACCCGATGACTAGCTTGATGAACAAATCATTTTTCCGTCAGCAGCTTAATCATCGCATTGATAAAAAAACTAAAAATAACTATGTCGCCATGATAGATATCGATAACTTTAAGTTTATTAACGATACTTACGGGCATTTATTTGGTGACTCGGTGATCATTAAAATTGCAGATATTTTGCAACGTCATTTCAATAAACACGCAGTAGTGGCGCGTTATGGCGGTGAAGAGTTTGTATCCTTGTTCCCTATTTCATCGGCTAACTTAGCCCAACAACGATTGGATGACTTTAGACAAGAAGTTGAAGAAACTATGTTTAGTTTCGAAGATCGCAATTGCACTGTGACTGTCAGTATCGGTTTTAGCCCAGTGAATATTTCTGTTGATCACACTATTTTATCTGCTGATTTAGCGCTCTATCGTGCAAAATCTGCTAATAAAAACAAAGTCTTTCAGGCTGTTGCATAGCTATGTTAACCACCAATAGAAGCGCCGAAAAAACGGATGGTTTAGCAACACTGTCGCCAATTTTTGCATTTATCAAACCTTATAAAGCGATGGTGTTTGCAGCACTTTGCGCATTGTCATTGACTGCCTTGATTAATTTATCGATTGGCCAAGGTGTTAAGTTTGTCATTGATAGCGGGTTTATATCGGGTTCTTCGACACAATTAAAACAAAGCCTATTGATTTTGATGGCCTTGATTAGCTTACTAACCATAGGTACTTTTTGTCGTTTCTATTTAATGTCCTGGATTGGTGAACGCGTTAGTGCTGATATTCGTCAAGCCGTTTTCACCAAAATAATTACCCTGCATCCTAGTTATTTCGAAGAGAATCGCAGTGGTGAAATCATGTCGCGTTTAACGACAGATACAGCATTATTACAATCAATTATTGGCTCTTCACTGTCTATGGCTTTACGCAGTATTTTGGTACTAATTGGTGGTTTGATTATGTTGATGGTCACCAACTGGTCATTAACAATTTGGGTCATAGCCTGCGTGCCGCTCATCTTGGTCCCCATGTTAGTGTTTGGTCGGAACGTACGTAATTTATCTGCAGATAGCCAAGATGCGATTGCTGATATTGGCAGTTATGCTGGTGAAATAATCCAAAATATTAAAGTAGTGCAAAGCTACAGCCAAGAAAATAATGAACAGCAAGCATTCTCTAACGAAGTCGAAAAAGCTTTTAACGTAGCTAAACGTCGTATCAAACAACGCTCATTCCTGATTGCTATCGTTATCTTTTTAACTTTCGCTGCAATTAGTATCATGCTTTGGGTTGGCGGAATGGATGTTTTATCTGGCGCGATGACAGGTGGAGAACTCGGTGCGTTTGTATTTTACGCTGTTATTGTTGCCATGTCTGTCGCTACTATTTCTGAGGTGTATGGTGAATTGCAACGAGCCGTTGGCGCAGCAACTCGCCTACTCGCTTTACTCGATGTTGAAAGTTTAATAAAGTCGCCAGAGAAATCAGACACTGTCGATAACGATAAAGACATAACGGCCCCGAGATCAATTATTAGCTTTGATAATGTTTCATTTAGCTACCCTTCTCGGCCTGATACTCCGGCGCTTAAAAACATCAACTTACAAGTCAAACAGGGGCAAGTTATTGCCTTAGTCGGTCCGTCTGGCGCAGGTAAAACGACGCTCTTTGAATTACTGCAACGTTTTTATGACCCACAAGAAGGCACTGTTTTACTTCGTGATATTTCACTCACTAAGTTAGCGTTAAAGCAGGTTCGCTCTAGCATGGGCATGGTGCCTCAACAGCCAGTATTGTTCAGTCAAGATGTGATGCACAACATTCGTTATGGTAAACCAGACGCCAGTGATGATGAGGTAATAAGTGCGGCTAAATTGGCACATGCGCATGAATTTATTTTACAACTACCGCAAGGTTACCAAAGTTTTTTAGGTGAGCAAGGTGTGCGTTTATCCGGAGGTCAAAAGCAGCGAGTAGCATTAGCGAGAGCAATATTAAAAGATCCTGAGTTATTGTTATTAGATGAAGCCACTAGCGCGTTAGATGCTGAAAGCGAACATCATGTGCAAATAGCGCTGCAAGAACTTATGCATGACCGCACCACTTTGATTATTGCCCATCGCCTTTCAACAGTTATTAACGCGGATTTAATCCTACTTATGAATAATGGTGAAATCATAGCTCAAGGTAATCATTTGGAACTGTATAAATCATCAACGCTATATAAACGATTGTGTGAATTACAGTTTGATAGCGTTGAAACAGCTCTGTAAAGAATGCGTAAATTAACCAAGTAATAATTACGCATCATCACGACGTGAGATCAAGTCACCATTAATTATAAAAACATAAAATGTATTTTATTGTTTATTTAGGTTTTATTTATGAAAAAATTAACTACTAAAAAAAGTTTACAAGCAAAAAAGAATAACAAAATTGTATTAATCGCTTTATTGTCGATTGCCGTTGTGGTCACCGCATTTTCATTGTTCTCAGGCGGTTCGAATAAAAATATTGATCAATATTTGTATAGCGATGACGCTCTTATCTTTGGTAATAAAAATGCTAAAGTGACAATCGTTGAATTTTTTGATCCTGCTTGTGAATCTTGTCGTGCTTTTTATCCGCTCGTTAAAAGCCAGATTAAACAATATAAAGGTAAAGTTAACCTCATTCTCCGACCTGTTGCATTCCATAATAATGTCGGCCCTGTAGTTGCCGCATTAGAAGCGACAAAAATGCAAGGTAAATACTGGGATGCCGTTCGTACTACATTACAATATCAAGGTCGTTGGGCGATAAATCATACTGCCAATGTAGACCTATTATATCCGTATTTACAAGACATCGGGGTTGATATTACCAAGCTTAAAATCGATTTGAAAAACCCTGTGATTGCTAAAAATATGGCCAAAGACGCACAAGACGCTAAAACACTGCGCGTCTTAAAAACACCGACATTCTACGTTAATGGCCAGCAGTTGAAAAAATTCGGCGCTCAGCCATTTAAAACACTTATTGAAAAAGCAGTAGAAAAAGCCTATCCAGAAAAGTAGTCAACAAGAGACTATATAGAAATAAACTCATCGAAGGGCCTTTTAGTAATTAACGAGGTCCTTTTTATTTTACTCAAATATACCCTATCCATTGCAAACCTAGATTGCCTATTCAAACATTTCGCGTTACAACTAAGCTCAAAACTTAGTTCATTACTAACGCTAAGTAAAAATGTGAACCCAAATTTGCATAGAAATAGAAAGGTGCTTTATGTTTAACCCTCTCAAAAAATCAAACAAAGTAGATAAATCAAATCAGATAAAAATTAAAACGCCCAATTCAACTCGTGTTAACGATATACGCGGTATGAATCAACTTGCAGTTGACGCGGTGACAGGTTTAACGGATATAGCTGAAGCACTGCATTATACAATTTTAAGTTTGGGGCTGAATGATAAAACCGACAAACCAAAAACGCGTGGTATAACAGGTTTTGTGTATCGCAGTATTCGCTCTGTAACAGGCTTCGTCGGTGATAAAATTGACGCTTCTTTATCGCAATTAGATTCAGCATTTGGCCAACATAAATCATCTCTCGACCGTGAAGTGGCTATATCTATGCTTAATGGCGTATTAGGTGATCATCTACTTGAACGTGAAAACCCACTCGCGATAATCATGCAGTTACGCCGTAACGGCAAACCGTTGTCTGATGTTGCTTTACGTGAATTATTTACAAAATCGAATGGCAAAATATTATTAATGGTGCACGGCTTATGCATGAACGATCTACAGTGGCAGGTTGATGAGCACGATCATGGTATTGAACTTGCCAAAGACCTCGGTTATGAACCGATTTATTTACACTATAATACGGGTCGCCACATTTCAGAAAATGGTCGAGATTTAGCTGCGTTATTAGAATATTTAGTGGGTGTATCTTCACAACCATTATCACTGGCGATCATTGCCCACAGTATGGGCGGATTGGTTTCAAGAAGTGCTTTTTATTACGCGGAAGAAGCCCAACATAACTGGCCAAAGCAAGTAGATAAAATGGTATTTTTAGGGACTCCACATCACGGAGCGATACTTGAGAAAGGCGGTAACTTAATCGATGTGTTGCTTGGCTCAAGTCCTTACAGTATGCCTTTTACTAAGCTAGCTAAGATCCGTAGCGCAGGTATAACCGACTTACGTTATGGCTCAATCATCGATGAAGATTGGCATGGCAAAGATCGTTTTAGTTATGCAGTTGATAACCGAGGTCCATTAGCTCTACCGAAAAGTGTTCATTGCTATACGATGGCGGCTGTTAAAAATAAGCAATCTACTATCATAAGTGATCGTTTGGTTGGTGATGGTTTAGTTAATGTGAATAGTGCTTTAGGGCGACATGATAATGGATTACTGCATTTGTCATTCCCTGAACAGCATCAATGGATTGGCAGAGACATGAATCATATGGATTTACTCTATCATCCCGATGTTTACAGTCAAATTAAGGCCTGGTTACTGGTTTGAAAAATCGTTATTAGGCTCTATTTGTTTCCAGCCTACGGCACTATTTGTTTCATAGTCATTCAGATTTTGGCATTGAATAATATATTTTCCCACCGCAATCATAGCGCCAACACTGTAGGCTTTATCCGCATACATGCAAGTTCGTTGATTGAATTTGGAAGCATCAACAATAATATTCGCTTTATTACCCGTTGATATGGTTTTTGCCATTACCGCTGAATGCGTTAGTGTGAGTGAAAACATTAATAATATAAATAAATTACGCATCGAATCTCTCCACTCACTGAATACAATTAAGTACGATAAAGTACTTTAATAATATGGTAACCAAATTTGGTTTTAACTGGGCCTAAGTTAGCTAAAATTTCGCCGTTAAATACCACTTTATCAAATGCAGGAACCATGTCCCCTTTTCTGAATTCACCTAAACTGCCACCTTGTTTTTTCGATGGGCAAATTGAATGTGATTTTGCTAATTTCTGAAAATTCTCGCCTTTTTCAAGCTTCTCAAGAATTTCATATGCTTTATCTTGGTGTTTTACCAAAATATGTAATGCTGATGCTGTCTGAGCCATGACCATCTCTAAATGTAGATTATTAAAGCAGTATATTAACATAAGCGTTTTATCTATGTACATGTGCATTCGACCAGTTATGTGAATACTTAAATCTTGACTGTGCACTTATTGAACTATTAATGACCTTATTAGACTACTCAGTATCAAGGTGTCATCACAAAATGACGATTATCCCGCAATTACTTTACCTATCACTAAGTGGTCACTAAAGCTTAATGCAAGGCTGCATGTTTTAACGCTATAATATGGTTAATTTTATCTATAATACGCTTAGCGAAGATCACAAGCGTCAACGAAAAGGTTTTTTATGGCAATTCATCCAAGAGCAGGCCAGAAAGCATTAAGTGCTGATCTCTGTAATATTCCCGCGCTCGTTTCTCATTATTACATTAATAAACCCGACGTAAGTAAAATAAGTCAGCAAGTTGCTTTTGGTACTTCGGGCCATCGCGGCACAGCATCGACAAGCTCTTTTAATGAAAACCATATCTTGGCGATATCTCAAGCTATAGCTGAGTATCGTTTACAACAAAACATAACTGGCCCGCTATATATAGGTAAAGATACTCACGCTTTATCTGAGCCAGCTAATATCTCTGTTATTGAAGTACTCATTGCCAATGGCGTGACCGTTTGTGTACAAGAACAAGCAGGCTTCACTCCAACACCCGTAATCTCGCATGCGATTTTAATGCACAATGAAAATGCGGATAAACAAGCCGACGGTATTGTTATAACGCCATCACATAATCCGCCACAAGATGGCGGAATTAAGTATAACCCGCCACATGGTGGGCCAGCCGACGGTGATATAACTAAAGTAATTGAAATCCGAGCCAATGAAATAATCGCCAATGGTTTAGTTGACGTAAAACGCTTGTCGTACGGCGAAGCAATTTTATCGGAGCTCTATAATGAAATAGATTATGTGACTGCTTATGTAGCTGACTTAGAAAACGTGCTGGATATGCAAGCGATCTCTAAAGCCAAAATCAAAATCGGTGTCGATACATTAGGTGGTTCTGGTTTTGCTTACTGGGATGTGATTGCCGAAAAATACAATCTCGACATTACCGTGGTTAATGATGCTGTCGACCCTAGCTTTTCATTTATGTGTCTAGATAAAGACGGCAAGATCCGTATGGATTGTTCATCACCTTATGCAATGGCGAGCTTAATCAAGCTAAAAGACGACTTTGATATCGCCATTGGTAATGATCCGGACTACGACCGACATGGTATCGTAACCAAAAGTGGCTTGATGAATCCGAACCATTATCTCGCTGTCGCGATCCAATATTTATTTAGCCATCGTGAACAATGGCCAACAACGGCCAAAGTCGGTAAAACATTAGTATCAAGTTCAATGATTGATCGCGTGGCGGCTAAAATCGCTCGTCCACTTTGCGAGGTACCGGTTGGCTTCAAATGGTTTGTTGATGGTTTATACCGTAGTGAATTTGCCTTTGGTGGTGAAGAAAGTGCTGGGGCTTCATTTTTACGTAAAAATGGTAAAGTTTGGACTACCGATAAAGACGGTATAATTCTGGCTTTATTGTCTGCTGAGATTCTCGCTGTTACCGGTAAAGATCCAGCAACATTATATGGTGAGTTAGTTGCTGAGTTTGGTGCTCCCGTTTATTCACGTATCGATGCACCAGCATCGCACGAGCAAAAAGCCATTTTATCAAACATGTTTCCTGAGCTTGTGACTGCAAGCACACTGGCGGGTGACGCTATCACAGCCAAGTTAACTAATGCACCAGGTAACGACGGTAAAATTGGTGGTTTGAAAGTAACAACAGATCATGGTTGGTTTGCTGCTCGTCCATCAGGTACTGAAGCGATTTACAAAATTTATGCTGAAAGTTTTAAAGATGAAGCTCACTTGCAATTAATCTTGTCTGAAGCGCAAGAAATTGTTGCAGTAGCCTTCGATAAAGCATAAAAACCACTGACTAAGTAGTCACTGCGCAGTGAGAAACGCTTGTTTAATTACTGCGCAAATTTAATTTTTAATGCTGTTTTTTTGAACCGCTCCCACATAAAGAATTCACATAGAATTAACATCACATTCTGGCAACAACTACCTCGCTACATTTTTCGATATCCTATTCGAAAAGCCGCTTATTATTGATTAATATCAATTTTTACAATGAAAGCTCAGTGCAAGTAGATGAAATAATTGATCTAAATCAAGTGTGATGCAGATGCTTGTTTTTACGACCTTTTTCATTAATTTAACAATGAAATAAGAACTGTTAATTTAATGAAAAATCGCGTACTATCCCCGACTGAGTATGGCTGTCAATTCTGATTACGCAGATTTACAAAATAATAAGTTTCGTATGAAAGATTGCATATTCATTTGGGTATTCACGCATCGGAAGATGTATTTTATTCGTAGCACCGGAAGCAAATTATGAGCTCTCATTCACCAATTCAAACAGACTATAACTATAAAGTTGTGCGTCAGTTTACAGTGATGACTGTTATCTGGGGTATCGTTGGTATGTCATTGGGTGTGCTTATTGCAGCACAGCTAATTTGGCCTGCACTTAACTTCGAAACGCCTTGGCTGACGTATAGTCGTCTTCGTCCTCTCCATACCAATGCAGTCATTTTTGCATTTGGTACTTCAGCCCTAATGGCAACATCTTTTTATGTTGTCCAACGTACATGTCAGGCGCGCCTCTTCGGTGGTATCTTACCTGCAGTTGTATTTTGGGGTTGGCAACTTGTTATTCTATCAGCAGTTATTTCGTTACCTATGGGTTACAATACAACGAAAGAATACGCTGAATTAGAATGGCCTATCGATATCTTAATTGCTGTCGTTTGGGTTGTATACGCTGTTGTTTTCTTTGGCACTATCATTAAACGCCGTACGTCTCATATCTATGTGGCGAACTGGTTCTTTGGTGGTTTCATCCTTACTGTTGCTGTTTTACATATTGTAAATAGTGCTGCAATCCCATTGAATGGAATGAAGTCATATTCAATCTACGGTGGCGCTATCGATGCAATGGTTCAGTGGTGGTATGGCCATAATGCCGTAGGTTTCCTACTTACAGCTGGTTTCTTGGGTATGATGTATTACTTTGTACCAAAACAAGCGAACCGTCCGGTTTATTCTTATCGTTTATCGATTGTACATTTCTGGGCACTGGTATCTCTGTATATTTGGGCTGGTCCTCACCACCTTCATTACACTGCGCTACCTGACTGGACACAATCAGTTGGTATGGTTATGTCATTGATTTTATTCGCTCCGTCTTGGGGTGGTATGATCAACGGTATCATGACGCTTTCTGGTGCTTGGCATAAACTTCGCCACGATCCAATTCTTCGTTTCCTTATTGTTTCTCTGTCTTTCTATGGTATGTCTACCTTCGAAGGCCCGATGATGGCAATTAAGAGTGTGAACGCGCTTTCTCATTATACTGACTGGACTATTGGTCACGTTCACTCTGGTGCTCTAGGCTGGGTTGCGATGGTATCAATCGGTGCTATCTACCATTTGATCCCAGTGCTGTTTAACCAAGGTCGTATGTACAGCGTTAAGCTGATCAACGTACATTTCTGGTTAGCAACTATTGGTACTGTTTTGTACATCGTATCTATGTGGATCTCGGGCGTTATGCAAGGTCTGATGTGGAGAGCGGTAAATGCTGACGGTACGTTAACGTATAGTTTTGTTGAGTCTTTACAAGCGTCTTACCCGTTCTACTTTGTACGCTTCCTCGGTGGTGTGTTCTTTGTGACAGGTATGTTATGTATGGCTTATAATGTCTTCAAAACTATTTCTGCTGAAGATCATTCAATCAAAGCTGATGCAGAAGCTGAGTTGTAAGGAGATATATTATGAGACATGAATTTATAGAAAAGAACATTGGCTTATTTGGTATCTTCGTTGTTATTGCGATCAGTTTTGGTGCATTCGTTGAAATCACGCCGTTGTTCTTTCAAAAAGATACAACGAAGCCACTTGATACTCTACGCCCATATACGGCGTTAGAGATGGAAGGTCGTGACATCTACATGCGTGAAAACTGCACGGTATGTCATAGTCAAATGATCCGTCCATTCCGTGCCGAAACAGAGCGTTACGGTGCTTATTCTGTTGCTGGTGAATCGGTGTGGGAACATCCATTTTTATGGGGTTCTAAACGTACAGGTCCTGATCTTGCGCGTGTTGGTGGTCGTTATTCAGATGATTGGCAACGTGCCCATTTACTTGACCCTCGTAGTGTAGTACCTGAATCAAACATGCCTGCTTTCCCTTGGCTAGCTGAGAACGTCCTTGACGGTTCTGAGTCGGCAGCGAAATTAAGCCTTTTCCGTGACTATTTCAGTGTTCCTTACACTGATGCAGATATTGAAGGTGCTGAAGCCGCTGTTAAAGGTAAAACAGAACTTGATGCTTTGGTTGCTTACCTGCAATCATTGGGTCACGCATTAAAATAAGGTGTAACTTATGGATTACGGTACATATCAAGGCATTTATACGCTTGTGTTAATGGCCATCTTTATCAGCATCATTGCGTGGGCTTACAGCAAGCGCCGTCGTGATTCGTTTAACGAAGCGGCTAACTTAGTCTTCGCTGATGAAATCGTCCATAGCGAATCGCTACAGTCAAAAGATGGAGAGCAGGAATCAAGTTCTGTTCGCGTTCAGGAGTAATTGATTATGAGTACTTTTTGGAGTATTTGGATCACCGTTATTACGTTAGGTACTGTTTTTGCTTGTTTAGTTTTGCTTTACATCTGCAATAAAAATATTACTGACGTAGAAGAAGGTGAATCAATGGGCCACTCTTTCGATGGTATCGAAGAGTTAAATAACCCATTACCAACTTGGTGGAAATATCTGTTTATTTTCACTTGTGTAGGTGGTTTAGTTTATTTCGCTTTATATCCTGGCCTTGGTAATTTTAAAGGTTTATTGGGTTGGACAAGTGATAATGAATATGCACGTGAAATAGCGAATGCAGATAAGAAATATGCTGCAGTATTTAACAAATTAGTTAAAACTGAAGCGAGTGATTACACAGAATACCGTGAAATTGCCGATATCGCGAAAGACCCTGAAGCGGTTAAAGTAGGTCAACGCTTGTTCCTACAGAATTGTTCTCAGTGTCACGGCTCTGATGCCCGTGGTGCAAAAGGCTTCCCTAACCTATCGGATCATGACTGGATTTATGGTGGCACACCTGCTGACATCAAAACGACAATCATGAACGGTCGAAATGGCGTAATGCCAGCATGGCTTGCTGTTATTGGCAAAGACAAAGTAGCTGATGTTGCAACTTATGTTGTTAGCCTTTCTGGTCGTAAGGTTGACGCACGTCAGTCTGCTGCAGGTAAAGAAGTATTCATGCAAACATGCTCAGCATGTCACGGCGGCGATGCGAAAGGTATGGCTATGCTAGGTGCGCCAAATTTAACTGATAAAACATGGTTATATGGCGGTTCTAAAAAAGCTATCATTGAAACAATCAGTAATGGTCGTAACGGTGTAATGCCAGCATGGGATAAGATCCTAGGCGAAGACAAAGTAACGTTGTTAAGTAGTTATGTTTACAGCTTAAATGCAAAGTAATGTAATTGTTTAGCTTAAAAGCTCCATTCTCGAAATGGAGCTTTTTTTTTAACAATTTCTTTGTTAAATTCCCTCCATAAATAAGTATTTAGTTTAGGATAAACGCATGAAAACTTCTTGGTATCGTGAGCCTTGGGCTTGGTTCATTTTCTTCTTCCCTGCGCTTGCTGTTACAGGTGGGATCGCGACTTACATCATCTTCAATAATAATGCGCCCAGTATGGTCTCTGATGATTACTATAAAGATGGCAAAAAAATCAACCAAGATTTATCAAAATATAATGAAGCGCGTAACCGTAACATTGCTTTTGATTTAGTGCTTGAAGATGGGATTGCGATTTTCAATCTAATCTCTGGTGATACACCAAAAAACCAAGCGGTGAAAATATCTTTCTTTCACGTAACATTAGCAAAATACGATTTAGAACAATTGGCCACAGCTTCTGCTGATGGCAAATACAGAATTCCTCTACCTAAAGATATGATTGATGGAAAATGGCGCGTTCGAATCGAATCATTCGATAGTGTTTGGCGTGTACAAGAATACGTAACCTTTCCAAGTGATGTAATTATTCAATTAGATGGCGAATAAGATTAATGACAAACGGTACTGATTGTTTCCACTGTGGTGAAACTGTGTTATCAGCAGATAAAAGTAAATATACAGTGACGATTTCCGATGTAAACCGTGAAATGTGTTGTCCCGGTTGCCAGTCTGTAGCAGAGATGATCGTCCAATCTGGATTAAGCTCTTACTACGAGCACAGAACTGAACATTCTGTCACAGCAAGACAATTAGTACCCGATGAATTATTAAAACTCGAAATTTATGATGACGAAGATATTCAAGATGAATTTGTTTATCAAAAAGATGATTTAAAAGAAATAACCCTCAGCGTAGAAGGTTTAACGTGTGCAGCTTGTGCATGGTTAATCGAGCGCAGTTTACGTCGCGTTGCCGGTGTGCATTTTATTAATGTGAATGCCACAACCAATCGTATTTCCATTCGTTGGGTTGACGAGCAAGTTAAGCTCAGTGAAATATTAAAACAGATCAGTAAGCTCGGTTACTCAGCCTCACCTTTTCAAGCCGATCAACACGAAGTCATGTATAACAAACAGCTTAAATCCTATTTCAAACGTTTGGGTTTAGCTGGCCTAGCTACGATGCAAGTGATGATGTTTGCTGTGGCTTTATATTCAACTTGGTTTGGTGAAATGGACCCGATTTATCAGGAATTTTTCCGTTGGGTTAGTCTTGTCGTTGCAACGCCTGTATTACTCTATTCAGCACAGCCATTTTATTCAAATGCCTATCGAAATCTACGCGCAGGTGCGTTAGGCATGGACGTGCCGGTTTCAATTGCACTTCTTGGTGCTTATATATCTTCCGCTTATGCAACCATAACTGGGACCGGAGAAGTATATTTTGAATCCATCTCCATGTTTACCTTCTTCTTATTGCTTGGTCGTTATCTTGAACTAAGAGCACGGAAGAAGACATCTGAACTCAGCGCTAATATGGCTAAGTTAATTCCAAATATGGCGCTGCGCATTAACGATGATGATACTGAAGTTTTACTGCCAACTAAACAGCTTAAGATTGGCGATCTGGTTCTGGTAAAAAGCGGTGAAGTGATTCCTTGTGACGGCACTATTATGAGCGGTCAAAGTAGTATCGATGAATCGATGTTAACGGGTGAGTTCTTACCACTCGTTAAATCAACACAAGATATGGTTTACACAGGCAGTTTAAATGTAGAGCAAACCATTACTGTCCGAGTTAATAAGACACATAAACACAATTTGATTTCAGAAATTATTCGTTTACAAAATAATGCTCAATCGACCAAACCACAAATATCGATTCTGGCAGATAAGATCTCCCGTTACTTTGTTTTAGCTCTGCTGATTATTTCTGCTGGTACTTACATTACTTGGTATTTCTTAGATCCTGAAAATGCTTTTTGGATAACATTATCGGTGTTAGTGGTAACCTGCCCTTGTGCGCTCTCTTTGGCAACGCCAACCGCATTAACCTGTGCAACCAGCTTTTTATCCCAACAAGGCGTATTGATCCGTAAAGAGCATGTGCTCGAATCGCTAACAAAGATATCCGAAGTGGCGTTAGATAAGACCGGTACTTTAACTAAAGGGCTGTTCACTTTAACCAAAGTTGAAGTGGCAGAAAATATTACATTAACAGAAACAGAATTACTCTCACTTGCGGCCGGTCTGGAACAGCATTCAACGCATCCTATTGCGTCATCTTTTAAAGTTTCTCCTTTAAAGAGTAAATTCAGGAATGTAGAAAACCATATTGGTTTAGGTATTTCTGGCAGTATTGATAGCTATCATTATAAAATAGGTTCGGCGCAGTTCACTCAACAACATCATGAGTTAGACAGTGACGATATTATCGTTTACCTAACACGCAATGATGAAACATTGGCCTTTTTCCATATTCAGGACAAAATGCGTGACAATGTTGCAACCACGCTTGACTATCTTGCTCAAGCAAACCTGCCTGTTAGTTTATTAACAGGTGATACCGAAAAAAATGCCTTAAAATCCACAGAGCAACTGACAATTGAAAATATTCATGCTCAACTGACGCCTGAGCAAAAATTAGATTACATTCGTCAGCAACAAACATCAGGTGGATACATATTAATGGTTGGTGATGGTGTCAATGATGCGCCAGTACTCAGCGCTGCAACAGTTTCAGTTGCCATGGGGGAAGGTTCAGATCTTGCCAAAAATAGTGCAGATGTTGTGCTGCTCAGCCAAGATTTCATCACAATAAAAACCATGCACGAAACGGCCAATAAAACTTACCGTATTATTCGCCAAAATTTAGCATGGGCTTTGGGGTATAACTCCCTTATCTTACCTTTAGCTATATCGGGTAATGTAGCACCTTATATTGCCGTCATTGGTATGTCACTTAGTTCATTACTCGTGCTTGGAAACTCGCTAAGGTTATTAAAATAATGGAAATTATTTTCATGTTAATTCCAATTGCTATCATCTTTGTTGCAATTGCTGTGTATGTTTTTTTCTGGGCAGTAAAATCAGATCAATTTGAAGATCTTGAACGCGAAGGCAGTAATATTCTGTTTGATGATGATACTCAGCAGCCTAAGCCATCATCCGATAATAATTTAAAAAGATAAACATTATGTTAACAACTGTTTTTGCGGCCTTCATGGTCGGTTTACTTGGTGCAGGTCACTGCATCAGTATGTGCGGGGGTATTTCAGGTGCTATCGCTCATTCATCAGGACAACATGGCAAGCTTTCTACATTAACACCGCTATTTTACAATCTAGGCAGGATCACGAGTTACACCTTCATTGGTGCTTTGGTCGGCTATACAGCTGAAATAGGGCTTAATTTTGGTGAAGGCTACACTGCGTTTGTGGTGTTACGATTGATTTCTGGCGTCACTTTAATCTTTATCGGGTTATATATCGCACAAATCAACGCCGGTATTTTACAATTAGAAAAAGTGGGCCGCTATATTTGGCGTTTTATTCAGCCATTAACCAAACAATTCCTTCCCCTTAAATCTCCTATTCATGCATTCCCTTTAGGGTTTTTATGGGGATGGTTACCTTGTGGCTTGGTTTACTCAGCACTGACATTAGCATTAGCTAGTGGCACGGTTATTAATGCTGCCAGCATTATGTTTGCATTTGGTTTAGGCACCTTCCCCATCATGTTTTTAGTCGGTAATTTATCATCTAAATTCCATAGTATAATACAAAATTCTAAATTAAAACGAGGCAGTGGCTTAGTTTTGATTATCTTTGGGCTTCATGTTATTTATGTCGCGTTAACACAATTAGGTGATTACAGCATTTAAAGCTGATATAATATTGACATAAATCAAAAGAGTTTAAAGAAACCATGGCCTTAGATAAAAATATACCAATAAAAAAAGTTGCTGCGAAGTCAGAAATCCACTGCCAAAACTGCAGCATCAGTCAACTTTGCATCCCCTATTCTCTGAATGATTCAGAGCTTGACTCTCTTGATCAGATTATTGAGCGCAAAAAGCCGTTCCAAAAACACAACGAAATTTTTAAAGCTGGCGATAAAGTTAAAGCACTTTATGCTATCCGTTCTGGTTCAGTAAAATCCTACACAATTACAGAGCAAGGCGATGAGCAAATTACCGGTTTCCATCTTGCCGGTGATTTAATCGGTTTTGATGGTTTAAATTCAGGCATTCATCCAAGTTTTGCACAAGCACTTGAAACTTCAATGGTTTGTGAAATACCTTATGATACGTTAGACGACTTGATTGGTAAGATGCCAATGCTAAGACGTCAAGTTATGCGCTTAATGAGTGGTGAGATTGCTGCTGATCAAGAGATGATCTTGTTACTTAGCAAAAAGAATGCTGAACAACGTTTAGCTGCATTTTTAAATAACCTTTCAGTGCGCTTCTTTGAACGTGGCTTTTCTTCTAAAGAATTCCGCTTAACTATGACGCGTGGTGATATCGGTAATTATCTAGGTCTTACTGTTGAAACAATTAGTCGGTTACTTGGTCGTTTCCAAACAAGTGAAATGATTGAAGTTAAGGGTAAATACATTAGTATCTTAGATCGTGATAGCCTAGGTAAACTTGCTGGCGAAAAGTCGAGCTAAATCACCTATTCAACTTATGGCATTTGACTATTTTTAAGGTATAGTTAATAAGTAATTAACATTATCTTATCAAATAGTCGAGCTGCCTTATGAATAAATATAAAAATATACTTGTGGTCGCAGATGCCATCGACACTAAACAAAAAGCTTTATCAAGAGCACTATTTCTTGCTAAGCAACAAGAACAAGTGAAGATTAAACTATTGCTTGTTATCTATGATTTATCCTACGAATTAACCTCTCTTCTTTCCAGTGACGAACGCATTAGCATGCAAGAAGCCATTTTAACTGAAGAAAAAAAAGCCTTTATTCAACGTTTAAACCAAGATCATCCCGATGCTAAATTCAGCTTAAAACTTATTTGGCATAACCGTCCTTTTGAATCAATTTTGCAAGAAGCTAAAGAATTTGAGCACGACCTAATCGTTAAAAGTACTCATGCTCATAATAAACTCAGTGCTGTGGTCTTTACTCCTACTGATTGGCATTTATTACGTAAGAGTCAATGTCCCGTATTATTAGTTAAAGATCATGAATGGCCGGTGAATGGTAATGTAGTTGCCGCAGTTCAAGTTAAAGATTCTGCAATAGATGATAATGAAGTAGCCCCAATAAACGAACGAGTAACGCAAGAATCTGTACAACTTGCTCAACTTATCAATGCAAATTTACACCTAGTTAATGCATACCCTCGCACTCCTGAGCATATAGCAATCGAGATCCCTAATTTTGATTCAGTGGCTTACAATCATGAAATTGAAACTCATCATAAAGATGCTATGATCCGACTTGCTGACGAATATGATATTAAACATTCTTGTGTGCATGTTGTTAGCGGGTCGCCGGAAGATGTTATTTCGGACGTGGTATGCGAGGTTGATGCTGAGTTAATTATTCTTGGTGCACCGAGTCGTAATGGCATCTCAGCGTTCCTTATCGGTAACACCGCAGAGATGGTTATTGACTCAATAAATTGTGATTTACTTGCGCTAAAATAAACTTAGCGTAAATGGCTTTTAAGCTGCACGGTTGCTGCTTGCATTTATAAAGTGCTTGGGTATACTGCGCTGCTTATTAACACATTTATTCTGAGTAACATAATGAACCTTGATAACTTCACCGCCTTAGAAAAAAAACAATTTAACAAATTGCAGAAAAAACTGCGTCATGAAACCGGTAAAGCAATTATCGATTACAACATGATTGAAGACGGTGACAAGGTAATGGTTTGCCTATCTGGTGGTGCAGATAGTTTTACTATGTTAGATATCCTTCTCCAACTAAAAGCAGCGGCTCCAATTTCATTTGATATCGTTGCTGTTAATTTAGATCAAAAGCAACCAGGCTTTCCTGAATCTATTTTACCGAACTACTTAGATGGCATTGGTATCGACTACAAAATTGTAGAGAAAGACACTTACAGTATTGTTAAAGACAAGATCCCAGAAGGAAAAACAACGTGTAGCTTATGCTCTCGTTTACGTCGCGGTATTTTATATAACGCAGCTGTCGATCTTGGCGCAACAAAACTAGCATTAGGCCATCATGCTGATGACATCGTAGAAACATTATTCTTAAATATGTTCTACGGTGGCAAAATGAAAACTATGCCTCCTAAGCTTATTTCAGATGACAAACGCAATATTGTTATTCGCCCGTTAGCATATTGTCGTGAAAAAGACATTAAAGATTACGCTGAAATTAAAGAGTTTCCGATCATTCCGTGTAACCTATGTGGCTCTCAAGAAAACTTACAACGCCAAGCTGTAAAAGCAATGCTACGCACTTGGGATGCTGCAAACCCAGGCCGAGTAAATAACTGCTTTAATGCAATTCGCAACGTAGTACCAAGTCACCTTGCCGATCTTAATGCATTTGACTTTGTAAATATGGATTTAGAACGTGCAGATGAAATCGATGAACTTGATACGGCATTCGATAACGAAATCGAAATGTCACCAAGTGAATTTAGCTCTGGTGTTGTTGCATTTGATCCAAGCGAACAAGTGACTATTATTGAATTATAGTTTTCATCTATACAAAGGTAGAGACACTTTAAAAAATAACTAAATAAAAAGGTAAATGTGTACAACATATTTACCTTTTTATAGCTGATAATTTATGTATTAGAGTTACATTTTTTCAGTCAAAGGTACAATGCGCAATGGTCTATGGTTAAATTTAAGACCAGAAATACTTGCTGCAATAATTTCATCTTGTGAAAGTGAAATTTTATCACCTTGTTTGAATTTGTTGCCAGATAAAGTCACTGCATTAGTTTCTTCTGCAAAAATAAATTGAACTCCCATTGTTGTAGGAAGATTCATCCTGCCAAAATATCCAGCCATATCACCTAAAAATTTATCAAATTCAGTAACCTGGGTAATAATCTGCCGAGTAGTGAACTTCAAAGAGTCGTGTTTAACGGTCATAATTTGAAAAGCTAAGTCGCATTGTGCTTTATCCGTCGCCGTCACTCTTAATTTTGCTTTATCGTCTCTTAACTGCTTATTAAATGGTAAGCGTAATTCATAATCAGCACCAATGTCTACAGGTGTAATAGCACCTTCAAAGTCGATAACAGCATTATTAATCTGACAATGTTTTTTAGTCTCTATATTGGTAAGAAAAACACCAAGTTGGGTATTCTTGTACTCATTTTTTTTACTCGTTTTCATGCGATTATAGAAGTCATCATAGCCAAGTACTAATTCTTGTGCTGATACCGATGGAACAATTAAAGTTGACAACAAAACGACTTTAATTACTTTATGCTTAAGCATGTTATGGCCCTTGATAACAAAATGTAAAATAATATAGAGCGTTATTATACTCTCTTAGACCTAAATAATAAGTACTTATCTTGAAGAAAAACTTAAAGAAAAACTACTTTTAATTACATGTATACTATTTCATTAGTACTTTTCTAATTTCTTCTATACGCTTACGATTGACCCCCCATATCTGAATAACCCAATCGCGATGCAGAACGTACGGCAATTGAATTACTTTTAGGTCGCAGATTAAATTCAACATCGTCAACAAAACCTAATAGAGTTGATCTCGCTTATGCATGGATATCGCTGTCAGAACTAGTTACAAGGTTAAAAAAAAGGGTAAATAGTTCTTAACTACTTACCCTTTTTTGTTACAATTTAAAAGTAATAATATGATCTTCTAAATCACCCGCTTGATGTTCAGGCACTGCAGTACCCCGAACCGAATGACCAAGTTTATGCATTTCTGATTGACTACCAGTAAGTAATGGATGCCACTTTGGAATGTCTAGCCCTTCAAGTAAACGTTTATAAGCACACGTTTCAGGAAGCCAATGAAAGGCCTCTATATCATCCAGAGTCACTTTGAAACAATCAGAAACATATTTAAAACGCTTATCATATTTTTTGCAACGACAGCTTTTAGTATTTAATAACTCGCAAGCGACATTGGTAAAATGCAGCTCTTCAGACTCATCATCAATGATTTTATGTAAACAACATTTACCGCAACCATCACATAAGGATTCCCACTGAACATCACTCATTTGAGCTAACGTGGTGGTTTTCCAAAACTGTTCTGACATTTACTTTACTCTATTTTATTTCGCAGCTGAACTTATAACGGTTTGCGAGGTTTAATGCAAGTTTATCACCTGATTTTAACGCACCGACACCTGCTGGTGTACCGGTTAAAATGATATCGCCCGGCAATAAAGTAAACACCTGACGGACCTCGTTTATTAACATATCAATTGAACGCATCATTTGGTTACTATTACCACTTTGACGCACTTTGTCATTAACGGTCAGTGAAAAATCAATATCACCAAGGGATGTAAATTGGTTAACAGGTACAAACGGTGTAATCGGACAAGAATGGTCGAATGCTTTAGCGCGTTCCCAGGGCTGTCCTGATGATTTCAATTTAGTTTGTAAATCTCGCAACGTTAAATCAAGCCCTAAAGCAACCCCCCAAATAGACGAGTTAAAATTATCGTGACTGTGTCTATCAATTTTATCTTTAACAAGTAACGCGATTTCAACTTCGTTATGACATTCACCTAAATTTTCGGGTAAAAATAATGGCGAATTGATACTGCATAACGCTGTTGAAGGCTTCATAAAAAGCAGTGCTTGATCAGGCACTGCATTATCAAGTTCACGAATATGCTCGAGATAATTACGGCCGATGCAAACTACTTTTCCAGCCGGTAAATCGATTTGTTGACCTGAAATGTCGTGATGATTATATAACATATAGCCCCCTACTCTTTACCTTGGAATTTTATCGTATCAGATAAATGTACAACAGCTGTAGCAAAATAATCTGAACGGTTCCAACGCATTATACTTCTATAGTTATTATAAACTAGGTAGATGCGACCATCTTTACCGTCTGGCATAATAAGTGAGGCATCCAGGTCAATGGTAGAAAGCTGCTTGTTATCATAAGTTAGAATACCGAGTTCACGCCATTCTGCTAATTTTTTTACAGTTTTCAAACCAGAAACGGATGCATCGTAGTTTTCTGGTAAACGAACTTGTCGCCCCCAAGTATAAGTATCATCCCAATCAGCTTGCTTTAAATAATTTGCGGCTGAAGCTAAAGCATCTGCAGTATTATTCCAAATATCTTTTTTACCGTCATTATCAAAATCTACAGCATAAGCAGTAAATGACGTAGGCATAAATTGCACTTGTCCCATTGCACCAGCCCAAGAACCTTTCATATCAGCGACAGTAATATGCCCTTCATCAACAATTTTTAGTGCTGCAAAAAACTGTTTCTTAAAGAATGTTTCACGGCGACCGTCATAAGCTAATGTAGCAATTGCGGATAAAGTTGAAAAATTGCCAGTGTAATTACCAAAATTGGTTTCAACGCCCCAAAGTGCAACGATAAAGCGAGGTTGAACTCCGTATTTTTTACCGATACGTTGTAATAAATCATAATGCTGACGATAAAGTTTACGTGCCTTTTCGCGTTTCCAATCAGGTACAGCGCGTGGAATATAAGCATCTAAAGTGATTTTTTTACGCTCTGGTTGCGCTTTATCATGTACGATAGATTTCTTACGATAACTAATTGAAGAAAAAACTTCTGAGAGCGTTTTATCACTGTAACCTAGTAGCTTAGCTTCTTCTTTAAGGCCGGCCATGTAAGCAGTAAAACTAGGTTTGTTTGCGCTAACTGTCGTAGTTTCAGCTTGAACATCAAAACTGCTAAAACCTAAAGTGCTTGCACCTAATGTAGCTAGTAATAGCCATGCAGATTTCATCATATATCCTTATTTGACATGCAGATCATTTGTATCAAACAATCTAATAAAGTTAATTTGTGTTAGTTTTATCACGCCATTTCTTATATTCATCGAGGTGATTAATTGGCGGTGGTGGCATCTGTAAATAGTAGCCCGTGATGCTTAATTCAGATAGCACCTTATCAGTATCAGCAAATGCGAGGGACCGATCTTCTTTCAAGTTCATCGTAACGACTAATTTTGGCTTACCAAATAAAGACAATAAATTTTCAGGAACCTGACTAAAATCATCACGACGAGTAATAAACAGGTACATTTCTTCTTTTTTATTCGTTTTATATACAGAACACAACATTATCTTTCTCTTTATGGATAAACTTGCCTAATTGTCCGCTAAAATATAACATGTCATCACAATTTATCTAAGTGCTATAACTAGAAATAGTAGGCACGGGTCTAAAAACCCGTCAACTAGGAGAAACTGATGGCAGAACAAGCAATAAAACTTAAAGGAACCAGTTTCACTCTGTCTGTTATTCATTTAGAAAATGATACAGCCATGGCCGATTTACATGCATTTATTGCCGAGAAAATAAGTCAAGCGCCAGCGTTTTTCAAGTCTGCTCCTGTCGTCGTCAACATCGCCAACCTTACTGATAAGATTGATTTTGAGTTAATAAAAACTAGCATTGTAGAAAATCAAATGAATCTAGTTGGAATTGATGGTTGTCATTCTCCTGAACAAAAAAGATTAGTGAGAGAAGCTGGACTTTCTGTGATTTCCAACACAGTTCAAGGCAATAAAACAGATCTTAAGCCGGAAATAAAAACAGTAACAGTTGAAAAAAATGTGACAAAGACGATAGTACATAAGGGGCAAATACGTTCTGGGCAACAAATCTACGCACAAGACGCTTCTTTAACGGTAATTGGAAACGTTAGCGCCGGAGCAGAGATTATCGCAGATGGATCAATCCATATTTATGGCACTTTACGCGGTCGCGCGATTGCAGGAGCAAAAGGCGACTCTAGTGCACAAATTTTCTGTAATCGATTAGATGCTGAATTACTCTCCATTAATGGCAACTATATTTTAAGTGATGCATTAGAAGATTACAGTAACTCTCAGGCACATATTCACTGTGCAAATGACAAATTAGAAATAACTAAATTTGATTAATCAAGGAACAGAAATGGCTGAAATTATTGTCGTAACATCTGGTAAAGGTGGTGTAGGTAAAACCACAACAAGCGCAGCAATCGCGACAGGCCTCGCGCTTAAAGGGAAAAAGACTGTTGTTATTGACTTCGATATAGGTTTACGTAATTTAGACCTAATTATGGGTTGTGAACGTCGCGTTGTTTATGACTTCGTAAATGTTATTAACGGCGAAGCAAATCTTTCCCAAGCTCTCATCAAAGATAAACGCACACCAAACCTATCTATTTTACCTGCTTCACAAACTCGTGATAAAGACGCGTTAACGAAAGAAGGCGTAGGTAAAGTTCTTGCAGATTTAAGTGAAACACACGACTACATCGTTTGTGATTCACCGGCTGGTATCGAAGCAGGCGCGATGATGGCATTGTATTTTGCCGATACGGCCGTTATTACGACAAACCCAGAAGTTTCATCTGTTCGTGATTCAGACCGCATTATTGGCATGCTGCAAAGTCGTTCACGTCGTGCAGAGGAAGGTTTAGAGCCGATTAAGGAACACCTACTTATTACTCGTTACGTTCCCGATCGTGTTGAACGCGGTGATATGTTGAGCGTTGAAAACATTACCGACATTCTTGCCGTACCACTGGCGGGTGTTATTCCTGAATCAGCAGCAGTATTGAAAGCATCAAACTGCGGTGAACCGGTTATTTTAGATCAAGAAAGTGATGCAGGCCAAGCATATGCTGATACTGTTGAGCGTTTACTAGGTAACGAAGTTGGATTTCGTTTTCTAACAACTGAAAAGAAAAGCTTTTTAAGCCGTTTATTTGGAGGCTAACATGTCATTACTAGATTATTTTCGCTCACCGAAAGAAGAAAAAAAATCAGCTGATTTGGCAAAAGATCGCTTACAAATTATCGTCGCTCACGAGCGCAGTATGCGAGACAACACACCTGATTATTTACCTCAACTAAAGCATGATATTCTTGAGGTGATTAAGCGTTACGTCGCAGTATCATCGGATCAAGTCCATGTTCAACTAGAGCAAAAAGATAACAATCTTTCTGTTTTAGAACTAAATGTGACTTTACCAGAATAAGGTAAGCGGTCAGTTAAACGATAAAGCCTGATATCATCAGGCTTCTAGGTCTGCATTCCAAGGCAATAAATCACTTAAATCAGCAAATTCACCCGAATATAAATAGCGCCTCAGCTTTTCCCATTGATTTAAGGTGTATGACACCGCCACGCCGATGGATGTGATTGATTGCCACCGTGGCTTTACCGGTTTTTTTGGGTTGTGCTGTTAGTGCGTCGTGAAATTTACGTCTGGCGTGTGCCCAGCAACCAACCGGAATGACATCGTCGATATTTTCATAGCACTATAGCCATCGCATTGCAGATAACCTGCGTAATCAGCCAAAACGTTTCAGGACAACGGCGTGTGCGGCTTGGTTGATAATCGTAAATCACAATCGGTTTTGCCGTGTATTCATTGTTACTCAATACAAATAGATGCGGTTAGTTTGCCTGCTGTATTGGATCGTGCAACACTCAAATTCAGATCCAGTGATGATCACCTCACTGTCAGACCATTTAAGGGTTTGTGAGCATGAATGCTCTCTAAATAAATAGATGTAATGCCGTTTGTCCATCATAAAACCCTCTTATAGATACGCTAAGTATGACTAACAATGTAGATTAGATCACAATTATTACTAAATATAAATTTTAACGTTGCCGTAATCTTGTTTGATTAGTCCTGTAGTTCGGGTAACATAAGAGCTCCGATTTGAAAATGAATTTTTTATGAATACGACAGTCACTCTTTGGGTCGATGCAGATGCATGCCCGGCCGTAATGAAAGAAATATTATTTCGAGCTGCAACACGAGTTCAGGTACCTCTTATCTTGGTTGCAAATCACTGGCTGAAAGTACCTGCATCCCCACTTATTAAGATGATCCAAGTTGAGTCAGGCTTTGATGTAGCCGATGATTATATTGTCCAACATGTGGTGAAAGACGATTTGGTGATCACATCAGATATTCCACTTGCGGCTGAAGTGATTGAAAAAGGCGCCCATGTCATTACAGCTCGAGGGGAGAAACTTAACCTTACCAATATTCGCCAAATACTAAACATGCGTGATTTCATGGATACCATGCGTGCAAGTGGTGAAGTTGGTGGCGGTCCACCAGCATTAGGAAGTAAAGATAAGCAAGCCTTTGGCAATGCCCTTGATCAATACCTAGCAAAATACGCGAGAAAAACATGACTGTAACTCAAGCATTACCACTTGGAAATATTGCTATTTTTGTCGATGTACAAAACATTTATTACACGACAAGGCAAACATTTCAACGCCAGTTTAACTACCGCCGATTATGGCAGCACTTACAGTTACAAGGTCATATTGTCAACGCATACGCTTATGCTATCGAGCGTCATGACGACCAACAGAAAAAATTTCAAGATGCACTCACTCATATTGGCTTTGAAGTAAAGCTCAAACCGTTTATTCAGCGCAGTGATGGCTCAGCCAAAGGCGACTGGGATGTGGGGATCACTATTGATGTTATGCAAACAGCTGCTCAAGTTGACACTATCATATTGCTTTCTGGCGACGGTGATTTTGCCATTTTATTAGAGACGATAAACCAACAACATAATATAAGAACGCATGTCTATGGCGTTGAAAAACTCACCGCGAATGCACTAGTAAAAAGTTGTCATGAATATTACCCGATACAAGCTGAGCTATTGCTGTAGCTTCAGATTGAATATAAGCGACTCAAAAACGCAAACTGGCAGTACAGCCATTATGAATATTATTTTCAAGCGAAAACTGCCATTCATATTTACGGTAAATATCTTTAGCAATCAATAATCCAAGGCCATATCCTTCATTACTTGCAAGGCGATTGGATGAGCGTTCTCTTTCTAGTAAAGCTTTAATTTGTTCTGATTGTGGTTAAAGTTATCCACTAATTGCAGAAGTTCTTTGGTCGCAATACCGTTAGGAATAGACACTTTAGACATATCACTTGGATCGCGATCAGATATTTGTTTAGCGAGTAAAGATATAGGAGATGTCAAACGATCTGAAATCCGCATAACAACCAATAAACTAATTATCAGCAATACCAAAGAAGTTAGAGTTTGTAATGATTGAGTCATTAATACTAAATTAGTCTTCTAACTCATCTTCACGCAGTTCAGCCCAAACTTGCGCGCATTTCACAGCTCGTTTCCAGCCGCGATAACGTTGTTGACGCTTACCATCATCAGCACAAGGTAAAAACTCACGTTGAATAACCGCTTTGTTTTCTAGTTCTTCCAGATTGTTCCAGAAACCAACAGCGAGACCTGCTAAATACGCAGCGCCTAATGCCGTAACTTCAGTTACCTGCGGACGTAGTACCGTAGTATTCACGATATCTGCTTGATACTGCATCAAAAAATCATTAGCAACAGCGCCACCATCTACACGCAACGACATTAACTTGATGCCTGAATCAGCTTGCATAGCATTTAAAACATCGAGCGTCTGGTAAGCAATACCTTCTAATGTCGCACGAATGATATGGTTAGCGCCTGTGCCGCGAGTTAAACCAACAATTGTACCGCGAGCATATGGGTCCCAGTAAGGCGCCCCTAAGCCTGCAAATGCAGGAACAACATACACGCCGTTCGATGAGTCGACTTTCTTAGCAAAGTATTCCGAATCATGTGCATCGTTGATCAGTTTCATTTCATCGCGTAACCATTGTATTGCAGCGCCGCCCATGAATACCGCGCCTTCAAGTGCATAGCTCGGTTTACCATCATGGCCACAAGCCAGTGTCGTTAACAAACCATTTTTAGATGTGACCTTCTCTTTACCGGTATTCATGAGTAAGAAACAGCCCGTACCATAGGTATTCTTGGCTTGGCCTTGCTCTACGCACATTTGACCAAACAATGCAGCTTGCTGATCTCCTGCAATGCCTGAAATAGGAATACGCGTACCGCCTTTACCACCGAGGTTAGTCTCACCAAAGTGTGATGAAGATGCTTTCACTTCCGGCATCATGCTTGCTGGGATATTAAACAAATCTAATAATTGTTGATCCCACTCAAATGTGTTGATATTAAACAGCATAGTGCGAGATGCATTAGTATAATCAGTAACATGCACACGGCCTTGAGTCATCTTCCAAACCAACCAGGTATCGACAGTACCAAATAGCAAATCGCCAGCTTCAGCTTGTTCACGTGCACCATCAACATTTTCTAGGATCCAATTTATTTTAGAGCCAGAGAAATACGGATCGAGTACTAAGCCTGTCGTTTCACGGATCCAATCTTCTAAACCTTGGTCCCGTAGTTTTTGACAAAATGGCGCTGTACGGCGACATTGCCATACGATGGCATTATAAATTGGTTTACCAGTATGCTTATTCCAAACAACGGTTGTTTCACGTTGGTTAGTAATACCTATACTGGCTATCTCATCAGAGTAAATTTCAGATTGCGCCATGGCTTCGACAAGCGTCGAGCTTTGAGTTGCGTAGATTTCTAATGGATCATGTTCAACCCAACCAGCTTGCGGGTAGATCTGAGTAAATTCACGTTGGGAAACACTCACAATATTTGCATCATGATCTAATATCACAGTTCGAGAACTGGTCGTCCCCTGATCTAATGCGATGATGTATTTTTTAGCAGGCATTACCTCTTCCTTAATCTGCATATAGGCTCAAATCAATTGAGTCATTGATTAAATACGGTTTACTTCTGAAACAGTATTTTACTGGAGCAATCTGAGTAACTCAAATGTTAAAAAAATAAACGCAGGAATTAACAAATAACAAACACTTAGTCAATGAGTTCTACTTTCGTATACGAAAATTATGTTGGCTATCGAACAATTAACTCGAACTTACTAAGGATAAATACAACAGATGCTGCGATACCAATCAACGGCAATAAATAATTACAGATCGGTTTTAGCAGAGATAGTAATATCAGACCTATATATATA
>Ga0209396_1001213_pt1 | contig 29191 bp, 18 predicted proteins | sample GOMGulsemesocosm_6_FD_184638 | JGI IMG/M metagenome (GOLD analysis project Ga0209396, IMG submission 184638) | Methane-oxidizing microbial communities from mesocosms in the Gulf of Mexico - GOM8C Gulf of Mexico (SPAdes) (version 2) | ecosystem: Environmental > Aquatic > Marine > Cold seeps... | reverse complement strand
AAAATTGGAACTAGCGCGGCATGTAGATGTTTATTATTCATTGTTATATCTCTCTTATTATGTGAATCAACTTGAATGCTCAGTTGACCAGAGTTATTAACAACAGCGACTAGACCAGAGCCATTTAATAATTTTTTTAGGCCCGAGTTTACAGGATAATAACCTTTTAATGCATTTGCTTGATGTTGCTTGGTCAAATCAAAAGAAAATATAATCGTTTGATTGGCCTTTTGGGCAAATGCAATTAAGGCTTTATCAGCTCGTTGTTTATTAATATCAAAGCGAATAAAATCTTCAGCATGGACATGGCTTGTTACTGATAGCATCACTGTTAAGGTGAGCGTAACGAACAATCGATATCTAACTGAGATTTTATTCAGACGAAATTGCTTTCGCCAACTGTGCAATATTAATAAACAGCTAAGCAGGGGAAATCCTCTAATTTATTTTATTATTTTTATTATTTTGTTTCATGTGCAATGAAATAGCCAGCAATATATACCTGTTCTACTTGCATATGTAGGGTTCAGCAGGAATGTTAAAGGGCTTTAGGTAAGGCATTGATTGAAGGGAATAGTTATTCAGGAGAATGTGCTCCTGTATTATCTAATATGCTACATCCGTGTAGCGTTATTGTCGATATCAATAACGTGGTATAAAGGATTGATAAATGGGCCCTTTGAGGACGTAAGGAGGTTAGTTAGCTGAGCTAAGTAAAATAGTACCATCAGCCTTTTTGTTAAAGTTGATACCGAAATTACTTTGTAACGAGGTAAGTAGACCGTCAATATCACCTGCTTTAAAATAACCAGCCACATGTATATTTGCTAATTCACTGTCAATGATTTCAAAGTTACTGGTGGTGTAGCGGCTAATTTCTGTAAGTGCTATAGATAAAGGCTCGCCTTCAAAAATAAGCATACCTTGCTGCCACGCCAAGTCACGATGGATTTGATCTAAAGATACTTTTTCTACCGGTGTCTTATTAGGTAATGACTTACCCTTGGCTAAAACCACTTTTTCACCAGAAACGACTAAGGTTGCATCTAAATCGTCAGACTTAAATGTGGTATTGGCTTGTATTAAGGTCTGTTTAATATCAGCGACTGGGCTGGTTGCTTTAGTTATTAATACTTTTCCTTCAGTCACAACTAATTCCATCACTAGATTGTCACTTTTTTGGACATTAAAAATTGTTCCCAGAGCCGTAAATGATTTGTCGCCAACGGTTACGGTAAAAGGACGGTTTTTATCTTTAGCGACATCAAAGCGTGCCTCACCTTGTACTAACGTCAATAAGCGGTGGTTTGTGCTGTATTCAACTTTTATAATACTATTGGTATTTAATTTTATTTGTGAACCATCTTGTAAGGTAAAGCTTTGTTGTTCACCCACTTGAGTTTTCAATGTTTGAATTTGTGTTAATGTTTGTTCGTTGAGTGAAGGTAAGTATGGTAGAAAAGATTCATTGACCAGTGTGTTGATACCTATGAGTGAGATAATGGCAATACTCGCTGCTAGTGCAAGGGCAGAAAATTTATTTCGTGCTGTTGACTGGGCTAATGGGAATAAATCGCTTAATTCATTTAGTACACTTAAATCATCCCAATAAGAAGCCATCTCGAGTAAAGCACTATGATGTAGGGTATTTTGTTTACACCAGGCTATAAGCTGCTGTTTTTCAGATTTAGTTAACCCTCGGTCCATACGACTGATCCATAAACAAGCCAGTTCCTGGATATTACAATCATCTTGCTGTTTATTATCTTTACCAAATAATTGGCTGACATTACTCATTGATATTTCTCTATTTTCTAACGGTTTTTTTTACTTGGCTGTTATTTACTTGCGGTGTGTGTTTTACACCATGTTCGTGGTTCATCCGTTTTATATACATTGCACTTTTCAATAAACCCTGTGCTATGTGCTTCTCAACGGTGCTTTCACTTAAACGTAAATAGCTAGCAATTTCTTTTTGGCTTAAGCCATAAACTTTCTTTAGTATAAAACATTTACGCACTGAACCCGAGAGTTGATCGGTTGCACGACAAAAAAACAAGAACTGTTCTTTGCTTTCATAATCGTCTTCAACGTTAATGCTTGTTAATTGAACAGGTGGCTGCGGTAAATCCTCTAGAGAATCATTATATTTATTATCCCAGCGAGCCACATGATTTAACGCAAGGTTTTTTGCGGTTTTAAGCATGTAACTGCGTACATACTTTATTTCTTGCTTTAAATCGGCTTCATAAGTTTTAACAAAAGTCTCTTGCACAATATCATCAATATCGTCAGCTTTAACGATATGACTGATCAAGCGAGCCATGTTTCTTTTAGTGCTGAGAAAAAGCTGTGCTAATGTCGAGTTTCTTGTCATCCATGTTTGCTCAATACTTTTAAACTTAAATCGATAATACGCATGAGGTTGCGTAAATGTCTAACCTTTATCACATCTTTTTACTTTAATTAAATAGCGAAGCAGTTTATAAAGAGTGATTAAATATAATTAATATAAGGATTTAGGCTTGTCTACAATAAACCCTCGAACCACTTTGTTTAATAACACACTGGTGAGTTACCTTTGTGCCAGTGTGCTGTTATGCAGTTGTATTACACTTAACGTTAGCGCGGCCAAATTAACGGTTACTGATAATCTGATAATACGTGACATTGATGATAAAGCCATTGAACAAGGTTTTTTATCAAAAACACAAACCGTTGAATTGACGCAAGGACAACATACCGTAGTCATTAAATATAAGGATGTTTTTGAAGATCTTGATATGGGCGAAGAAAGGTTAGTTAAATCGGATTATTTTGTCGTTAAATTTAGTGTGGAAAATCAGCAAACGTTATTATTGTCGACAATCAAAATTAGCGATTTAGCACAAGCCGAACGCTTTGTTAGAACGCCTGAATTAACGCTGCTTGATGAAAATAAACAAAGCTTGGTTTTAGCCTTAGAAACGTTAAGTGATTACGAGCTGTCCAAACAAGTCACTAAAGTCGTCACGACGTTGTCAGCCCCTGTCGTTGTGACAAAAAACAATAGTCAAATCACGAGTGTTACTAAAGAGACGCAGGACTTTAATCAAAAAATAATTAATGAAGTTGATGCTGTGCCCATGCTTAAATTTTGGTGGAATAAAGCCAGCCAAGATGAAAAAGAAAATTTTTTACATTTTATCAATGAAAATCCTAAGGTAAAACAATAACTTTTGAAATATTAAGGTAAACAATATTATGAATATGTTATCTACGACTCAGTTTTTAACGAATACTTGGCTAGGGCAAAAACGAGGTAAATATTTTTTTACCCTAGTATTTTGTTTGTTGTTACTCCCGGGGCAAGCGTTTTCCTATGATGGCGAAGAGATAGAGGTTACCGGTCAAGGAAGCATAATTGTTATGCCTGATGAATTCTCGTTAACTTTAACGATAACTGAACGTGGTCGAGTACCTAGTAAATTAAAAGCGCTGGTGGATAAAAAGAGTGATACCGTTGTTTTTACAGCTAAAAACCTTGCGGTAAAAGAGGGCGATATATCTTCTGCTCGCGTTAATTTACGTATAGTAAAAGAGAAACCATCCATTGTAGTGCAAGGCGTTGAACTTAATAATGCGAGACAAGGCAGTGTATTTATTGATGGTCAAAGCATTAACCAGCAAGCAAATAGTATTGATCAAGGTAAAAAGCCACTATTTGAATTAAGCCGTCAGATAACTGTTAAGTTTAATAAAATGTCTGACTATGATAATTTTTTAGCCCAAATTATTAAAATTAATGTAAGCCACATTTCATCGCTCGTTATGAGTGTTGAAGGACGAGAAGAGTATTATCAACAAGCATTAATACGTGCAATTGGTCATGCAAAACAAAAAGCACAGCGTATGGCTGAAAAAGCAGGGCGAAAAATAGGAAAAATACAGTTAATTAAAGAGCTTTCAAGTAATCATTATCGTCCTATGTATGCTGAAGCGATGATGAGTGATGCAGGCTCAAATGGACATAGCTCACAAAGTGGCAGCCAAACCATAACTGCCCGTGTTTTGGTTAAATTTCACCTTGACGATTGAAAAAGGGGCAAATAACTGGCAATAGTTGGCCAATAGTTTGATAAAAGCTTTAATTATCGTGTGTTTTTAGGTATGTTAGCGCTTTTTATTGTAGCTTTCTTCACTGGTACCTTTAAATGAGTAATCAAGCTGAATTTTATCATGAGTTATTAGGGCAAACTAAAGCGCTAATAAATAATGAATCTGATATTATCGCTAACATGGCAAATATAAGTGCTTTACTGTTTGAGCGTTTAGACGAAGTCAACTGGGTTGGCTTTTATCGTGTTATTGGCGATGAATTAGTGCTTGGGCCTTTTCAAGGTCAAGTTGCTTGTATTAGAATTCCGCTTGGTAAGGGTGTTTGTGGTACTTGTGTATTGACTGGTGAGGTACAACGTATTGCCGATGTGCATCAATTTGATGGTCATATCGCATGTGATGCTAGTACTAATGCCGAGTTAGTTATACCTGTTAAGGTTGATGGAAAAATTATTGCTATTTTAGATATTGATAGCAGAGCATTCGATCGGTTTGATTTACAAGATGAGCAAGGTCTTATTTCACTCGTTCGAGCTTTTGAACAAAATATTGCCGCTATGGATAACGCACAGGTTTAATCTATAGCATATAATCTATTTAGAAAGTGAAGGTTTAATGAAAGAATTTGTGGTCATTCATGACTATCTAGTAACCCAAGAAATAGTGGGTGATTGGGATGGCCAGGAAGAAGAAGTTGCTGAGCGTATGAATGAAATTTATCATACAATGTATGACTTAGCTGAAGAAGATATCGAGACTGAAATTTTAGAGCAGTTATTGGCACTCATCTGGGATACTTGGATAGGTCAAGAAGCGATTGCTGAGATAGAAACAGATGATATTTATGATTGGTGCAAACATGTTCTCGATAATCCCGAGCAACATCTCCAGTCTGAAGAATAAAGAAAGATAACCATTGGCATTATTTATTTGCTAGAGTAACTCTTAATGAGTGATTCTTGTTCAAAAATAAGGTCTGCTTAATTTAATTAAAAGTGTAAACAAAAGTGTAGTTATGGAAACTGAAATTAAACGTACAAGTACAAAAGACATCATTGCTTATTTAACTGAAAAGTTCCCTGAGTGTTTTTCTATTAAAGGCCCTGTTAAACCGCTTAAAATTGGTATATTCCAAGACCTAGCCGAAAAGCTTAATGAAGATGAAACAGTGAGTAAAACTCGCTTACGTCAAGCATTAAGACATTATACAAGCAGCTGGCGCTATCTAAAAGTTATCAAGGTTGGCACTTCACGTGTCGATGTTGATGGTAAAGCCGTAGCTGAAATTGATGAAGAGCAAGCAGCTTACGCAGCTAAAACGCTTAAAGAGAGCCAAGAAAAGTTTGGTAACAAAAAAGCGACAGACAGCGACAGCAAAAAGCCTTATAAAGGTAAGCCAAGTTCAACAGAAGCTGGCAATAACAAGGCTGCAGATAAAAAACGTGAATCAGCAAAGTTTAAAGCAGTGAAGTCTGCGGCTAAGAAAACTATTAAAAAAGAAGTTGAGCCACTAAAACCTGTTGAATCAGCTACTATTAAAGTAGGTAGTAACGTTAAAGTTCAGTTAGGTAATTCACCAATGAAAGCTATGATCACTGAAATATCAGGTAAAGATATCACAGTGCAACTTGACTCTGGCATGGTTATCAAGACTCAGCTAAAAAATATCTACTCATAGACAATAACAGTAGAAATTAAAGCTACCTCCATTAAGTTAGGTAGCTAGGCCTGGCAAAACTGTTAGGTCATTTAGAAATTGAAAGGAAGTTAATGCATGCAAAAATTTTGTCGTATCGCTCTCGCCGTATCTTTATCCTTAGGTTTATCAATTAGCGCAAGTGCGTTTGAAAAACCAAAGACTCCAGAAGAACTCCCTGTCCTGACGGCTGAAACTCAGCATGTGACAGCAAGCAAGCGCATTACGGCACGATTTACTCGTGCTCATTATAAGAAAGTGACGATTGATGATGCTTTGTCAGGTGAGGTTTTTGATCGTTTTATAAAGCAACTCGATTATGCGCGTAATATTTTTCTAATTACCGATATTAATGATTTTCAAGAATACCGCCTTGATTTTGACTCTGTTTTAACCCGCGGCAAGTTAGACATTGCTTACAATATTTATAACTTAAATATGCAAAGACGTTTAGAGCGTTATGAGTATGCAATAAGTTTATTAGATGCTGAAGGTGAGAAGAACCCTTTTAATTTCACTAAAGAAGATGTTTACTCTTTCGACCGAGAAGATGCTGCTTGGCCTGCAGATGAAGCTGAATTGAACGAGTTATGGCGCTTAAAGGTAAAGTCTGATGTATTAAATCTGACACTGACTAAGAAAGAATGGCCAAAAATAAAAGAAGTTTTAACTAAACGTTATAACTATGCAATTAAACGCTTAAAGCAGAGTGAAAGTGAAGATGCTTTCCAACTTGTAATGAATAGTTTTGCTCGTGTAGTTGAACCACATACCTCTTATTTGTCACCTCGTAATGCAGAAAGGTTTCAAGTTGATATGAATTTATCACTTGAAGGTATTGGTGCAGAGCTTAGGTCAATTGAAGATTATACCGTTATTCACCGTGTTGTAACTGGTGGCCCAGCGGATAAGTCAAAACAGCTTAAATCAAAAGACCGAATTGTAGGTGTTGCTCAAGGTGATAAAGAGTTTGAAGATGTCATTGGCTGGCGTTTAGATGATGTTGTTGAGCTAATAAAGGGGGCTAAGGGCACAACAGTTCGCCTTCAAGTATTATCAGGCGAGAGTGATGATGATGCTAATATAAAAGTTGTCTCGATTGTCCGTGATATCATCAAGTTAGAAGATAGAGCCGCAAAGTCAGAGGTTTATTTAGAAAACCCTAACGATGAGGATAGTAAAAAGCTGGGCGTTATTACTATTCCAAGTTTTTATAATAATTTATCGAAAGATGTCAAAAAAGAAATCGATAAATTAAAAGAACAAAAAGTCGAGGGTATCATAGTCGACCTACGTGGTAATGGTGGTGGTTCATTAAGTGAAGCGACCTTATTAACGGGTTTATTTATTGATAAAGGTCCCGTAGTCCAAATTAGAGATGGTGCTAATCGTATTCAAGTAAACAGTGATCGCGATGGTATTAGCTTTTTTGACGGGCCATTAACCGTGATGGTTGATCGTTATAGTGCTTCGGCATCTGAGATTTTCTCAGCCGCTATTCAAGACTATGGTCGTGGTGTCATCATTGGTGAACATACTTTTGGTAAAGGTACCGTACAGCAGCATCGTGGCTTGGGTCGAGTATATGATTTATATGAAAAACCTTTAGGCAGTATTCAATACACTATTGCAAAATTTTATCGTATCAATGGTGGTAGTACGCAACACCGTGGCGTTTTACCCGATATTTCTTTCCCTACCGCAATAGATCCCGAGGACTGGGGTGAGAGTAAAGAAGAAAATGCCTTGCCGTGGGATCATATTCAACAAGCAAAATACACACCGTTGAATGAACTCAATAAAGATATTGAGTACTTAAGCTCACTTTATCAGCAGCGTATTAAAGATAATCCAGAGTTTAATTACTTACTTGAAGATATTAGTACTTATCAAGCAGCTAAAGACGATAAAACTATTTCATTAAACCTTGCTACCCGTAAATCTGAGCGTGAAGAACGTAAAAGCAAACGTTTAGTTCGTGTTAACGAGCAACTTGCACTGTTAGGAAAAGACAAAGTAACTGATTTAGATGATTTATCTGATGAACTTGATGACTTAGACCCGTTTTTAGATGAAGCGGCACGAATTACTTTCGACTTTGTTTCTTTAGGTAAAATAGCCAAAAAATAGTCACTATATGTTTGATTATAAACCGCCTAATATAGGCGGTTTTTTTATATATAGTGAGGTTAGTTTAGCGGCTAACCACAACAATTACTTGCATCTCATGCTCCTACAAGGCATGTTAATCTCCATCTTAGAATAACTTATAATAAAAAATAAAATATTAAGGTATACCGCATTTATGTCTGAATCGATTCAACCCAAAACGCCAAGCATGCTTGATTCTATAACACCTCTTGCTGCCCTCGTTGTAATGTTAACGGCATCCGTTCAATTATTTGGAGACAACTCGTCCTTTGGCCCTAATCAAATCGCTTTAATGCTGGCAATGGGTATTGCCATTTTAATAGGATTAAAAAACAAACATACTTGGGAATCAATAGAGAAGGCCATCGTTAATGGTATCTCTATTTCCCTAGGCGCCATCCTTATATTATTAGCGGTAGGTGCATTAATTGGTACTTGGCTATTATCAGGTACTGTTCCAACAATGGTTTATTACGGGTTAAAGATAATAGATCCTAGCTGGTTTTATGCAGCCACTTGTTTAGTTTGTGGTATTGTCGCCATGAGTATCGGTAGTTCATGGACAACCGCCGCAACGGTAGGTGTTGCTTTTATTGGTATTGCTACTGGTTTTGATATGTCTACAGCGGTCACTGCCGGTGCTGTTATTTCAGGCGCATATTTTGGTGATAAACTTTCTCCATTGTCAGAAACAACTAACCTTGCTCCCGCAGTAGCTGGAACGGAATTATTTGCTCATATTCGTTATATGCTTTGGACAACAATTCCTTCTATTTCTATCGCATTGGTCCTATTTCTATTTATTGGTTTTAATCATTCTTCTACTAATACTGGCAGCACAGAGAGTATTGAAACGTTAACTACCATATTAGAATCAACTTATAATATAAGCATAATAAATTTAATCCCTCTTGCCGTATTACTCTTTTTAGCATTTAAAAAGATGCCAGCATTTCCGGCGGTAGCAATTGGTGCAATTATTGGCGGCGTCTGGGCTGCGGTTTTCCAACAAGAATTGATTCTCTCCATGGCTAAGGAAGGGCTAAATGGAATTCAGGCGACTTTAACGGTTGTTTGGACAGCATTTTTTGATGGTGTTGTAGTTAAAACGGGTAATGCCGAAATTGATGAATTGCTGAGTCGTGGCGGTATGTCCAGTATGCTAAATACTATTTGGTTAGTTATGTGTGCGTTAAGTTTTGGTGCAGTACTTGAGCATTTAGGCATGTTAAAACGATTTGTTGATTCTATTTTAAAAGCGGCAAAATCTACAGGAAGTTTGATAACAAGCACGGTGGCGACATGTATAGGAACAAACCTAATCACTGCTGATCAATATATGGCTATTGTAATGCCTGGTAGAATGTATAAAGAGGAATATCAACGCCGCGGATTACATCCGACAGTATTAAGCCGTACACTGGAAGACTCTGGCACCATAACGTCACCACTGATCCCTTGGAATACATGTGGCGCATTTATGTTCGGTGCATTAGCATTAACTTCCTATGATTACATATACTATTGTTTTTTCAACTTGATTAATCCAGTGTTAGCTATTATTTATGGTTATGTGGGATATAAAATAAAATATTTAAATGATAAAAGTTAACCTAATAGCTTAACTTTGAATTTAACGATAATCTAATCTACAAAGCCTGTAACAGCAGGCTTTTATGTTTTTAAAGGTAATACTATGACTGATCATACGCCTCGTTTTTTAGCGGACTACCGCACAGCTGAATTTACAATTAATACAGTAAACCTAACTATTTACCTAGATGACAAATGTAGCCAAATTATAAGTGAACTGACTATCGAGCGACAGGGTGATAATCAGCAAGCCTTACAGTTAAACGGCGAGCATTTAACGTTAGTATCCTTAGTGATAGATAACCAATCACTAAGCCAGAATCAATATCAACTAAGTGATACATTATTAACTATCCCTGCTAGTAGCTTACCTGATAGTAACCATTTTACGCTTATTGTTACTACTGAAGTTAACCCTCAAGAGAACACGGCATTAGAAGGTTTATTTAAATCAGGTGATGCATTCTGTACTCAATGTGAAGCCGAAGGCTTTCGTCGGATCAGTTATTACCTCGATAGACCAGATGTTATGGCGACATTCACCACTAAGGTTGTTGCAGATAAAAGTTTGTATCCATATTTATTATCCAATGGCAACAAAGTAGCGAGTGGTGATTTAGCTGACAACAAACATTTTGTCACTTGGCATGACCCTTTTCCAAAACCTTGTTACTTGTTTGCTTTGGTTGCCGGTGACTTTGATTTACTGCAAGATAAATTTACTACAGTATCTGGCCGTGAAGTCGCACTTGAAATATTTGTCGATAGAGGCAATGTGACCAAAGCTGAACATGCGATGGTGTCCTTGAAAAAATCAATGACGTGGGATGAAGAAACTTTCGGCCTCGAATATGATTTAGATATTTACATGATAGTCGCAGTCGACTTTTTTAATATGGGTGCGATGGAAAACAAAGGCCTAAATGTCTTTAATTCCAAATATGTATTAGCAGATAGCCAGTGTGCTACAGATAGTGATTATTTTAATATTGAAGCCGTTATTGCCCACGAATACTTTCATAACTGGACAGGAAATCGTGTCACTTGCCGTGATTGGTTCCAACTCAGTCTAAAAGAAGGCTTAACTGTTTTTCGCGATCAACAGTTTAGTGCACAAATGCATTCAAGTGCAGTGACACGTATTCAAAATGTACGTTTATTACGTTCTCAGCAGTTTGCTGAAGATGCAGGCCCTATGGCACATCCAATTCGACCTGAGAAAGTGCTTGAAATGAATAACTTTTACACTTTGACAGTCTATGAAAAAGGCTCTGAAGTGATTCGTATGTTACATACGTTAATCGGTGTCGATAAATTTAGACAAGGTATGGACTTATATTTTTCTCGTTTTGATGGCATGGCTGTCACTTGTGATGACTTTATCAATGCGATGAGTGATGCCAGTGGCAAAGATCTGACTCAATTTAAGCTTTGGTATAGTCAATCTGGCACACCAGTAGTCAAGGCGCAAGAGTCATTTGATCAACAAAATAATACCTATACCTTAACTTTATTACAGCAATCGCCAGTAACTAAGAGCCAGCAAGACCCGCAAGCATTACATATTCCTATTAAGATTGAATTAATTGGTGGGCGTAATGGTAAGGCTAACCAAAGTGAATTACTAGAATTAATCCAAGCAGAGCAAAGTTGGACATTTAAGGACTATAGCAGCAAACCGACTATCGCAATGCTGGCTGATTTTAGTGCACCTGTTAAATTAGTTTTTGACCAAGACGAAGTAAACCTATTAACCATTGTTAAAGATGCTAGTAATAGTTTTAGTCGTTGGGATGCAGGGCAGAAATTATTAATGTCTTATGTCCAGAAATTAACCTTTGATCGTCATTATGCTATTCCTCAGGTGCTAGTTAATACTATAAATGAAATGTTAAATAGTGGCGGCGATCGTGCTTTTATAGCCGAGCAATTATTATTACCTAGTTTCGACGAAGCGGCTAGTTTGATGATAGATATAGACCCTATTGCACTGAGTAACGCGATAACATTACTCGCTACTTTTATTGCACGAGGCGCCCAACAAGAATTACTGACGAGTTATCAAGCTTGTCAGCAAGACGACTCACCACAAAATGCAATTGCAAATAGATCCTTAAAAAATATTTGTTTAAGTTATTTAAGTCTATTACCTGAGTATCAGTACTTAGTTACAGAACAATATCAACAAGCTACAAATAATGACGAGGTATTGCAAGAGAACATGACAGATAGTTTAGCGGCCTTAACGTGCAGTGCTAAAAACAACTTAACAGACTTGGTTGAGCAACTAGAACATTTTGAACATAAGTGGCAACAGACTACTTTGGTAATGGATAAATGGTTTGCTTTAAATGCCAGTGTAGTAAGTAATGATATTTTCTCTCAATTAACACGTTTATTATTGCATCCACAATTTAGTTTGAAAAATCCAAACCGAGCGCGTTCTTTAATTGGCGCTTTTGCGATGAATAACCCTAAGTACTTTCATTGTCTGACTGGACGTGGTTATCAATTTTTAGCTGATCAAATAGCAAAATTAAATGAAATTAATCCACAAGTTGCTTCAAGGTTAATCACGCCATTAATTCAATATAAAAGTTTTACTTCAACGCATCAGGCGTTAATGAAAGCTGAGTTAGTTAAATTACAGGCATTACCTCAATTATCTAACGATTTGAAAGAAAAGCTTGATGCGGCACTAACTGAATAAGACAACTGAATATAGGTAGCACAATTTTAGTAGCGTGTTTATTTCATGTAAGCACGCTGCTTTTATTTAAAACATGAAATATTACTTCACTATCAACATAACGGCCCAAGAATTTCTTCCTTATTATCAAGGTTCGATTCAAAATGTTGTCGTAACAACCACCCAAGGCATTAAAGTTCAATTTCCTGCTATGCACCTACGAAAGTACCTTACCGCCAATGGTATTCAAGGGTATTTTTGCATGCAAACACAGCAAAATAAGTTTTTATCACTCTCTAGGGTTAAATAAATTCGTTTGATTTTCGCTAAATAGAGTAATCACTTGAAACAGTGGTCTGACCATTTTCTGTGTGTATAAAGGTTACTAACTTAAACAAATGATCGTTATTTCATGAACTTATAAAACAAACAAGCTTTTGTAATTTTTTGTTTTTAAACGCTAGTTTTAAACAAGCTATTTAAACGCACAGGGACTTGAATGCAAGTCGTTAAAATATAGCGCTTTAACTCAACTATTTACGCTTGCTACCTAAGTCAAATGATGTAATTATTGTTGCCGTTAGATAAATAATATAACAAGAACTAACTTTTGATTACATTAATGTGGATGAACTTTTGGTGATATTTTATCTTTAGTATCATGTTCTGAATAGGGGAGAGAATAGATGAAAAACAAGCCTCAACATGGCTTTGCCAAGAAACCTTTAGCTGTCGGTATTGCCGCAGCGCTTTCAATTTCGTTATTAACCTCTGTGGTTAATACTGCTCAAGCAGCTAGATGGGAGCTAGGTGATGTAGAGATCAGTTTCGATTCTACCTTTAGCGTTGGCTCAAGCTGGCGTACAGAAAATAGAAACTGGAATGACAATGTTGGTAAATCTAACAATGCCAATAATGGCCTTGATTTTAGTAATTATTCAATATTTTCTCCTACGCCACCTAAAGAAGATATATGGGCGCAAGGTGCAGGTGGTTATTCTACTAATGGTGATGCAGGCAACCTGAACTATAACGCAGGTGAAAGTTTCTCTAAAATATTTAAGGGTGTACATGAATTAGACGTACACTACGAAAATGTAGGTGTATTCGTTCGTGGCATGTATTTTTATGACTATGCAATGATGGACGATGACAGAGCCTCATCAAACACTCTCACCGGCAATGTCTTCGACCCGTGTCGAGATAGTGAAGCAAAAGAACAAGTTTGTCAGGATGTTCGCTTACTCGATGCGTATGTTTATGGTGATTTTGAACTAGGCGAAATGCCTTTTTCAGTTCGCCTTGGTGACCAAGTTATTAGCTGGGGTGAAAGTACATTAATTTCGCACGGTATTAGTGAAATAAATCCAGTAGATGTTGCTCGTTTACGTGCTCCTGGCGCTGAAGTAAAAGAAGCCTTTATTCCATTTGGTGCCTTATGGGGCTCTTTAGGTGTTACTGAGAACTTCAACATTGAAGCTTTTTATCAATACAGTTGGGAAAAAACAATTTTACCACCACCGGGAAGCTACTTCTCAAATAATGATTTTGCTGGTGACGGTGGACAATATAATAACGTCCAGCTAGGTTTTGGCGGTAATCCAGATATGAATCTAGATTACTTAATGGCCGGTTTAAATGAGATAGGTGCAGCCGTTCGTACAGGACAAATATCACCAGAACAGGCGGGATCAATGTACTCGGCCTATGCCGCAAATCTTACCTTAAGAGCGCCTGGCTCTAAAGCGGAAAATGAACCTGATGATGGCGGCCAATACGGCTTACGCTTATCTTGGTTTTTACCTGAACTAAATGATACAGAGATTAGTTTGTATCATGTAAATTACCATAGTCGTCGTCCTATCTTTTCGGGTGTGACAGCGAACTTTGGTACAGAATCTATCGCTGGTGATGTCGGTTACCTCGTTGGAAATGAAATTACTGAAGATAACTATACTGACTTACAAAGTTTTTCTCGTGTAGAGTTAGATTATGTAGAAGACATCAAGATGTATGCGATGAGCTTTAACACTACCATAGGTACAACAGCCTTTGCTGGTGAAATTAGTTATCGTCAAGATGAGCCATTACAAATTGATGATGTTGAATTGCTATTTGCCGCCGTACCCCAACAGATTTATAACTCAGGTAGCCCTGCAGGTTCTGCTTTAGATGGTATCTCTCAAATGGTTGATGTCGACGGTAATCCTTTTGGCTCAGGTGTAAATGCCAACGGTTATATTCTTTCTGATACTGTTCAAGCACAAATGACACTAACGCACTTATTTGGACCTACATTAGGTGCAAGTCAATTTGTTGGTTTGGTTGAAGTTGGTGGTATCAATATTAATGATATGCCAGACCAAGATACATTACGCTTAAATGGACCAGGTACGGCACGTAGTGCAGGTATTACAAGCGCTCCTGGTTTAAATGAAGCCATACAAGGTGGCGTAGAGTCTAACCCATTCCCAACAGAGTTCGCTTGGGGTTATCGCGCAGTCGTTAAACTTGACTACACCAACGTTATTGGGGGAATTAATATATCGCCACGCCTTGTCTTTTCACATGATGTTAGCGGAATTACCCCAGACCCATTGTTTATGTTCATTGAAGACAGAAAGTCAACGTCACTGGGCGTCAAGTTTGATTATCAAAGTCGCTGGTCTGCAGATTTGAACTATAACAGTTTCTTCGGCGGGGTTGGCACCACAAATAAGATGGAAGATCGTGATTATGTATCTTTCAGCGTAAGTTATTCAATCTAATTTAAGGCATAAATCATGAGTATTAACATGAATAAAGTCACATTATTATCTTTGACCGTCTCCATGGTCTTATCAACAGGTGCTTTAGCTAAGATACCTGCGGAACAAGCGGCTAAATTGTCGACAGAACTAACCCCATTAGGTGCAGTACGTGCAGGTAATAAAGATGGTTCAATCCCTGAATGGACCGGCGGTATTACTAAGCCACCTGCAGGATACACTGTTGGCGATCATCACCTTGATCCGTACCCTAACGACAAAATTAAATTTACTATTACTGCGAGTAACATTGCAGATCACAAGGCGTTATTAACACCGGGTCAAATTAAATTATTTGAAACATACCCTGATACCTATAAGATGAATGTGTATCAAACACATCGTAGTGCATCATATCCAGAGCATGTTTATCAGGCAGTTCGAGATAACGCAACACGTTCAGAATTAATTAAAGACGGTAATGGTATTATCCAAGCTGCTGTCGGTATTCCTTTTCCTGTGCCGGCAAATGGCCTAGAGGCAATTTGGAACCATACGTTAAGATATCGTGGTGAAGCTCTTGTTCGTCATGCAGGCCAAGCGGCACCAACCGCTTCGGGTAGCTTTACTTACGTTGGTTTAGCTGAGTCATTATTATTACCATACAGTATTAAAGGTGCCTCACCAGAAGCACTTGAACAAAGTAATATTTTGTTTAAATTTAAGCAGAAATTGACTGAGCCGGCTCGTTTAGCAGGTACTGCGCTGTTAGTGCATGAAACGATGGATCAAATTAAAACACCGAGAAGGGCATGGACTTATAATACAGGTCAGCGTCGCGTTCGAGCGGCACCTAATGTTGCTTATGACGCACCAGGTACAGCATCAGATGGTCTAAGAACCACAGATGATTTTGATATGTATAATGGCGCGCCAAACCGTTATAACTGGACGTTAAAGGGTAAACAAGAGTTATTGATCCCTTACAATGATTATCGTCTTCATAGTGATAAAGTGACTTATGATGATATTTTACAGGCAGGCCATATTAACCCTGATCTAGTGCGCTATGAAAAACATCGTGTTTGGGTTGTTGAAGCAAACCTTAAAGATAATACCCGTCACATTTACAAGAAACGTGTCTTTTACATTGATGAAGATAGCTGGCAAGTAGCGGTTACTGATATTTATGATAACCGTGATGAGCTTTACCGCGTAGGTCAAGCCCATTCAATCAATTATTATGAAGTTCCAACACTTTGGTCAACTCTTGATGTAATGCATGATATTCAGTCTCGTCGTTATATAGCGATTGGCTTAGATAATGAGTCGAAAATGTATGATTTCTCGAAGAAACTTAATGAGCGAGATTTTACTCCCGCAGCATTAAGACGTGAAGGTCGTAGATAATCAGTAATATAAAAACGGCTGACAATTGTTAGCCGTTTTTTTTAGCGTTCAATTTAGTGAATACTTATTTCAGTTTCATTTGTTTTTTATTAGAGAATCAAAAGAGTAGTGTTATGCGTTTATTAGTTGCTTTTGCAGTTATTTATTTTTTTTCCCTTTCTACTGTTTGTGCACAAAGCAAATCATCGACAAACACGATTACAAAACCGGCGACACATTCGGCATTAGCCAGTAAATCACTCTTGTTAGATATCTCCCACCGTGGCCAAGAAAGCCTTGTCGCAGTTGGACAGCAAGGGCATATTTTGTTGTCTAATGATGGTAAAGAGTGGCAGCAAGCCAATGTTCCCGTGCAAACAACACTCACGAGTGTCTATTTCTTAAATGAAAAGTTAGGCTGGGCTGTAGGCCATGATGCAACAATTTTACACAGTAAAGACGGTGGTCAAAATTGGGAAATACAACAGTTTTTACCTTCATTAGAAAAACCACTTTTAGATATTTATTTTAAAAATTCTCAGCAAGGTCTTGCTGTAGGTGCTTACGGACAAGTTTTTCGGAGTAATGACGGTGGAACTACTTGGAAAAATGAGTTTCATCAAGAATTTCTATTAGCCGACGATATTGAATATCTGAATGATTTAAAATCAGAGGATGAAGAAGCTTATCTTGATGAGATCTCATTTATCCTGCCACATTTTAATGGAATAGTCCGAGATGGCGGTACCTTGTTTCTTTTAGGTGAAACAGGTTTATTAGCTAAAAGTAAAGATTTTGGTGCCACTTGGCAGCAGTTTGATGGTTTTTATCAAGGCTCATTTTTCGCGTTAGCAAAAACGGCTAGTGATCTTGTATTAGTTGCAGGTCTTCGTGGACATGTTTTTCGAGGCATGGAAAATGGTCAACAATGGGATGAAATCTCCACAGATACCACAGCATTATTAAATGATATTGTTATGACAAATGATAATGGTATTTTTATCCTAGGCAACAACGGTGTATTACTTGTTAGTAATGACGATGGTGAAAGTTTTATTAAAAAAACGCAAGCTGATGGAAAAACGTTGATCGCAGGTGTGTGGTTTAAAGGAAAATTAATAGCAGTTTCTGATGTTGGTATTAAGGTTTTAGATTTACCTTAATAGCGACATCAGTCAATTACGTAAAACATAATAAAGTTCGGAATATATTAATATGAAAATTTCTCTGGCTAGTCGTATCGAAGTAGGCCTTTTTCGCCATAAACTGCTTGTGTTAATGTTGTTCGTTATCACCAGTGCTTTTTTCCTGTTTCAAGCAACACAAATTAGACTCGACGCCTCATTTACTAAAAATATACCGCTAAACCATAGCTATATGAAAACCTATTTAAAACATAGGACAAACTTCGGTGGTGCTAACAACATTCTTATCTCTGTCTGTGATAACACGGGCGATATCTTCAACCCCGATTTCTTCAACGCACTAAAAGGTGTGCATGATAAATTATTCTTTATTCCAGGTGTTAATCGCATCCAAGTAAAATCTCTCTTTTCACCGAGTACACGCTTTGTTGAGGTTGTTGAAGATGGATTTGCTGGTGGTCCGGTTATTCCTGCAGACTTTCAACCGTCAAAACAAGGGCTTAGCATTGTAAAAGCTAATATAGAAAAAGCAGGGATTGTGGGTAGTATTGTCGCTGACGATTACAGTTGTGCCATGGTTAAAGCTTCCTTATTAGAGTTTAACCCTGATACCGGTGAAAAATTAGATACGCTTGAGATTGCTGATAAATTAGAACAAGAAATTCGTCACGAATTTGAAAAAGATAATATCAGTGTTCATATTATTGGTTTTGCTAAAATGGTTGGTGACGTAGCTGAGGGTGCGAAGGGGGTTGTATTGTTTTTTGCACTTGCTATCGCTATTACAGCTGTGATGGTCTACATCTTCAGTCATTCCATCCGTTTAACTATTTTACCAATCCTTTGTTCATTAGTGGCAGTGGTTTGGCAGATGGGTATGTTATCAAGTCTTGGTTTTGGTCTTGACCCTATGTCTATATTGATCCCTTTCTTAGTGTTTGCCATTGGTGTTAGTCATGGAGTACAAATGATTAACTCTGTCGTTAAAAAAGTGGCGGCTGGATTAACACCCGCTTCAGCAGCTCAAGCAAGTTTTAACGCCTTATTGATACCAGGTGGCGTAGCATTAATTTCTGATACTGTGGGTTTTTTAACGCTACTGTCTATTGATATAGGTATTATTAAAGAGTTAGCCATTACTGCATCAATCGGTGTTGCGATGATCATTCTAACTAACCTTATTTTATTGCCGATACTACTGTCGTTTACTAAGATAAAAGTAAGTGCAAAAGTAGGGCAGTTAAGTGAAGAAAGCGCTGTTTGGTCTTTTATGGCAAGTTTCGCCAGTAAAGGACCCGCGAGAGTTATCTTGTTTTTTACTGCCATTCTATTTGTTGTTGGTTTTTATAAAGGACAAGATCTAAAAATTGGTGAATTACATGCAGGTGCGCCAGCCTTACATGAATCTTCGCGTTATAACCAAGATACTTTTTTAATTACCGACAGGTATGCAATCAGTGTTGATTATATGTCGGTAATTATTGAGACAACCCCGAACGCTTGTACCTACTTCGATACAATGTCAACCATAGATCGCTTTCAATGGCAGATGGAAAATGTAGAGGGTGTTCAATCAGCGGTTAGCTTAGCTTCTATATCTAAGCTTGTTAATGCTGGATACAACGAAGGTAACCCAAAGTGGCGTATTATTCCACGGAACCAACAAACACTGGTACAGTCAATTGCCCGTGTACCTTCTTCAAGTGGTCTATTAAACAATGATTGTAGTGTTATGCCGGTGATTTTATTCTTAAAAGACCATAAAGCTAATACCATTAACACAGTGATTGATGCGGTTAAAGCTGCTGCTGAAGAATTAGGAACTGAGCAAGTACAATTTAAATTAGCATCAGGCCCTGTTGGAGTGATGGCTGCAACGAATGAAGCGGTAGCAGAAGCGCAATTACCTATGATGTTTTATGTTTATGGCGCTGTAATTGGCCTATGTTTACTTAGCTTTAGAAGTATCAGAGCGACAATGGTCGTGGTTGTACCTCTATATGTAGTTTCTACTTTGGCTCAATGGCTAATGACTGCCCTAGATATTGGTTTAACGGTATCAACGTTACCTGTTATTGCCTTGGGTGTTGGTATTGGTGTCGATTATGGTATCTATATACTTTCGACTATGAGTACAAAGCTTAAAGAGGGTATGAATGTCCATGATGCATACCTTGCGGCTTTAAAAGAGCGAGGTAGTGCGGTACTTATCACAGGACTGACTTTAGCTATTGGTGTTTCTACTTGGTTTTTCTCTGACCTGAAGTTCCAAGTAGATATGGGGATTTTACTTACCTTCATGTTTTTGGTTAATATGCTGGCAGCTATTATTATCTTACCTGCACTATCTGCATTCCTATGGTCAGATAAAGCGAAGAATAAAAAATAAGCTTAGTGAATTTGTAACCGAGTTAATCATAGTGTTACGTAACTAGATTGTTAAATATCGGCACTAATATTTAACAATCTTACACTAAATAAATATAAGTACTTAATTATCGCGCTAATCGCATAATTAAGTGCTTTTTTTTTTGCTAATTTAAAATAAAAAGTACTTGAAAATACTGCATAAATAAACAATAAAAAAGCCGTTTAACCAGTATCTATTTATCATAACTGCATAAACATGGTTAACTGTAAATTAAACGGTTCAATTACTGATCCACCTCTTGTAAATTAACTAACTAAAATACAAAAAAACACTCGCAAAAGCCTAAATTTATTCATAAAATTCACTTCATGGTCTATTCTGTTAGACAATATATAAAAAATAAAAGCATAAAGCGCATTCTGAGGAGCTCTATTGTCCAAAGCATAATCTTTATCAAAACAAAAAAATCAATTATTTCAAGCTTTCTTTTTACAAGGAAAAGGAAACATCCATGGCGTTAGTAAACGGTTCACCCTCGGTTATACTTAGCAATGTTGCAAAACTTATTCAGCAAAAAGTAGATGATAAAACGGCTCCTTTAGTAGAGCAATTTGCCCACTTACTTTATGGAAATATGTCGTCTTTAGATCTCGATCATCGAAATGAGAGCGATATGTATGGTGCTGCATTAAGTTTGTGGAGCTCACTCAATGAACATAAAGATGATGCTCCAGTTATCCATGTTTTCAATCCTTCGGTAAGTAAAAATGGCTGGAAGTCTAGTCATACCATTATTGAAGTTATCATTAAAGACATGCCTTTCTTAGTTGATTCAATTCGTATCGCTTTAAACCGTTTAGGTTTGTCGCCACATTTGATGTTAAATGCTCCACTTAAAATTGTTCGTGATAAAAAGTACGAAGTGACAGCGTTAGCACCCATTGTAGATAGTAAAATAAAGGCGAGTTCAGAAGAAACCGTTTTTTTAATTGAAATAGACCGTCAATCAAACCAAGATGACTTAGGTAACATCAAAAATACCTTACTTTCTGTGGTTGAAGATATTCACTTAACGGTAAGTGATTGGCAGCCAATGCTTGCGTGCTTAAATAAAGTCATTGTTGATGTTAAAAAAGCTAAGTATCCAGGTACTAAAGAACATAAAGAAGATACATTAAGTTTTTTAAACTGGATTTCTCAGAACAACTTCACTTTAATGGGTTATCGTTCTTACGATGTTAAAGCCGTTAAGGGAGATATATCTTTAGAAGCGGATGTAGAATCAAGCCTAGGTTTGATGAAAAACTCTCAAGGATCGCAATCACGCTTAGTATCAAGCTTAAGTGAAACAGGACGTGAAGTCGCACTGGGTCAAAATCATCTTATCCTGACTAAAACCAATTCCAACTCTCGTGTTCACCGCCCAGCGCAATTAGATTATATCGGCGTAAAACGTTTTGATGATAAAGGTAACGTCATTGGCGAAGAGCGCTTTATTGGTTTGTTTGGCTCTGCTTATTATACAAATAGCGCATTAGATTTACCGCTTATTAATTCAAAAGTAATGGCTGTATGTGATGCTTCGCCTTTTGCTAAAGGAACGCATAACTATAAAACGTTAATCAATATTTTAGAAACGTACCCGAGAGATGAAATCTTGCAGTCATCTATTGACGAATTACTGCACAATGTCACGGGTATTCTCCAGATGCAAGAACGCGATTACACCGGTCTCTTTGTACGTCGTGATGCTTTTGACCGTTTCTATTCTTGTATGGTATATGTGCCTAGAGAGCGTTATAACACTAAGTTACGTGTTGAAACGCAAAAACTATTGCAAGAAGTGTTTGATAGTACTGAAGAAGTTGAATTCACAACTTTCTTCTCAGAATCGGTTCACGCAAGAACCCATTACATTGTTCGAGTGAACTCAACTAAAGCAGATATTGATGTGAAAGAAATTGAAAAGAATTTAAATGAAGCGGCCCGTAATTGGGACGATAAATTAGTCAGTGCTTTAGGTGCAAATCGTGGCGAAGCAGCAGCAAAAGCTTTGAGCCGTAAGTACACTAAATTTCCACAAGCTTATAAAGATGAAGTCTTACCGGGCTCCGCTATAGTAGACATTGAGAAACTTGAAAATATCAGTCCAGACAATGATTTGGAAATGCTTTTCTACCAGCCGCTAGAAGAAAAATCAGATAGCCGTTTTGTAAAACTGAAATTATTCCACAAAGGAGAGCCGATTCACCTAAGTGATGTGCTACCTATGTTAGAGAACTTTGGTTTACGTGTGATCGGTGAAAGCCCATATGCTATCAAAACAACTGAAGATGAAACAAGTTGGATCCTAGACTTTTCAATGTACCTTACCGGTGAAGGTGATTTTGACGTTTACAAAGTAAGAACCCTTTTCCAAGATGCTTTTGCAAAAGTATGGCATGGCGACCTAGAAGATGATGGTTTTAACCGTCTTATTTTAGGCGCGGGTATTGAAGGTCGTGCCGTTTCAATTTTACGTGCATTTGCTAAATATGAGCGTCAAATTGGTGGTCGATTTAGTCAGAGTTACATCGAAAATACATTCTCTCGTTATCCTGAAATTGCTGAGTTACTTATCAGTTTGTTTAGACTTCGCTTTGACCCGAAAAGTAAATCTACACCGACAGCAAAAGAGAAAGCAACAACCAAGTTACTCGCTGAAATAGAGAGTTCACTCGATAATGTCGCTAACCTAGACGATGACCGTATCATTCGCCGTTTTGTCGAAATGATTAACGCCACTATTCGTACTAACTATTTCCAAGCGGATCCTGTTAAAGGTGATAAACCTTATATTTCATTCAAAATTCTACCTGAATTAATCAGTGAAATGCCTCAGCCAATACCAAAATTTGAAATATTCGTTTATTCACCACAAATTGAAGGTGTACATTTACGTGGCGGAAAAGTCGCTCGTGGTGGTTTACGTTGGTCAGACAGAAGTGAAGATTTCCGTACTGAAGTACTAGGATTAGTGAAAGCACAACAAGTCAAAAACAGCGTCATTGTTCCTGTTGGTGCTAAAGGCGGTTTTGTTTGTAAACAATTACCTAGTGGCTCACGCCAAGAAATTTTTGAAGCAGGTAAAGAGTGTTACCGAACCTTTATTCGCGCTTTACTTGATATCACCGACAATATTGTCGCTGGTGAAGTGGTGCCTCCAAAAGACGTTGTACGTTTAGATGAGGATGATGCTTATTTAGTTGTTGCTGCCGATAAAGGGACGGCAACTTTTTCTGATGTAGCAAATGCTATCTCAGATGAGTATAACTTCTGGCTAGGTGATGCCTTTGCCTCTGGCGGTAGTGTTGGTTATGATCATAAAGCCATGGGAATTACAGCTAAGGGTGCATGGGAATCAGTTAAACGTCATTTCAGAGAAATGGATATTGATTGCCAAACAACTGATTTTACCTGTATTGCTATCGGTGATATGGCTGGTGATGTATTTGGTAATGGTATGCTGTTATCTAAGCATATCCAATTACAAGCTGCATTTAACCATATGCATATTTTCATTGACCCAAGCCCTGAAGCAGCAAGCTCTTATGTAGAGCGTGAACGTTTATTTAATCTACCAGGCTGTACATGGGAAGATTATAACAAAGAATTGATATCTAAAGGTGGTGGCATTTTCAGTCGCCATGTGAAATCAATCAAGCTTACCCCTGAAATCAAAAAAATGATTGGTACCCAAAAACAGAGCATGGCACCGACTGATTTGATGCAGGCGCTTGTATCGATGAAAGTTGATTTACTTTGGAATGGTGGTATCGGTACTTATGTTAAAGGCTCGAAAGAAACACACCTAGAAGTTGGCGATAGAGCCAATGACACCTTACGTATCAACGGTGCTGACTTACAAGCCAAAGTTGTTGGTGAAGGTGGTAACTTAGGCTTAACACAATTAGGCCGTATCGAATATGCTGCCAACGGTGGCCGTATCAACACTGATGCTGTTGATAACGCAGGTGGTGTTGACTGTTCTGATAATGAAGTAAACATTAAGATATTGTTAAATACCCTGGTACAAAATGGTGACTTAACTATTAAACAACGTAATAAACTACTTTATGATATGACCGATGAAGTTGGTGATATTGTTATTGAAGATTGTTATCGCCAGACACACTCATTGTCAATTACAGCAATGCGTGGCGTGAATCAGTTAAAAGAGCAAGTGCGCTTTATCCATGAGCTTGAAAGAGCAGGCAAGTTAAACCGTGGTTTAGAATTTATTCCTGATGATGAAGAAATTGCTGATAGACTATCTCAGGGTAGAGGTTTAACACGTCCAGAGCTTTCGGTACTTCTTGCGTACAGCAAAATGGTTTTAAAAGATGATTTAGTTCATGTTGAAATCACTGATAATGCTTACCATAACAATTTGCTTATTGAAGCGTTCCCTATACAGTTACGTGAAAAATACCAAAACGAAATGCAGCAACATCCGTTACGTGCAGAAATTATAGCAACTAAACTTGCGAATAAAATCGGTAATGACATGGGCTTTAACTTTGTTAACCGTATGCAAGAAGAAACGGGTGCAAGTGTTGCTGAAATTGCTAATTGTTACACCATTGCTAGCGCAGTATTTGAGCTTGGTGAGTTCTGGAATCAAATAGAAGTATTAGATAATCAGATCACAACGGCTATTCAAACCGAAATGTTGTTCCAATATCGTAGAACCGTTCGTCGTGTTACTCGCTGGTTCTTACGTCATCGTAATAAATCGCTTTCAATTGCAGAGTCGATTGCCTTGTATCAACCAACGTTTGCTATCTTGTCTGAGCAGTTAGCTAGTTTCATGATCAGTGATGAGATTGAAACATTAGAGCGAGTTGCTTCTGATTTAGTTGAATCGGGTGTACCTTCTGTTATTGCGACCAGACTTTCTCAACTTAGTACTTTATTCTCGACCATGGATATTGCTGAAATAACCCATGAAAATAATTGTACTGTTGAACAAGCGGCAAGTTTGTATTTCAAACTTGGTGCTCGCTTAGAGTTACATTGGTTCCTAGACCAAATTACTCGTCAGCCGGTTGCTAACCATTGGCAAGCACTTGCTCGTGCTTCATTTAGAGAAGAGTTAGATTGGCAGCAACGCTCGTTAACTTCTGTGGTATTACGTTGTCAATGTGATGCACAGTTTGCGAACTTAGAACTGTTACTAACTGAATGGATTGATACTAATGAGCAACCACTGGAACGTTGGAAGCACATCTTAGCTGACTTTAAGGTTGGCCAATCGCACGATTTTGCAAAATTCTCGGTAGCGTTACGTGAATTAATGTTGTTGAGTCTAAATTGCCAACCCGTTTCGGCAAAATAATCATCAAAACATCGATGAAGTAAGTTTATTTTGGTCAAACCGAGTTAGTATATTGTAATACTAGCTTTAACTGATAAAATCCTCGCCATGCGGGGATTTTTTATTTCTATTATTTATAAGCCGAGGCATTATGTTTTATCCAGCCATTCGTAAAGTACTTTTTCAGTTTGACGCTGAAACCATCCATGAGTTGACTATTAAGGGCTTAAAAAGCACAGGAAAGTCTCCACTTAATGTTTTTTATAAGCAAGAGGTACAAGACAAACCCGTAACCGTTATGGGCATTAAGTTCCCGAATTCAGTCGGTCTGGCGGCTGGTCTTGATAAAAATGGTGAGTGTATCAATGCGTTTGCAGCGATGGGCTTTGGTTTTGTTGAAATAGGTACAGTGACACCACGGCCACAACCAGGTAATGATAAACCTCGTATCTTCAGATTACCAAAAGCCAATGCGGTAATTAATCGCATGGGCTTTAATAATAAAGGTGTTGATTACTTAGTATCACAAGTGCAAGCGGCTAACTTTAAAGGTGTTCTTGGCATCAATATAGGTAAGAATAAGGATACGCCAGAAGAAAATGCAAAAGATGATTACATTCACTGTATGCGCAAAGTGTATGACTTTGCTACTTATATCACAGTGAATATTTCGTCACCCAATACTCCCGGCTTGCGTTCATTGCAATACGGCGAAGCATTAGATGAACTGTTAGTTGCATTAAAGTCGGAACAAAAAGTACTGAGTGAGAAGTACGGTAAGTATGTGCCTGTTGCCGTGAAAATTGCGCCAGACTTAACTGCCGATGAAGTAAAATCTATTGCCAAATCATTAATTGATAATGAAATTGACGGCGTTATTGCAACCAACACTACGCTATCTCGTGAAGGTGTTGAAGGTCTTGAGTTTGGCGATGAACAAGGTGGCTTGAGTGGTCAACCGGTTAAAGAAAAAAGTACCTTGGTAATCAAATTATTAAGCGAAGCGCTTGATAATAAATTACCTATTATTGGTGTCGGTGGTATCGCATCAAGTGCTGATGCCAATGAAAAATTACAAGCAGGCGCTAGTTTAGTACAAGTCTACACAGGTTTTATTTATCAAGGTCCACCGCTTGTTAAAGAGATAGTTAACGGTTTATAAAGTTTATAAATCCACTCATCAATTTGTTACAACTTGTTGCTTTTTGTGGGGTGGTTTTACGCTACACTAAGCAAGTAAAAATCATCAAATAATAATTATTAAGAGAGAGACTCGATGAGTGTTCTGAAAAAAAGTATTTTAGCTATTACCGTATCTACTTGTTTAGTTGTTGCAACAGCGAGTATGGCTCAACCAGCAAGCTCTGAAAAACATGCTGTTTATGCCACTGAATTACGCCAATCTATATTCAAGTTACTTGGCAGTAACATGGGTGCTTTGGGTGCAATGGCAAAAGGAAAAATCCCTGTAGATGCAGCAGTAGTTGAAAAAAATGCTACACGTATCAATCAATTATCATTAATGATTGCAGATTATTCTCGTACAGATACATCTAAGTTTGATGTTAAAACAGAAGCTTTAGCGAAAATTTGGCAAGATCCTGAGCACTACAGCAAAGATATCGATAAATTAACCATGGCATCTGGCGAGCTTATAGTCGCAGCAAAATCTAAAGATGAAGGCGCGATTAAAAAGGCAATTGGTGGCGTAGGTAAAACGTGTGGTGGTTGTCATGATCACTTTAAAGCCGAATAAATAAATGAGTCCGATTGGTATAATGACTAATCATACCGATTTTATTAAGACTTATAAAAAAGCCTTTACTGGATTATATCTGGTAAAGGCTTTTTAGTTTATATTCGTGCCATTGAGATAAACTAATTGGACTTATACCAATTTCATTAAATTATTGCCCACTTGTGCGGGTTAAAACAATCCATGGCTACGTTGCTCTCAATCCCAATAGCCAGCTATTGCTCAATCGAGCGCCTTACCATGATTTATTTTTCCTAAGCACAACAAGATCACAAACTTAATGAAAATGGTATTAGAGGTGTTGTTCACTCAATACATTAGTAATAAAGCTCTTCAATGACTGGCGCATTGATGACAACCAACCAATAAACGAAACCGACACAGCAAGCAGCAAGTACACAGGCTAGAATGATTTTTGAGTGTGGTATTGCATCAATTGCTTTAACTTGCTCTGAAGATTTTTTTCCCGTTATCATTGGTAGCACTAAATTTTGTTTTTTTACGCGCCAATAATAAGCCACCGCAGCAAGGTGTAAGGCAATTGCCGCTATCATAAAGTCAAAAGTTTTGTGGTGTAAGAAGCGCATTATTTTTTCCAACTCGTTACTTATACTGCCGTAATAAGGTCCTGAAGAAAAAACATCATCATTAATAAATAAGCCACTGATTGCTTGTAAGGAGATAAGTAATATCATCGCAACAACCATTATGGCACCCAACGGATTATGACCTGGTGTTGACTTCTGGACCTCTGAATTTCGCAAATAACACAATAATTTTTGAGGCGATGGAACAAATTGCGAGAATCGAGCATGCTTAGGACCAATAATACCCCACAGTATTCTAAATACGAGTAAACCTATAGCCGCAAAGCCTAATTTCATGTGTATTTCAATCAGATCAGCGCCTTGCTCAGCGGTATACCAGCTGGCTAGAACAATAAGAGCAAAGCTCCAATGGAAAATGCGTAAGGGTAAATCCCAAATAAGATGTTTTTCTGTCACGCGATAACCTTTAATATCTTCAGTAGAATATAAATAATAAGGCTATTTTACCCTAAATTTCGCTATGAAGTTAAGTGATGAAGTGTACGGGCTTAACTTTTGGTAATATCGAACTATTTAGCCTACAGTAATATGATGTAACTTATCATATTTTATTGTTGTTATATGCTTAAACTTCCTCTTGAAGGCGTTTGTAAATCATTGGATTATAAACAAGCAATGATCGCATTGATGTCATTGTACTTACTACCATGCATGGGGCAAGAGTCTGTTTTTGATTTAACATTAGAGCAATTATCACGGGTAAGCGTTTCAGTCTCGTCCAAGGTAGATTTACCTTTAAACCTTTCACCTGCAACCGTAAGTACCTATAACCAAAAACAATTATTCCAGCAAGGCATACATCAGTTGGCAGACTTAGCAGATATAAGTCCTAGTTATAGTAGTTACAGTATCTATGGAGAGCGGGTATTTGAAACGCGTGGTCAAAAAGCAGGGAGTTTTGAAAATAATAAACACCTAGTTTTACTTGATGGTATTCGTATTAATCATGCCAGGGCAAATAAAGCGCCAATAGAGAACGAATTACCCTTGTGGATGCTTGCTAAGTTAGAGTTATTACGTGGTCCTGCATCTGCGCTTTACGGGCAAAGTGCATTTTTAGGTGTAACCAGTTTAGACTCCGCATTTAATCAAGAAAATGATTTTTCAGCGCAAGCGAATTATCAAAACCTTGGTGAAGGAATAAGAGCTAACTTGAAAGGAAATTTACATTCTAAAATGGGGCATAGTTATCTTGCTTACTCGCATTATCAAAAAGAGAGTACTGATGCCTTAGTTGGTCCAGTATTTTCACCTTTTCAAAAGTACTATGATGACCAAAAATCTGAGTTTATTTATGCTAGACAACACGCTGAAATAGATCATGTTGGTCACTTTACTTTAGGGTATATTGAATTAAATAGACAAAGTGGCTTAGGAGAGCATTGGACGGGAGATTTTTCAGATGAAGAAAACCAAATTAACTGGGCTACTAAAATAAGCTATATCTCTTGGCAGGAAAAGTTTAGCGAAGAGATTAGCGCGAGTATAAAGGTTGTTAACAATGACTCGGCAGAAGAAGGACTCTCTAGCAATGAGAATCGCGACCAAATTAGCCAAGGCGATACAATTACTTATAGCCGTTACCGGGTTAA
>Ga0209396_1001211_pt1 | contig 29214 bp, 25 predicted proteins | sample GOMGulsemesocosm_6_FD_184638 | JGI IMG/M metagenome (GOLD analysis project Ga0209396, IMG submission 184638) | Methane-oxidizing microbial communities from mesocosms in the Gulf of Mexico - GOM8C Gulf of Mexico (SPAdes) (version 2) | ecosystem: Environmental > Aquatic > Marine > Cold seeps... | reverse complement strand
CGATTAGCGGCTTTTTTAAATGTGGCGGTGAGATAGAGATTTGAACTCTAGAAGGGCTACAAACCCTTGCCGGTTTTCAAGACCGGTGCTTTCGACCACTCAGCCATCTCACCTGAATGTCTTTAAACAATTGCTTGCTTGAAGACGGGGCGAATATTAAGACCTGTAATAGCTTTTGTAAAGCACTAATTTTACTATTTCTATATTCTTTTTAATAAACCTGTAGTTTTGTCTAAAAAAGCAGCCGTTAATGAGGGTTAGGTACTATTTAAACCGTAATAAAGTTAATTGTTGTTGTTTTAAATCGTCACTCTCGCCCTACTTACTTTATAAACTTGAATACGTATGTAATTTGTTGTGTCAACTTTTCGGTTATGATTATATAACTTCATCATGCTCTTTTAATGTCATAAGAAAATTATTAATGAAAAATAAACCTCAGCTCAGTTTTTGGCAAATATGGAATGTAAGTTTTGGCTTTTTAGGCGTTCAGTTTGGCTTTGCTTTACAAAACGCCAATGTCAGTCGTATATTGTCAGATTTAGGGGCTGATCTTCATTCCTTGTCTTTATTCTGGTTGGTTGCCCCTATTATGGGTTTACTTATCCAACCATTAGTCGGCGCAGCTTCAGATAGAACATGGAATAAATTTGGCCGTCGTAACCCTTATATTTTAATTGGCGCTATATCAGCAACGGTTGGCATGTTGTTAATGCCTAATGCACCACTCTTTGTATCTATTATTACCCCTATGTTCTTTGGTGCAATGATGCTAGCGGTAATGGACGCTTCTTTTAATATTGCATTCCAACCATTTAGAGCGTTAGTGTCTGATATGGTGCCAGATAACCAAATGAACCAAGGTTACTCTATTCAAGCTTTCTTAATCAATATTGGTGCTGTTATCGGTTCAATTCTTCCTTTTGTATTAACTAATGTCGTTGGCTTAGAGAATACCTCTCAACAAGGTAGTATCGCGCCGTCAGTTGTTTGGGCGTTTTATATTGGCGCCACTGTTCTTTTAGGCTCGGTATTATGGACCGTATTTAGAACTAAAGAATATTCACCGAAAGAGTATTATGAATTCAAAGAAATGGATGCTAATGAAGTGGCCAAAGAACAAGCAATTGAAAAATCAATAACCGAAAGGCTTTCTGACTTTATTGGCTTAATGAAAACAATGCCAGATGTTATGAAGCGTTTAGCATTAGTTCAGTTCTTTTCTTGGTTTTCGTTGTTTATTATGTGGGTTTATACCATGCCCGCTATTGCACAGCAGGTTTGGGGAATTGACGTAAAATGGTTTGATCCAACTTATATTGCTTCTGCTGGCGGTGTACCTCAAGATATTGCTGCCGCTAAAGGTGCCGCTGGTGACTGGGTAGGTATACTCTTTGCTGCTTATTCACTATTTGCTGCTTTTTTCTCGATTGTACTAGCAAAACTCGCCAATAGCTTCGGCCGAAAAACTGTCTACTCTTTATCTTTACTTGCTGGTGGTTTAGGTTATTTAAGTTTTATGTTTATTCAAAACCCTGAACCTACTTTAGTGAATCTACTTATAACCGAGGTAACCGTTCCCCAAGGCGCTGTCACTCTATTTATCCCGATGATAGGTGTGGGTATTGCTTGGGCGGCAATTTTAGCTATGCCTTACACAATACTCGCTGGCGCATTACCTGCTAATAAAACCGGTGTTTATATGGGGATTTTTAACTTCACCATTGCTGCCCCGCAAATTATTTCAGGAATATTTGCGGGTTGGATCTTAAATTCAATATTTGAAAATCATGCGATAAACATAATTATGTTGGCGGGTGTTTCAATGGTATTAGGTGCTATTTCAGTTTATTTTGTCAAAGAGAAAAGCGAATAACTTTTTTAAAAACTTATTATTATTGTAGGTTAGGTCTCTTGTTTAAATCTAAACGAAACTAACCTACAACATTCTAAACACTAACTTCCGCAAGACTGACGAACAACAAGTTTCGTTGGCATTAGCTCTGTTTTTGCTTCTTCTGAATTTATTAACGCTAAAAGTTTATCTACTAATAACTCCCCTGCTAACATCGTATCTTGCTTAGCAGTTGTTAATGCCGGAAATGTAAAACTAGCGACAGGGATATCATCGAAGCCAAATACCGCAACATCTTCAGGTACTTTAATATTGTTTTCTTGCAAAGCTCGCATGGCACCAATGGCAATTAAATCGCTTGCTGCCATAATGGCATCAAATTTCTCACCGTGTTCAATAAGCTTTAATGCTGCTTCGTATCCTGATTCCTCAGTAGAAATGGCGTCAAATTGAAGTTGTTTATTAACAACAAGGTTTTTATCCTTTTGCGCTTGACTATGACCTAAATAACGATCTAGAAATTCAGGAGAGCCACTAGATACTCCCCCCAAAAAGGCAAAGTTCTGCCGATTGTTATTTATCACATGCTCTGTTAATTGGTAACCGCCTTGAAAGTTATCACAGCCAACTGAAACAACGTTTAATTCTTTAACTTCAGCTCCCCAACGAACAAAATGTGTTTCTTGTTCAATTAACTGAATGAGTTTTTCTTCGTAATCAGTGTAATCACCGTAGCCTAACAATATTATGCCATCAGCTTTTCGAGTATCTTCAAAGTCAGCGTGCCAATCGTGACTCATTTGCTGGAAAGAAACTAATAAGTCATAACCTTTATTACCACAAGCTCGGGTAATACTCCCTAGCATTGACATAAAAAATGGATTGATCAGTGAATCATCGTTAGTCGGATCTTCAAACAACAACAAGGCAATGGTACCACTACGTTGAGTACGTAGACTGCTGGCATTTTTATCCACTTTATAATTTAACTCTTTGGCAATAGCTTGTACCCTTAGCCTTGTTTCCTCATTTACTAAAGGACTATTGCGTAACGCTCTCGATACTGTTGACTGAGAAACGCCAGCCCGATAGGCGATATCAAATGAAGTGTTTTTAGCTTTAACCATTAAATTAACCAATAACTTATTAAAAAATAAACTACTTAGATATTAACGTAGCCCCTGATCCTTGTATACCTTATTAAGAGCAATCCAAAGATTTACCCTCTTTTAAAAAACTTTTCAGCAAAATTTTATTGCTGGATAAATTGCAACTTCACTCATCTCGTCTAAAGCACAAAAATAACCAAGTCACTTGAAGGTACAGACACTCGCTAAGTTCCCGTTGGGCAAACTGAGAAAGAACCATCTCCTGCGTTATTAATTTCAACAATAGAATAACTATTTCTTTAATCAATGCTGTGTAGCGATCCCTTTTTCCACAAGGTGACACCTGCATCCTCAAGAGGTTTGAGAAAAGGCGGTAAATTACATACGTATGCATGAGAAATAGCGAATAAATCCCTCATGCATACGTATGTAGTTTATTGCTCTAATTCCTAACATCGGCATAATTTAATCATCACGTTATTTATTGTGGAAAGAATTAGTTCAACTGATGCAAATAAAAAGTAAGGACCAATAAAGTCCTCATATACGCCACAGATTTTAAATAGACAGGAAATAGATCAAAAAACGCCAGCAAGTATCGAGGTGACTTTTGATGACAAAAATTTATGATGAACACTAAAACTACAAAAATTAGTACTGCTGGTATTACAGCAGCAGACCTTAAAAAACGCATTCAACATCACTTAAACAGTACTTTAGGTGATCGTCTTATCACTAAAAATACCAATGTAGACACCCAACAGAACAAGCAAGCTTATTGGCAAGCAACATCACTCGCTCTTAATGAAATAATTGTCGATAAACTTCAGACGAGTAAAATTCAACAAGCAAAGTCAGAATCTAAAGGTATTAACTACCTATCTCTAGAATATTTGATGGGCCGCTTACTTTCTAACAATTTACATAATTTAGATTTATATAAAAATACAGAAAAAGCACTTAAGTCATTAGGCTTTGATTTAGCTGACTTATGTGAAGAAGGTGCTGACCTAGCGTTAGGTAATGGTGGACTAGGCCGTTTAGCGGCATGTTTTCTAGATTCATTAGCGACCCTAGATTACAACGCAATGGGTTACGGCATTCATTACCAACATGGTTTATTCAAGCAAAGCTTTAAAGACGGTCATCAAGTAGAACAACCCGATATGTGGCGTGAGTTTGGCAGTCCTTGGGAGATCTGTCGTCCTGAGTCAGCACAATTGATCCCCGTTTATGGATATGTTGAACAACAAGCACAAGCCGATGGCACGTTAACGTCAATTTGGCGCGCAGACAAAATGCTTAAAGGTGTGCCTTGGGATATCCCAATTGTTGGTTATAACTCGGCCACAGTTAATGCCCTACGTTTATGGGAATGTCGTGCAGATGCTTCTTTTGATTGGGACAAACTTAATCAAGGTGATTATTTAAATGCACACCAGGAACAAGTGAATGCTGAAACCGTATCTAAGGTGCTTTACCCGAACGATGATCATGATGCCGGCAAAGAGCTTCGCTTTATTCAACAATATTTTTTCTGTGCTTGTTCTATCAAAGATATTATTAGTCGCTACCAATTACAGTTTGGACAACTTAGTCAAGAAAACTGTGCCAATTTCTCCGATAAAGTAGCCATTCAACTTAATGATACTCATCCAACTATTGCTATTTTAGAGTTGATGCGTGTTTTGCTAGATGAGTATGATTTTTCATGGGAAAACGCTTGGCAGTTATCACGTAAAGTATTTTCTTACACCAACCACACTTTGTTACCTGAAGCATTAGAGAAATGGTCTGTTTCTTTATTTGAACGTGTACTTCCACGTCATTTAACTATTTTATATCGCATTAACGAAGCATTCCTTAATGATGAAGTGAATGCTATGTGGCCTAACAATACAGAAATGCGAGCTCGTCTTTCCATTATTGAAGAGGGTGAACAACGTAAAGTCCGTATGGCGCATTTATGTGTTATTACTTCGCATAAAGTTAATGGTGTTGCACAAATTCATTCTGATTTAGTAAAAAAAGATTTATTCCCTGAATTCAATCAACTTTGGCCAGAAAAATTAACTAACGTTACCAACGGCATTACCCCAAGACGTTGGTTAAAGTCATGTAATCCGAGGCTTTCTGAACTACTTAATAAACATGTTACTGATGATTGGGCGAAAAACTTAAACCGTTTAGCGTCATTATCAAAAGTTGCTGACAATGCTAGTTTTCAGAAAAAATTTATGGCAATAAAACTGAAGAATAAAATTGCGCTAACCAGCGAAATTAAGTTACTAACAGGTGTAACTGTAAGCCCCGACGCTATATTTGATGTGCAAATAAAGCGTCTTCACGAATATAAACGTCAACACTTAAATTTATTACATATTTTAGCATTATACCGACGATTATTGGCGACCCCTGAATTAGATATGCAACCACGGGTGTTCATTTTTGGCGCAAAAGCAGCACCTGGCTATAAATTGGCGAAAGAAATTATTTACGCCACTAATAAAATTGCTGAAAAAATTAACCACGACTCACGGATTCAAGACAAGTTAAAAGTTGTGTTTCTACCTAACTATCGTGTCAGTTTAGCTGAAAAAATTATTCCCGCAGCAGATGTTTCTGAGCAAATATCGACAGCAGGTAAAGAAGCTTCAGGTACGGGAAATATGAAACTTGCGTTAAATGGTGCCGTTACTATTGGCACCTTAGATGGCGCAAACATTGAAATTGCTGAAGAAGTGGGTAACGACAATATATTCATCTTTGGATTAACGGTTAATGAAGTTAAAGCTTTAGATGAACAAGGCTACAACCCTTATCAATACTACGAAAACAATAGCGAAATCAAAGCGTGTTTAGATTGGTTAGACACCGACTACTTTACACCAGGCCATGCGGGTGAATTATCGTCAATTAAGCAAAGCTTCCTTGAAGGTGGCGATCCTTACAAAGTATTGGCTGATTTTGAAAGCTATAGCAAGGCTCATCATGCATTAGGTATTGCTTATCAAGATAAAAAACGATGGGCAAAAATGGCCATTCTCAATACTGCTTTGATGGGTAAGTTCAACTCTGATCGTTCAATTGAAGATTACGTAAACAATATTTGGTTTTTAACGCCAAGTGTCTAGTCATTAGGCATTTAGCGACTAGAAATTAAATAGAAATTAATACTGAGGACAAGAGATGAGTTTATCTGTAAATGACATTAACGCTTTAGTTGAGGCATACCACCCTTCTCCTACTCAGGTTTTAGGGCTAAATACTGACCAAAGCAATGGTAATTTACGGATCACGTGTTACTTTCCTCATATTACCAATATTAATTCTATTGAAATTCTTGCCTTGTTACCGTTTAAAAAAGAGGCAAAGTTTGACAATGCCGATAAGGTAAAGTCTTTAGGCAAGTTGGTAAAAGTTCACAACAGTGGACTTTACTCGCTCAAACTTCGTCGCAAAAATAAATTCAATTATCGACTTAGAGTGATCACTTCTACTGAAACTTTACTTATTGACGACCCCTACTTTTTCTCTGCGACTATAAGCGTGCTTGATATTTACTTCTTAAACGAAGGTAATCATCAAAAACCTTATGAAAAACTTGGCGCTCATCAACAAACAAAATCAGTAAATGGCCAAGACATACATGGTGTTTCATTTGCCGTTTGGGCTCCTAATGCTAGCCACGTTTCGCTAATCGGCGACTTCAATTTATGGGATGAAAGAAGCCATCCCATGCAAAATATAACGCTAGATAATATCGCTAGCGGTTATTGGAGTATCTTTGTTCCACAGGCAAGTGTTGGTCAAAAGTATAAGTTCGCCATTAAGGATAAAGATGGTATCGCGTTACCATTCAAAGCAGACCCTTATGGTAATCAAGCTCAGTACAGGCCTGATACAGCTTCAATTGTAAGCTCTAAAGACAATTACATGTGGAATGACCAAAACTGGATGGCGAAGCGGGAAGAACGTAATAGCCTAAACGCGGCAATCTCTATTTATGAAGTACATTTAGGGTCTTGGCGGCGAAGTGAAAACAATGAATTTTTAAATTATCGAGAAATTGCTGACCAGCTTATTCCTTATACCCTAGAAATGGGTTTTACCCATATTCAGTTAATGCCAGTGAGTGAATTTCCGTTCGATGGCTCATGGGGCTATCAACCCGTAGGACTATTTGCACCAACTGCACGTTTTGGCAGTGAGGAAGACTTTCAATATTTTGTGGATGCTTGCCATCAAGCCAACTTAGGCTTGCTTATTGATTGGGTACCTGGACATTTTCCAAGTGATCCTCACGGTCTAGCAACATTTGATGGTACGCACCTTTTTGAACATGAAGACCCTAAGCAGGGATTTCATCCTGACTGGAATACCCTGATTTATAATTATGGCCGTGTTGAAGTCGCTAACTTTCTAAGGGCAAGCGCCCTGCACTGGTTAGATAAGTATCATATTGATGGAATTCGCGTAGACGCCGTTGCATCGATGCTTTACCTCGATTACAGCCGTAAAGAAAATGAATGGATCCCTAACATCCATGGTGGTCGAGAAAACTTAGAAGCGGTTGCTTTTTTAAAACGCTTTAATGAAGAACTTTACCAGCAATACCCAGGTACATTTTCTGTTGCTGAAGAATCAACGTCATGGCCCGGTGTGTCACGCCCCACCCATGATGGCGGTTTAGGTTTTGGCTTTAAATGGAATATGGGTTGGATGAACGATAGCTTGCGGTATATGCAACATAAACCTGTTCATCGCTCTCATCACCATAACGAACTTAGTTTTAGTCTGGTTTATGCTTTTGATGAAAACTTTATTCTACCGCTAAGCCATGATGAAGTTGTCCATGGCAAAGGCTCTATTTTAGCAAAAATGCCAGGAGACGCATGGCAACAGTTTGCCAACCTACGTGCTTATTACAGTTTTATGTGGGCTCATCCAGGTAAGAAGCTTCTTTTTATGGGCTGTGAATTTGCCCAAGGGAAAGAATGGGATCATGATAACCAGCTTGATTGGCACCAACTCGATATTCATTGGCATAGTGGCGTGCAGCTGCTGATAAAAGATTTAAATAAAACTTATTGCAACACACCGGCTTTATATGAAAAAGACTGTCAAGCCGATGGCTTTAGTTGGTTAGATCATCAAAACAGTGATCAATCTATTTATAGTTTTATCAGGTTTGGTCACGATACCAAAAAGCCAGCAAAAGAAAACGCGGTCGTTGTCATATGTAACTTTACCGCGAATACGCATAAAAAGTTTAAATTAGGCGTGCCTACAACAGGTAAATATATCGAAATATTGAATTCTGATGCCGACATTTATGGTGGTAGTAACACGTTAAACAAGGGGGATTTACCAAGTGTCGACTCCCCTTGGCAAGGTCAACAACAATATATTGAAATCACCGTACCGCCGTTAGCAACAGCCATGTATATGCTCAACGATTCAAACCTCACGCTTGAGGATGAACTATGACGATAAATGAAACAACGTTGAGACATCAAGTATCATCGGGACGTTCTTATCCTATGGGGGCGACTCTTGCAAAAAATGGTAAGGGTTGTAATTTTGCCCTGTTTTCTGCCCATGCGACTAAAGTTGAGTTGTGTTTGTTTTCTAGTGACGGTGAAAATGAATTACAACGCATCCAATTACCCGAATTTACGGATGATGTTTGGCATGGTTTTATTGAAAATATCAATGAGGGTTGTTTATACGGTTATCGTGTTCATGGACCTTTTGAACCGCATAATGGCCATCGCTTTAACAAAAATAAATTATTGTTAGACCCTTATGCCAAAAAGTTACAGGGCGATTTTATACGTAGTGATCTTAACTTCAGTTACGATATGAATAGCACTCAACAAGACTTGACGCTGGATAATCGTGATAACGCTGCGAGCATGCCTAAGTGTGTCGTTGTGTCACCATTATTATTGAGTGAAACCCATCCTCAAGTTCGCCGCCGTGACACCATTCTCTATGAATTACATGTAAAAGGTTTTACTCAACAAAACCCTGATGTCCCCATTGAACTACGTGGCACATTTGCAGGCCTTGCCAATAAGAATGTTTGTCAGTACCTAAAATCGCTAGGTGTAACAAGTATTGAGCTTTTGCCTGTCCAACAGTTTATTAATGAAGACTTTGTTCAAGAGAAAGGGTTAAATAATTACTGGGGTTATAACACGATTTCATTTTTTGTGCCTCACGCCAACTATTGTCATTCAGGCGAAATTGGCGAGTTTCGCACTATGGTTGAGACCTTTCATGAAGCCAATATCGAAGTAATAATTGATGTGGTTTATAACCATACCGCAGAAGGCGACCACTTAGGTCAAACATTAAGTTTTAAAGGCATAGATAATGCCAGCTACTACCGTTTGCACAATGAAGATAAGCGTTTTTATGAAAACTATTCGGGTTGTGGCAATACCATCAATGTTCAACACCCTAGAGTTATTCAACTGATAACCGATAGTCTACGTTATTGGGTTGAAGTGATGGGCGTTGATGGCTTTCGGTTTGATTTAGCGCCAGTACTTGGTCGCGGAGAACCAGATTTTAAAGCAAACAATCATTTTTTTACTAGCATTCGTCAAGATCCTGTTTTAGCAAAAGTTAAGCTTATTGCTGAGCCTTGGGATGTTGGCCATGGTGGCTATCAACTTGGGCGTTTTCCCAATAGCTGGTTAGAACTCAACGATCGTTTTCGCGATTCATGCCGCCGTTTTTGGCGAGGAGATCAAGGCTTGGTTGCCGAATTTGCGAAACGATTGCATGGCTCGAGTGACATTTTTGAGCAACCGAGTCGCCGGCCGAGCGCCAGTGTTAATTTTATTACCTCGCATGACGGTTTCACCTTAACTGATTTGGTCAGCTTTAATAAAAAGCAAAACAACGCAAATGGTGAACAAAATAATGACGGCCATAACAGTAACTTTAGCAACAACTTTGGTATTGAAGGCCCAACCGATGATGACCGTATTTGTTCACTGCGCAGCCAACAAAAACGTAATTTACTGACCACTCTTTTTATTGCGCAAGGCACACCGATGTTACTAAGTGGTGATGAACTTAACAATAGTCAGCAAGGTAACAATAACGCTTACTGTCAAGACAATGAAATATCATGGATTGACTGGAAAAGCCCTGAATCACAACAAGAGGCTAGTTTCGTAAAGCAGTTAATAGCACTTAGAAAAGCTCATCCGTTATTAAATAGAACGCATTATCAACATGGTAATGCAGTAAGTAGCAACACAGGTTTAGCAGATATCAGTTGGTTGAATTGTCACGGTAGAAAAATGACAGAAGATGACTGGCATGATCAATCAATAAAGTGTTTTGCCATGATGTTAGCTAATACAGTAAAAGCGCCTTCGAAGAACCACCTCCAGCAAGACGATGCCCTATTGGTTATTTTTAATGCTCATCAGCACAGCATAAATTATTTACTACCAGAGCTAAATGGATATTGGCAAGTACTCATAGATACCGCATTTGAAAGTTCAGATAACCAACAATTAGACGAAAACAGTTTTAATAAGAAAGTGCATAAAAACATTAGCCACCCGGCACTTAACATTGCTGAGCATAGTTGTGTGGTATTGCGATATTTACACAGCACTAAAGACGAATAGCAATACGATTTAACCATAAAGTTAAAAAGTAGATAACAAGATCACAACAAGAATTGGCAAAAGGTTTCTTTTAGCCACTCAAAGAATAGAGTATTAAACTTATGAATTTGATAGAAAAACTTGCCGACCTAGTTGGCTTTCACCGCAGTTACACTGACAGTTACGGTAATCAAGTACAAGCAAATGAAGGTGCTAGACACAGTTTACTCATGGCAATGGGTTATGATCTCAGTAATAACGATGCTATCAATGCAAGTATTACATCATTACAAGAAAGCACTTGGCGAAAAATGTTACCAGCGGTTCATATTGCAAAACTTGAAGAGAATGATCATCACATTATAATTAGCTTAGCGGCTAATGAATGCGATAAAGTGATTTGGAAAATCACTACAGAGCAAGGTGAAACTTTAACAGGTGAAGCTTTGTTAGTTGAATTAAGTTTTCAAGAAAAACATCAATTATCAAATAATGAATTTCAAAAATTTAGATTATCACTCCCCACTTTAAATGCTGGCTATCATAAACTTTCATTGAGTTACGGTTTTCAAACTGCTAGCTGCCACTTAATCTTTGCACCTAAAACTTGTTATAGCCCGCAAGAGGCATCCTCGCATAAAATATGGGGATACGCTGCACAGTTATATTCACTTAAAAGCGATAAAAACTGGGGTATGGGCGACTTTGGCGATTTAAAAAACCTTGTAAAAAAATCAGCGGAACAAGGCGCCGCCGCTATTGGCTTGAATCCATTGCATCCGCTCTATCAAAATAACCCTGCTCACAGAAGCCCCTATTCTCCGACGAGCCGCTGTTTCCTTAATAGTTTGTATATTGATGTAACTCAGATACCTAATTTCGAAAGCTGTGATGTGGCTCAACAACGTTTTAACAGTGATGAATTTCAGGAAAAAGTTGCTTTTGCTCGTAATACTAAACTCATCGATTACCCTGCTGTTGCCGACGTAAAGTTTGAAATTATTGAATTATTGTTTGAAGACTTTATTAATACAACCACCGGCGATAAAGTCAGCTCGAAATACCAAGAATTCATCGACTTTAAAGCTGAACAAGGCGAAGACCTATTACTTTTAACCACATTTGATGCCTTATACGAGCATTTTCGAAAAGAAGACTTTACTGCTTACGGTTGGAAAATGTGGCCGAGTGACTTTCAATCACCACATACCAAGCAAGTTACCGATTTCCAAAATAAACATGCCAAACGAATTGATTACTTTGCTTTTTTACAGTGGCTTGCTCACCGTCAGTTAAGTGATGTTGCCTCAACTACGCAAAAGGAAGGAATGCCCGTTGGTTTGTATCTTGATCTTGCTGTAGGGTGTGATGGCTCAGGTGTTGATGTTTGGTCTGACAAAGATGTTTATGTTTCAGGCGCTGCCGTTGGCGCCCCACCTGATGCCATGAATACACTAGGTCAAGATTGGGGCTTAACCCCTATAAACCCTGTAGCATTACAACAGCAAGGTTACTTACCGTTAATTAAAGCTTTACGTAGTAATATGCAATATGCAGGTGCGTTGCGTATTGATCACATTTTGGGATTAATGCGCCAATACTGGGTTGCACCAGGTATGAAAGCGGATGAAGGTGTATATATTACTTTTCCTTTTGAAGATATTCTCCGTATCATTGCTCTAGAGTCACGTCGTAACGATTGTGTTGTTATTGGTGAAGACTTAGGAACAGTGCCTGACGGATTTAGTGAAATTATGGCTGAAGCTGGTTTACTGTCATATAAAGTCTTATTTTTTGAACGGTGGGATTCTGGCTTGTTTCAACGCCCTGAATTATACCCGGCACAATCTATGGTTACGGTATCAACCCATGACTTACCGACGTTAACGGGATGGTGGACAGGTCGTGATTTACATTGGCGACAAGAATTAAGACTTTACCCAACCAATGAAATGGGCCAGCAAGAACGAAATGCTCGTATTGAAGACAGAAATTTACTTATCGCTGCACTGAGTGATTTAGACGTTATTGACCTAGACTGTGCACCACAACAAGTGCCAGCAGTCATGAATACTGAACTTTCGGTAGCGGTTCAAAAATATATGGCTAAAGCGCCAAGCCACATTCAGCTTATTCCTTTAGAAGATACTCTAGAGATTGTTGAGCAAGTAAACATCCCAGGTACTATTGATGAGCACCCAAACTGGCGTCAAAAATTGCCGGTTACAATGACTGATTTTTGGGAAGAAGACTCGGTTAAATCTATCGCACAAGCAATGCAACAGGTTAGGCCAAGAGTTTAACTTGCGCAACGAAGTAAGTTTTAATAATAAGTACAATAATGAATGAGATCACAATGATAATAAAAAACAGTACATTAACATTAAAAACATCAAAAATTGCATTAGTTGTTTTAGCAGGATTATGTCTAAGCGCTTGCAATGAACCTCCCCCTACTGAGACCGCGGTTTTATCACCATCATTAATGAAAAATTCGGCTGATTTACCTCATTATTTAAACCGTAATATACAAGATGAAGTTTTCTACTTTGTAATGCCAGACCGGTTTAATAATGGCAATACCGATAATGATCAAGGATCTAAAACCGTTAAAATTTCTTCTGGTGGTTTCGATAAAGCTGACAAAGGTATGTATCACGGTGGGGATATCCAAGGATTGCAAGGCAAGCTTCCTTATTTAAAAGACATGGGCATTAGCGCAATTTGGTTAACGCCTATAATGCGTAATCAAGCGGTACAAGGTGATTCTTCAGGATATCACGGTTACTGGATTTTAGATTTTAATGAAATTGACCCTCATTTAGGCAGTAATAGTGACTTAAAACATTTTATTGATGCAGCACATAAAGAGAATATAAAAGTATTTTTCGACATTATAACTAACCACACCGCAGACGTTATAAAATATGTTGAATGTCATGGTGAAGACGGTTTGCAGTATTTAATGAAAGAAACTGACGGCTGTACTTATAAATCTCTCGCACAGGTAGCTGCTGGAGACACTTATCAGCCCATTATTCCAAAGGGGCAAGAGAACCTTAAATCCCCCGCGTGGTTAAATGATAAAAAATATTATCACAATCAAGGTGAGACAACTTACGAAGGTGAAAACTCAATATACGGCGATTTTAGCGGATTAGATGATATTGATACAGACTCCCCAGAAGTCGTTAAAGGCATGACAGATATTTTCAAAAATGTTATCAGTGAATTTAAGCCTGATGGTTTTAGAATTGATACGGTAAAGCACGTTAATATGGGGTTTTGGTCAACATTTGCTCCAGCATTAGTCGACCATGCAAAAGCAATTGGCATTCCAGAATTTTTCATGTTTGGTGAAGTCTATAGTGGTGACAGTAAAGAGTTAAGTTCATTTACCACACAAGGTAAAATGCAGTCTGTGCTAGATTTTTCCATGCAATTTGCTTTGCAGGACACGTTGATTAAGCAACAAGGAACAAATAAACTTGCTGAGCTGTTTGAAAGAGATCATTTTTATAATGATAACGACAGTAATGCGAATCAGTTACTTAATTTTACAGGTAATCACGATATGGGGCGCTTTGCTGGCATGTTAAAGCAAAGTGCGCTGAACTACAGCGAAGAAGAAATGATCAAACGATCATTATTAGCTCATGCAATGACCTATTTTATGCGTGGAGTTCCAATTGTTTATTATGGGGACGAGCAAGGTTTTGTGGGTGATGGTGGTGATAAAGATTCACGACAAGACATGATGCCATCAAAAGTTAATAGCTATAACGATGATGATTTATTAGCCACGAATAAAACCACGGCTGATGACAACTTTGATCAATCACATTTGTTCTATCAAACCTTTGCTCAGTATGCTGATATTTATCATCAATTCCCAGCACTTCGATTTGGTCAACAAACGACCTTGTACGCTCAAGATACTCCGGGAATATTCGCGGTATCCCGTTCAGTTAAAGATGGAGCCGAAATGCTTGTAGTGTTTAATACCGCTAAAACATCACAGTCTGTTGAGTTAGGTTCAAATAAATTTGCATTAAAACTAGCAAACGCAGAGCAAGTATTTCCAGTTTCTAAAGCAGATAAAAATTTAACCGACACGGTCAACATACCTGCTTTAAGCTTTGTTATATACCAAGTAAAATAGTAGATAACGTTGCGGTTTTTAAATTAGCTTACAGCGAAATATAAAATACAAATAAAGAAAAACCAAGGAGGCATGGGAGTGTCCTTGGTTTTTAATCTTTCACTATCTTTGTTTGACTTCATTTACATTCTGGGTGTTTCACCTCCTAATACAAAATATAGTAATCAACGAACTTAAAACAACACTTAGTAATTTTTAGCCACTTGCTCTGTGTCACTGTGTAGTTTGATCACAACACGTCGGTCATAAAAACTCACTTCTTTATCACTGTTCGCTACAACTGGCGCTTGCTCACCAAAAGCAAACAACTTAATACGCTCGGCTTCAACGCCATGATTTATTAATGCATTCTTAACGGTATTTACCCGTGCAATAGACAGTGCTTGGTTTAAGTTTTTACTTCCTTGCTTGTCTGTATAACCCGATAAATCGATAAATAATTTGGGTGATTGTTGCAACATTTCTGACAGAGCAACTATTTGACTTTGATAATGCGGTTGTATTTCACTCGAGCCCGTTGAAAATTGTAAGCTCATTAATAAATTTTCAGCTTGTAATTGACTCGCTTGTTGGTATTTTTTATCAAAATTTTGTTCAAGAGCGGTTAACTCAATTTGGTGATTTTGCTCAGAGCGCTGTAAATTACGACGAAACTGTTGAACCGCAACGCTATACTCGTTTTCTTGCTTAGTTAATGATGCTTGTAGCTCATCAAGGTTATCTCCATCGTTTTGCGTTTTTGCCACTAGAGTGCCCGTAATACCAACGAGTATAGCGCCTACTGGCCCACCAAAGATGGCCCCGATGATAGCGCCAGTGCCAAAACCAATGCCTTCTTTATCACTGTCACTAAATTGTATGGTTTCACTTTCAGTTGAACTGTCCTTTTCAAAAGCATAAGCAGATTGGCTTAATGTTGGAGCAGCGATAAGAGAAGCGATTAAAAATAATTTTGCTGGGTTTAGTTTGCTATTAATTGTTTTCATGTGAATTCCTAAATATTAAGTTGTTTTGTTGTTGACGAGGTAATTAAAACAAGAAAAATAGTCTTTGAAACGACACAAAAAAGGCAAAGTACTGAGCAAATGTGGCAACAATATGGCAATTACAACAATAGCGCGCATTTATAAAAAAACTCTTATATAGTGCTTACAATATATTAATAACTAGAGTTGAACTGCATTGCTAAAACGAATTGCCATTGTTGAAGATGAAGCCGCTATAAGAGAAAACTACGCTGACGTACTTCGTACCCAAGGTTATCAAGTTCAAACCTTTGCCAATAGAGAAAGTGCTTGTGAAGCGTTTGCTTTAAGCTTGCCGCATTTAGTTATTTTAGATATTGGCTTAGAACAAGAATACGATGGTGGATTTACTCTGTGCCAATGGTTGAGAAACATATCAACGACCTTGCCCATCATTTTTTTAACCGCTCGTGATAATGATGTTGATACAGTATCGGGCTTGCGTATAGGTGCTGATGATTACTTAACCAAAGATATAAGTTTGCCACACCTCTCTGCCCGAATAGCTGCGCTGTTTAGTCGCCAAGAAGCCTTGAAGCAACCAACCCCTGAAAGTAGTTTGTTAACCCTTGGACCATTAACGATTGATAACCAAAGAATGAGCATTGTTTGGCAGGCCCAAAATGTCGATTTAACCATTACCGAGTTTTGGATGGTATTTGCTTTAGCAAAACACCCCGGCCATGTTAAAAACCGTCAGCAGTTAATGAAAGACTCAAACATTTACGTTGATGACAGTACGATCACATCACATGTAAAACGTATCCGTAAAAAATTTAACCAAATTGATAAAGATTTCAACTGCATAGAAACTGTATATGGTATGGGTTACCGATGGAATCAAGATGAAAAATAAGCTGCATTTTCGTTTCGGTTTACGTACTAAATTATTATTGCTATCGAGTTTTTTATTTGCCATACCTTGGTTTGGCTACCAATACGTCTGGGAAATGGAAAAGTATTTACGTTTTGGTCAAGAGCAAACAATTATTGGTACCGCACGTGCTCTTGCAACATCGTTACACGAGCGCCCTAACCTATTTAATAATCAAGCAAGCTTCCTCCCAAATGTTGAAAAAGGTAAGGACCTGTATGGCTATCAACTTTCTCAAGCCATAAACCTTGATGGTCAGTCAAATGATTGGCCAAATTTCCAAGAAAAGTCACATTATTATGGTGTTGAAAACCAATTATCAGCCCAACTAACCGTTGAGAATTTATCTAATCATTTCAGCGCAGCGGTTGGAAAGTACGATAAGTATTTATATTTTTTTATACAAGTCGTTGACGATACGGTTATATATCGAGATAAGAATGCCCGTGCGATAAATAAAAATGATCACCTAGAATTAGCCTTCAACGACATCAATGGCAATTTTCAGCGTTTTATACTCAGTAACCAACACCAGGGCTGGCTTTCTGCTTATCGTATTAATTCAATTGAAAGTAATGAAATACTTAAATTTCCCGCTGTAATAAGCTTTATTCAAGGCCAGTGGCTTGAAACAGAGCAAGGATATAATATTGAGTTTCGTATCCCGTTAACAAAAATTAGTGATCGCTTAGCTTTTGCTATTCATGATGTTGATACCCCAATAAGTGCTGCTACCAGTATTATAGGAAGTGCCGATCCAAGTACAGCCGAAACATTAGGTACCATTTTAGTACCTTCACCAGAGATTGAACGTATTGTAAAAGGCATGAGTTATACGCAGTCACGTATTTGGGTGGTAGACCAACATCACCGCGTTTTAGCAAAAAGTGGCGATATAAAAAAAGCCAGCGGGTTGTGGCAAAAAAATATCAGTAAATCAGATAACAGTGATTCTTGGTACGCTTGGACACAAAGACACTTACAACCCGTATTTCAATATTTACTGAATAAACCACAAAATGATTTTATTGACAGGTTATACGATACCCAAAACTTGACCGGCGAACATATCGAAGCCGCTCTATCAGGAACACCTAAATCGCAATGGCGCTTAACTACAGACAAACAAGCGGTAATAATCTCCGCGGCTTATCCTATTTATATCGGGGATAACGTCAACGGCGCTGTGATCGTTGAAGAAACAACAAACGGTATTCGTAGTGTTCGAAATAAAGCCTTAGAGAAACTTTTTACCTCTATATTAGCCATTATGTTATTGGGGGTGCTGGCCTTTTTCTTTTTCGCCTCACGAATTTCTAACCGTATTCGACAGCTCCGTAACCAAGCAGAAGTAGCCATTGATGAACACGGCAGGATCAATAATGATATTGCACAAAGCATGCAATCGTCAAAAGCGAATGATGAAATTGGCGATTTATCACGGAGTTTTTCGACAGCGGTAAATAGATTAAGCCAGTACAATCATTATTTAGAAAATATGTCGTCTCGCTTATCCCATGAACTACGAACTCCGATAGCCATTGTTAGAACGTCACTTGAAAATTTATCTTTACAAGCACTACCGGATAAGAGCTCGGCTTATATTGACCGTGCACAAAGTGGCATAAATAGACTAAACAATATTTTAACCAACATGAGTGAAGCGACTCGCCTTGAGCAAATGTTGAATCAAACCGACAAGGTGAGTTTTAATATCTTTGATGTACTTAATGGCTGTATTCAAGGCTACCAACAAATTTATCCTAGTTTTGACATTGAGTATGTTGTTTCAGACGAAAAAGTTATCTTGGCAGGCTCACCAGAACATATTGCGCAATTACTTGATAAAGTCATAACCAATGCAGTTGAGTTTAGCCAAGATACCAAACTCTTTGTAACCGCTGAATTGAAAAACAAAACCTTTACAATCCACATAAGTAATAATGGTATTTTATTACCTGAAACCATGGAACAACGATTGTTTGACTCTATGGTATCGATGCGTGAAATACCGCAAACTAAAGAAGATAAAACGCCTCATTTGGGCTTAGGCTTATATATTGCGCGGCTAATTTGTGAGTTTCACCAAGGAAAAATAGTGGCAAGTAATCACCATAACCCACAAGGGGTTACCATTTCTATTTCTTTACCATTACCCTAACGCTAATTATTTATTCAATACCTAAATATTTATGTACCTGTACTGACAAACGCCAGTTGTTTTCAATACAGGTTTTAATGGCGAGTGTAGTCGCGCGTTCTTTTTGACTAATGGGTTGTAAATAGACTTGAGTATCAACAATATTATGTTCAACGAGTAACGCTTTTAAATCATCAACATGTTGCTCGGTTGCCACGGGGTGTTTTATTTCATTAGCACGCAACATAGCAGAGTTTAAAATTTTATAGCCGCCCTTCATGTTTACTTTAGGTGAAACCGTTACCCAGCATTTATCAGACACGTGAAGTTCGAAAGTACCAGATGTTTCTAATTGACAACTAAACCCTTGTTGTTCAAGTGTTTCACAAAGTGGTTGTAAATCGACCATTGCAGGTTCACCGCCAGTGATAACAATATGCTTTGCTTGATAACCTTGTTCATTTATTACCGCTAAAACATCGTTAACTGAAAGTGATGACCACGTTGTTGACTCCTCTTTTTTAGTTAACATCGCAACCGGTTTAACTTCATCTTCTAGGTTTATCTCCCAAGTGTGTTTGGTATCACACCACGAACAAGCAACCGGACAACCTTGCAACCGTAGAAATATTGAAGGCTGGCCAGTAAAGGCCCCTTCTCCTTGAATAGTTTCAAATAATTCATTAATTTTATATATTGCGGTCATGGTGATTTTTGCCTGTTTATTGCTGAGCTAAATTGAAGTAAAATGCGCGACATTAATTATACCCTAAGAGACTTTCAAAATGACAAACAAAGTTGTTGTTATTTATTCCGGTGGCATGGACTCATTCACTGTACTTAATAGAGCTATACATGACGGCAAAGAAGTTTTTGCGTTAACATTTGATTATGGACAACGCCATGTAAAAGAAATTGAGTATGCAAGTTCTGTTTGTAAGTCACTTAATGTAAACCATAAAGTTATCGATATCTCTGCGATTAACCAATTACTTGCAGGCTCGTCATTAACTGATGACATTGATATTCCAGAAGGCCATTACGAAGCTGAAAGTATGAAGTCAACGGTGGTTCCCAACCGTAATATGATTTTATTATCCCTTGCTGTTGGTTACGCTGTTTCTGTAGGCGCGAGCCAAGTTTATTACGGCGCACATTCGGGTGATCATGCTATTTACCCTGATTGCCGTCCTGAATTTGTCATGAAAATGAATGAGGTTTGTAAAATAGCCAATTACGAGTCTGTAGAAATATTCAGCCCATATTTAACCGTTACCAAAAGTGATATTTTAACGGATGGATTAAAAATGGGATTAAAATATGATAATACTTGGACCTGTTATAACGGTCGTGAAAAAGCCTGTGGTCAATGTGGTGCCTGCCAAGAGCGTTTAGAAGCATTTAGTGATAATAATACCACCGACCCGCTAAGTTACGAATAGCCAAAAATAAATGTGATCGTACATCGTAATGAAAAAATAAAGATAAAACACTTAACCGTGTTTTATCTTTAAGCGACTAATAAAAATTCCTTATTTAAGCAAACAAGGCGTCGTGTAACTTTTCAACTGTTTCATTAGCTTGTTGTTCATCTACCAAGAAACATAAATTGTGCTCGCTTGCCCCATGACAAATCATCCGAACATTTATACCTGCAATGGTATCAAAAACACTGGTTCCTACCCCACTGCTTTGGTGCATTTTATTACCAATAACCGCTACTAAGGACAAACCATGTTCTACGGTAACTTCACAGAGTTGCTCTAGTTCTTCAACAACAGTTGAATTTAACAATGCTTGAGTCGATCCCGTTGGGTTATCAAAGGTTAATGCAACACTGATTTCACTGGTGGTGATCAAATCAACACTCAGTTGATGTTTGGCTAAAATGCCAAACACTTGCGCAAGAAAACCGCTGGCATGTAACATCGCTGGGCTTTTTACGGTTACTAAAGTTTGCTCTCGGCGTAAAGCGATTGACCGATAAATCGGTCTTGACTCAACAACCTGTTGAATACGTGTGCCACCCTTCTCTGGTTCTTTACTTGAACCAACAAACACAGGAATGTTCTTTCGCATTGCAGGGATCAATGTTGCAGGATGAAGAATTTTAGCCCCGAATGTCGCCATTTCAGCCGCTTCGCCAAAACTGATTTCTTTAATCGCACGAGCTTGGTCAGTAATACGTGGATCTGTAGTGAAGATACCCACGACATCAGTCCAAATCGACAAATTGTCCGCATGTAATGCTTCGGCTAATAACGCTGCGCTATAATCTGAGCCACCACGACCTAAAGTGGTTGTGTAACCATCTTCGTCTTGGCCAATAAAACCTTGAGTGACAATAACTTTATCAGCTAGTTCAGGTACTAGACATTGTTGTGCGTTTTTTGATAACTGCTTAAGATCAACCACCGCTTTGCCATATAAAGCGTCAGTCTTCATGACTTGTCGTACATCAAACATTTCACCATTAACACCAATAGACTGAAGAACTTGTGCAAATATACGTGAGCTCATTTGTTCACCAAATGATAAAATTGCATCGGCAATACGAGGGCAATGATTAAGTGATTGTGCTTTTGAAAATTCACTTAACTGTTGAAGAAGTTCAGCAATTTGATCATTTAGAACCTGCTCTTTGGCTAAATGTTGGGTGATGTTTAATTGAATTGCGCTAATATTAGCAATAATGTTTGCTTGTTCGTTTTCAGGAACATTTTCTTGGCTTAAACGAACCAAAGAATTAGTGACACCGGAGCTGGCTGAAACAACAACAAGTTTATTACACGGATCGTTTTTTATGATGTGCGCGCAACGCAACATGGCTTGATGATCGGCAACGCTTGTGCCGCCAAATTTAGCAACAGTAAAAGATGATAATGACATTTAAGGTCTCCCTAATTAAGCACCAATAATAGTTATTGAATAGCTTTATAAACTTCAAGGAAGAGCATGACTGAGTGGTGAAGTGTTCATGGTTTGAGCAACTTAACTTTTCAGCCAGAAGCTCTCCACCATAAACTAATTAGCCTTAGAAAAACTAATTAGAGGTGACAATCCTAGGGATTCAGCCCTAGTAACCGAATATATAACGCCACTCGCTAAATACTCTCGGCAGTAGTCTCCCTCAATAACAGTCAATAGAATGGTGGTTCTTCGTGTTATTTACCTAGCTACTGCTCCTCTTCTGGTGTGATCATTAAACTATAGTTGAGTATTTAGTCTAATAATCCACAAGCGAATTAAAACCTATCTATGGATAAAGATCAACAGCCTTGCTCTATATTTTTAATATAACAGGGATACCACTTAAATTTTGCATAATGTGACACAAAAAGTGGACTTTGCACCATGAGATTGTTTTTGCTTTGTGGCTTTTAAGAACCTGCCGTGAATACTAGGACAGCTTTCATGCTCACGACAAGCTTTTATCAGTAATAAAGATAAAGTTAACATTTGATTTGTGACAAGTATAAAACTATTGTTTTATTGAATTTTCAATATAAAAGGGAAGTCAAAAATGAAACTTAATTCTTTTCTAGGACCAATAATACTCGTTTATATTCTTTCAGGTTGTGCTGGCCGTGTAGCTGACCCAGTTATTGCTCAACAACAAGGTGATAGCAGCATGACTTGCCAAGCGTTAGAAACTGAGCTGGTGATTATTCAACAAAAAATACAAAAGTCAGTGTCTGATACTGGCAAAGCAGGTACAAATGTTAGCGTAGGTATTTCAGGTTTTATTGTGCCATTGGTTTTCATTGACTTGAACCAAGCGGATAAAATTGAAATAAATGCTTATCACAAACGGCATAATCACCTGATGATGATTGCTAATGATAAACAATGCGATATTAAGGGCTTGGTAATCCCAGAACTTGAAGGTTAACACTTTAAAGTTAGCACTATATTCGTACAGGGGTTACTTATAAATAACCTATAATTTAGAGAGTTCCCTTTATACAGTCTTTGTTTGTAGCGTAGGAACAATACTCGCTAGCGGTATAAACAACTAACAAGTATTGTCTGACATTATCAACTCAGACTTTACTGACCAAAAGGATGCACTTTTGACAACTTAACGAGCTCTTCTCTTACCGGCTTTAATTGATTCGCATAGATAACTAAACTTTGCAGACCAACGGATATACGTGATTGTACTTGGGAGACCCTATTGTCACTTTCTGGATGCCACGCTCGCTCTAAAAATTCTTCAACATTGTGAATGATTGCATGTAACGGCAACCACGTAAGGTGAGTATTCTTAGCTGCATAGCCTTTTAAAAGCGAAATTGGGTTACTCCCTCCTCCTGAGGCTGAAATACCAATCGCGAAGGCAGGTATATGTCCCAAAGGTAAACCTTTTGCAGAGCCATTAGCAGACAACAATAATAAATTAACAAGTGCTGGAGGGATCATACCGCCCCACTCAGGAACAACAAAAATAATAGCGTCACATCCATACAACTGCGTTAATACTTCGTCTTTATTTTTGTTTAAGAGAGTTAAGTCTTCCCGTCCAATTCCATAATTATCTAGTAGAAAAGGATAACGTGATAAATCCAATATAGACGTTTTAGTCTCTTGACTACCATCTAGAATATTTGTTTTTAGGTACTTTGCCACTTCAAAACTTTTCGAGTTTTCTCTTTGGCTGCAGCCAACAAGTAGAATATTCAATACATCTCCAATGCTTTTACCCGTGTTTCAGGTTCAGTCTTTAATAAATTAATTTTTGCTTCAGAATAATATTCCAACAGCAAGTTCTGCCCATAAATATATGAATGCTAATAAAAAAACGGTAGTTAATAAAATGCATTTTTGAGGAAATCGCCTTAAAGCTGAAACAAAGCCACTACCTAAACTAAGCATAATCACCGCCATTGCTATAAAATCAGCTAAATCCCAGTTAACTTCTTGAGTAAACTGCATTGCGACTAAGGGAATAAATAAAACGAAAACCGTAACTAAAATTACCCGAAAATAACCACTTTTAAAATAAGTTGAGTAATCAATCTGACTAGTCATAACTGTCCCTATTGCGCTCTTACTTTATCTACCACAAGGCTAACAGCCTCTATGATAATCTCAGGATGTTCGAATTGTATGTAATGATCAGCATTATATATTATTTTTACTTCGCTGTTTGTTGACCAAGTAACTTGATCGTTATGCGTAAACAGATCCTTTTTTATTAACTCAGGAATTTGCTGTCGATTCAAACCATATTCGGATAAGTCTTCATTGGACATTTGTTGATAATTTGATATCGCGCCCAGTACATAAAGGGGTCTGTCGCCAAAGTCACGAAAACTACCGGCCTCTTTCAATGATCCCTTATACGCTTCGCTTTCCTGAGTTAAAGCTAGCCCTGATAATGGTGAAAAAGCATCGATTGTTTTTTCATCTAATATCGGTTGATTAACTAGCCCATCGTCATTTAATTGAGCAAAAAGTCGAGTTAAGCCAACATAGCTCCAAATAGGTTCAAAATAATCCATCACAACATATGAAAGTTGAGTCAATAGTGGTTCTTGAAACTCTTTAAAAATGTCAATTTGATCTGGATGTGAAGTATCAACGAAAACTAAACCCGCAACATTTGAACCAAAATACTTGGTGAAAATAGTAATATAAGGGCCGCCAAAAGAGTGACCAACTAAAACATAAGGAGGCATTTCCCCCGCTTTAGTTAACGCATTATGTAGGTCTGTTACAATAGCCCGACCTATAGGCTCTTGGCTTTGTAAACGCGGGTCACTCCACATCATTCCTGCGCGGTCATAAGCACACGCACGTGTTGTGTTAGCAATTTCGTCATGAACTAACGACCAACTCAATGAACCACTGGTATCGAATCCTGATTCAAAAATGACTATTGGACTGCCGTTACCTCGACAGTCTAAATGAATTTTTCTTTCACCAATATCAATTAACTTTCCAGTGGGTGGAAAATCTATTAATGCTTGTTTTTTGGCAAAGTACTCAGTAATAATTCCAAGAGTTGCACAACTTGTCACTAAAAGAACGATGATGTATAGACAGAATCTTTTATTAAATTTGAACATCAATGTTCCATGGTGGTACAAATTAATAGTGCTGGCTTTATTATTAATGTGGCGTATACAAAAAGCATTCGCCTATAACACACCGTCAGAAAATACTATAAAACGGTGAATATTATCTCAAGTTATTATTTCTTAGTTGCGACAAAGGTTTTATTAACGATACGCCAGTTATTATCTCGTTTATACATGACTAAATAGTCGATGTAGTGCGTTTTAGGCGTATCAAAGTCGAGTTTCACCATTGCCATTTTATTATCAACGATATCAACCGATAAAATCTTTGCTTGCCATTTATCTTTAGTGGCCTTTTTAAAGTATTGTGAGAAGTCTTTTAACGTCACAGACCTTATAGTTTCTTTCCCGGTATTTTTATCGATCACAATCATTTTTACATGACCAAAATCCATATCAAACGCTTTTGTTAACAGTTCCTGATCTCCGTTTGCAGCTCCATTAAAATAGTTATAAGCGGTTTCAACTATAGCTTTATACTCTTTACCTGTAGCGGATTCAGCTTGAGTAGTCATTGATAATAATAAGAATAATATTGCAGTGGTTAATGAAAATATTTTTGTTGTTTTCATGTCATTTACGTCCTATAAACTGGCTTGATGATTGATAAATATAATATCCACGGTTGTAATAAATGATAATTTAATCTTCCATCAATCAAAAGTAAACACTTGAAATTGTAATAATTTATAACATATCGTTAGTTATTACATCGCATTAATTTAATACCACCGACTTCAGTTGAAAAAGAAAAACGAGCATAATATGCCTCCATTTCAGGTAAACAATATAATTCAAAATGCTTTACTTTTTTCAATTTATCATGACTTTTAATTAAGCTCATTAACTTTTTACCTAAACCATTGCCTTGATGTGACGCAACTACAATGACATCAAAAATAATGGCTTTGTAGATAAAGTCACTGATAACGCGAGTAAAACCAATAAGAGTATTGTCACTATCGAGTATGCCGATACACACTGCTGAGCCTCTAATACATTGTATAGTATCTTCGAGTGAGCGTGCTTTCGCCCACCATACGCCTTGGTATAATTGGTGAACTTGCTTTATATGATCATCAGAAAATGTATAAATTATTGTCATACTAAATGGTCGTTTTATTCATATATTAAAGTTTAAAGAGAACATTACGCGCTAATTTTATATTAATCGTTGTGATGTAAAGCGACTTCCATTTTAAAATACGCTACATCGGCTTTATAAAAACGTTCACTACATGAATTCATCCCAAATCGTTTATAGAAGTTTGTTGCGGTTTCCCTCGCATCACACCATAAATAATCTACTTCACGAGTTTTTAACGACATGATTATATGTGTTAACATCTTAGAGCCAATACCTTGATGTTGATAATTAACATCGGTTGCAAACTTACGTAAACGGGCTCTGTTTAACGTTAGGTAGACTGAAGCAACGCAAACAATTACACCCTTGATAAATACACCAAAATGTAACCCTTCATCGTCGCCTTCAACATAACAATACTCTGCGGGTTTGTCTGGCCATAAAACGCTTTGGCGAAGTGGGATAGTTTGCTCCCATGAGATAACACGAATTTCCATATTAAAGTTCAGACCTTTTATGTGTGTATAACACTTAAAAAATTAACATTATTGAAATATTTAAATGATTGGTTAAAAGACATGGCTAAACGTAGTACACCCAAGATCGATATCATTTAGCGTCATATAGTTAATTTTATGAGATTTTGCTTTAAAACCATGCTTTAGTAAAACAGCTTTCGAAGCGAGATTGTTATCCAACACTTGTGCTTCAATTTTGTTGATTGAATAGCGGCAAGTCGCAATTTTAAGCAACTCTGTAAGACAGTAACTTGCAAAGCCTCTACCAATACAGTTTTCTGCAACTCGATAACCAACAGATGCAGAATTATGTTTAACATTGATGTCTTTTAAGTTCCCTCGCGCCACTATACGATTATTTAGCATAAGGACACCTGAATAATGCGTTCCTAATTTCATATTTATAATGGAATCGAAAATATGCATTTTAACGCCAGCATGTGTGTAAAAACAATCTTCTCTGGGAGAAATAAGTGACTCAAACCATTGTTTATTTTCTAATTCAAACTCTAATAATAAGTCGACATGTTTATCTGCCAATATTTCAAATATCACAGCGTACGCCTATACACTAAAGCCATTAAAAATTAAGGCTGTATTGTTGAGTGAAATACCGAAGAACAAACTTTATTATCATCAAAGGGATTTATTTAATTAGCACTAAAACCATGGCCACCTACATATTTTGCAGGGTTATGATCCATACCTATAATAATGGGTTTTGCTTTGGTAATAAGAGCTCTTATATGCTTATTAGTTAATGACGCGGCGTGAAACTCTTTATTGTCCCAAACTTCTGTAATTAAAACTTTAGAATTATCCGTTAAAGATTGTTGTACTAAGTATAAAATACAGCCATCCATTTTAGCGACAATTTTAGATGCTTGTAACATAATTTCAGCAAGTTCATCACCTTTCCCTTGGGCTGAAGTGATCACCGCTTGCATACCAAATTTCATATTAGATCCTGGTTGATTGTTATTAACGTGATCGGCTTTAACATTACTCGTAACTAAGAGTAAAAAAATAGAAAGTAACACTGATTTCATGAATTAACCTAAGCCTCTAAAAATGAGTATAAAAAAGTTGAACGTTATATTTAATCCTAACAAAAAACAAAACGTTTTATTACTGGGAACGTTTATTATTTGCAATGTTTTTAAAAATCAAAATGTTTGAAAAAGACCTCATAAATACTTTTATCTACCTCTGTTCCATAACAACGGGTATGTTTAAACTCTCCATTTTTCTCATACACACTAGAGTTGTAGATAATGTATTTAATATCACTTTTTCCTTGTACTCTCGCAGGATAATTTTTCAACTTATCAAATCGACTTAAACGCATCACCATATCAGATAAACAATCTTTGTCTATTTGGAATTCAGATACGTGATGGCCGACATATTCACTTTTATCATACCCCAAGACTGCAAGTTCACATTCATTCGCATAAATAATAATGCCTTCTGCCGTAACAACATGTATCCCTATTGAGGAGTTATATATAAAATCTTCTGCTTTTTCAGTAAACATAAATCACCTAGTGTCGATCTCAAGGAATTATAATGGTTGGCTACAAAATATATTTAATTAAAATAGCGATGTATTTAGCCTCATTGTAAGTCTGTGGAGATTGAGTTTCCACTAAACATTAGTTTCAATGCGCTATATGACACTAAATTTTAAAAAAGCATAAAATATATAACAATATGTGAGACAAAATAGCGGTCTTTTGATAATGACAAACCTAAGACTACAATGAGCAGTTCAATTGGCTGAATTTTATCTTTTACTGCTTAATTTTAAATATTTTTCGAATGGTAAAGGAAACCGTTAGGGCAATTGAAATTCCCATAAAGAAATAAATAGCGATTAAATAATCACTAAGTGTTGAAAATTGCATATTGCCATTTTCTAATAAACACGCCCCTTTTCGGTAATTAAAGCTGCCGCCTTTATCTAAACATTGCTCAACCAATAAAGAGTCATTCACTAACCAAATAGCAATAAAACTCATCATTACCCCAATGAACATAGGGATGGAGTTTTTAGTCATAATATCCTATGGAATTTAAATTAAGTAAGGGGAAGTTATTAGAGCTCAATGAATACTTCATTATCAATTTCCCCTTCTGGTCGATAAATGGCAAAACTGCCCGACAAATTGACAATCAACCAACCTCCTTCCCATGGTGCGGTGCCATAAAGTTCTGCAATTCGAGTTTCTCTTTCACTTGAAATTTCATTTGAGCAATATAGATAGCCCAATTCATTTGATAAATTTATATCAATACATTCTCTGAAATTTGATTTATCAAGCATACTAAGAAATTCATGATCGAGAAGGCGAGCAAACTTCACATGATTAGTTGCAACAGAAATATATCTGATAACCCTGTCATGTTCTTGCTTCATCACCCCATTATTTACAAATTTACGTAACCCTTCGCTGATTATCACTATAATCCCTTAAGTGTTTATACTTTTCTAGACTTCAATAAAAACTTGGCTAGTCGACTGTAAGACACGAAGACATTGCTAATTGTCTTCGTTTGAAATTTATTTTATAGCATTTATATCACAGTAAAAGAAAAGGTTAACTTACAATCGATGTACTTTAGCATGCGATTTACTATTACAGGTATATCTAAAACTTTTGTGCCTGCCTCTGAACTGACTGAAACAAAAATATCACAGTCTTCAATTAAAATTCTTTGTCG
>Ga0209396_1001208_pt1 | contig 29234 bp, 22 predicted proteins | sample GOMGulsemesocosm_6_FD_184638 | JGI IMG/M metagenome (GOLD analysis project Ga0209396, IMG submission 184638) | Methane-oxidizing microbial communities from mesocosms in the Gulf of Mexico - GOM8C Gulf of Mexico (SPAdes) (version 2) | ecosystem: Environmental > Aquatic > Marine > Cold seeps... | reverse complement strand
TTTCATCACGCTTTTTATTAATTGCGTTTTCGCATGCATTTGCAGTATCAACAGAAACACCATCCCAATCAGCACCTAAATTATCAACCATTACATCAAATGATTTATCTAATAATTTAAACATATCAATTAAGCTATTTCTTTGTTCCGGAATAAAGTAAATTTTCTTTTCATCCTTACGCTCAATTGTTTTTGAAATTTGGAAAAAGATATCACCAATTCTTTCTAAGTCATTTACAATACTATTCATTGCTCTAACTCGCTGAGATGTTTTTTCAGTCATTTCACCCTCTGATACTTTTGCTAAATAAGTCGCTACTTCAATCTCAACTCTATCTGTAATTTCTTCATACTTCTCCATTTTAGTATGTAATTTAGCTTTTAACTTTGCATTTTGCTCAGTCAACAAATTTTGAGCAAAGCCACTCATTCTACCCGTTAATTCACCAAACTTAGCCACTTCTTTCTTAGCTTCCAAAATTGATAAATCTGGAGTCACCATTAATCCAGCCCCAATATAATCTAAATGAAACTCTTCATCAGTACCACCTTTAGACTTCACTGTTCTTTCTGCCATTGATACCAAATTAGGAACAAATGGTAATAAGATAATAACATTTAAGGCATTAAATGATGTGTGGAATATTGCTAATCCTAAATTAGCAGAAGCTGTATCTACTGATGGGTCACCAGGTAAGAACATTTTAATTGCATCAAGAATAAAAGGGAATAATAAAATAGCCCAAGTTACACCTACAATATTAAATAATGAGTGAATTCTTGCCGAACGCTTTGCATGAACATTTCCAATAATAGATGCTAACTCAGCAGTAATAGTCGTCCCAATATTTTCACCTAAGATCATTGCTGATGCTACTTCAAAAGGAATCGCTCCTGCAGCAACCAAAGTCATTGTTAACGCCATAGCTGCAGATGAAGACTGAATTACCACGGTTACAATTGCTCCTAAGAACACAAACATTAATGGACCGTACCACACATCTTTAAACTCAGTAAAAAATTGAACTAAACCACTATCTGCTCCTAACGTAGGTACAGCAGCTTTTAACTCTCCCAATCCCATGAACAACAAAGAAAAACCAACAATTGCAGTCCCCCAATACTTTAACTTCCCTTTTCCAAAGAAAATCATTGGTGCTCCAAAAGCTATAAATATTAGCGCGTAAGAAGATAAACTTACTTTAAACCCTAAAAGTAAAATTAACCAAGCTGTGATTGTTGTTCCAATATTAGCTCCCATCATAACACCTGCTGATTGTTTTAATGTTAACAAACCAGCATTCACAAAACTTACAGTCATTACTGTAGTTACAGAAGAAGATTGTACAATAGATGTAATACCAAAACCAGTAAACACACCTTTTATTCTATTAGATGTTATAGACCCTAACATATTTCTTAACCTAGAGCCAGCAGCTTGTTGCAATCCTTCACTCATGATTTTCATTCCATAAATAAACATTCCTAACGCACCAATTAACACTAATAATTTAAATACACCCCAACCTCTTTTTGTTTTAAACTTAGCTTTATTAGACCAAATAGTATTTTCACCATTAGTTAAACCCAACTTTAAAACATATTTTTCTCCACCACTTAGTTCTTTTAATTTATAAGAAGTTTCTAAAACATTAACACCATCTACATGACTCCATTCAACACCTTCAACTTCTGCTTTAACCTGTTTTTCACCTATCTTAGTAATATACTTCACTACAACAGAGTAGTTGTTTTCTTTTAAATACTCAATAGCATCATAATCTAATGCCCACGAAACGTTTGCTGAACCTTCACTACCACTAACAGCAACATTCTTGAATACACTCTCTGTTAAATCATAAGGTATTTCTTTTACCACCTCCTCTTTATGAGGAATAGAATCTTGATTTGCAAACGTAGTTGCTAAACCAATAATCATAAGACTAAATAATGCAATAAACTTTTTCATTTCTTTTTAAAATTATTTTGATACAAATATAAACCAAGAATCTAAAGAAATAAAATTTCCAATGTTATGTTTATGTTAAGCAATTAAATTAACATTGGAGTAACATCACAATTACTAAACACAACTTATTCTGTCTACAATAGACCCCTAAAGGTTTTCATGTAAAATTACATGTTAAGAAATTATTAAGCTTACTTTTTTACACCCATTATTCATTAAATTAATATGAAATTTGCATCAAAAAAATATTAAACATCAAACATCAGTATAATTAAGATGATTTTAAAATTTACAAAAATGAAACTAGGAAAAAAATTATTGACATTTGCATTACTTCTTGGAACAACTCAATTGGCAACAGCACAAGTTGAAAAACCAAAATTTGGTAAAGGAATTGTAATTGATGGTGAAAACTACAAAATGAAAGCCGCATTTAGATTTCAAAGTTTATATAATAATGAATGGAATATTAGAAATGATGATTTTAAATACGTAGAAGATTATGCTGGTGACTTTTTAGTAAGAAGAGCGAGACTTAAATTTGATGGTTGGGCGTATTCACCAAAAATTAAATACAAAATGGAATTAGGTTTGACCAATAGAGATCTAAGTGGAGGAAGCGGTTCTGAGTATAAAAAAACGGCTAGAATGGTTTTAGATGCCTATTTAGAATGGAATTTCTATCAAAATTTTTCAGTTTTAGCTGGTCAAACTAAGCAACCAGGTAATAGAGAGCGAATTATATCTTCAGCTAACATGCAATTTGTTGATCGTTCGAGATTAAACAAAAGGTATACTTTAGATAGAGATATGGGAATCATGTTAAAGCACCATTTTACTTTAGGAAAAACCTTTAAAGTGAAAGAAACATTTGCATTCTCTCAAGGAGAAGGGAGAAACATTACTGCAGGAAATTTTGATGGATTCGCAACAACTTTTAAAGTTGAATTATTTCCTTTTGGAGATTTCAAATCTAAAGGAGCGTATACTGGTGGAGATTTAAAAAGAGAAACTACACCTAAATTAGCCGTTGCATTTGCATACGACATTAACAGAAATGCTGTTAGAGAAAGAGGTCAAGGTGGAAGTTTTATTCAAGACATTAACGGTGCTTATGTTGGTAAAACTTTAAACTCAGTTTTTGCTGATTTAATGTTCAAATACAAAGGATTTTCAGTTATGGGTGAATTTGCTCACAGAATTACTGCTGATGGGCAAGAAGATGTTTTAGATGTAAATGACAACAATAATGTAATCGGAACATACTTTGTTGGTTCTGGACTGAACGTTCAAGGTGGATATTTATTCAAAAACAACTATGAATTAGCTGCAAGATACACTATGATCACTCCACAGACTTTAAATGTTGGGAACAATGAATCAGAAGTAGGTTTAGCATTTTCGAAATATGTTGTTGGACATAAATTAAAAGTTCAAACAGATTTAGGATACAGAATGGTAGAAAATACAACAACGACTATTAATGATGATAAATTATTTTGGAGAGTTCAAGTTGACATCCATTTTTAATTTAATCACAAAATTTATATAATAACCAAACCTTTTATCGTTATATAGCGATAAAAGGTTTATTTTTGTTCTGTAAAAAATAAATTATGAAGAAAATATTAGTTTTATGTACAGGAAATTCATGTAGAAGTCAAATGATGCATGGCTTTTTAAAAACCTTAGCAAAAGACAAGGCTGAAATTTGGAGTGCAGGTGTTGAAACTCATGGTTTAAACAAAAATGCTTTAAGATATTTAAAAGAAATTGAAAATATTGACATCACAAAGCACACCTCTAATTTAATAGATGAATATAGTGATATTAATTTTGATTACATAATCACTGTTTGTAATCATGCCAACGAAAGATGTCCTATATTCCCTTCAACAGCTAAAAAGTTTCACCATAATTTCTTTGACCCGTCAAAAATCACTGGTTCTGAACATGAAATAAAAGAAGCATTTACCAAAACCATAGCCGAGTTAAAAACATATACAATAAACTTTATTGAAAACGAATTGTAATGGATAAGAAAATAATATTTGGAGAACTGATTGGAACTTTTGTTTTAGTATTTTTTGGTATCGGATCAGTTGCCATGACAGTACTATATGACGCATTTAATTTATTCGAAATTGCTACAATATGGTGTCTAGCTGTTATTGGTGGGATATATGCTTCAAAAAAATGGTCTGATGCTCATTTAAATTTAGCAGTATCTGTTGGTTTTTTAATTCAGAAAGAGATAGATTTAAAACAACTTTTAAGTTATTCTATTGGTCAATTTACAGGTTCCGTATTAGCAGGGTTGGCAGTATTTATGATTTTCTCAAGCGATATTGTTTCGTTTGAAGCCACTCACAATATCATTAGAGGCTTAGAATCTTCCAAAGCAACAGCCATGATGTTTGGCGAATTCTATCCAAATCCCGGAAATAAAGACTTAACAGAGCTATCCACTTTTTCGGCTATGATTTTTGAAGCAATTGGTACATTTTTATTAATGTTAATGATTCTTTTATTAGTGAACTCAAACAGGATTAATCATAAATTAATACCCATATCAATTGGTGTTACCGTTGGTATATTAATCGTATTTATAGCCCCTTACACTCAAGCCGGATTTAACCCATTTAGAGATTTAGGACCAAGATTAGTTAGTGCAATTATGGGTTGGAATACAATTGTTTTTGACTTAAAACAGTTTGGGTTTATTACTGTATATGTTTTGGGGCCAATACTAGGCGCATCTACCGCATCACTATTTTTTAAAACTGTTTTATTAAAACACAGAAAATAATATTACCTTTGATTGAAAGTAACAAAATGAGTTCAAAAATTTTGATAATTGATGACGAACCTGACATTAGGGTTTTAATTGAATACACTTTAAAAAAAGAAGGGTTTATAGTTAAAACTGCTGAAGATGGTGAAAGCGGAATTAATATTGCTAAGTCTTTTTTACCTGATTTAATTATTTTAGATGTAATGATGCCAGGAATAGACGGGATGGAAACATGCGAATTACTCCGACAGGATTCTAATTTCAACGACACTTTTATTTGTTTTTTAACAGCGCGTTCAGAAGATTATTCCCAAATTGCTGGTTTTAATTCTGGTGCAGATGATTACATTACTAAACCTGTTAAACCAAAAGTTTTAGTCAGCCGAATAAATGGAATATTAAGACGTAAAACAGGTAAAACTAATTCGAATAAAAAACAAAACTCTACTTCAGGATTGATAATTGATAGAGATAAACACATTGTATCTTTAGATGGTGTTGAATTAAATTTACCAAAAAAAGAATTCAAACTACTTGCCTTATTAGAAGGTAAAAACGGAGATGTATGTACCAGAGAAACAATATTAAGTCAAGTTTGGGGACAAGATGTTGTGGTTGGAGATCGTACTATTGACGTTCACATTAGAAAACTACGTGAAAAAATAGGTGACGAAAAAATCAAAACTATAAAAGGTGTTGGTTATAAACTTATACCATAAATAGATTCTATTTATAATTGTACACTTCAACTTTTAACCTATACATCAAATAAATTAACTTTAAAGTATTACTTTTGTTTTACTTAAAAATTAATAAAATGAATAGTTGGCATACAGTTAAAGTAAAATACACAAAACAATTACAAGACGGAACTTTAAAAAGAGTAACGGAACCTTATTTAGTAAACTCAATTTCTTTTACGGATGCAGAAGCAAGAATTCATCAAGAAGTTGGAGAATTTACAAGAGGAGAATTCTTAGTAACATCTATTGCTAAAACTGACTTTGCTGATATTTTCCATTATGATGATGCTGACGTTTGGTATAAAGCTAAAGTCTCGTACGTAACTGAAGATGCTGACGGTGGAAAAGAAAAAAAAGTAAGTAATAATTTTTTAATCTCTGCTCACAATGTAAAAGAGGCTTACGAAAGAATTGAGGAAAGTTTAAAAGGTTTACAAGTTGATTTCGACATTCCTGCAATTGCGGTAACTCCAATATTAGAAATCTTCCCTTACGTTGCCATGGAAGGTGAAGAATTAACACAGTCTGACTCTTATGAAGAGGAAGAAGCTAACGCAAGCTCGATTAATGTAGCTTATGTAGCTCCAGATGAAGAAGAGTAATTCTTTAATAATAAAATTCACTAATCATGTCAAATACTGAACATAGCAAGAACAAACATTCTGACTTTTTAAAAGGAGAATTAACTGATTACGCAAGTAATCCGTTATTAATGTTTAAAAAGTGGTATCAAGAAGCATACGATCAAAATTGTGCTTCGCCTAATGCTATGTCTGTTTGTACAGTTAGTCAAAATGGACAACCTTCTTCTAGAACAGTTTATATGCGAGAAGTTTTAGAAGAAGGTTTTATCTTTTACACCAACTACAATAGTAAAAAAGGTCGAAATTTAGCTAACAACCCTAAAGTATCAGCTTTATTTTTTTGGGATTGCAATGAACAACAAGTTAGAGTTGAAGGTGAAGCAGAAAAAATACCTACTGAGTTATCGGATGATTATTTTGCCGCTAGACCTAGAGTAAGTCAAATTGGCGCTTGGGCTTCTGAACAAAGTTCTGAAATTGAAAGCAGACAAACATTAGAAGAGCGCGTAAAGTTTTTTGAAGCTAAATTTCCCAATACAGTTCCAAGACCTCCACATTGGGGTGGTTATATTATTAAACCCACTTATTTTGAATTTTGGCAAGGTAGATTAGGTCGACTGCATGACAGAATTTGCTACACAGCAAAAAATAATGACTGGAGTATTACTAGAGTTGCACCGTAAACAGTTTCTTCCTTGTACTATTTTTATTGAATATTTTAAAAATACTATCTTTACAACATGGAAAATACGATTCATCTTAGCTCAGAAAAAGTAATATCAACTATTTCTACTTTAGAAAAACGAATTGCTGATAGATTTCCTGAATCTGGTTTAAGAAAGACTTGTGCTGATTTTTTGAAAATTGCAAAAAAGAGTGAATCAAATATCAACTGGCTAATAAAGCCAAATATCCCCTTAAGATTATTCTCTTATTTAATTATTTCTTTAGGCATTGGTGGAATAATATACAGCGTGTCCTATGTCGAATTTAAACTAGAAGACACAACTATCTCTAATATAATAGCCTTGTCAGAAGCTGTATTCAACGACATTATTTTACTTGGTGCTGCTATATTTTTTCTGATTAACCTGGAGTCTCGTGTCAACAGAAAGAAATCATTAGAAATGTTAAATGAATTAAGAGTTACAGCACATGTAATTGACATGTTACAACTCACAAAAGACCCTAGCCTAATTAATGCTTCTGAAGCATCTACAACTAATTCACCAAAGCGCTATTTGACAAAATTTGAAATGGAACGTTATTTAGACTACAGCTCAGAATTAGCATCCTTAATAGCAAAAGTGGGTGCACTCTACTCTCAAAGTTTACCGGATGAAGTTGTTGTTAGAGCAGTGAATGAAATTGAAACACTCTGCACTGGTTTAAGTCGTAAAATATGGCAGAAAATAATAATCCTCAACCAATTATAGAACTAACAAAAACAACTCTTAAACACATTTAATAAATTTATTTTTAGGCATTCCTAAAATTAAGATATTTTATTACTTTTGTACCATGAGTTTATCATTAAGCCAAAGTGAGGAAAATTATTTAAAATCTATTTTTAATCTATTAGATGAAAATAGCGCATTAAAAGACAATCGAGTAAGTACTAATTTAATAGCAAAAGATCTACAAACCAAAGCTTCTTCAGTAACAGAAATGATAAAAAAACTGTCTGACAAAGGATTAGTGTTATTTGAAAAATACAAAGGCTGTAGTCTAACTTCCATTGGTAAAAAGGAAGCTATTGAGATCATTAGAAAACATAGACTTTGGGAAACCTTTTTAGTGGAGAAATTAGCTTTTGACTGGAATGAAGTACATGACATTGCAGAACAATTAGAACATATCAAATCTCCAATTTTAACAAACAAACTAAGTGTTTTTTTAAATCACCCAAAGTTTGATCCGCATGGAGATCCAATTCCGGATAAAAATGGAGTATTTCCAAAACATGATTCCATTCAAAAATTAACAGATGCTCTGATTAACCAAAATTCAATTGTTGTGAAAATTGGTTCTGACAATACAGATTTACTAAGTCATTTATCCAAAAATAATATTGGTATTCACTCTCAACTTAAATGCTTAGAAAAAAATGACTTTGACGATTCAATGAAAATTGAAATTGATGGTCAACACTCGATTACCTTATCAAAAAAAGTAGTTAAAAACATTTACATCAAAATAATAAAATAGTTATGTGGGATAATTTAATAGAATGGTTTAAAAGTATCGACCCAATTTTTGCGGCACTAGTAGCCACAACATTTACATGGTTTCTAACTGCATTTGGAGCCGCTTTTGTTTATTTCTTTAAAAGTCTCAACAGAACAGTACTTGATGTTGCATTAGGTTTCACAGGAGGCGTAATGGTTGCGGCTAGTTTCTGGAGTTTATTGAACCCTGCCATTGAAATGTCAGGTGGAAGCTGGATTCCTGCGGCCATTGGCTTCTTATTAGGTGCTCTGTTCCTATTTGGCTTAGATAAAATATTACCACATCTACATATCAACTTTAAAGAATCTGAAGCAGAAGGTCCAAAAACAAAGTGGAATAAAACTATTCTGCTTGTATTAGCTATTACCTTACATAATATACCTGAAGGATTAGCAGTTGGTGTATTGTTTGGAGCAGTTGGAGCTGATTTACCAGGAGCAAGTATAGTTGGCGCTGTTACTTTAGCAATTGGAATAGGAATACAAAATTTCCCAGAAGGATTTGCTGTATCTATGCCTTTAAGAAGACAAGGAATGAGTAGAAATAAAAGTTTTTTTTACGGACAGTTATCTGCTGTTGTTGAACCCATTTTTGGTGTCTTAGGTGCGTGGGCTGTTATGACATTTGAACCAATTTTACCCTACGCACTTGCTTTTGCAGCTGGAGCAATGATTTTTGTAGTAGTTGAAGAAGTTATTCCAGAATCACAAAGAGGAAAAAATACAGATTTAGCAACTTTAGGCTTTATGGTTGGTTTCGTTATCATGATGACTTTAGACGTTGCTTTAGGCTAGTTTTAACAAAAAAACCATACGTCTTCAATCACTTTTCATACTATTATTAAAAAAAAGTGTTTTTTTTTAATAATATCCATTGTCATTAAAAATAAAGGCAGTACTTTTGGCCCGGATAGTTGTCAGAGTGGTCGAATGAACTTGTCTTGAAAACAAGCGTACTGCAAGGTACCGGGGGTTCGAATCCCTCACTGTCCGCACTAACAAAAAACCTTGAAGACTTCTTCAAGGTTTTTTTGTTTATTTAATTTAACATTTGTAAACAATTTTATCAATTTTCTTTTCCTAGATTTGTACTTTACAAAAATGCAAATCGAATGAAATTTATTCTCTCTATTTTACTACTTACCCTAACAACACTTAGCTTCAGCCAGAATTATACAGTTAGTGGCTCGTTAAGAGATAGTGAGACTGGAGAAGATCTAGTTGGTGCTAGAATACTAGTTAAAGGTCAGCCAGGCGTTGGCGTTGTAACTAATGTTTTTGGGTTTTATTCGCTAACACTACCAAAAGGAAATTACACATTATTATACCAATCCATAAGTTTCACCACTATTGAATTCAAGATCACTTTAGATAAAAATATTGAAAAAAGTATAGAATTAAAACCGGAATCTGAATTACTGAATGCCGTTGAAGTAACTGGTGAAAAAGCAGACGAAAACATCACATCTGCAGAAATGGGAGTGGATAAAATTAAAGTTTCAGACTTAGACGCCATCCCTGTTTTATTTGGTGAAAAGGATGTTTTAAAAACAATGCAACTATTACCAGGAGTAAAATCCGCTGGTGAAGGAAGTGCAGGCTTCTACGTTCGTGGTGGTGGTGCTGATCAAAATTTAATTTTATTAGACGGTGCACCTGTGTATAATGCTTCTCACTTATTAGGATTCTTTTCCGTTTTTAATTCAGATGCCTTAAAAGATGTTAAACTATATAAAGGTGGTGCTCCTGCACAATTTGGAGGAAGGTTATCTTCTGTTATGGATATTCAAATGAAAGAGGGTAATTCAAAAAAACTTGCCGTGAGTGGTGGTATTGGATTAATTTCGTCAAAACTAACGATAGAAGCTCCAATTGTAAAAGATAAAGGTTCTTTTATTATATCAGGTCGTAGAACATATGCCGATTTATTTTTAAGAACGCTAAAAAACAGTACCGATCCTCAAAAAATTGCATTATCAAAATCTACATTATATTTTTACGATTTAAATTTAAAAGCTAATTATAGAATAGGAAAAAAGGACAGGGTATTTGTATCTGGATATTTAGGGAGAGATAAATTTGGGTTTTCTGATCAATTTGGGTTCGATTGGGGAAATATTACAGGAACTGTTAGATGGAACCACATTTTTTCTGAAAAACTATTCTCAAATACGTCATTAATTTTCTCTAACTATAATTACAAAATTAATTTTGGAGCTGATGATAATACTTTTGAAATAGGATCAGAAATTCAAGATTATAATCTAAAACAAGATTTTGACTATTATTTAAATGCAAAAAACACACTTAAATTTGGAGGAAATCTAGTACACCATACTTTTAAACCGGGAGAAATTGAAACAGGATCGGGAATTGCTTTTGTATTAAATGATATTGCTAAAAGGTATTCTATTGAATCAGCTTTATACCTAGCAAACGAACAAAAAATAGGAAAAAGACTTTCACTTAACTATGGTTTACGCTACTCTAGTTTTAGTCAAATTGGTCCAGGAGATATTTTTGAATACGATACAGACGGAAATGTTACGGACACAACTACATATAGAGATTTAGAAAACGTGGTAACCTACCATGGTTTGTCTCCCCGTTTTTCAACAAGTTATTTATTAAATGAAAAAAGTTCGATTAAAGGGTCTTATGCCAGAACTTATCAATACCTACACTTAATATCAAACTCAACATCTTCATCTCCAACCGACATTTGGTTACCATCATCAAACAATATAAAGCCTCAAACTTCTGACCAAGTTTCACTGGGATATTTTAGAAATTTTAAGGATAATTTATTTGAATTTTCTGTAGAAACTTATTACAAAAAAATGCTAAATTCAATCGACTATAGAGATGGTGCAGAAGTGACCCTAAACCCAACAGTCGAAGGAGAACTATTATACGGAGAAGGAAGAGCCTATGGTATTGAATTTTTATTAAAGAAAAGAAGAGGGAAGTTTACAGGTTGGGTTAGTTATACCTTATCAAAATCGGAAAAACTATTTGATCAAATTAATAAAGGCGCTTGGTTCCCTGCTAAACAAGATAGAGTACATGACATATCTATAGTAGCTATGTATAAATTGAATGAAAGATTAACGTTTTCTACTTCATGGGTGTATTATACAGGGGCTGCTGTAAGTTTTCCTGAAGCAAAATATGAAATTGATGGTGCAGTATATAACTACTACTCTGAAAGAAATGGCTATAGAATGCCTAATTATCACAGATTGGACTTAGGGATTACATTAAAGAATAAGAACTTTAAACTTGTAAAGGATGCAGAAACAGGAAAAGAGGTGGAGGTTCCGAAACGATTTGAGTCTTCTTGGAATTTCTCAGTTTACAACGCTTATGGAAGAGAAAATGCCTATTCAATTACATTTGACAAAAATGAAACAACAGGTTTAACAGAAGCGAATCAGATTGCTTTATTTAAAATAATCCCTTCAGTTACTTATAACTTTAAATTTTAGTATTATGACACTTAAATTAACTTCAAAAACGTTACTTATCTTTAGTCTTACTTATTTTATTTTTTCTTGTGAAAAAGTGATTGACATTCCTATAGATGAAAGTGCTCAAAAAGTAGTTATTGAAGCTGCGACATCAAACTTTTTAGGAGATAGTTATGTTTTACTATCCAGAACAGCAACCCTTTACGGTCAAGATGATTTTCAAAAAGTGAATAATGGAACTGTGAAAATCACTGATAAAAATGGCTTAGAAGTTACGTTTACAGAAGACGGATCAGGTATTGGAAGATATACACACCCCACTTTTGTAGTCACTCCAAACAATACTTACACATTACAAGTCAACATTGATGGTCAAGACTACTCTGCCGAAAGTTCCACTCAAAGTAATACAGTAATAGATAGCATCTACGTTGTAAAAGAAGCTAATAACGGATTTTCTCCAGGTGGTGGAGATACAAATGAACAAGATTCAATTAATTTAGTATTCCTAGCATACTCTGACAAAGTCTATGAAAAAAACTATTACCGTTTTAATGTTTACACAAACGGCCAAAGAAATGAACGAGTAAATATTGCTGACGATAAAGTAACCAATGGCCAAAGTATAAATGGACCTTTCTTTGATAGCTATGATTCAATGGATACGGTACTTGTTGAAATGGTTAATATGGACAAAGCTAATTATACATATTTTTTCTCGCTAGCTAATACATCTGGGGGAGGACCTTTTAGTGCGAGTCCTGCTAACCCTGTTACTAATTTAGATAATGGTGCATTGGGTTATTTTGGTGCCTATCTTAAAGACACAGTAAGTATAATAATCCCTTAACGGCTAGTAAACTTAATTAAAGTGAGGATTTATAGGAAAGTGAGCAAACGCTTTATACTTTCCTCCTTGTTGCCCCATATATGTTTCCCAAATTGAATTATTAGTGGTATCCATAATCCCTTCAGCACTTATAATATCAGAAACTAACCATGCATTTTTTTTGAGTTCATCCTCTAATTGATTTGATAACCAACCAGAATATCCTAAGAAGAACCTCACTGAACCTTGCTTAATTAAACCTAATTTTGCTTTTTGTACAATTTCAGAAAAGCTACCGCCTGAATAGATATTTGCCACGACATGCACAGAGTTTTCTATTTGATCTCCTAATGTATGTAAAAAGTATAAATGCTTATTACCAACAGGCCCACCTTTACTAACCCTAGTCATTGATTTTTCAAAGTCTTCCAACTCACTAATTTCAATATCAAGATACTTATTCAGAACGAACCCAAAACTACCCTCTTTATTATGTTCACAAAGAAGAATTATAGTACGCCCGAAATAATCATCCTCAACAAATGGTTCAGTTATTAACACACGCCCTTTCTTTGGACTTAACTTATTATGTACTTTTAAATCTATCAAGTTGTTTATTAATTAATTTTTAACTTATTACAAAGGTATTTAAAACAAATTGCCCCTCCTTACTCTTTTACGAATTTTTCTTCCAAACATGATTTCCATTCTCAAAAATTTCCTTCCCGAAAATTGGAACATTTAATTTTATTTCTTCTACTAAAAAGCGACACGCATCCATAGCCTCTTTTCTATGTTCTGAAGATGTAAATACAAACAAACATAATTCGCCTGCTTTAACCACACCTTTACTATGATAAATGTGCATACATGTTAAATCAAATTTTTCAAATGCAGCTTCTCTAATCTCATGAAATACTTTATTAGCCATCTCTTCATGAGCTGAATACTCAATTGCCACCACAGTTTGCTTATCAATAACATCTGCTCTCACCTGACCTAAGAAAATGTCATGTGCACCAATATTTGTTTTAACTTGATGATGTGAAATTGAAGATGCAATTTTCTCAGGAGAGATAGCGCCATCTACAAAAACTTGCTTTATCTTATCTGATTTTTTATTCTTACTCATAATTAATGTCTAAAGAGAATACTACTGAACAAATTTACTAATTAAAAATTTAAAGATCTTTCAATTTAAAGCTATAATGAAAATAGTATTCACTAACCTATTCCTCCATCAATATTTATTAAATTGGTGTAATTGTATTCTGATCTCAAAAAATCAATTGCAACTTGGCTTCTCCCCCCTTTTTGACACACTACATATATAGTTTTATCAGAAATTATTTCATCAATACGATCACTTAATTCATCTAATGGGATATTAATTACTGATTTATTCTCAACTATAGGAGTTTCCCACTCTTCCCTAACATCCAACACTATAGTTGTATTTGGTAATTTATTCAAGTCCTCTTTTGAAAATGCCTTTTCGTTTACCACACATGTTAAAGAGTAATCAAAATCTTCAAAATCTTGAATAGAATTAATTCCTATATCAGATAACTTCACAGATTTTTTAATTTTCAACTGTAGGAAAGACGGATCCAATGAATTATAAATCAATAACTCTCCAGACATTACTTTACCAACATTCAAAATCATTTTCAATACCTCATTAGCCTGTTGCGTACCAATAACCCCTGGCAAAACACCTATCACCCCTACTTCAGAACAAGATGGCATTGCACCTAATTCTGGAGGGTTTGGAAATAGACATCTATACGTTGGACCCTTTTCATAATTAAATACTGATACTTGTCCTTCAAATTTATGAATAGCTCCATAAACTAACGGTCTATTAGCTAAAACGCACCCATCATTCACCATGTATCGCGTAGAAAAATTATCAGTTCCGTCTACAACAATGTCATACTTTTCAAATAATTCAACCGCATTTTTATTTGTCAACTCGAAATTATAAGCAACAATCTTTATTAATGGATTCTGAGCTTCTAATTTAATTTTTGCTGTTTCAGATTTTGATTTACCAATGTCACTTACACCAAATAGAATTTGCCTTTGCAAGTTAGACTCATCTATCACGTCAAAGTCAACAATTCCAATTTCACCAACCCCAGCTGCACCAAGGTATTGTAAAACAGGACAGCCTAACCCTCCTGCACCAATAACTAATACTTTTGCTTGCTTTAGTTTCAATTGCCCTTTTTCTCCAACCTTATCTAATAACAAATGTCGACTATAGCGTTTAATATCTTGGGTGGTTAAATTCATTTAAAATGATATATTAGTTATGAAATTTTTGATTTAGCAGAGCAATTTACCAATCGATAGGCATATAATCCTTTAAAAACTTACCGCTCCAGTGCTTTCCAGAATTAATCCCATCAATCAATGGATCTAATACTCTTGCTGCACCATCAACAATATCTAATGGAGGCTGAAAATCATGCGTATCTACTTTCTCTTTAGCTAATTGAACAGGATCCTCATCTGTCACCCAACCTGTATCAACAGCATTAATAAATACACCATCTTTTTCAAATTCACCACTTGCCGTATGCGTTAACATGTTTAATGCAGCTTTAGCCATATTTGTATGTGGATGTCTAGATATTTTATGAAATCTATGAAATTTCCCCTCCATTGCAGACACATTAATGATGTGTTTCATTCCTGTTTGTTCTTTACGCATCAAAACAGATAATCTATTACACAATACAAATGGCGCGATTGAATTTACCAATTGAACCTCCATCATTTCTAACGTTTCAATTTCTCCTAGTTTTAATCGCCAACTATTTGATGTTCTTAAATCAACTTGTTGTAAATCTACATCTAATTCTCCTTCTGGGAAAACCTCTTCTGCTTTTAATGAATTATCAAAACTATATGGAATTTGAGACAATTTGGCTGAAGAACTTAATCCAATACCTGGTTGTTTTCCATGCCAAGTAACGGGTAGATTTTTTTCATCTGAAATATTTTCAGCTAAAGTGTTTAACTCATCAATACAATCGTGATGATCTTTCAATAAATCTTTTGCAAAGTCTGGCAATTCAGATATAGGCGTTTCTTCTTTATCCATTAAATGTTTAAAGAATCCTGCTGGTCGTCTCACTGTTTGAGCTGCATTATTTATTAAGATATCTAATCTTTTATACTTCATTTCAATGAAATTACAAAAGATTTCCACACTTGGGATATGTCTTAAATCTAATCCGTGAATGTGTAATCTATGCCCCCATTCTGTGAAATCTTCTTCTTTCGAAAATCGTAAAGCACTATCTACAGGAAAACGAGTAGTTGCAACTACAGATGCTCCTGACCTTAATAAAATTAAGGTAATATGATAACCAATTTTCAGTCTTGAGCCAGTAACAACAGCTACTTGCCCAGTTAAATCAGCTGTCTGAAATCTTTTGGCATAATTAAAATCACCACAATCAGAGCACATAGTGTCATAAAAATGGTGTAACTTGTTAAACTCAGCTTTACACACGTAGCAATTTCTAGTACTTTCTAAAATTGGAGTATCTGTATCTTCAGCTTTAGGCATTTCCAAAAATTTTGGAGCCACAAAAATAGCATCTTCTCTAGCTGATCTGATCCCTGTAGACTTTCTGGCGTGTTTGTCACGCTCAATCATCTTACGCTTAGCTGCTTTTTTAGCATCTTTTCTACGCTTTTGGAACTCATCTCTATCTGGTCGGGATAACTTACCTGCAACCTTCAATAATTCAACCCTCTTTTCTTCTTCAATGTCAAATAATTGATTGGTATCTGACAAAAGACTTTGTAAAACTTCAATAGCCTTATCAATGTCTTGCTGGTTTAATTTATCTACTTTCTCCTCTTCACTCATTACAAAATAATTGAAATACAAATGTAGTTTTTTTATACCAATCTAGTTGAAGTTTGAAGTACTTGATTTACTATCTTTTTAAGATTTTTAATGTAAAATGGAAAGTTTACCCAATACTATATAGATTCAAAACTCATTAAAACAATTTGTTCTTGCCATTAAAAAATTTCCTTTTCTATATTTTTTTTAGTATATTAAGGCTCCCTGAACTATGATAAAAGTAATAAAACATACTAATTCTTTAATTGACACTTTAGATTTCACCAATTTTTCATTTGGATATAGAATCGAGAAAAAGAAGATTAAGGATGCTATTAACCTCTATTTTCTAGATTATGATAAGAATATTCAAGTTATTGGTCCCTCAGGTATAGGTAAAACTAAATTGATCCATGACATTTGTAGCCAAACAACTGGTCTTAATTATTATCGTGGTGAATACAATAGCCGTTCTTCAGGAGCATTATACTCAGCAATCAACCAAATAATTGACCAAATAATAAATGAAAACTCCCTAGGAATTGATCAAATCAATGAAAACTGGCTTGACGATTTTAAATCTAAGCTTTCACCTTGGGAATATGAACTTACTGCAATTAACTCAAAATTTGTTGAGTTATTTAAATCCTTGGACAAGAAGAAATCTCCAATTGAGAACAATTTAAATCATAAAAACAAGCTTAATTTTGCAATTAAATCTTTTCTTAAATATGTAATTTCAAAACAAAACAAACAGCTTGTCTTACATTTTGATAATTTACAATGGGCGAACCCTGATAGTCTTGAAATTATTATTTACTTACTTAACGAAAATATTGAAAATTTATTAATTATAATTTCTCATTGTGAGAATAGTGGTTATGAAAATTTAATTGAGACATATAGAAATAAGTTAATCAAAATTGAATTAGAACTCCACACCAAAATGGAAGTCCATAACGTTATAAAAGAAAATTTTCATAATAGTAACTCTTCGCCTGATATTTTAGCCGACTTTCTCTATCATCAATCTTCAGGAAACCCATATATAATTAAAGAAAGTATTTCTGATTTATACAAATCAAATCAGTTAGTATACAATATTAAATCAAACAGTTGGAATTGGGAGATATCAAACAAAAAACTACAAGGCTCTCAAGGTATTACCTCTGTTTTTGAAAATAAAACGAATGACCTTAATGAAGAAGAAATTAACCTCTTGAATATTTCATCTTGTTTTACAACCTCTTTTACTTTTGGTTTTTTACAACAAATCTCTTCATTATCTGAAAACAATTTAAAAAATATACTGACTAAACTGATAGACTTAAATATACTTAAACATTCAAGGAAAACTCAATCAGGTGATTTAAAAACTGGTACATTAACTTTTTACCAGGCTTTAATTCAAGACCATATTTATAACAACCTAAGTTTAACTACAAAACAAAAAACACATAAACAAATAGCATCTTTTTACATTATAAATAACACAGAAATAATTGACGAAAGAGATTTATTTTCTGCCGTATTTCATTTAAATAATTCTGAAATTGACAAAAAATCTCAAAAAGCATTATTAAGTCACGCTAAATTAAATTTAAAATGTACTCAAAAAGCCTTAACAGTTTCTGCTATCTCTGTTGCCAAGTCAAACATCAATCACTTAACAAAATATAAGTGTCACAAATGCTGGCATATAGATTATGAAACGGTGGCGGAAATAAATATATTAGCTTATAAAGTCTATCGAATTTCTGGAGAATTAGCTTTAGCAAATACGTTTCTAAATAATTGTTATTCAAACTTAAAACAAAATGATATAAATAAAATAAATTATGTCAAATTAGTTTTAGACATTCAATTAGGCGAACTTGAAACTGCTTTAAATACTGCAAAAAAGCTTCTAAAAAATTTAGGAATTTCAGTTCCAAAAACTGCAACTAAATTTCATGTCGCAAAAGAATTTATACTAACAAAGCTTGCTTTAAGTAAACAGTCTTCATCTGATATCTTAAATTTAAAAAAACTAGATAATAACAAGATAGAAATGGCGATTAAAACAATAAAGTGGCTATTTAGATGTGCTTATAACATAAACCCTGAACTTATTGGGGTAATGTCACTCAAAACTATTAGATTAAGTTTAAAACACGGTATAAATGAAGACAGTTATATTGGTTTTATGGCATACGGAATAATAATTGGTGCAGGCACAAATAATTACAAGGAAGCTATAAAATATTGTAACATTGCAATTGATTTGACCAAACAATTTGATTATTCGTCTAGTAATATAGAATTCGGTAAAGGTATCTATAAAGTATATGACTCTCCTTTATCTTCATCAATACCTTTATTTGAAAACGCTCAAAATATTGGTTTCGAGAATGGAGATTTTTACGCTTCCGCAGAACCAACAACTACCCTATCAACCACTTATCTTTTGTCAGGAGAAAAATTAGATATTGTAAGTGAAAAGGTAATGGAATACTATAAATATTGCCAAAAAATAAATATTAAAGACATTGCCAATTATCAATTTGTAGTTTGGACTCAAATAGAAAAACTAAAAGGAAGTCCGCTTCTAAAAAACGAAATAGCTAAACTTGAAAATATATTAAAAACAACAGAATTCAAATTTACAGTTTCAGTCTATAATTTTTTAACGCTACAACAAGCTGTATTTAGCAAAAAATGGAATGAAGCCTATGAAATATCAAGGCGTATGAAAAAAGATGGGGAAAAATTCGCTGGTTTTTTTATTCACAATGAATTTATTTTCTATAAACAAATTTCTCATTTGATGCATGCGCTCTCTCAATCCAAATTACATCAAGTGAAAGCCAGACAAAAAGCTAAAGCAACTTTAAAAATTATTAATAAATGGCAAACATCTTCTCTTGAAAACCATGCGCATATGTACGATTTAATAAACGGACTATTAGCCTTATTAGATAAAAATATTTCACTGGCTGAACATTCAATTTTAAGCGCTATTCAAAAATCGGAACAGAATAAATTCTCACATATTACCGCATTGAGTTGGAATATATTGTACGACATAAGTACAAAACATCTAGAACAAAAAAAAATTGACCTTTATAAGCTTAACACAAATACAGCTTATAAAAACTGGGGAAGTAATTATAAAGTGTAACTTCAAATATCACAATATTAAACCTCTATTCTAAATAATTAATGGTCATCAGTATACTTTTTCTCCCCTGCCTTAATTTCAACATTTAAAAAATTTTCATTTGGCGGAATTGAACAATTGTACCCTGTTGTATAGTGGCAATACGGATTAAATGCGTAGTTAAAATCTAAGGTGAATATTTTACCTTTTGGGATAGTAGTTTCAACGTACCTACCACCACCGTATGATTGATTCCCACTTGTTAAGTCAGTAAAAGGTATGAAAATATAATCTTTATACTTATCTATCTTCATCAACCTAATACTTTGATAAATTGGAAGCTTAAATCGCTTACCATCCAATTTAAACTTTAAATACCCATACCTTCTATACTTTTTCTTTTCTCCCCTTGAAGTTAGCATATCGAATTCTTCACCACTTGAAACCTTAACTTTACACGTTACTTTGAATGCTTCATCAGGCTCAAAATAATTAAGATGCTCAAATTTTAAAGCCATAGAATCAGGTAAAATAGATTGTGCTGTATCTCCAAACTCCAAATCAACAGATTTTCTATGGGCCAATAACTCAGTTATGTAGTCATTCTGGCTACACGCAAATGAACTTACGAAAACAAAAAGTATACTTATATTTTTCATGATTATGATTTTACACAAAACTAAACAAATTAAAGCGTACTCTAATTCAACAGTTCATTAACTTTCTAAATTACTACTCAGCCACCTTTTATAAACGTTAACATCCATTTCTTTTAAACTAGCTATTTCTTCCACTTGATCCATTTTAACTTTTCCAACACCAAAGTATTTTGCTTGTGAATGAGCAAAATACCACCCACTAACAGATGCCGTTGGATACATAGCTAAACTTTCAGTTAAATTAACTCCTGTTAATTCAGTTGCCCCTAAGATTTCAAACAATCCTGTTTTTTCTGTATGATCCGGATTTGCAGGATAACCTGGTGCGGGTCTAATCCCTTGATAACTTTCTTTTATTAACTCAGCTTTTGTTAAAGATTCTGTTTCATACCCCCACAACTCTTGTCTATACAATTCATGTGCTTTTTCTGCAAATGCCTCTGCCAATCTATCTGCTAAAGCTTTTAATAAAATTGATTTATAGTCATTATGATCAGCTTCAAATTCCGCTATTTTTGATTCAATTCCCAAACCTGTAGTCACCACAAAACCTCCAATATAATCTTTCACACCGCTTGATTTTGGTGCAATAAAATCAGCCACAGAATGATTATCCGCTTTTTTAGACTTTTTTAATTGTTGACGTAAGCAAAACTGCTGATGTAAAACAGTATCTCTATTATCATTCGTATAAATTTCAATTACATCATCATTAACCGTGTTTGCTGGCCAGATTCCAATAGTGGCTTTTGCTGTTAACCATTTCTCTGAAATAATCGCACTTAACATGTCTTGTGCATCAGTAAACAATTTAGTAGCCTCATCACCAAGATTTTCATCAGATAAGATTTCAGGATATTTTTTACGCAACTCCCAAGTATAGAAAAATGGTGTCCAATCAATATAATCAATCAACTCCTTTAAATCAAAATCTGAATAGGTTTTAACACCTACAAAGTTGGGTTTCTTTAGATCATAATTACTCCAATCTAACTCGAATTTATTCTGCCTTGCTTCTGAAATTGATATTAATTTTTTAACTCCTTTTTTCTTGGCGTAGTTTTCTCTTACTTTTTGATAATCTGCTCTAATTTCACCAATATAATTCTGTTTTGAATCACTTAACAAACTACTTACTGCTGTTACCGATTTTGACGCATCAAGGACATGAACGGTTTGACCTTTTGAATATTTTTCTTCAATTTTAACAGCTGTGTGCACCTTTGATGTTGTTGCACCACCAATCAATAACGGAATATCAAAATTTTCTTTTTCCATTTCTTCAGCCATGTACACCATTTCATCTAAAGATGGTGTAATTAATCCACTCAGCCCAATAACATCTACATTATGTTTTTTAGCTTCCGCTATAATTTTTTCGGCAGGCACCATAACGCCAAGATCAATAATTTCATAATTATTACACCCTAAAACTACACTAACAATATTCTTACCAATGTCATGCACATCACCTTTAACGGTTGCCATTAAAATTTTCCCAGCACTCTTTCGTTCTGTTTTATCAGATTCAATGAACGGTAATAAATAAGCTACTGCTTTTTTCATTACTCTTGCTGATTTTACAACTTGGGGCAAAAACATTTTTCCATCCCCGAATAATTCACCCACCACATTCATTCCAGTCATCAAATGACCTTCAATCACGTTAATAGGTACAGGAACTGATAAACGTGCTTCCTCAGTATCTTCTTCAATATAATCCGTAATACCTTTGACCAAGGCATGTGTAATTCTTTTTTGCAAATCCCACTCACGCCACTCAATGTTTATAGTTTTAGCTTTAACATCTCCTTTTACAGATTCAGCAAACTCTAATAATCTATCAGTGGCATCATCTCTTCTATTTAGTAAAACATCTTCAACATGCTCTAATAAATCCTTAGGGATATCATCATAAACTTCAAGCATAGCAGGGTTTACAATTCCCATATCCATTCCTTCTCCAATAGCATGGTATAAAAATGCCGAATGCATGGCTTCACGTACTACATTATTCCCTCTAAATGAAAAAGAAACATTACTTACACCACCACTCACATGAGCTCCTGGTAGATTTTCACGAATCCAACGCGTAGCTTGAAAAAAGTCTAATGCATTGTTTTTATGTTCATCCATTCCTGTTGCTACGGGAAAAATATTTGGATCAAAAATGATATCTTGTGGTGGGAAATTTGCTTTTTCAACCAAGACATCATAAGAACGTTTACACATATCTACTCTACTTTGATATGAATCCGCTTGACCTTTTTCATCAAAGGCCATTACAATAACAGCAGCTCCGTACTGTTTGATTTTTTTTGCTTGGCGTATAAAGTTTTCTTCCCCTTCTTTTAAACTAATAGAGTTTACAACACATTTACCCTGTACACATTGTAAACCTGCTTCAATAATATCCCATTTTGAAGAATCAATCATAATTGGGACTCTTGAAATATCAGGTTCAGAGGCTATTAATTTCAAAAACTTAACCATTGATTCTTTACCATCAATCAAACCATCATCCATATTAATATCAATGATTTGCGCTCCATTTTCAACTTGGTTTCGAGCTACGGATAAAGCCTCTTCAAAGCTCTCCTCTTTTATTAATCGTAGAAACTTTCGAGAACCAGCAACATTAGTACGTTCACCAATATTGGTGAAATTCGTATTTTCTGTTACTATAAACGGTTCTAAGCCACTCAACATTAAGGGGGGTAACTTTGTCCATTTATATTTGTATTTTCCTGAATAATCTGGGTGTAAACTCATTATAAATACGCTAGATTCTAGACTGCTTTCGCTTTTAGAAACTAGACTTTTTTTCAATTCAATTTTTTAATATTAACTACTAGACTTATATTTTCAAATTCACCTAGTACCCTAAACACAATTTTTCAATCTTGGAGCATTAGCGTTCTAAAATTTAGAAGCACAGCCTTCTTGTGTCTCTATAGAGAATCACATCAATACACTCCAATCATCAAGGTTAGAATTTCCAGCCCAATCTTTGAAACTTTCTTTCCCTCCTCTAACTGACCAATCTGAATCAATAGCTAATTTTGCACTAATTCCACCTCTTGGATTACAAATCATTGAAATTCTTAATCGCTCTGGCTTATACGTTTCCATTAAATCATCATAAAAAATATTTATCAATCGCTCATAAGACACAACTATATTTCTTAAATGAAATGAGTACTGCTTTAAAGATTTTAATTCAATTATTTTATCACTTGGATACATAGTTAAAAAAACTGTGGCAAAATCTGGTTGCTCTTTAACTCCTAAAAACGTAAATTCAGGAATTTTAATTTTAATTTCGTAAGCTTCTTTTGAAGGATTTGGAATGGCCTTTAAGATACTTCTGTCAATGTCTTTATATAATTTAATCATTGTTTATTTTGCTAGATTTTTTGAACATCTAGACTTTTTTATTGTTGTTTATTTATTTTGACTTACTAAATCAGCCATTACTTTAATGTGATCAGGAGTTGTACCGCAACATCCCCCTATAATATTTACCAATTTTTCATTTAGAAATTTTTGAATTTGCTCGCCCATCATTTCGGCAGACTCATCATACTCTCCCATTTCATTCGGCAAACCTGCATTTGGATGTGCACTTACATAGAAAGGAGCTTTACTTTTGAGTGTTTTCAAGTAAGGACGCATATCATCAGCACCTAAAGCACAATTCAAACCTATACTCAATAAATCTGCATGTTGCATTGAAATTAAAAATGCTTCTGTAGTTTGTCCAGATAAAGTCCTACCACTAGCATCAGTTATAGTCCCTGACACCATTATGGGTAACCTTATTTCTTTCTCTTGAGCAATATTCTCAATGGCAAATAAAGCTGCTTTAGCATTCAAGGTGTCAAAAATTGTTTCTACCAATAATAAATCAGCCCCACCATCAACCAATCCTCTTACTTGTTGTTCATAAGCAATGACTAACTCATCAAACTCCACATTTCTGTAACCTGGATCATTAACATCTGGAGAAATAGATAACGTACGGTTAGTTGGTCCTATTGACCCAGCAACAAATCTTGGTTTATCTGGATTTTTAGCTGTATATTCTTCACAAACTTTCTTAGCAATTTTAGCTGAATGAAAATTAATGTCATAAGCATATTTCTCTAACTTATAATCTGCTTGAGCAATAGAGGTTCCACTAAAAGTATTGGTTTCAATAATATCTGATCCAGCTTCTAAATACTCTTTATGTATCGCTTCAATGATATCTGGACGCGTTAACGACAACAGATCATTATTTCCTTTTAATGGAAAGTCGTGATTCTCGAACCACCCTTTTCTGAAATCATTTTCAGTTAAAGTATATCGCTGAATCATAGTTCCCATAGCGCCATCAAGCACAAGAATTCTATTTTTAAGTATGTCTTTAATATTTTGCATAAATATGTTAGTTCTAACATAAAGCTAAAATGTAATGGACCGGGAAAAAGAATAGTGATATTGTAATTTGTCTTATAATATTTGTATTTCTACAAATGGTATTGGCACCTTCTTAGTTTTTAAACTAAGGGTTGCCAAGGTATCTTTGGGCCGGTCCCTCCACCTTTCTTTATAAGTATATTATTTTATGAACTGGGGCAAATGTATGTAGAATTATTTAAACAGAAATGATAATTCGTTATTTTATTTTTATTACTCCTTTAAAAAACAGGTTCATACTAAAATATTCCAAATAATATTATCTTAGCAATTCTAACTTGTTTTAACGCTTAAACACCAAGATGACATACAAAATAAAACGTTTTTTCTTAATCGTAAATTTACAAACCTTAATCATTTCAATACTCGCTGTAACTTCAACTTATTTATGTATAAAGTTTAAATGGGAGGCTGATTTTCCGCTTACATTAATTGCAACTTCAATAGTTTTTCCAATAGTTTTTTCAATTGGTGGCGCGTATAAAAGACGTGAAGCTGCGCTGAAAGAATACGCCGCCATAAAAGGATACCTTAGGGCTATATATTTTGTATCAAGAGATTGGATTCCAAATGTAAAAGTTGATAATGTAGACAAAATGGAGAACTTAATTAAACAGTTTTTTAATAATTTTAAAACACTTTTTTTAAACTCTAAAAAAGAGATGAATAAAAATGAAAAAGCAGTTTATGATAATTTTTCAGACTTTTCATTATATATTAAACATGAACTACGTGAAGAAGGATTGTCGTCTGGAGAGTGTTCAAGAACAAATCAATATTTACAAAAAATGATGATTTCTTTTGAATCTATCAAACACATTTATCAATACAGAACGCCAAGAACTTTACGTTCATTCAGTAATTTATTTATTAAAATATTACCCATAATTTATGGGCCCTATTTCGCCTTAAAATCAGAAGAAATGGGTAGTGGCTTAGAATACGTTATACCAGTACTATTATCAATGATTTTAGTGAGCCTAGATAATATTCAAAAACATTTAGAAAATCCATTTGATCAAGTTGGTGAAGATGACATCACCTTTAATGTAGATAAATTTGTCCACAATTTGAAACATCAATCCGGAGATGATTAATCAATTAGCTTAAACAATAAAAACGTTGTTTATAATTCAATTCTGATTGGCAACTAAGACATTCTATCTGATAAAATCTTAATTTCGATTAAAGGAGATATTTTTTCGTAAATGATATTATTAACCGCTTCTAAAATTGGCATTTCAACATCATATCCTTTTTTGATTTCTATTAATGATTTGGTAGCAAAATACCCCTCAGCAATCATATCCATTTCCATTTGAGCTACTTTAACTGAGTAACCTTTACCAACCATATATCCAAACGTTCTATTTCTTGAAAACTTTGAATAGGCAGTTACTAATAAATCACCTAAATAAGCTGATGAGTTAACATCTCTATGAATCGGATTTACTTCATCAATAAAATTTTCTATTTCTTGAATAGCATTTGAAATCAGTACCGCTTGAAAATTATCTCCATAGCCTAATCCTGCACAAATACCACTTGCTATAGCATATACATTTTTAAGGACTGCTGAGTATTCAGTACCAAAAATATCATCAGACACAGTAGTTTTTATAAATCTACATGCCATTTTTTCAGCCATATACTCTGCAGTATCTTCATCTTGACAAGCAATGGTTAAATATGACAATCTTTCTAATGCCACCTCCTCTGCATGACAAGGTCCACAGATAATTCCAATATTATCTTCATCCACACCTAAATGGGACTGGAAAAATTGTCCGGGAATTTCATGCACCTCAGGTATAATCCCTTTAACTGCAGAAAATACCACTTTATTTTTAAACAATTCTTTTGGAAAATCTTTAAACACTTCAAATAAATACGCAGAAGGCGTAGCAATGATAATTATATCAGACTGACCTATCATATCCCTTAAATCTGTACTGATATTTATTCTCTCCAAATCAAACTCTACCGATTGTAAATATTTTGGATTATGCCTATATCTCAACACATGAGCTACAGACACTTCATTATGCATCCACCAATTAATGAAAGAACCTTTTTCATTAGTTAATATCTTGGCTAAAGCGGTTGCCCAACTTCCTCCACCTATTACCGCTATCTTTTTTGATTCATTCATAATTTTGGAATAACAAATTTAACAAAAAAAATTCATCAAGTCTAATTTGAAATTAAAAATCAGTTTAACTTTAAGTCAAGTAACTAAAAACCTTACTTTTGTAAAACGTAATTTTTATTAAATATGAAGTTTTTCCTAGGTATTATTTTGAGTTTTATTGGGGTTAATGCAATTTCACAATCTCTGACTCAAACTGTTCGTGGAACCATTAAAGATCAAGAAACATTAGAGCCAATCATTGGTGCAAAATTTGAATTATTCAATTCAACCCCTTATCAAGCCACCGTATCGGATTACAATGGGAAATTTAGATTAGAAAATGTACCTATTGGAAAGCAAACCTTTGTTATTTCATATTTAGGTTATGACATTGTTGTTTTAAGAAATATTGACGTTAATTCTAAAGAAGTTGTTTTGACCATAGGCTTAGAAGAGTCAGTTGAAGTCATGGAAGAAGTTATTGTGACAGGTCAAAAAAAGGGAGAAACATTAAATAAAATGGCTACGGTAAGTTCAAGGTCTTTTTCTGTTGACGAATCAAAACGATATGCCGGGAGTTTAAATGACGTAGCTAGAATGGCTCAAAATTATGCAGGCGTTCAAGGCGGAAGTGATGATAGAAATGATATCATCATTAGAGGTAACTCTCCAACTGGCGTTTTATATAAACTAGAAGGTGTAGACATTCCAAACCCAAATCATTTTGCACGTTTTGGGACTACCGGAGGCCCTGTGAGTATTTTAAATAATAACGTTTTATCCAACTCTGATTTCATGACCTCAGCCTTTCCTGCTGAATACGGAAATGCCATTGCTGGTGTTTTTGATTTAAAAATGAGAACAGGAAATAATGAGAAGCATGAATTTATGTTTCAGTTTGGCTTTAATGGAGCCGAAATAATGGCTGAAGGGCCTGTACATAAAAAATCAGGGGCGTCCTACTTAATTAATTACCGCTATAACGACTTAATTCTATTCAAAAAACTTGGATTAGATTTTGGTACAAATGCTGTCCCTAAATACCAAGACATTAGTTTTAAGTTTAACTTCCCTAATAAAAGGGGTGTTACATCTCTTTTTGGCATTGGTGGTTTAAGTGATATTGAATTACTTGCTGAAGAAGTCAATACAGATGACCTATTTTCAATTGACAACAGTAATACCTACTTTTCCTCAAACGTTGGTGTACTTGGACTAACTCACAAACAAAGATTAGGAAAATCCGCATACATCAACATTTCTTCTTCTTATCAAAGTGCATACGTATTAATTCAGAATGACACATTAGATATAAACCTTGAAAACCCATACACCACTTATAATAATCAATCCACTATTGACAAATGGTCAACTAAGGTTTTTATTAATAAAAAGTTATCCGCTAAACATGTATTAAAATCAGGAATTCAAGTAGACATTTTCTTTTTAAACCTGCATGATTCTGCACATATTCATCCTTTTGGTTTTGTCCCCCTTAGAAACTTTGAAGGGAATACGACATTATTTCAACCCTTTGCTCAATATCAGTATAAATTTAGTCCATCATTGACGTTTAATTTAGGAATTCATTATCAATATTTAACTTTAAATAGTAGCCAAAATTTAGAACCAAGAGCCGGAGTGGCTTGGCGAATTACTACAAAAGATAAATTAACATTTGGTTATGGTTTACACAGTCAAATGTTACCTATGGATCTTTATTTTAGAGAAATACCAGACACCACAAACGGTGTTATCACTCTAACTCAACCTTCTAAAAACTTAGGCTTCTCAAAATCACATCATTTGGTTTTAGGATACTCACATTCATTTAAAAAAGGGGTTTCGTTTAAAACTGAATTGTATTTTCAATACTTATATGACATTGCTGTAGATAAAGAAATTAACACCTACTCTACCTCTAATTTTGGAGCAGACTTTACCTCATTCTTCCCTGCTCATTTAACAAATAATGGTAAAGGAAATAACTATGGAGCAGATTTTACACTTGAAAAATTTCTAGACAAAGGATTTTATTTTCTAATTAGCTCATCAATTTATCAATCATTATACACCGCAAGTAATGGCTTAGAATATAATACGGCTTTTAATGGGAATTACACTTTAAACACCTTAGCTGGTTATGAATATAAATTTAAGCAAGGCAAAAAATATCAGAATTCAATTACATTAGATTTAAAATTTACCAGAAATGGTGGTAAACGTTACACCCCTATTTTACTAGAAGAAAGCATTGCTGCTGATCAGGAAATAAGAGATTTTACACGCGCTTATGAAGGACGCTATGATGATTATATGAAAGGTGATTTAAGCATTCACTTTAAAATGGTGGGTAAAA
>Ga0209396_1001207_pt1 | contig 29241 bp, 26 predicted proteins | sample GOMGulsemesocosm_6_FD_184638 | JGI IMG/M metagenome (GOLD analysis project Ga0209396, IMG submission 184638) | Methane-oxidizing microbial communities from mesocosms in the Gulf of Mexico - GOM8C Gulf of Mexico (SPAdes) (version 2) | ecosystem: Environmental > Aquatic > Marine > Cold seeps... | reverse complement strand
GCAATTGGCATGTAAATCATCATTGATTCCATAAATTTTTATTGGTTTAAAAGATTAGTTCTTCTAAAAGTATTAAAAATCAATGAGATAAAAAAAAAGGCGATACTCAAATGAGTATCGCCTTTTTGTATTGTATTGGAAAAATACTAAATTGTAAAGTTTCCGTTTGTTTTGTGTTCGCTTGCTTCGTAACGCTCGATGCACTTGTCTAAAATGTCATATGCTTCTTGAGCATCTCCCCATCCACCGATATCTACTCTTTTCTTTTCAAGATCTTTATAAACTTGGAAGAAGTGAGTGATTTCTTTAACTAAGTGAGGATTTAAGTCAGATAAATCATTTAAGTTGTTCCAGATTGGATCTGAAACTGGTACACAGATAATTTTTTCATCTGGTCCTTTTTCATCTGCCATATGGAAAACACCGATAGGCTTAACTTCCATAACACACATAGGGAAAGTTGGTTCATTACCTAATACCAATACATCTAATGGGTCACCATCTAATGCTAATGTTTCAGGGATAAAACCGTAATCAGCAGGGTACATCATAGAAGAAAATAACATTCTATCGAATCTTATTTTTCCTAATTCAAAATCGTATTCGTATTTATTTCTACTTCCTTTTGGAATTTCTATTAAAACATCAAATGTTCTTTTTATTGCTGCACTCATAGCTATTTCTTTTTTCCCACCACTGGGTGTTAAACTCGGATGTTTACATCCTATTAATGATAAATTGCTTTTGAATTGACCTTATTTATATTACAATAAGGTTCTTCAAAGCAGTGCGCGAAAATACATAAAATAATGATAAAAACACTATTTATTATTGATTTTGGAATCGTGGTATTTTACATGTTATTGTTTGTGAGTTCCTTAGTAAATAACATTTCTTCGGGCTAAAAGGTTAAATTCTTTATATTTGCCGAGATATGATAAAAAAAATAATAGCATTTTTATTACTAGCTTTTTGTTTGACTACTTTTTCACAAGAACAAAATGAATCAAGAGCATCTACTTTAGATGTCAGTTATATGTATGGGGTTATTGCTAATCATAACTCTAATATACTGCATTTGATAACAGGACATCCTGAAGGAGTTTTATTGAGTTGGAATAGAAAAACTTTTGGAACTCATGCTTGGGAAGAACGATTTAATTATCCTGATGTTGGGGCTTCTTTTATATATCAAGATTTAAAAAATGAATATTTAGGAGCTAACTATTCATTATACGCACATTATAATTTTTATTTTTTAAAGCGAAACATGATATTCCGTGTGGGGCAAGGAGTTGCTTATGCTACTGATCCATATGATAGAGTTACGAATAATAGAAATGTGGCTTTTGGGACGCGATTATTGAGTAGTACATATATGATGTTAAATTATAAAAAAGAACGATTGTTTAAATCTCCTTTCGGAATTCAGGCTGGAGTGACATTAACTCATTATTCCAATGCGAATATAAAAGCGCCTAATACAAGCATTAATACGATATCTGCAAATATAGGGGTGACTTATAATTTGGGAAAAGAAAGGGAATACAATTATATTCATAGAGAAAAGGATTCTTTACGTGTTAGAGAGGCAATACGTTATAATATAGCTTTTAGAGGAGGTATTAATCAAGGCGATGTAATTGGGACCAAACAGTATCCATTTTATGTAGCTTCTTTTTATGCTGATAAACGGATAGGGAATGTAAATGCTATACAAGTTGGTGTTGATGGTTTTTTCTCTAATTTTTTAAAAGAAGAAATACGTTATAATTCAATTGCTTATCCAGAAAAAGAAGTTGATCCAGATACGGATTATAAGCGAGTAGGGGTTTTTGTTGGTCACGAATTATTTATAAATAAAATGTCGTTAATTACTCAATTTGGGTATTATGTGTATTATCCTTATGAATTTGAAACACGAATTTACGAGCGAATAGGATTGAAGCGATATTTTGGAAAACGATTTTTCGGTTCAGCAACCTTAAAAGCGCATGGAGCTGCTGCTGAAGCATTGGAGTTTGGTGTGGGAGTGAGATTATAATTTAAAATTATGAAACCGACATGATTAAAATAATTAATAAGCTTCCAAGCAATGATTATTTTAAAGATCAAAGGTTACATGTGACTACTAAAAAAATATAAAAAATAAACACATGAAAAAAGTATTAGTTATATTTATTGGTGTAATACTGTTAGCCTGTGATAGTGAAAATGCAAATGATTGTTTTCAGAAAACAGGAGCTATTATCACACAAGAAATAGAAGTTGAAAACTTCACTAAAATTAAAGTGAATAGGGATGTGGAACTTATATTAAAAGAAGGACCAGTTCAAAAAGTTGCCATTGAAACAGGGGAGAATTTGTTAAATGATGTGTCTGTAATTGTAATGGACGAAGAATTGATTTTAACAGAGAATAATACCTGTAATTTTGTACGTGATTATAATGTCACAAAAGTATATGTTACAGCTCCAAATATTACAGAAATAAAAAGCTCTACACAGTTTATGATAAGTTCTGAAGGGATATTGAATTACGGGAATATTAAAATTTTGTCAGAAGATTTTAATGATCCATCCGTTATTGCTGTCGGAACAATTAATTTGGAATTGGATGCACAAAGTATAAAGGTAGTAGGGAATAATTTAACGGCTTTCAATATAAGTGGAGTTACTGAAAGTTTAAATGTTAATTTTGCAGCAGGGGATGGAGTGTTCAATGGTACTAATTTGGCGGCAAATACCGTAAAAGTTTTTCATAGAGGAACAAATAATATAATTGTTAATCCGCAAAACGAGTTAAAAGGGCAGTTAGTAAGTACAGGTAATTTAATTGCAGTAAATCAACCTCCAGTGGTTGATGTTGAGGTGTTGTATACAGGGAGTTTGATTTTTCAGTAAGCCGACGGTATTATGGTTTAATAAGAAAACTGTTCTTTACTGTTGATTTAATTTTTATAAAGTTTTTTTTATCAAAAAAAAGATATCCAATATTAGTAACAAAATGACTAATTAAAACTGCTACTGCTGCTCCAGTTACATTGTGTTTTGGTACTAATAAAAAGCATAAAATAATATTAACTGTACATCCTATTGCAAAACGGTATATGTTATTCATTAGTTTATCTTGATTAACTAAATGCTTTTCATATAACATCCCAATAAAAACAAAAAGCGGTGCCCAACAAAATATCTTTAAAGGTGTTTTAGCCTCTGCATATTCTTTATTATAAAAAGCATCAATAATAATATCGCCAAAAAGGGTATAAAATATTCCGATACTCATACCAAAAACAATCACAATAGCAGTTAGATATCGCATACGTTTTCGGTATAGATTTTTATTGGAATTATAAGTTTCTGCTAACGCTGGATAAAAACCGTAAATAATAGCAGCACCAATACTCCAACTTAAATAAATCACTAAAAACTCTACTGTAGCAAAAACCCCGTTTATATGATCGCTCCAGTAGTGTTTTAAAAATAATTCATCAATAGCGAGATAGAATAATATTAATAGATTAGAAACAAGTAGCGGAAAAGAACCCTTTAATAAATTAATGGCAGTTGTTCTACAAAACGTGAATAAGTGTAGCTGTAGTTGTTTGGTTTTGATAAGAAAATAGCTGTAAATAATCCCAAGAATTAAGTAATCGATACTAATGATAGAAGCAAAATAAAAAACATCTAAACCTTTATAAACTCCATAATATTGAGCTAATGTAATTATTAGTAAGGAGGCGATTTTTGCTATAAATAATAGTTTTGATTGTTTGGTAGCTTGAATGTAAAATTCAAAAACATCGGTTATTTTAAAAAAGTAACTAAAACTAAGAAGTAAAACAATAGTGCTAATATTGCTTTCTGTTGATGCCAAATAATATAAAACTAATCCTGTAAATATTACACAGAAACTTGACAAGCGTAAAACTAAAGTGGTGGCAATTATTTTATGTTTTTCTTTTGGATTAAAAACAAACTCCCGGATGCATATAGCCGATAAACCTAAAAATAGAAAAGGAGTTAGAATGCCAATAGTTGCTTTAGAAAATTCTAATTGACCAATACCAGAAGTGTTTAATGAATTGAATATTTTAGGAATAATAAAAATAGCAACTACTACTTGAAGCAGTTTTTCTGCAACAAACCATTGCGTGTTTTTAAAATCTTCTTTATTGAATATCGCCACTTGTTTTTTAGCGAAAATACATGTTTTTAAACAGTATATTTTGTTATTTTCGTTTTCATTAATTTAGATGTATAATGACACCAGATTTTATTCGAAAATATCATATTTATAAACTGATAGCTAAAGCTTCGGAAATGTCCTATGTGTCTAAGGGAAAAATACAAGAATCATTAACAAACTTATACGAGTTACATCTAGGAGATAAGTTGTATGAAGGTTTGTTGAAAACTAACGAAAGAACCATAAGGCGTGATGTTAGTGATATTGAAACTTTTTTTGGTGTAGAGATTGTACACAAAAGAGGAGCAGGTTATTATATAGAAGATGATAGTGTTGTTAATAATTCTCAACGCCTTATTTTTGATAAAATGGAATTATTTTTAGCTAGCCATAAAGAGCAGGAATGGTCTCCTTATGTAACCACCGAAGATTCATCATTAAATACTAACATAGATATTTTAGGTTTGGTTAAGGCTATTGAAGAAAAAGTTGAAGTAGTTGTAAGTTACAATGGTTGGTTTGATGATAATGGTTTTGAAATAGTAAAAACAGAAAGAATACAACCTTTGCATATAAAACAAGTGTACAGAGGGTGGTATTTGTTGGCGTATAATGAGCAGTTGGGGGTTAAAAACTTTTGTTTGGACAGTAGAATTACTAGTTTAGAAATAACAAACAAAAACATACTTAAACCCTTTGAGTTCTGTGCTAAAACCTATTTTAAAAATTCGTTTGGAATTTTAAACGATAATAGTAAAGCTGAACGAGTTGTATTGAAGGTGGCTAATCATCATTTTAAATACTTAAAAAGTAAACCCTTACATCATACCCAGGAGATTGTAGAAGAACCAAAAAGTTTTAATACACTAACATTGGACTATACTGATACATCTATTTTTGGAACCATAGCTGTTACATTACAGCCTAATTACGAGTTTTTAATAGAGTTGTTTAAGTTTAATTTTTGGGTAAAAGTAGAAGAGCCGAAATGGTTGGCTGAAAAAATAGTGCAACAACACCAGTTTTTGTTAGAAGAATACTACCCGCATATTAGCACTAATTCCTTAGCTCTCAGCTAGTATTTTATTAGTATTAATTCAAAATTTTTCATCTAAAAAATAGTATTTGTTTTTTAGCGGACAGCTTACGTCCGGTTGCGACTTAGTTTTGGAGTTGAATTAACTAAATTTAAAAAAACAATATGAATAATTTACAATTACAATCTCAATTAAAAACAACTGGAACTGCTTACTTATTTTTCTTTCTTGGTGGTGCACATTATATTTACTTAGGAAACATTGGAAAACAAATATTGTTCTGGTGTACCTTTGGAGGGATTGGAGTATGGTGGATGATAGATATGTTTACTCTTGGAGACAAAGTAAATACTGTAAATACTCCAATCATGAAAAAAATGAGTGATAACGAAAGAGACGAACGAGATGAAAAGTTCAAGAAGGATATGATGATGATGCAAGCAATGAAAAATGCTTAATAATATAAATCATGAATAAAAATGTTTTCATCACGTTATTGGTACCTCTTTTCCTTTTTAGTTGTAAAACTGAAGAAGAAAAGTTACTAGAAAGAGTAAGTGAATGTTGGGAAATCCAAAATATATTAGATAAAGAATTAAAAGAGTTTACAAATCAATATGGGATGATTGAACCTGAAACAAGGTTTGCTTTATATCAAGATTTTGAAAATAAACTTAGTGATTTTCCAATCAAGGTTATTGTAGAGTTTAAAAAAGAAAGGTTTAGTAGAGATAGTGTAAATGATATTAAGGCATTTGCTAATTATAATGAATACTTAAATAAAGAAGCGGAAGCTGAAAAAAAACGCCTTGACAAAGTATCGTTTGAAGTTTCTTTTGGCGGAAATGATTATAGAGTTAATAGAAAGGAATGGAATGATTTTAAAGCTAAGGGTAAAGAATTTGATATTGAGGCCTCAAAGTCAATGCGAAGTGCTATGGGTGCTAGTAAAGCACATGGGTTATCAAATTCTCTCTATAGAACTTTTTCGAAAGGTATTGCTAGGGAAGGTTTAACTATGGAAGCTGTCCGTGGAATCCAAGTTTATGATATTATGAGTTCGGGAGATGTGAAATTTCACTAATTTTTTTGGGGTGTCTCTGAATTTCTCGGAGGCAAATAAGAAAGACCGCTTAGTAGCGGTCTTTTTTTATATCTATAGTTTATTAAAGGGTTTACCCTTTAATAATTCCTCTTGAAATTACAATTTTCTGAATTTCAGAAGTTCCTTCATATATCTGAGTGATTTTCGCATCACGCATTAAACGTTCTACATGGTATTCTTTTACAAAACCGTTTCCACCGTGTATTTGTACAGCTTCAACAGTATGAGTCATGGCAACTTGTGAAGCGTATAACTTCGCCATTGCGCTACTCATATCGTAGTTGTTTCCTTGGTCTTTATCCCATGCAGCTTTCATTACTAACATACGTGCAGCTTCAATTTCGGTAGCCATGTCAGCTAATTTAAAAGCAATTGCTTGATGGTTACAGATTTCAGTTCCAAAAGCTTTACGCTCTTTAGAGTATTTTAAAGCTAATTCATAAGCTCCAGATGCGATACCTAATGCTTGAGCTGCAATCCCGATTCGTCCACCAGATAATGTTTTCATAGCGAACTTAAATCCAAATCCATCCTCACCAATTCTATTTTCCTTTGGAACTTTTACATCGTTAAATTGTAATGTATGTGTATCAGAACCTCTAATTCCTAATTTGTCTTCTTTTGGACCAACATGAAACCCATCCATTCCTTTTTCAACAATAAAAGCATTAATACCTTTATGTCCTTTTTCACGATCAGTTTGTGCAATAACCAAATACACATCAGCGCGACCACCACTTGTAATCCAGTTTTTTGTTCCGTTTAAAAGGTAATGATCTCCTTTGTCAATAGCTGTTGTGCTTTGTGAAGTTGCATCAGATCCAGCTTCAGGTTCTGATAAACAAAACGCTCCTAAGTATTCGCCAGTAGCTAATTTTGTTAAGTATTTTTCTTTTTGAACTTCAGTAGCATAAGCTTCCAAACCATAACAAACTAATGAATTGTTTACAGAAACCATAACAGAGGCAGAAGCATCAATTTTTGATAATTCTTCCATAATTAACACATAGGAAATAGCGTCCATTCCACTTCCTCCATATTTAGGATCTACCATAATCCCCAAGAAACCTAAATCTCCCATTTTCTTAACTAACTCCTGTGGGAATTCTTGTTTGTTGTCTCTTTCGATAACTCCTGGTAATAATTCAGTTTGAGCAAAGTCTCTTGCGGCATCACGAATCATTATATGCTCTTCTGTAAGATTAAAGTTCATTATATGTGTTTTTGTTGTGAATTTTTTAAAAAGAAAGTCCAAATATACAGTTTTATTGCGAATTATTTAATCCTTAACAGAAGGAATATCTAGGATACTTTTTAAAGGAGCTAATCCATAATCTATAATATTTGTATGTTTATAGTTTGATAAACACTAATAGTATGGGTAAACAGGAGTATCATGTGGTAGGAGTTATGTCTGGAACATCTTTAGATGGGATTGATTTGGCATATATTCATTTTAAGAAAGATAAAAAATGGTCTTATAAAATTATCTGTGCAGAAACAGTTACCTATGATTCGGAGTGGGAATCAATACTAAGAAATGCAATAGAATATTCTTCAGTAGAACTAGAAGCGCTAAATGTTGACTATACAAAATATCTATCTTCTGTAATAAACACCTTTGTAAAAAAACATCAATTAAGTACTATTGATGCTGTATGTTCACATGGTCATACAATTTTGCACCAACCAGAAAATGGAATCACGCTACAAATAGGAAATTTAAAAGAATTGTCTCAATTGATAAATCAAGATGTAGTTTGCGACTTTCGAGTGCAGGATGTACAGTTGGGTGGTCAAGGAGCGCCATTAGTTCCAATTGGGGATGATTTGTTGTTTTCTGATTATATCTATTGTGTAAATTTAGGAGGGTTTTCTAATATTTCTACAAAATTAAATAATGAAAGAATAGCCTATGATATTTGCCCTGTAAACATAGTGTTAAATCATTATGTACAGCAGCTGGGGTTTTCATATGATGACAAAGGGGCGTTGGCTTCTTCAGGAGAAATTAATCAATTGCTTTTAGAAAAATTAAACGATTTAAATTTTTACAAGCAATCGCCACCTAAATCATTAGGTTTGGAATGGGTGAAATCAGTAATTATTCCTTTAATTGATTCTTATGAGTTGCCAATTAAAGATATATTACGAACTTTTGTTGAACACGTAGCAATTCAAATTGCAAAAGTACTAACCAGAGAAAAATCAACCGCCTTATTTACAGGAGGTGGAGTTTATAATTTGTTTTTAATGGAACGGATTAAAACGTTTTCTTCTGTTAAAATAAATATTCCAGATACAGAATTAATAGAATATAAAGAGGCGCTCATTTTTGGTTTTCTAGGAGTGTTAAAACTAAGAGAGGAAGTTAATGTGCTGGCTTCTGTAACTGGAGCTAGAAAGAATCATTCTTCAGGAAATATATTTCTTGTATAAGAAGTCATTTTAGTTTGCTATATTTGGCGTTTATTTTAAAAACTTCGTAAATGGAACAGCTTTAACTCCCCTTGGGGATAGATATAAAATTATACTTCAGATTAGTCAAACAAGAAAATTTGACATTTCAATTTTACATTAAAAGTTAAAGAAATTATAGATGAAAGATTTACTAAAAAAATACGAAGAAAAGCAACCAGAAATAGTTTTCCATTGGAAAGATCAGGTAACAGATGCAGAAGGATGGACAGTAATTAATTCCTTACGTGGTGGTGCTGCTGGTGGTGGTACACGTATGCGTAAAGGGTTAAATAAAAATGAAGTTTTGTCGCTTGCAAAAACGATGGAGGTAAAGTTTACAGTTTCTGGACCTGCAATTGGTGGAGCGAAATCAGGAATTAACTTCGACCCTAACGACCCAAGAAAAAGAGGGGTTTTAGAACGTTGGTACAAAGCAGTAACTCCGTTATTAAAACATTATTACGGTACTGGAGGAGATTTAAATGTTGATGCAGATAAGGATGTAATTCCAATTACTGAAAATTGTGGTGTTTGGCATCCTCAAGAAGGAATATTCAATGGTCATTTTAAGCCAACAGAGGCAGATAAGATTAATAGAATTGGTCAGTTGCGTCAAGGGGTAATCAAGGTTATTGAAGACGAAACTTTTTCTCCTGATTTATCACGAAAGTATACTGTGGCTGATATGTTAACTGGTTATGGTGTTGCAGAAGCAGTGAAACATTATTATGATATTTATGGAGGTTCGGTTGTTGGTAAAAGAGCAATTGTACAAGGATTTGGTAATGTAGGTTCTGCCGCAGCATATTATTTAACTCAATTAGGAGCAAAGGTTGTTGGAATTATTGATAGAGAAGGTGGGTTGATAAATGAAGAAGGATTTTCAATGGAAGAAATGAGAGCTTTATTCTTGAACAAAGATGGAAACAAATTGGTGTCAGATAAAATGATTCCTTTTTCAGAAATAAATGAAAAAATATGGAGCTTGCCAGCTGAAATTTTTGTACCAGCTGCTGCTTCAAGATTAGTTTCTCAGGATCAAGTTCAAAAAATGATTGATACTGGATTGGAAGTAATTTCTCCAGGAGCAAATGTTCCCTTTGCTGATAAAGAAATTTTCTTTGGGCCAATTATGGAGTACACTGATCAACATTTAAGTTTGTTGCCAGATTTTATTTCTAATTGTGGTATTGCCAGAGTTTTTGCTTACTTAATGGAAGCAAGAGTAGAATTACCAATGCAGGATAAAGCAATATTTGATGATACATCAAATATTATCAAAAATGCGTTAACAAAAACGCATGGTAATAATAGTAGTAAAACAGAAATTTGTAAAACGGCATTCGAAATTGCATTAAAGCAATTGGTGTAAATAATAAAAAGAAGAAATTTAAGGCAAAATGGAAATATTTATAGTAGTAATATTCGTATTAGGGTATTTAGCAATTACATTAGAGCATAATTTAAAAATAGACAAGCTGATACCAGCTGTTGTTATGATGGCCATATGTTGGGCTGCAGTAGCTTTTGGGATTGATGATTTTCAATATTGGTTCGATTCAGGGCAGCATAAACTTCTTGAGTCATTTGGTGCTCTAAATCATGAGGCAAAAATACACTTAATGGAAGAAACACTTCTTCATCATTTAGGTAAAACAGCTGAAATTTTATTCTTCTTACTTGGAGCAATGACTATTGTTGAAATTATTGATTACTTCGATGGATTCTCAACTTTTAAAAGTTACATTAAAACTAAGAATAAGAAAAGACTATTATGGATATTTGCTTTCTTAGCATTTATACTTTCTGCAATTATTGATAACTTAACTGCAACGATTGTTTTAATAACAATCTTACAGAAAATAATTAATAAAAAAGAGACTCGTATTTGGTTTGCAGGTATGATTATTGTCGCTGCAAATGCTGGTGGAGCATGGTCTCCAATTGGTGATGTAACAACTACAATGCTTTGGATAGGTAATAAAGTAACTACGGATATGTTAATAACATACTTAATGGTTCCTTCATTAGTGTGTATGGCTGTTCCTACTTTTATAGCTTCTTTAACAAAACCGTTCAAAGGCGATTTAGAGGAAGAAATTGTGGTAAAACCTGCTGAGATTCATGATACTACATATAGTTCAGTTATGTTGTATTTAGGGTTGGGAATGATTTTGTTTGTGCCGCTTTTCAAAACAATTACTCACTTACCTCCATATGTTGGTATGATGTTGTCATTAGGTGTTGTGTGTGCGTTTGCCGAAATATTTAGTACAAAACAATTCAAGATATCTACGTTAGGAGATCACGCTGAAGATACTGGTCATCATAGTCCGGTACATAAATCATTGTCTAAAATAGAGATGCCTAGTGTGTTGTTTTTCTTTGGTATTTTAATGGCGGTAGCGGCATTAGAGAGCTTAGGAATGTTATTTCATTTTGCAGAAAATTTAAATACAACCATACCAAATTCTGATGTTGTAGTAATGTTGTTAGGTATAGGTTCAGCAGTTATTGATAATGTGCCTTTAGTAGCGGCCAGTTTAGGGATGTTTCAAAATGAATTGAATGATCCATTATGGCACTTTATCGCATTCTCTGCAGGTACTGGGGGTAGTATGTTAATTATTGGGTCTGCAGCTGGTGTTGTGGCTATGGGTATGGAAAAAATTTCTTTTTTCTGGTATTTTAAAAACATAACGTGGTTAGCTTTTGTAGGGTTTGTTCTAGGGTCTATAACTTTTATTTTTGTTAGAGGATTGGTAGGAGCTTAATAATTGAAATAAGATATATAGCATTGATTTATTTCAATGTAATTTATAAGTAAAAAGCCATTCGTATTTGAATGGCTTTTATTTTTTAATAAAATTTTAGGAAAAAGAGATTTTAAAATGTTATATATTTAAACGCAATATTTAAAAGAAAAGTAAAGAGGAAACAATTTAGGAGTTGTATTTTCGTTTACATAATATTAATCGTAAAAAACACAAAAACACATGTCGCTAACAATTCAAGAAGTTGCTGAAAACCTAGAAGGTGAAGTAGTAGAGCAAAAAACACTATCTATTATTAATTTAATAAATGAAGGAGGTCTTGGGGGGCAAATTATTATTGGTATGTTATTCATCTTATTGGTTGTAGCATTATATATTTATTTTGAACGTTTGTTAGCAATAAAGCAAGGAGCAAAGGTTGATTCAAATTTTATGAATCAAATTAAAGATCATGTGACTAATGGAAAAATAGAAGCAGCAAATTTACTATGTGCACAGGATAAATCACCAGTTTCGGCTTTAATATCAAAAGGAATTTCAAGAATAGGGAAGCCTTTAGAGGATATCCATACTGCAATTGAAAACGCAGGAAGGTTAGAAATCTATAAATTAGAAAAAAACGTCAGTGTACTAGCAACCATTTCGGGTGTAGCACCTATGATTGGGTTTCTTGGTACAGTTATTGGAATGATTATATCAATATTTGAGATAGCGAATTCTGGTGGTAATATTGATATAAAAACACTTGCTGGAGGTTTGTATACTGCAATGACAACAACTGTTGCTGGATTAGTAGTAGGTATTGTAGCATATATGGCGTACAACCACTTGGTAGTGAAAACAGATAAGATTATTTATAAAATGGAAGCAAATTCATTAGAGTTCTTTGATTTATTAAACGAACCAGCTTAAAATTTTATAGACTATGAATATAAGAGGAAGAAATAAGGTTACTCCGGAATTTAATATGTCCTCCATGACAGATATCGTATTTCTGTTATTGGTGTTTTTTATGATAGCATCTACTTTGGTGTCTGCAAATGCAATTGATTTGTTGTTGCCTAAATCAGGAGGTAAAACAACACAATCTAAGAGTTTAGCTGTAAGTATCACTAAGGATTTAGAGTATTATGTAGATAGTGAAAAAGTAGCTAAAAATAAATTAGAAGCATATATTTTAGGTAAGATTGGTGATTTGGAAAAACCAAGTATCGTTCTGCGAGCTGAAGAAACAGTAGAGTTGAAAGATTTTGTTTATGTAATGGATATTGCTAATAGGAATAAGATAAAATCTACTTTGGCTGTTAGGTCGAAATAAGAAATAATCATTAAATACAGACAGATGAAAAAGCTATTTAAAGATGAAAATGAAAAACGCGCAGCGATATTGACATTCCTGACTGTTTTTATTCTGTTTTTGTGGATGTTTTTTCATTCAGCATTTACCTATCAAGATCCTCCAGAGGAATATGGTATGGAGGTGAATTTTGGGACAACTGATTTTGGAAAAGGTGATGACCAGCCTGTAGAAGAAATTAAAACGCAGCCCGTGGAAGAAGTGATTCCTGAGGATCCGGTAGAAGAACCAGTGGTTGAGCCTGTTGAGGAAATAATTGAAACTCCGGTTGAGGAAGTTGTGGAAGAGGTTATTACTGAAGAGACAACAGAGGATGTTCCTGTGATAACTCCTGTTGAGGAAGTGCCTAAGGAAACTCCGAAAGAAGAACCAAAGGAAGTCCCTAAAGAAGAGCCGAAAGAAATTCCAAAAGAAGAACCAGCTCCACCAAAACCAGATCAGTCAACTCAAGATGCATTATCAAGTGTATTGAATGGGCCGCCAGCAGATGGTAAGGCAAGTGGGAGTGAAGGTGACGATGAAGAAGCCGGAGACAAAGGAAATGATAATGGAGACCCTAATGCACCAGATTATTATACGAATCCTGGAAATGGTTCAGGTGGAAATTATGATTTGACGGGAAGAATAGTCTTAAGAAGACCGTATCCTGAATACAAATGTTATAAAGAAGGAAGGGTAGTAGTGTCTATAAGGGTAGATAGATCAGGGAAGGTTATTCAAGCGACTCCTGGGGCAAAAGGAAGTACTACTACTGAAAATTGTCTTTTAGAACAAGCAAAAATTGCAGCTTTAAATACCAAATTCAGTACTGCTGGTAATGCTCCTGAAAAACAAATAGGTAAGATTATATATAACTTTAATTTACGATAAACGCAATTAAGTAAAAGAATAGCCAGTCACGAATACACGAATAATTTGAAATCATTTGTGTATTCGTGGCTGTCTTGTTTAATTAAAGCAGAAGGTAAAAGATGAATTATACGGAAACATTAGAATGGTTGTTCAATCAATTGCCAGTTTATCAAAAAGTAGGTAAATCAGCTTATAAAGCAGATTTATCTAATATTAATAAATTGGTAGGGTATCTTGGGAGTCCACATGAGGAATTTAAAAGTATACATGTTGGTGGAACTAACGGGAAGGGTTCTTCTAGCCATATGTTGGCTTCAGTATTACAGGAAGCAGGGTATAAAGTTGGTTTATATACCTCTCCTCATTTGAAAGATTTTAGAGAGCGTATTAAAATTAATGGAGAATTGATTTCAGAATTTGATGTTGTTCGCTTTGTTAAAGAGCATCGATCTTTTTTTACAGAAAACTCATTATCTTTTTTTGAAATGACTGTCGGAATGGCTTTTGATTATTTTGCAAAAGAAAAAGTTGATATTGCTATTATAGAAGTAGGGTTAGGAGGTAGACTGGATGCTACAAACATTATTGTGCCTGAAGTGTCATTAATTACTAATATTGGGGTTGATCACACGGCTTTTTTAGGTAATAGTTTAGAGAGTATCGCTATGGAGAAGGCGGGGATCATAAAATCTAAAGTGCCAATAGTAATTAGCGAAACTCAACCGGAGATAAAAGAAGTTTTTGTTGATAAAGCAACTGAGGTTAATACAGGGGTGTTTTTTGCAGATGACGAATATGTGAAGTCATATAAAACTGACTTGTTAGGAAATTATCAAGTCAAGAATGTGAAAGGAGTTGTGGTTGTACTACGGCAATTGAAAAATGTTAAGGTGTCTGAGGAGCATGTTGTTTCGGGCTTGTTGAATGTTGTTCGTAATACAGGTTTGTTGGGAAGGTGGCAAATTATTCAAGAAAGCCCAAAAATAATTTGCGATACAGCACACAATGCAGAAGGTTTAAAACTTACAATGGATCAATTGTCTAAAGAGGTGACTCATGGAATACATATTGTTTTTGGGGTAGTTTCTGATAAGAAATTAGAAGGTATTTTGCCATTGTTACCTAAAAATGCACGTTATTATTTCTGTGCTCCAAAAATTTCTAGGGCAATGTCTGCTCGTAAACTGTTTGAAGGGGCAACGGAGTTTGGATTGGTAGGTGAGGAGTATTCGTCTGTTATTGAGGCGCTTAGTTTAGCGAAAAATAATGCTAATGCCAATGATGTGATTTATGTTGGAGGGAGTACATTTGTTGTGGCAGAAATTCTTTAAAATTTCACATTAAAATAGTTGCAGACTTAAAAATTGGTGTTATATTTGCACCCGCAATCAGTTACTAGGGCAATTAGCTCAGTTGGTTCAGAGCACCTCGTTTACACCGAGGGGGTCAGGGGTTCGAATCCCTTATTGCCCACTTTAGTTCTTGATTGTATTTATTGATAAGGGTCATTAGCTCAGTTGGTTCAGAGCACCTCGTTTACACCGAGGGGGTCGGGGGTTCGAATCCCTCATGACCCACAAAAACTTATAGGAAACTGTAGGTTTTTTTTGGTTTATAGCATTTGTAGTACTTCACAAGCTTTTTATAGTATTCCTTAATTATTTTCTAATCTATTATTTAAGTAAAACATGCCTTTTTGAGGTGTACTAAAAGGTTCCCAAATATCTTCGAGGTTCCCATTTTTAATTTAAACTAAAACATTATAAATTATCTGTATTATTCGTAGTACAGAAAGTTAAAACAAACAAGAAAGGAAAGTGTCCATTAAGATGTAGACTGACTTATTCAAAAAATAGAAAAGAATTCTCTACTGGAATGTTTATTGACCCTGATATCTGGGATAATTCATCTCAGGTAGCTAAACCACCTAGTAAAGAAAACAATATAATTAACACTCAGATAAGCCTTATTAATCAAAAGATTAGTGAGGCTTTTTTATTACTACAAGTTCAGCCAGAAGGCTTTGATGTTGATGATATTTACAGGAAGTATAAAGGAGAAGATGTAAGGACAGAAATTACTATTCTAGGAGCTTGTGACTTACATAATGAGAAGATGAAAAAGCTTATTGGAATTGACTTAAACAGGCTTTCATGGAGTAGGTATGTAGAGAGCAGGGGTAAGGTAGCTGAATTCATTAAAAGCAAGTATAAGAAGCCTGATTTAAAGCTAGAGCAATTGGATTTAAAGTTCATCAAGGGTTTAGAGTACTATTGGAAAACTGAAAAGAAGTTAAGACAAGCAACCATTTACAGGAATATGCAACGGGTTAAAAAGATGATTCAATTTGCTATTGATGAAAACTACTTACAGAAGAACCCTTTTAGCTTGTACAAGAACAAGAAGTATAAAGGTGTTATTGTGTATTTAACTGATGTTGAGTTAAAGAAATTAATGAATCACAACTTTGCTCAAAAGAGGTTACAACAGATAAAAGATATGTTTGTGTTCTGTTGTTATACAGGGCTAGCTTATCAAGAAATGAGTAGTTTAAGAGCTCATCATATTACTACTGGATTTGATGGGAATTTATGGATTAACATGATTAGGCAGAAAACAGAACAGCCTATAGCTATTCCTTTATTGCCACAAGCTGAGGTTATTTTAGAAAAGTATAAAGAAGAGGATTCTGATGTGGTACTTCCTCTTATTTCAAATCAGAAGTTCAACTCCTATTTAAAGGAGATTGCAGTAATTGTAGGGATAGAAAAGAAGCTCACACATCATATTGCTAGAAAAACCTTTGCAACCACTGTATTGCTCTTAAATGGGGTGTCAATGGAGGTTGTTTCAGAATTGTTAGGTCATAGTAAAATTACTGTCACGCAGGAGCATTATGCAAAGGTTGTTAAGAGTAAAGTTAGTGTAGAAATAATAAAGTTGAAAAATAGTTTAAAATAATGGGTAACCTAATTGTATAAAAAGGAACTAGTGATTGTATAGCTGAATTGTCACTAATTATGATGAGTATAAAACACCTTTTTTTAGTGATTGTGGGATAGATTCAGGTATTATAATTTTACTTTTTTAAACTAATAAACAAACTAAACCAATGAAAAAATTATTACTTTTTAGTATTGCGCTTACTTTTAGCTCTCAGATAGTTAAAGCACAAGTAGGAACAAATTTTGATGAACCAGCTGGAGCCACTCTTGACTACAGAGATACTGGTGACGTGTATTTACCCCATCAACTTGTTAATAATCCATATGAAGGAACTGTAAATCATGCGTATTCTGGAGGAGAACTTGGGTTTAATACAATGTTTACTCCTACCAGAACTGGGGCAGGGGGGAGTCAAGGCTTAACAGATGGAGATACTGTAGGAGTATATGATGAATTTACCGTTGTAAACAGAACAGATGTTTCTGCATGGACTACTGGTAATGCCTATGTTATTGAAGATACCGATGGAATGTTGACAATCACTTTTGACACTGTTGATTTAACAGGGACTACAAACCCAAGGTTTCAAATGTTATTTTGGCAAGACAGTACTACCTGGGAATTCACTGAGGATGCAAATGACCGTGTGTACATTCGTTTAGATGTTGATAATGGGGCTTCTATAATAAACATCCTAGATAGTGATGGCGGTGGCTCTGGAGGAAGTGGAATTTCTGGTATGGATTTAGATTTATTAACATATAACGGTGTTCCTTGTGAATATGCCCTTACAAATATAGATGTGGATTTAACGCCATATATAGGTAGTGCTGTTCAATTAGTAATAGAAGCCGATTTTAATTCTACTGTAGAAAGGGTTATTATTGATGAAATTTTATTTACTCAAGGAAATAATGTACTTGGTGTTTCGGAAAATAAAATTTTAGAAAAGCAGTTACAAGTATACCCAAACCCTAATAGTGGTATGTTTACATTAAATTATACAGGTAATGCAACTCTAGAGCAATTATCTGTGTTTGATGTTACAGGGAAATTAATTAAAAGTGAAACACTTAAAGGGTTTGATAAAAAACAATCATTTGATTTTACAAATCTTGCTAAAGGAATGTATTTTATAAAGGTACAAACAGCTAATACTTTGGTTTCAAAAAGAGTTATTATTGAATAGTAAAAACAATTACTAAGCAATCATACAAAAAGGCAGTTCTAACGAGCTGTCTTTTCCTATTTAAAGGAGATTTCAGAGCTTGTGGGGATAGAAAAGAAACTAACGCGTCAATATTGCTAGAAAAACTTTTGCAACGACTGTACTACTCTTAAATGGAGTTCCTATGGAAGTTGTGTCAGAATTATTAGGTCATAGTAAAATCACAGTTACACAAGAACATTATGCTAAGGTGGTGAAGAATAAGGTTAGTGATGAGATGAGTAGTTTGAAGAATAAGTTGGAAATTGATTAGAAATTTTTATATTTTTAACAGATTATGAATGTAAAGGTCTTTTTATGAAAAAGCTTAATGATGTTAAAAAAGAAAATGTATCCAAAGTAATGGATGTTTGGAAGAATCATAATGGGATTACTAACCCTAATGAGTTAAGCTATTCTTTGGATATAATAGATCAAATAGCAGCTACTTTTTCATCTGGGGTTTTTTATTATTACGTGTTTAACTTTGAAACGTTGACAATGGAGTATGTGCATCATACTATAAAAGATGTTTTAGGGGTAGAACCTGAAGAATTTACAATAGATAAACTATTCTCATTATATCACCCTGAAGATTTAGCCAAATTACATGAAAAAGAAAATGCTGCTTCAGAATTTCTTTTTAACAAACTTGACCCTAAAGATCTTCCTTTTTATAAGGTAGTATATGTAACTAGATGTAAAGATGTATACGGTAATTATAAAAAAATATTGCATCAAGCTAAAGCTATTAATGTAACAGATGATGGTAAAATTCAACAAGTAATAGGAGTTCATACTGATATTAGCTATTTAAGTACTTTGGTAGATCATAAAATATCTTTTATAGGTAGCAATAGTAGACCCTCATATTTTAAACTAGATCCTAGTAATTTAGTTTTTGAAAAGCGAGAACATAAAAAACAATTTACTACTCAAGAGTTGCGTATTATTCAGTTAATAGCTGAAGGAAAGGGTACAGATGAAATTGCAACGAATCTAAACTTATCTCCACACACTATAAAAAGTCATAGAAAGAATATTTTAAAAAAAACTGAAGCCAATAACACCGTGCAACTAATAGCTAATTGTATTAGAAATGGAATTATTTAATATACCTATAAGTAGGTATTGTATAGAGGGTATGGTGTAGTTATATTTGATGAATTAAAAACTATACAATATGAAAACAAAATTACTAGTATGCCTATTTTTAGGCTTTATATTTTTAGGCTTTAGTCAAAACACCTATGTTCCAGATGATAACTTTGAGGCTTATTTAGAAGCTAATGGGATGGGTAATGGAGTAGCAAATGATGATTATGTTACAACTGCTAATATTAGTGGTGTTACAAGTCTAAATGTAACTGCAAAAAACATCACAGATTTAACAGGTGTAGAAGACTTTACTGCATTGACTAATTTGCGTTGTGGCGATAACCCATTAACAAGTTTAGATGTGAGTACTAATGCTGCCTTGACTTATTTGGATTGTAATAATAATCAACTAACAAGTTTAGATTTGAATAGCAATACTGCATTGACTGATTTGTATTGTGGTTGGAATCAGCTGACGAGTTTAGATGTGAGTACAAATACTGCCTTGGAAATTTTAAGTTGTTTTGATAATCAATTAGCGAGTTTAGATGTAAGTACTAATACAGCCTTGACTACTTTGCAATGTAATAATAATCAATTAACAAGTTTAGATGTGAGTGCTAATACCGCTTTGACATCTTTTTCGTGTAGCAATAATCAGTTAACGAGCTTAGATGTGAGAGCTAATACCGCTTTGACTATTTTTTCGTGTTACACGAATCAGTTAACAAGTTTAGATGTTAGAAATGGGAATAATACATTGTTTACTTATTTTTGGACAGTTGACAATCCTAATTTAACTTGTATTTCTGTTGATGATGCTACATGGAGTACTACAAATTGGACAAATATAGATGCAGCTTCTTCCTTTAGCTTAAGTTGTAATCCAATGGCTGATCATTTTGTAACAACTTGGTCAGGTAGCTCAGGAATTACAATACCAACTTTTTCTGGTGAGACTTATAATTATGATGTAGATTGGGATAATGATGGGACATTTGATGAGTTTGGAATAACAAGTGATGTTACTCATGATTATGGAGTCGTAGGAACTTACACTATTAGAGTACAAGGAGTTTTTCCAAGAATTTATTTTAATAACACAGGAATGAAAAATAATATTAGATCTATTGATCAATGGGGTAATATTTCATGGTCTTCGATGGCTTATTCTTTTTTTGGATGTAACAATCTAGTTAGTAATGCTATAGATGCTCCAGATTTGTCAAATGTAACAGACCTAACACGAATGTTTTCTTTTGCAACACTTTTTGATTTGGATTTAAGTGCTTGGAATACATCAAATATAACTACGATGTGGGGTATGTTTTGGCGTTCTGATAATTTTAATAATGGAGGTCAACCTTTAAACTGGGATACATCATCAGTAACTGATATGAGTTATATGTTTTTAGGGGCAGGAATTTTTAATCAAGATATAGGTACTTGGAATACTTCATTAGTTACTAATATGACAAATATGTTTAATAGCTCTAGGGTTTTTAATCAAGATATTGGTGGTTGGGATACTTCAAATGTTACTAGGATGGATTATATGTTTTATTGGGCTGAAAATTTTAATCAAAATATTGATAATTGGGATACATCTAATGTCGCTAATATGAAGCGAATGTTTACAAACGCTACTGCTTTTAATCAAAATATTAATTCATGGGATACATCTAGTGTTACTGATATGAGTGGAATGTTTTCTCAAACAGCCAATTTTAATGGAAATATAATTTCATGGGATACGTCAGCAGTTACGGATGTGAATTCTATGTTTTCTACAGCAAATTCATTTAATCAAGATATTGGTTCATGGAATACTACAAATGTAACTAATATGCAATGGATGTTTAATCAGGCATTTGCATTTAACAACGATATTAGTTCGTGGGTAACTACTAATGTAACAAATATGAATGGGATGTTCAGGAATGCTTCTTCATTTGACCAAAATATAGGAGGATGGAGTGTGGAAAATGTAGCCGATTTCACCAACATGTTTCAAAGCGTAACACTTTCTAATGCTAATTATGATGCTTTATTAATTGGTTGGGATGCACAAACTCTTTTAGCAGGTAAATCATTTCATGGAGGTAATTCTCAATACTGTTCAGTTGCTGCTGAATCAGCTAGAGCTAATATGATAGCTTCAGATACTTGGTCTATAGTAGATGGTGGTCCTTGTGCAGCTTTAGGGGTAGAAGATTTTGAAGCATTAAACATTACAATGTTCCCTAATCCAACAGTAGGTAGTTTTACTATAACTTTAGAGTCAGAAGCTAAGTATTCTTTAATAAGTTTAACTGGTCAATTGGTAAAAGAAGGGAATTTATCTAATGGTAATAATACTATAGGTCTAACTGAATTACCAGCTGGGTTATATTTCTTAACAGTAGAAACAGATAAAGGAAGAGCTACTCAAAAAGTTATTAAGCAGTAAGCTATTATTCATTTTAAATACACAAAGGACAGTCCTAATCGGGCTGTCTTTTCTTATTTAAAGGAGATTGCAAACATTGTAGGGATTGAAAAGTAGCAGACACGTCATATAGCAAGAAAAAACTTTACAACTACTGTACTGCTCTTAAATGGGGTTCCAATGGAGGTTGTGTCAGAATTATTAGGACATAGTAAAATAACTGTAACACAAGAGCATTATGCTAAGGTTGTGAAGAGTAAAATTAGTGAGGAGGTAATGAAACTTTGTAGAATGGTTGTTTGTGTAATAATTGTATATTTAGCACCATAATAATAATATGAAGAAAATTATAACACTAGTATTTCTGTTATCACTGATTAGTGCTACAGCGCAAAACTGGAAAGAATTGAAAACTGATTATTCTGTTAATTTTTATGATGTTGTTGCAGCAGCCGAAAAACACTTTGAATTTAAAGATAAAGGAAAAGGATCTGGTTGGAAAGGCTTTCAAAGATGGAAAGTAGATAATGAATATAAGTATTATCCAAGTGGGGATAGAAATACTGTAGATCCATATTTCGTGAAAAAGCAATATGAAAATTTTACTTTAAATTCTTCAAGATCAAACTTATTAACAGGTTGGAAAGAATTAGGTCCTACTAGTCCCGGTCAAATCACAGGGCATTATGCTTTTGGTATGGGTAGAATAGCTAGTTTTTATGTGGACCCAAATGATAGTCAACGTTTATATATTGGTTCTAGGACGGGAGGGTTTTGGAAATCCTTGGATGGAGGAACTACTTGGGCAGGAGGTTCTACTGATTTTTTAGCAGCATGTGGTGTAAATATAATTGCAGTTTCACTAACAAATCCAGATACGGTATTAATAAATATTAATAATAGTAGCAATCATTATTCTCATGGTATTTATCAGTCTGCAAACGGAGGAGATTCATGGGCGTTAAGTAACTTTAACTCTACAAACTTAGGTTGGGGAGGTTTAGGCTCCAATAGAGAAATTTATAAAATAAAGTACCATCCTACTATTGCAAATTTAATTTTTGTAGGAACTAGAGTAGGGATGTACAGGTCTACAGATAATTTAGCGTCATGGACAATTCCTGTTGCTAATGATGATTTCACGGATATTGATTTTCATCCAACCAATCCTAACATTATGTATGCTTATGCAAAAAATAATCCTAATGTAGTATATGTTTCTAATGATGCAGGGGTTACTTTTACTACTACTGCAATACCTGGGAGTGCAGGAGGTAAAGGTACAGTTCAAGTTAGTGCTATTTGTCCTGATTGTGTATACTACATGTCTGGTGATGGGTTATGGAAATCTATAAATAGTGGAGTATCATTTACATTAGTGAGTACACCGGGAGAATCAAATGCTGGTTTTGCTGTTAGTGATATTGATGATACTAATATTTTAGCAGGTTATGTAGATGCTTTTTTTAGTACAGATGGTGGAGCAAATTTTAATCAAGTTACGTATTGGTCATTGGGGAATACAAATGGAGCTGGAAGCGGAAATCAAATAAGTTATGATACAAGTACTGATTATATTCATGCAGATTTACAAGCAGCAGAATGTATAAATGGTGTTTTTTACGCAGTAACAGATGGTTTTTTAGTTAAAAGCCCTGATAATGGTGTTAATTGGAATATTTTAAGTGAAGATATTGGTATTCGTATGAATTACAATCTTGGGGTAAGTCAATCTAATCATGATCGTACTATAGTTGGCTCTCAGGATAATGGAACCAGTGTAAATACAGAATCTGGTTGGGTAGAAATGTATGGCGCAGATGGTATGGAAGGTTTAATTCATCCTTTAAATGATGATTGGATGATTGGGAGCTGGCAAAATGGAGGGAGAATTATAACAAATGATGCAGGTCAATCAAAATCTACAATTAGGCCAGGTGGTGAAGATGGATATTGGATAGCTCCTATTTTTTATGATCCTAATGAACAAATGAAAATTTATTCATTAGCAGAAAATGTTTATACCAGCGAAGATTTTGGTGTCACTTGGACAAATATAGGAACTCCTTCTTTTACAGGAACAATTAAGTTTGGGACAATTGCAGAAAACAATTCGAATATAATCGTAGCAGTACAAAACGAGAAAATAGAATTATCTGTAGATGGTGGTGTTTCATGGAATGATATAAAAAATACCTTACCAAATTATTCAATTACAGATGTTGTATTTGATCCTAATGATGATAATACAATAGTAGTTACTTATGCAAGGTATCAAGTAGATAATGCAAAGGTGTTTATTACACACGATCAAGGGGTAACTTGGCAGAACATTACCTATAATTTAGGAAATATGCCTGTGCGTTCGGTAGTAATTGATTATACTGATGCTTCCACAATATATGTAGGAACAGAAATTGGATTGTATAAAAAAGCAATGGCTGACAATACGTGGAGTTTATATAATTCTGATTTACCAAACACGTCTATTAAAGAATTGGAAATTATGTGGGGTTCTAATACTATTCGCGCATCAACTTGGGGACGTGGATTATGGGAATATGATGTTTTTGGCAGAGAAACTTATCCATCAATTATTAATACTGAAATTAGTAGCCCTCCAACAAATAATGCGCCTAAAGAAGGTGTAGATCAGTTGGTTACTTCTATTATATCTTATGGAAGTGCAATTACGAGTGCTTATGTTGAATGGTCTATTAATGCACCGACTTTTGGAAATGTGATACCGATGAGTAATACTGTTGGAGATACTTGGGTTTCAGATACACCGTTACCTGATTATCCTGCAGGAACAAAAATGTTTTTTAAAGTTTTTGCAGTTGGAGATAATGGAGGTATAACAGAAACATATAAGTTTATGTACACTGTTAAACCTTATGAGTTTTGTGTAACTTCTGGAGAATCAACAAATGGAAATTTATACTTATCTCAAGTCGATGTAGCAGGAATGAATAATACAAGTGCTAATGGTGCGTATACTTTTTACTCAGGTTCTTTAGTAGAGTTAGATATAGATCAGTCTTACACAATGTCACTTACTGCAAATACAAGTTGGGGAAATAATGATTTAGGGGCTTGGATAGATTTTAACGGAGATGCAACATTTGACACTTCTGAATTAATTATTTCAGATCCTGATACAGGAAATTTTGCTACGGCTAATTTTACAGTGCCTGCTAACGCTAAAGTAAATGAGGTAATTAGAATGAGAGTACGTTTAGGATACTGGGATTCTCCAGTATTTGACCCTTGTGGCACTACATTAGGTGAAGTGGAAGATTATCCAGTAATGATCTCAAATAATGTTTTGAGTACAGTGGATTATAATGAATTAGATGATTCAGGTGTACATGTTTCACCTAATCCTACTTCAGGACAAATACATATTGTGTCAGATGTAAATAAAATTAATTCCATACAATTATTTGATATTAGAGGAAGGTTAATTTTTGAGAAATCAATTAATTCAAATGAATCAAGTGTAGATTTTGATGGTTTAAGTGACTCACTTTATTTGTTATCTATTAATATGGGAAGTTCAACGGTTATAAAAAAAATAATTAAACAATAACAGTCAATCCTAAAGTATGTAAAAGAAACGAGACAGTCAGCAATGGCTGTCTTTTTTTGTTTAAAGAGGTTAAAGGGGTGGAAAAAAGGTTAACACATACATATTTGCTACTACTGTATTGCTCATAAATGGAGGTTGTTTTTGAGTTGTTGGAGCGTAGCAAGATTACTGTCAAACAGGAGTGTTGTGCAAAGGTTGTAATGAGTAAAGTTAGTGAGGAGGTGGGGTTAAAAAAAGAGCAGAAAAATAATAAACTTTTAGGTTATATCTTAACTGCTCTTTTTTATGTTATGGTTGTCAATTTTGTATTAATGTGACAGAGTCATTTAATTAGTGTCTGACTAAAGTTTTTTCAATACCTTCATCGTACTTCATCACAAATTTGTTTATTTTACTTTCATCTATTTTACAATCAATTAATACTTTGTCAGATATAAGTTTTTTGACTAGAAGCTTTTTATTAAAAATATAAGATTTAGACGTAAAGGATTTATCTTGTTCAATAAAAACCACCTTTGTGTAAAGACCTCCGTTTTGACCAACTCCTGTTCTAATATATTTTAAAATTATAGTTTGTTTGTCATCTTCAGTGCTGATTTCAGCATTAGTAGAGCTGCTTTCATAATTCAAACACTCTTTGCTATCAATGATAACTTTTCCTTTTTTAAATTTGATTTTTTGAGCATTTACTGTTCCAGATACACAAATGAATAATAAAGTAAGTAGTAAGATTTTTTTCATTTTAAAATTAATTTATAGTTAGTTTATAATTTTTTTAAAGATATGGAAAATTACAATAGTTCACATCAGATTGAGATCCTAGGCATGAAAAAATTGCTGTTTTATTGCTAAAGATTCTTTCAAGAACTATTTATCCAAAGCTATACGAGTAATTAGCTATGAAATCTTAAATTTATAGCACACTTAATTACAGAATGACCCACAAAAAAAGCGTTACTTAATAGTAACGCTTTTTTTAAAGTAAATTTAAAATCCGTTCTAAAGCCATTCCTCTTGATCCTTTTATTAATATGGTGTAATTTGTTAGTTGTCCAGTGTAATTGTCGGAAAAAGCATTATAATCCTTGTATGATTTAATTTTAGTACTGTGGTTTGTTTGGTTGAACTTTTCACCTAAGATGTGACACTGTTCTATGTTTAGTGTTTCAATGTAGTTGACTATGTTTTGGTGTTCTGCTTTACTGGTTTCTCCAAGTTCAAACATGTCTCCAATAAACAGTGCTTTATTTTTTGTTTCTAGTTGACTAAAGCTTTCTAAAGCTGCTAGCATGCTAGTAGGGTTTGCGTTGTATGCGTCTAATATTATTTTATTTGAGTTTTTATTGATTAACTGTGATCGGTTATTGTCAGGGGTGTAAGTTTCTATTGCATTTACGATGTCGGAAGTGTTCACGTTGAAGTGTTCTCCTATGCTTATGGCTGCTGCAATATTTGTGAAGTTGTATCTTCCTATGAGGTTGCTTTTTATAGTATGGTTTTTGTATAGGACCTCTACTGTAGGTGTTGTTTTGAGGAATTGAACTTTAGTATTGGAATCGTTGTTTTCAGAGAAGGTAAAGCTATTAATTCCTCTTGATTGTTTTATTTGTTCGGTATTGTCAGAATTTACAAAAGCGGTTTTATTGTTTATTCTTAGGTTGTGGTATAGTTCGCTTTTTGCTTTTATTACGCCCTCAATACTTCCGAATCCTTCTAGGTGTGCCTTTCCAAAGTTAGTAATGTACCCAAAGTCTGGGTTGGTAATTTCGGCTAGTAATTCTATCTCATTAAAATGATTTGCGCCCATTTCAATGATTCCTATCTCTGTTTTAGCGTTCATTGATAATAAGGTGAGAGGTACGCCAATATGGTTGTTTAAATTCCCTTTAGTAGCTGTGGTTTTGTATCTTTTGGAGAGTACGCAGTTGATTAATTCTTTAGTGGTTGTTTTTCCGTTACTACCTGTTAGTGCAATAACAGGTGTGTTGAGTTCTTTTCTGTGGTACTTAGCTAGCTGTTGAAGTGTTTCAAGTGTGTTTTCTACAAGTATTGTATTTTTTTGATAGTAATCCTTATCATCAATTATGGCGTAGCTTGCTCCGCTTTCAAGAGCTTGTTTTGCGAAGATGTTCCCATTGAAGTTTTCTCCGCTTAAAGCAATAAATAAATCGTTTTTTTGAATTGTTCTTGTGTCTGTGTTAATTCCGTTTGATTTCTGGAATATGGCATGTATGTCTGAAATGTTCATATGTTGAAATTTTGCATAAAAAAAGCTCTAATTTTCATTAGAGCTTTTTTTGTTATGTATTTAAGTTGTACAGATTATCTAGGAGATTTTCTGTTTCCTTTCCCTTTTGATTTAGCTCCTACTCTTGACATAGCGCATCTGAATCCGATGTAGTCAGTAGCCATAGCTTCTGGGTAAAATCTTCTTTGTGCTGGGTCTAACCAGTATTCTCTGTCTTTCCATGATCCACCTTTGTAAACTCTAACTTCATCATTTACAAGAGATGTTCTTTTTGATGACCCATCATATTCTTTAGTCATTACTCCTGCAGAATCAACTGTAACAGAGTGGTTAGGTGAGTTGTACATTTTTCTTGACTCATCACCTTTGCTAGCTTCTTCTCCGCCTTCATCATCTCCGCCTAAAGAGAAGTATCTGCTTGATGCTTTGTCTCCATCTCTGTAGTTGATATTGTCAGATTTATTGAAGTTTGTTCTTAAGTATGTCTCGTTATCATCAACAGGTACTTGAGCAATTTGTCCAGGTAATGTAGTTGCAATAACTTTTCCTGTAGCTAAAGTGTCATATCCAATTGAGTCGGCAGTAATAATTGCAACTTTTCCGTCTTCTCCAATTTTGTTTTTAGTAAAAACGTTACCTCTGTAGTAGTTAAAATCACTCATTTCGTCATCTACTATTGGTCTGTATACATCAGCAACCCATTCAGCAACGTTACCAGCCATGTCGTATAAACCATAGTCGTTAGGATCGTATGACATTACTTGTGCAGTGATATCAGCACCATCATCAGACCAACCAGCAATACCACCGTAATCACCATCTCCTTGTTTGAAGTTTGCGTTATGATCTCCTCTAGTAACCCTTTTTCCTGATCTTGTATATTGACCACTCCATGGGTATTTTTTTCTACCTCTATGAACATTGTAGCTTCTTAGTTCTGACATTCCTAATGCAGCAAATTCCCATTCAGCTTCAGTAGGTAATCTGTATCCGGGCTGTAAAATACCAGTAGATCGAGTAGCGTAGATGTTGATTTCTTCACCATCTGCGTTAGTCTGTGGGTTTTTACTTTTCTTTTTTCCTCCGTTTAAAATTTCTTCGTTTCCACCATAAGTAGATGTTGGAGAAATAATGTAGGTATTTGTACTGAAGTTTGAGTCAGCAGTTACGTCAGTTATTTTAGCGTCTTCTTTTAAGAATCCATTTCTTTCTAAAGCATCCTCATTAATACGATCTGTTCTCCAAACACAAAATTGATTTGCTTGAATCCAGCTAACTCCAACTACTGGGTACTCTTGGTATGCAGGGTGACGTAGGTAATTGTTAGTCATTACTTCATTATAACCAAGTCTGTTTCTCCAAACTAAAGTATCTGGAACAACACCGTTATATATTTGTGTGAAATTTTCGTTTTCTGGCGGGTATACTTTCTTTGTCCAATCTAAGTATTCCATGTACATGATGTTAGTTACCTCTGTTTCATCCATGTAGAAAGATTGCACATGCTGTTGATTTGGAGAATTGTTCCAATCGTGCATTGGATCATCATTTACTTGTCCTTTTGTAAATGTACCTCCTTCAATAAATACTACTCCAGGTGCAGTTTCCTGTTCTTGGTATTTTGTATTGTATTGAAATCCACCTTCCTTGGAGTTTATTTTCCAACCAGTAGCTCTCGATCCTCCTTTTTTCCCTTTACTACAACTTGTTGTTGCAAAAACAGTAAGGATAACTAAAAATTTTAGGGCAAAATGTTTTCTCATATTCATAACTTAAATTCAGAGATAGTTCAAGTGCGCAATATAATAAATATACATTATAATGCAATACTTTTGTAAAAAATAGTTTTGGCTTTAATTAAAAAGTTCTGTCTAGTTTTAACGACAGATAAGACAAATATATTGTTTACTTTTGAAAAAAAAAGAAAATTACACTAAAATTGAAAA
>Ga0209396_1001205_pt1 | contig 29305 bp, 23 predicted proteins | sample GOMGulsemesocosm_6_FD_184638 | JGI IMG/M metagenome (GOLD analysis project Ga0209396, IMG submission 184638) | Methane-oxidizing microbial communities from mesocosms in the Gulf of Mexico - GOM8C Gulf of Mexico (SPAdes) (version 2) | ecosystem: Environmental > Aquatic > Marine > Cold seeps... | reverse complement strand
GGTAGTAACAGTGAAATTGGCATTGGCCCCCATGGAGGGCTTAATTGATGAACACATGCGCACCTTCCTTACTCGGGACGGTGCCTTCGATCACTGCGTCACCGAGTTTTTGCGCATCAGTGACCAACTGTTGCCGAGCCGAGTATTCCACCGCATTTGCCCGGAATCCCGCAACGATTGGAAAACGCCATCCGGTACCCCGGTACATTTGCAACTACTGGGCAGCGACCCGCAACTCATGGCACAAAATGCGCGCCGCGGCGCCTTATTAGGCGCGCCGGTAATCGATGTTAACTTTGGTTGCCCCTCTAAAACCGTGAACCATAACCGCGGCGGCAGTGTGCTGTTGCAAGACCCGGAAGAAATTTACGGCATATTAAAAGCCATGCGTGAGGCCATCCCGGCTCACATCCCCCTAACCGCCAAGATGCGTTTAGGGTATGAAGATAAATCCCTGGCTCTGGAAAATGCCTCGGCCATAGAAGCCGCTGGCGCCAGTCAATTATGCATTCATGCACGTACTAAGGTGGAAGGTTACAAGCCCCCTGCCCACTGGCAGTGGATTGCAAAAATTAAAGAGCAAACCAGCATCCCCCTCATCGCCAACGGCGAGATATGGACCATCGAGGATTATAAAAAATGCCAGCAGGTGAGTGGCTGTGACGATATTATGCTGGGCCGAGGTGCGGTAGCGAGCCCGGATCTGGCTTTGCAAATTAAAAGCCTGGCGGCGGGTAAAGAAATACAGGTGGGTGATTGGCACAGCCGATTGCACGACATGTTGTGGATGATTCAAGAAACCATAGATTGTGGCAATACCAAGTTTGCCGCCGGACGCATTAAACAGTGGTTAGTGTATTTTCAAAAGAGCTACCCACAGGCCATAGAGTTCTTCCAAAAAGCCAAGCGTATTAAAACTTCCTTGCAGATGATTGATTTATTAGAGCAGGAAATAGCAAATTCCCATTAACATCCATCCTGGAAATTGTGATTTTTGAGACTGCTACTGGACCTGCGAAGGTTAATTGAAGATTAAAAACCCACTTAATCATTCGTTTATGCCACCAAGGTCAAACCGTCTAGTCCAGATTGACAAGTTAGCTAGCTATTCCATACTTAACAAAACCATATGATTAGGAACTTCCATGCCCTGGCTTGTGCTTCTGATCATCTTTAGCGTCCCCTTGCTGGGGCAAGCATCAACCCCATATAAGCCGGGAATTCAAGCGATTGAAAAACTGGCAACTGAACTCGTTATATATTCGAAAAAAGGCCCGGTTCTGAGCATAAGGAAGGTTAAAATAAATGGCCGGAGCAATCACTTAATCCGTCATGGGGGGGCTGTCATTAATCTGAGCTTCGAGTACAGGGTTCATTGCAGGCACTGTTCCGTTAGTAATAATCAACTGTTAATAGGGCTTCACGTTCAGCACAGTGCCCAAGCCTGTGTAAAACTTAAAAGACGCCAATCAAAATGGATCGCCACCAGAGTAGAACTCACCATTCCTCATTCTAAAGCTCTCCATTACATTCGTGCTCGCCCCAGCACGGCCTTTAACTGCAGTGACGCACTAGATTGGTGGCGAATGGATCAACCACTGGGCCCTGGCAGTGAAGCCAACATTGGGGTAGTGCAAGTTTTAGAACCATAAAATATTATCCACTCCGGCATGGAGGTCACTCCCTCAATGATTTCCATGCCGATTAGAACCGGTGTCAACAGGGGTTACCCACAGGCCTTTGAATTCTTTCAACAGGCCAAACCCATTAAAATCTCTTTGCTGGCGATAAAGCTATAGCAGCAAGAAATATCAAACACTAAAGGCAAAGTGGCTTAAACAATCGCCAGTAATTCATTAACCACCGCTAACAACATTTTATTTTCAAATGGTTTAGACAAACATTCATGGGCGCCGGCTGTTTTTGCCAGGCTCAACTTTTCTTCACCCAGGGCAGACACCACCAATATTTTTAAATTTTGGTACATTTTTTCTTTTGAAATGAAATCCAACACCTCGAAACCATTCATGTTGGGCATGCTTAAATCCAGTGTCATTAACGCGGGTTTAAAACTGGCCAGCATGCTACCCGCACTAAAACCATCGTGTGCCACCCGAGTTTCAAAACCCGCGCGCTTTAACACCCGTTGCATGGCGGCGGCCATGGCATGATCATCATCCACAATTAATACTCGTTCAGCACCATTTTGGAATTCTTCCGGTATGGGCAAAGCATTGCTCTTAAGAAAATCGACGAAGTCCTGTTCTTCTATACGGTTATTACCACGACCGGGAAGTTTATACGCTTTAAGGCTGCCCTTATCGATCCAGCGAATCACGGTTCGAAAGTGCACGCCGCAGTAACGGGCCACATCGCCACTGGTGAGTACTTTTTTTTGTGGAGGGTGCTGTGCCATAACGCTCTCTGTTAAGGGTACTAACAAACATTTTTATAATAGTTTAATGCTCTAATAGTGCACGTGACATTTGTGACACTAGTGACTAATGTAATTGTAGTCCAGTTTGAAATTCCTGGGAGATCATATGCAAAATTCTCTGTTGTTAGTCGATGATGAACCCGATGTATCCAAATCCCTGTCCCGTCTATTGAGGCGCGACAAATACGAAATATTCACCGCCACCAGTGGCGAGGAAGCGCTGGAGGTATTGCAACAACATCCCATCAAGGTGGTGATCAGCGATCAGCGCATGCCACACATGAGCGGCTCGCAGTTATTGACCCAGGTAAAAGAACAATACCCGGACACCATCCGCATTATCATCAGCGGTTATGCGGATTTTCAGGCGGTAAGCGATGCCATCAACCAGGGCTCCATCTATAAATTTTTGGCTAAACCCTGGAACAGCGACATGTTGCGCGCCGAGATCCGTGAGGCCTTTAATACGCAATCCTTGCGCCAGCGCAATCGCCAGCTAATGCATCTGTTTGACGGCACCATAGAGGCCATAATATTGATAAGGGAGGACGGCATCATCGAAAATGTCAATCCGGCCTTCAGTGATCTCACCCAGTTCCCGGCTCAGGAAGTGGTGGGCAATACCCTCAACGATTATTTCTTCAGCCCAAACAACGAACCTCTGCCGAGCACTATGCTGGACATGACCCACCAAGATGAGTGGCACGGTGAACTGAACTGTATGAAGAGCAGTGGCGAGATGCTGCCGGTGTGGATGAGTTTCATGAAGATTAAGGGGCCAAGTGATCAAGCACGCTTCGCCGCCTTGTTTATCGACATCACCGACCAAAAACAAAAAGAAGCCCGCATCGAGTTCCAGGCCTACCACGATGAACTGACGTCCTTGCCCAACCGGCGTCTGTTTAACGATCACCTGGAGCTGGCACTGAATCAGAGTAAACACCACCAGCAAAACGTGGCCGTGTTGCTCATGGGCTTGGACAGGTACAAACAAATAAACGATACCCTGGGTCACAAGGCGGGCGACCAGCTGCTGGTGGCCATCAGCGAACGGTTAAGCGAAGTGGTGCGCAAAGGAGAAACCCTGGCGCGCTTCGGTGGCGATGAATTTGTGGTGATACTCAACAGCCCCATGAGCCTGCAGGATTGTGAAAGTGTGGCGCAGAATATCATCTCGGCCCTGAGCGAGCCCTTCGAAATTGTCGGAGAAAAAGTACATATTTCTCCCAGCATAGGTATCAGCTCTTTGCTCACCGATGGCGAAAACCAGGACTTACTGGTACGTCATGCCGATAGCGCCATGTATCGTGCCAAGGCCTTGGGGGGAAATGGTTTTCAGTTTTATGATGCCGCCAGCAACAAAGAAATCAAAGAAATTTTGCGAGTGGAAAACGAATTACACGATGCCATAAAGAATAATGAATTTGTGGTCTATTACCAGCCTCAGGCCAACCCTCAAACGGGTCAGATCACCAGTTGTGAAGCTTTGGTGCGTTGGCAGCACCCCGAAAAAGGTTTGCTGTCACCCGGGGAGTTTATCGATGTGGCGGAAAAAACCGGGTTGATCTTGCCCATAGGGAAAAGCGTCATGCAACAATCCTGTCACCAACTTAGCAAGTGGTGGCAGCAGGATAACTTGCCCATCAACCTGTCGGTTAACCTCTCTGCCCGGCAGTTTAACGACCCAAACTTGCTCAACAGTATTTGTGGCTTAATCAACGAATACAACATCGAACCCCACTGGCTGGAAGTGGAGGTCACCGAAAGCATCTTACTCAATGACATGAGCAGCAGCATAGATACCCTCACCCGCCTCAAGGACATGGGTGTGCGCATCGCACTGGATGATTTTGGCACCGGCTACTCATCCCTAAGTTATTTAAAGATGCTGCCCATCACCACACTCAAGATAGACCAGAGTTTTGTACAGAATATTCCGGATGACAAACAAAACAGCATCATCACCCTGTTTATCATCGGCTTGGCCAAGGGCTTGGGATTATCAATCGTGGCCGAGGGCATAGAAAACAAACAACAATATGATTTTTTATGCAACGAGGGCTGCGACCTGATTCAGGGTTATTATGTGAGCCCGCCGTTAAGCAACGAAAAGTTTAAGGAGTTGGTATCGTTTTAGTATTTCCTCATTAATAAACAGGAGTAAATAACATGAATAAATATGCATATGAGCTAAATCACCCTGGTATATTGAGCGGGGTAAAAAGTACGATTTTATTTCTTCTGTTATTTTTATTTCCGACAGCACAACTCATGGCAAGTGATAAAACGCAGGATAATACCGCCAATTTTATCGCTAATTATTACATGGATAATCGTGACTTCAATACCGTCAGCCTAATCTATAGCAGCAAGTCATTGCCTTATGGCATGACGCTATGGGGCTTCACCGACCTTCATTCCAATCAAAACAGCGATGATAACCGCAGTGACTTCACCACCTTCTTCACCGAGGCAAGACTGAGCAAGATGTTTAAGGGGGGTTGGGGAGCACAGGCCGAGTATAACGACAGTATGGGTAACGACAATGACCTGGCACGTTTCGGTGTCATCTATAAATTGCCCATTAAACAGTTTGTCTTGTTGAGGGCTTTTCCGCTGCAAACCAATGGTAGTAATGCCCAACTGAGCCTGGCGTGGCGTACCACAGTAGGTATGGAGCAGCTCTACTTCGAAGGTTTTGTGGATTACAACATAGTAGATGGCCAAACAAATCGAATTGTCGCCGAACCCCAGCTACGCTATATGTTGGGGCAACGTCACGGGGTGACCGTAGAGTATCGGCTCAACGAATTCCTGATACCCACCAGTAGCGATGAGAGTGGCGTGGCGCTGGGTTTTTATTACCACTTTTAGCGCGCACTGAGACTGGCAACACCGGCATATAGCAGATTAAGGAGTTTTTCATGAAGCATTCGCTATGTTACTCGACCATTAAATATTTAAGCTATATTTTAATGTTTATTTGCTGCCAGTGGGCCTATGCCCAGGACAGCATTCACTTATACATAGATGCCGACCGTACCGGCACCCGCGCCTCAGGCATCGCCATCGAACAAGGCATTCGCGTGGCGCTGCATGAAGTAGACAACAAATTGGCGGGACTGGACGTGAAGCTAATTATTCGTGATCATCACGGCAGTTCGGTGCGCAGCAAAAAACACCTGGACGAGTATTTAAAAGATCCCCAAGCATTGGTGGTTTACAGTGGACTACACTCGCCCCCGCTGTTAGAGCACCTGAAATTCATCAATGAAAACAACATTCTGGTATTGGACCCCTGGGCAGCGGCGGGTCCTATCACCCGTTTTCCTTCCAAAGATAACTGGGTATTTCGTCTGTCGGTGGATGACAGTAAGGCAGGTTCGGCCATCGTTAAAAATGCCCTGGCAGAGGGCCTGAATAAACCCTATTTATTACTGGAAGATACCGGTTGGGGAAAGTCCAACCATAAGACCATGGTCAAGGCTCTTAACAAAAATGGCCTGGAACCCATAGGCATTCAATGGTTTAACTGGAACCTGGGAGCAACCGGCGCCAAGATGATGCTGCGTAACATCGCCGCCTCAAATGCCGATTCTATCTATCTGGTGGCCAATGCCCCGGAGGGCAAGACCTTTGCCAAGGCCATGTTGACGCTATCGCAACAACAACGTTTACCCATTCGCAGCCACTGGGGCATTACCGGTGGCGACTTCCCCAATGTGATCACCCATGAACTGAGAAAAAATCTGGACCTAAAATTTCTGCAAACCCGATTCTCATTTGTCAGTTCAAAAGGCAGCGACTTTTCAAAAAAGGTGTTTAGTACCGCGCAAAAACTCTTCCCTGACACCATTAAAAAACCGGCAGACATTCAGGCCCCCACAGGTTTCATCCATGCCTACGACATCACCCGCTTGCTGATTGCCGCGCTTAACAACAAGACATTAACCGGCGACACAGCCAAAGACCGCAAGATGGTAAGAAATGCCATGGAGAATATCCACACCCCGGTCTTGGGTCTGATTAAGACCTATAAAAAACCCTTTGGTGTGTTTGACCAGCATCACCTAGATGCCCATGAAGCCCTCAACATTCATGATCTAGTGATGGCCCATTATGGTAAAAACAATCAAATCTTACTTGATGATCAGTAAGAAAAACCGGCTGAATCGTGGTGGCGAATTGCATTTCGCCACTACCTTTACGCTGTTTTTACTCTCGATCACCGTGATACTGGGCATCGCTATTTCCCTGGTGGTTTTTTTTGGGGTGGACTCGCTGGTGCGAGAAAATCGTCAGAAATTTATCCTGCAAGAAATGCAAGGTTTGAGTCATGAACTAAACAACTTTATAACCGCCAGAAACAGCGTTCTAAAAGATTATGCAAACTTCCCTATCATGACCCAAACCGTCATGCAGCCCCGAGCCAATCTAGGCAATATTCAGGATTTTATGGATGACCTTTCCCTGTTAGGGAGTAAAGTCCCGTTAAGTTTACTGGATTTTTCCGGTGACCCCATTTACAGCACACAACAGTACATACCATTAAAAAATGTATTTGAAACTATTGAAAGCGATCAACTTGTTTTATCTATCGTCGATTACGATAAAACTTACTACTGGCAAATTACCAACCCGATACTGTACCAGGGCAATATAGAAGGCTATCTGGTGGCCAACATTGCCATGCCCACGGTAACACAATCGTTAAAACTGGCCGAGCACAGCGCCAATCATCGCATACAGATCCACCAGGGCCAGAAAATATATTTAGACATAGGGCTATCCGATGCACCGGTGAATATGCATATGGATCTAGAGAAGCTCCAGCTAACATTAAGCTACAACACAGACGAAAGCGCCATGCGCCAGGGTCGTGAACGTTTGTTATTCGAACTTATTATGTATCTATTCGTCATCTGGATATTCATTGTGTTTATTTCCAATAAACTGGGACGATACTATCTGATAAAACCCCTGGATCGATTGCGTCTGTTTGCCAATGACTTGGCCGATGGGAAAATACACGAAATAAAAAACCACAGCCAAAAATTTTATGAAATAAGCGAACTGGAGTCTCGTTTTAAAACCATGGCCACCCGGGTATTGGAAAGAGAAAAATCATTGCATGAAGCCAAAGAAACCCTGGAAGATTTAAATGTGCAACTGATCGACCAACAGCAGCAACTGGTGCACTCAGAAAAGCTGGCTTCGGTGGGACAACTGGCCGCCGGGGTGGCCCACGAAATAAACAACCCTACCGGCTTCGTGATGGGTAATCTGGAGGTACTTATGGAGTACAAAAAAAGTATCCTGGAGATATTCACGGCTTATGGCGAAGTGGAAAAGGAAATAAAAAATTCTGAAAACAATAGTATTAAGCAAGCTCTCAAGCGGGTAGAGGATTTAAAAGAAGACCAGGATCTGGAGTATATCCTAACCGACATGGATGAACTATTGAATGATTCCATCAATGGTACGGTACGCATTCAAAAGATAGTACAAGACTTAAAGAGCTTTTCACGAGTGGATGATGCAGATAAAAAATCGGTGAATTTAAATGAGGATGTGATTGAGACCGCCCTGCGTCTGGTTTGGAATGAACTGAAGTACAAGTGCCAGCTGAACAAGCAACTCAATCCCTTGCCGACATTTACCTGCCACCCGGGTGAACTGAGCCAGGTGATAATGAACCTGCTCATCAACGCCAGTGATGCCATCGAGGAAAAGGGCGAGATCAGCATATTCAGTGAAACCCAGGGCGCCAATATCCAGATCAAGATCTGTGACGATGGCTGCGGCATATGCAAAAAAGACATGCTGAAATTATTTGATCCTTTTTTTACCACCAAGGAGATTGGCAAGGGTACTGGGCTTGGCCTGTCCATATCCCAGGGCATCATCAAGAAACACGGCGGCACTCTGACGGTGAGCAGTAAGATGGGAACCGGCACCTGCTTTACTATCCTGTTGCCCACGGCCGACGCCGAAGAATTTGCAGCTGTGGGGTGACTATGCAAACCGTTCCCAGCAACAGCTTCAAGCTGACTATTAACCCTAAGCAGAATATTAATTTCAATTGAGTAGCCATAAAACATGAAGACTTAAATTGCCATGATCCGGATTAAAGCGAGGAAATGAGTATGCTGAATTCACCCAACCTAGACGTAGGTAAAGCCACCCCCACTAAACTGGCCAGCGCATCGTCTCGCTGGCAATACCTGGGGCTGTCCATCATCTTCGGCATCGGCCTGCTGGTTTCTGTTCAACTTTTCTTAACCGCCAAACAGTACGAACATGAACGCATCAACAGCCAGTTTTTGGAGGCAGCAAAAGACCGTGTCACCCTGCTGCAACAGGAAATCAATGCCAGCCTCTATGAGGTGGAAAGCCTGGGGGCGTTTTACAGTGCCAGCGACAACATCAGCCGCGGGCAATTTCGCGCCTTCGTGCAGCCATTTCTGGCCCATAACCCGGCCATTCAGGCCCTGGAGTGGATTCCTCGGGTGACAGATGCGCAACGACCACAGCACGAATTTAACGCCCAACAGGACGGCATAGCAACCTACCAAATCACCCAACGCCAGGCGCAGGGGGCCATGGTGCGCGCCGACACCCGCGACGAGTATTTTCCGGTTTTTTATCTGGAACCCTTTGCCGGTAACGAGGCGGCAGTGGGATTTGATCTGGCCTCCAGTGCTACCCGCCTGGAGACCTTAAAGCAGGCGCGGGAATCCGGACTGATGCTGGCCACCGCCCGTATCACTCTGGTGCAGGAGGAGGGAAAACAGCAAGGCTTCCTGGTTTTTCTACCTGTCTATAAGAAAGAACCGGCCGCCGGCGCTGCCATGACATTGCAAGGTTTTGCCCTGGGGGTGTTTCGCATCGGCGACATCCTCACCAACGCGGTGAATTATCTGGACCCCTTGGGCATCAACATCAGCCTGTTCGACGACTCGGCCCAGGTTGAGAAAAGTTTCCTAGCCCATTACCCCCCGCAAGGATCCCCCAACAGTGAAGACAGTACCTGGTTAAGCCAACAGTCCATGCAATACAGCGAGAGCTTCGAGGTGGCCGGACGCCAATGGCGCGTCATCAGCACACCCACTCAGGAATACCTGGCCAGCGGTCGCAGCTTAGGTCCCTGGTTGGCCCTCAGCGTCAGCCTGTTGTTAACTCTGTCGTTAAGCGGTTACCTGTACCTGAATTTACTGAGGGTCCGTCAGGGACAGGAATACACCCGTCGCCTGCTGCACTCCAAGGAAAGCCTGCAGCAGGAAGTGGAGGTGCGCCTGTTGGCCGAACAGGAACTAAAACACAGTAATACCGAACTGGAGACCGCCCACGTGCAGTTAAAAAGTCAGCAACAACAGCTAGTGCATTCCGAGAAACTGGCCTCGGTGGGACAACTGGCGGCCGGCGTGGCCCACGAGATCAATAACCCCACCGGCTATGTGATGGGCAACCTAGAAGTACTCAAGGAATACAAACACAGCATTCAAGAAATTTTTAAAGCCTATGGGGTCATGGAGAAGGAAATACACAACTGCGAAAACCAAAGTATGAATCAGGCACTTAAACAGGTGGATGAGCTGAAAGCCAACCATGACCTGGATTACATTTTAACCGACATGGATGAGTTATTGAATGACTCCATCAACGGCACGGTGCGCATTCAAAAAATTGTGCAGGATTTAAAGAGTTTTTCCCGGGTGGATGATAGCGACAAAAATTCGGTAGACCTGAATGAAGAGGTTATCGAAACCGCGCTACGACTGGTTTGGAACGAATTAAAATACAAATGCACTTTACAAAAAGAATTAAAAGACTTGCCGAAATTCAGCTGCTTCCCGGGGGAGCTGAGTCAGGTAATCATGAATCTACTCACCAACGCCAGCGACGCCATCGAACAAAAAGGCGAAATCAGCATCTTCAGCGAGAGCCTGGATTCACACATACTCATTAGAATTTGTGATGACGGCTGCGGCATTAGCGAAGCAGACATGTTGAAGTTATTTGATCCCTTCTTCACCACCAAAGAGATTGGCAAGGGCACCGGACTAGGGCTGTCCATATCCCAGGGCATAGTCAAGAAACACGGCGGCACCCTCACCGTGACCAGTAACATTGGCGAAGGCACTTGCTTTACTATCTTGCTGCCCATGGAAGATAGCGACGAACCTGTGGAGGCCGAATAACCCCAAAGAGTAATTCTGAAGTTGTTTCCAGAGTTACTCACCATGTAAAAAGCCAATTCTTATTTCCTTATAAGCTAAAAAAAAACTTTGAAATAACCCTTTCACGTTTACAAATAATCAGCCGTTGCAAGCATGATATTTCTCAGAATTATTGGGTATTTCCGGCCCCTGCCAATCTATGAGACATTTGTGACATTAGTGTAAATCATTACATTACTGACAAAATAATGTCTTGGGAGAAACCATGAAGTACTCCGATATACCCCCTACCCTTCTCACCACAAAAAACACCTGGCTGAAATTATCACTCATCGGCGCCTTAATGCTGAGCACATCAGCCATGAGCCAGGCTCAACAGGGCTATGAATATAGCAATAACCTGAGATTGTCCCTGGACCTGAGCTCCCGTGTGGTGGACTTCGATGTGGCCGACGAAGTGGGCAAGGTCAATGTGGTGGGCATAGACCTGCACAAGGTCTTCACTAGCCCAAGCGGCGACATAGGCACCCTAGTACTACAGGGTTATATGACCTCGCTCGATAACCAGATCAAACACCCACCCTTCTTTGCAGATGAAAACGATTCCAGGCTGGTATATCGCATTTTTAATTTCAACTACACCGCCCTGGGAGCCAGGCTGCCCAACCTGCGCGTGGGCCACTTTGAGATTCCCTACGGCCTGGAACACACCATCAATACCAACGGCACCCTGCGCGATTATACCCATGGCCCTAATTTGGGGGTCAAGGCTGACTGGGGGTTCTCCCTCAATAAGGAATTACCCGCTTTTGAATACGAGGTGAGTGTCACCAGTGGTGGTGGCCAGGAGGTGGACCAAGTGAAGGACTCATATGTCTACGCCGCACGAGTGGGCACCCCAAGGGACGATAATCTGGTACTGGGAATAGCCGTGTTCGATGCCAGTTTGGGCACGGTATCAAAACAGCGCCTGGGTCTGGACAGCCAGTATTACCAGGGACCTTTTCGCGGTCTTTGCGCAGCTGGATGTGGGCAACAATAACGACGCCGACATCGCCAACGGCATACTGGAATTTAACTGGCGCAATTCAAACGAGACCATATTTGTGTACATGCAAAACTTTTATTTCTCCAAGACAGCCGCCAACGATACCCTGGATGCCAGCGCCAGCGCCATCGGCATTCGCCTGGAACCGGATCGTCACTGGGACATGAGCGCACAAATTAAACAGGACCTGGACACTTTCACCAATACTAACAAAGACACCCTCATCAGCGCCCAACTTAGATACAGGTTTCAGTGAACATCAATGCGGTTGATTACAATTAATGGAGATCATCATGAGACGTTATCTAACCTTTAACCTGAAGTTATTATTAAGCCTGATATTGTTAATGTTTAGTCTGGCCAGCTTTGCCGAGGCCTTTTGTGCCCTGCGCGACCCCTTGACCGGCATCTATAAACTGTATCCGCAAGCCACCAGTTATCGCTCCATAGTGCGTACCATAGACCAGGGCACGCGCGAGATGGTACGCACTACCCTGCCCCCCAACACCCTGCACTTCGGTGAACTGGGCCGTCATACCCTGTACATTGCCCTGCAGGATGACAAGCCCATCGGCATGGTCCATGTGAGAAGCGAAGAAAGTAAGTGGGGCCTGGTGGAAGTGGCCTGGGCCATCAACCTGGACATGAGTGTGCACGACTTTACCTTTCAGCGCGCCCGTAGCAGTGCCCGCCATTTACTGGAGCAAGCGTCATTTCGTCGCCAGTTAATCGGCCAAAATTTTGGAAGTCTAAAGAAGATGCTGGTGGACGGCACTCATGCCAACCCCAAAATATTAACTATACCCAAGGGTGCGGAAGCCCTCAGCTCGGTATTACTGCGCTCGGGTTTAAAGACCCTGCTGATCACCCGCCTGGCCTGGAAAACCGACCTGGATGAGATCAATCTGTTGCATCAGGCCAAGCTGAGCTTTGCCGATGCCCATAGACTCATCTTTAGTAAAAATATCTTTACAGTCAATATTATCAATGCCCTAAGAAAAGAATTTGGCACTGCCAGTACCGGCCTCGACAGAAACTCTGTGGTGACCGCCAAGGTAGCCGATAAAAAAGGCCGGATACTGGGCGCCATCTACCTGAGCAAGGCATCCATAGATGGTGATCAGCAATTCCTGTACTGGAGCATAGACCGGAACTTACACCTGGTTAATGTTACTACTCTCAGTCCCTGGCCAGATGCCAACCGCGAACAATCCTTTAAACAACTCGCGGGTAAGTCGTTCAACCATCAAGAAGACTGCAACAACCAGCAGGAGTTGATGGCCCTGGAAGCCATGATCACGGTGAGCCAACTGTTGGAATAAGCTAGCTGGAATAGACCAGGTGAGATAGACCATGAGAATTGCTTTTCAAACCCTGTTTGTGGTGCTGGTATGTGTGTTGGGCGGGCTGTTCAGCAGCCTGCTGATCGGCACTAATTATCAGCTTTTGCAAAATTTTCAAGAGCGACACAGCAGCAACCTACTCAACCTGCGTGAGGTGGAGCATCAGCAAACCATGTTGTCACAATGGTTTGTGACCATAGATCTGTTTTTCAACCAGCACCAGTCGTATCTGGTAAATGGCATTAAAGTGCAGGCCGGACAGTTAACCGACATGCTTGAGGCGGTACTGATACAAAGAAAAAAACATGAACAAGCAGCTGGCCAGTTAGGCGAGTCCATCCTGTCCTTGCAAAAACACATTCATTCCCTATCTGAAATCATCACCGACGCGGCAATTCTTCCGGAGGCTAGCGGGCAAGACTGGAGCCAAGCATTGAATCACGCCGATCAAAGTTCCGAAACCGTGATTGTGTTATTGGAAGAAATATTAAATCAGTATCTACAGCTCAGCCAAGAGAGTGAAAGCCGATTAGTCCAGCATAAACTATGGCTACCCTGGGTGATCGGTTTGACGCTATTTGTTTACATATTAATCGTACTCTGGGTTTGGTCCTGGGCCAGCAAGTCTACCATCCAGCCACTGGAATCCCTAAGTGAAGAAGCCAACTAGGCCATAGACAAAGAAGATCATCAACAGGACTTTCAGCTTAACAAGGGGCCCAGAGAGGTACGTCAATTGGGAATGCGCTTGCAAAACTTTTCATCGCAACTTCATGAAAAAATTATACAGGCCAACGCCGCCACAAAAAAAATTGAACAGCAAAAAATACAGTTACAGGAAAACCTGGATCAGCTTGCCAAGACCCGCTTGCAGCTGGTTCACGCGGAAAAGATGGCATCCATCGGCCAACTGGGGGCGGGTGTCGCCCATGAAATAAATAACCCCATAGGTTTCATCAATGGCAACCTAGAGAGCCTCGATGAATACAAAAACAATGTCACCTGCGTATTACAAAGTTATAAACCACTGGAGACACATATCGCCAACGGTGCAGACGACGAACTAAAAAAGATGCTGGAAAATATTGAGCAGATCAAGGAAGAACAGGATCTGGAATTTGTGTTGACCGATATGGGCGAATTGATTACCGAGTCACTGGACGGTGCCAGTCGAATTCAAAAAATAGTGAAGGATTTAAAGAGTTTCTCGCGGGTAGACGACCAGGGATTTCAAGATGTGGATCTAAATAAAGACGTGATCGAGACCGCCCTGCGACTGGTGTGGAGTGAGATGAAGGACAAATGTACTCTCGATAAATCCCTGTCCAGTTTACCGCAATACAGTTGTCACCCCGGCGAATTGAGCCAGGTAATATTGAACCTGCTGGTCAATGCCAGTGATGCCATTGAGAAAGACGGCATCATAGGGGTGCACAGTGAATTTATAGACAATGCTATACAAATTAAGATCAGTGATAACGGCACAGGTATCAACGAACAAGACCTTCTAAAATTGTTTGATCCGTTTTTTTCTACCAAGGACATAGGCAAGGGTACCGGACTGGGCTTGTCCACCGCACAGGGCATTGTCGATAAACACGGCGGCAGCCTGACAGTAGAAAGTAAATTAGGGCTGGGCACCACCTTCATCATTAAACTGCCATTAACAGATCAAGTGGAAATGTCGCTGGGTGATAGCAGCGAGAATACTGCAAAAACGGCCTATCTAATATTGTGAGGAACTTATGCGTTTTCTTATAAAATATAAAATTCTATTGATTGGTTTTGTGGGTATCTTTGGCCTACTGATCAGCATCATCTACAACTACCAGGTGAGTGCAGATAACAAGGCCAGCCTGGCCAATATATCGGGGCTTCACATCCCCTTGATAGACAACATCAACAACACAATTTTGCAGCTCAAGGAAATAAAAAACCTGCAAGAGGTGGCGGTGAGTACCGGCGAGAAAGATTATCTGGATAAAGCCATCAACCTCAAGCCCATATTCATCAATAAATTATCCAACATCTCCAAAATTGACATCACCTACAGTCCACAGGTGGAGGAATGCCTTAAAACCTTTACCGAATACATGCGTCTTTCAGCCGATATCACCGGAAAATTTATCGAAGGAAACTATCTGGATACCGACCCCAAAAATATCGAAAAGATGAACAGCCTCTATAAGCAACTTCTGATAGATCTGAAAACGGCCCGCAGCAAGCTCAATGACAGGTTTGTGGTGGTGCTACAGAGCGCCGATGAAGCCACCAATAATTCGTTAGTCATTAACCTGGTCATAGCCATTATCAGTTCTATCATCATATTCTTAACCGCACTGCTCATCTCAAAGTCCATTACCAGTACCATAGGAGATGTGAATAAAAAAATGTACCTTCTGGCCGAACGAGAAATCGATTTCGACATGGGCATAAAATCAAAATCAAATGATGAGATGGGAGATTTGGTCATTGCCTTTAATGCATTTGTGGAAAACATGCGGGCCGTGTTCACCCGGATACAGGAAGAGAAATGGCTTAAGAGCGGCATTGCCGAGTTAAATCTGAGAATGCGTGGCGAACGAGACATGGTGGATTTTGGTAACCGTATTCTTGCTTTCTTTTCCGAGTATGCCAGCATGCGCATGGGCTGTTTTTATGTCTTCAGAAGCAACTCGGAAAGCCAAAACACCTCCTACATATTAAAATCAAGTTACGCCTGCAGCGAGAAAATAGCCAACAGAAGCAACATCGCCATTGGCGAGGGCATCATTGGACAGGCCATCCTCAACAAGAAAACCGTCATACTGGAAGACGTACCGGATGATAGCCTGTCGCTGGATACCGGCATGATGCAATCACTGCCGTCGGTCATCATCATTCTGCCGCTGATATTTGAGGACAAGGTAATAGGCCTCATGGAGTTGTCTTTCTTGGGGAATTTACATCAAAAACAACTAGCCTTTGTGCAATCCACTTCCGAGCCTATTGCACAAAGTTTGCACACCGTCACCAGCCGAATTAAGACTGAATCCCTACTGGAACAGACCCAAATCCAGTCTCTGGAATTAAAGAAGCAGCAAAAGCAACTGGTGGAATCAGAGAAGATGTCTTCCCTGGGTGGCCTGGTGGCCGGGGTCGCTCACGAGATCAACACTCCCGTGGGCATAGGCGTCACCACAGCTTCCAGTCTGGAGAGCAAGGCAAAAAAATTCTCGGAACTGTACAAGACAGGAAAAATATCCAGGGCAGACTTTGAGAAATTTATCGAAAATATGGTATCCAGCTCGAGTCTGATCTTATCTAACTTGAACCGTGCCGCCGAATTAATCCAAAGTTTCAAACAAGTGGCGGTGGATCAATCCAGCGAACAACCCAGACAATTTCTACTAAAAGAATACATAGATGAAGTACTGGCAAGCCTGCACCCAAAAATTAAAAAAACTCAACACCAGGTAAACGTCACATGCCAGCAAGACTTCACCATCAACAGCATGCCAGGAGCCCTGTCACAGATAACCACCAATCTGATCATGAATTCACTGCAACACGGCTTCGAAAACATTGAAAAAGGCATCATTACCATAGATATCAAAAAAGAGAATTCAAATGCCCATTTTATTTACCAGGACAACGGCTGCGGCATGTCTGAGGAGCACCTGAAAAAGATATTCGAACCGTTTTTCACCACCAAGCGAGGCCAGGGCGGCAGTGGCTTGGGCATGCACATAGTTTACAACCTGGCCAGTCAGACTCTGGATGGCTCTATCAACTGCACTAGTACCATTGATAAGGGAACAAAATTTTATTTAATTTTTCCTTGCAATCTTAAAGAAAAAGGAAACCCTAATGGATAATAATGACAGCGATTTTTTATCATTTACCGACGATGATTCTAGCGCTACCGACGCTGAAGAGAGCACGAGTAAACCATGGAAAATCCTCATCGTGGACGACGATGAGGAAATTCATACCATGACCAAGATGGTATTAAGTGACTACAGTTTTGAGGACAGGAACCTGGATATGCTGAGTGTATACTCCGGAAAAGAAGCCATTGAATTTTTAGAAAAAGAGACGGATATTGCCCTGGTTCTATTGGACGTGGTCATGGAGACAGACGATGCAGGTTTGATATGCGCTAAAAATATCCGCGAACAACTTAACAACAGCAGCGTGAGAATTATTTTAAGGACCGGGCAGCCGGGTCAGGCCCCGGAAGAAGAGGTCATCGTCAATTATGACATCAACGATTACAAGGCCAAGACCGAACTCACCGCGCAAAAACTGTTTACCTCTGTTACCGCCTCACTCAGATCTTACCAACATATCAAGACCATAGAGCACAGTCGTCTGGGGCTCGAATACATCATAAAATCATCCGCTAAACTGCTTGAATTCGAATCATTTTCGCTGTTTGCCAAGGAGGTATTAGAGCAGTTGGTTACCTTGTTGCAAATTGGAGGTATTAGACTTCCAGATGAAATTTCCAGTCTTAGTGCCATATACGATTTCAAGGATAACAACTATAAAGTGATGGCTGTAAGCGGCGACTGTACAGCTGAAATCAATAAAGAGTTATTGGATGCTGTGGACAAGCAAACATATGAACAATTAATGGCTGCACAAAAGAACCAGCAATGTACCTTCACAGAAGATTGCTATGTTGGTTACTTTGAAACTTACAAGGGCGAAAAATTATTCTTGTACCTAAAGTTAACCACTAAAATATCGGCAATGGAGAACAACCTTATTGCCATATTCGCGACCAATGTATCCTCTTCGCTCGAAAACATATCATTGACCAACGAGATAAAAGAAACCCAGAGAGAGATTATTTACACTCTGTCCGAAGTGGTTGAAGGACGCTCCAAAGAGACTGCCAACCACATAAAACGTGTATCTGCGGTATCCGTCATGCTGGCCAAAAAACTAAAACTCAGCGATCATGAAATCGAGATACTGCAACTTGCCGCCCCCATGCATGACATAGGCAAGATTGGCACACCCGATTCGATACTTAAAAACCCCGGGAAATTAACCCCGGATGAATACGAAGTAATGAAACAACACGCCGCTCTGGGATTCACCATATTCAATAGCTCCAAACGGGAAATGATGGTTGCTGCAGCCCGAGTGGCCAATCTGCACCATGAAAAATGGAATGGCACCGGTTATCCCAATGGCTTGAAGGGTGAGGATATTCATATATTTGGCCGCATCGTGGCCCTGGCCGACGTGGTGGATGCCCTCAGCCACGCCCGTTGTTATAAAGAAGCCTGGAGCATGGATAAGGTACTTGAGATCATTAAATTGGAGAGCGGCCAGGCGTTCGATCCCCAGTTGGTGGATATCTTTCTTGACTCGCTGGATGAGTATCAAGAGATTTTGGCGAGTTACCCAATTTAAAGCGTTAAGTTTACGAGAGAGACAGTAGCTCATGAGTATATCCGATGACGAACCCCTGTCGTTTGCAGACGATTCAGAGACATGCCTTGACCCGAGTAAAAATGTTGGCGACACAAAACCATGGAAGATACTGATAGTCGATGACGATGAAGAAATTCATGTGATGACCAAACTGGTGCTGAGTGACTTCAACTTCGAAGAACGCCCATTAAAAATATTCAGCAGTTATTCAAGAAAATCAGCCATTGAATTTCTCGGCCAGGAACAGGAAGTGGCCTTGGTATTGCTGGACGTGGTGATGGAAACAGACGATGCCGGGTTAAAATGTGCCCAGGACATTAGGGAAAAACTCAAAAACCACGCCATCCGCATCATCCTGCGCACCGGGCAACCTGGTCAGGCACCGGAACAAGATGTCATCACCCAATATGACATCAATGACTACAAGGCCAAGACCGAACTCACCGCCCAGAAACTGTATACCACGGTTACCGCCTCGCTGCGGGCCTATGGCTATATCACGCAGCTGCAAGCTGTCTCTGCCGATTTACAAGATCTCAACCTTAATCTGGAAGAAAAGGTAAAACAAAGAACCTTACAGTTGGAAGAGTCCAATACCAGAATTAAGCAGACCCTGAATGAGTTAACGCGTGCTCAACAGCAACTGGTACACGCCGAAAAACTCGCGTCCGTGGGTCAACTGGCCGCCGGGGTTGCCCATGAAATCAACAACCCCACAGGTTTTGTCATGGGCAACATTGAAGTGCTTGGTGAATACAAGGACAGCATACTGGCGGTACTCGATCAATACAGCAATCTTGAAAAGGAGATTGAAGCTCGCCATGACAAGACGCTCATGTTGGCCATAGAGAAGATACAGGCGTTTAAGGCAGAGCATGACCTGGACTACATCTTAACCGACATGGGCCAACTGCTAAAAGATTCCCTTAACGGCACGGTTCGCATCCAGAAAATCGTACAGGATTTAAAAAACTTCTCAAGCATCGATGGCAGCGATCACCAGCAGGTTGATTTAAACGCGGACGTCATCGAAACCGCACTGCGCCTGGTGCGCAGTCAGCTTGAATCTAAATGCACCATACACAAATCCCTGTCTCCCTTGCCTGCGTATAACTGCCGGCCTGCCGAGCTTAGCCAGGTGATAATGAACCTGATTATCAATGCCAGTGAGGCCATTAAAGACCAGGGAGATATCAGGGTGAGCAGTAAATGTGAGGGTGACAATATCAAGATTCAAGTGGCCGATAATGGGGGCGGTATAGGTCAAGATGACATATTAAAGCTATTTGACCCGTTTTATACCACCAAGGAAATTGGCAAAGGCACCGGTCTTGGTCTATCCATATCACATGGCATAGTAAAAAATCACGGCGGACAACTGAGTGTCAACAGTAAATTGGGGAAAGGCACTATATTTACCGTCCTATTGCCGGTAGACAATCCATAAATGACCAGCATATTACAGGTTTTAAATTTATGAAAAATATCACAGTGTTATTTGTCGATGATGAGCTAAGTATCCTCAGTACCTTGAAGCGTCTACTGAGAAAGGAGTCATATGATGTGTTAACGGCAGACAGTGGCGAGCAGGGGCTGGAGCTGTTAGCGCAACATCCGGTGGATGTGGTGATTTCCGATATGCGCATGCCACAAATGAACGGTGCCGAATTCTTGAAAATAGTAAAACAACAACACCCACAGACTAAACGCATCATCATGTCCGGGTATGCCGATATAGAAGCCGTAGTGGATGCGGTCAACAAGGGGGGAATATGCCGATTCATCAGTAAACCCTGGGATAACGATGAACTAAAGACGCTCATAAATGAGATTATCGTGCCGGACAATCTTGAAAATTCAGAAAAAATAATGCAGTTACAAAAAATAATTATCGAGCAAAAAAACGAAATCGATGCTCTTAAGAAAAATTCCTGTCTTCAGTAATAACCCACTAAGTTAGAGGGCTATGGGCAAGGCAATGCTGAAGCAGGTTCCCTCCCCTTCGACCGACTGCACACCGATGCTGCCTCCGTGTTTATCAATGATGCCATAAGAAATTGACAAGCCCAAACCGGTTCCCTCACTGACACCCTTAGTGGTAAAAAATGGATCGAATATTTTATCCTGGATAGACTGGCTCATGCCTTTACCATTATCTTTGATATCAATAATTATATTCTGATCAGACTTGTGTGTAAGAATATGAATATCGCCCTCTGCCTCGATGGATTGAGCGGCGTTCACCAGTATGTTCATGATCACTTGGCCTATCTGACCTTCGTGGCCATGAATCTTGGGTAATTTATCATCCAATTCCTTATGTAGCGTCACATGATATTTAAGCTCATTCCATACCACTTTAACGATATTATCTATGCATTCATTAATTTGAAATTTTTCTGACTTCTCCTCGTCTGAGCGCGCAAAAGACTTTAAGTTGGCCACTATATCTTTCACCCGCTTCAAACCACCTTCCGACTCACTAATGAGTTCATGTATATCTTTCAGGATAAATTCGAAGTCTTGCTTCTCATCCAGCTGTATCATCTGTTGTTCTATGCTTTCCAGGGGTTTATTCATATACTGCTGACTCAAGTTAAAATACTCGCGCAAGGATTTAGCATAGTCTTTAAGGGTATCCACATTGCTCATGACAAAACCGATGGGGTTATTAATTTCGTGAGCCACGCCTGCTGCCAGCTGCCCCAGGGATGCCATTTTTTCTGAATGCACCAACTGGGATTGAGCCTGCTTGAGTCTTTCATGGCTGGTCTTAATTTCTTGATAACTTTCTTCAATTTTCTTTTTATTGGCACCGCGCTCCAGGATTGCGCCAATTTGATAACTGGCAACGACACACTGATCCAGTTTTTCTTTATTTAGCTCGGTATTTTCCTCAAAATAAAACTCACAGATGGTGGCTACCTTGGAAAATTTTTTTATGGGAAGAAATGCCACTTTTTCAATATTGAGACTGGTTAGTGAAGGCAGGAGTTTTTCATCCTGTAGATCTTTCACAGCCAGAATATAACGATCCTGCTTAGTATAGATTTTTTTATACAAGTTGGCGCTTAAAAACGGCATATCCGCTATGTCCCCTAACACCTCTCCGGTCACCAGTTTCTTGTCTTGAATAAAGGTATACCGGGCTAGTTTGGCCCCCATATACTCCATGGTTTCGTTAAGGAATATTTTCACCATATGTGACAGGCTCTCGTCACCTTGAGCCAGCCTGGCCACCGACAACAAGTAATCACTTTCTTTCTTTTGCTCAATTAAGTTGTCAAACTGGTGCTGCATCATGGCGATGCTGCTTTCCACTTCACGGGTTTTTTCATCCAGAAGCTTCTCGCTGGCAAGCCTTTTATCCCGTTCATTACTTAGGGCCAGTTTAAATTCTTCAGTGTTCACATTCCCTCCTTAAAAGTGTCCTAATACCATTGATTAATCACATCCAGAAATTGCTCTTTTACAAAAGGTTTTTCAAGAACACCATCGGCGCCCATCTTTAATGCTTTATTCAACTCATCCTCACCCTGAGCAGACACCACCAGTATTCGCAGTTGCTGCAAATTAAATTTTTTACGGGTTAACTGCAGTACCTTAAAACCATCCATATAAGGCATCTTTAGGTCTAATATCATCAGACCCGGGTGAAACTGCCCCAATGCCAACCCCGCCTCAAAACCATCCAGCGCCACCTGTGTTTCCCAGCCTTCCGGCTTTAAAAAGCGCGCCATGGAATTGGCCATGGCCAGGTCATCATCCACCACTAACACTCTTTTTTGATGATTGACGAATTCACCGGGTACTGGCATTTGATGAGCATGCATAAATTCCAACAGGGCCGACAAAGTCACTCTGTGATCCCCACGGCCAGGCAGCTTGTAACCGGTCAACTCTCCTCGCTCTATCCAACGGATGACAGTGCGAAAATTCACTCCCGTATACTTGGCGACTTCTCCTGTGGTGAAAACAGGGTCACTCATCATGCATTCCCTTAAATTTGGACGATACTCAAATAAACAGTCACTCACTTACTCTAGATAAATTACGCCTATCACTGTATGAATAACAGTCAGTTTTTAGACTATTTCATTCTTAGACAGCTTAGACAGGTTAAAATATAGTCAATTTGAAAAGGGAGCGTGTTATGAGCCAGGCCAGCAAAATACTGTTTGTGGATGACGAAGCCCAGATGCTGTCGGCCTTAGCGCGCGTATTTCGCGGCCAGAAATTTGAAGTGACCACGGCCAATAGCGGCAAAGAAGGGCTAGCCCTATTAGCGGACCAGCAATTTGATGTCATTATCTCCGATATGCGCATGCCTGAGATGGACGGTGCCAGCTTCCTGGCTCAAGCCTGTACGCTGGCTCCTACCAGCCGCCGGATCTTGCTCACGGGCTTTAGCGACCAGGAGAGCACCATCAGGGCCATTAACGAAGGCCAGGTTCATCAGTATCTTAGCAAGCCATGGGACAACCAGCAGCTACGCAGTACCATAGAAGCCGAAGTAGCCGAAAAGCAGCGTATTCAAGCATCCAGCCCTGACTTAAAGGATTACCAAACCCTTAAAGACCAGGTGGTATCGGTCGGTGAAGAACTTGCTAGTGCCACCTCGTTTGCCGACATGGCCAAAGAGGAACTGCTGGATCAATACAACACCACCATTAAGCTTATCAGTAACCTTATCAACCTGCGCATGCCCAGCTCCTATGGCGCAAATTGCAATGTGGTAAGCCACAGCGTGGCCCTGGCCAAGTTGGTAAAACTGGATCACAAGGTCATTAGCGAGGTGCGCAATGCCGCCCACTTGTATCAATTGGGAAAATTAGCGTTTGATGACCCATTACTGCTGAACCTGCAAGATGAGTTAAGCCCGGATCAGCTAAAACAATACCAATCACATTCTGTGCTGGGCGCCGATTTACTCACGCCACTCAACAGCCTGGATTACACCGCCAAATTGATTCGCCATCAAAATGAAAACTACGACGGCAGCGGCTCACCACAGAAATTAACCGCCAACAAAATTCCCCTGGGGTCGCGCATCTTACGCTTGGCCATAGATTATCAAATGCTGATTCACGGCCGCTACTTTAAAGATACGCTTAGTTGTCATGACGCTTTAAATTATATGGAGGGCTTTGCTAGCAAAAAATATGACCCGGAGTTATTACGCCTCTATCAAAAACTCATTTTAGAACTGGAAAAAACTCATCCCCGTCCGCACCACTCAGACCACATGGTGACCATTGGCGAATTGCATACCGAACAAATTGTAAATCGCGACCTGCTCACCCATGAAGGCATGTTATTAATTGCCAAGGGCACAAAACTGAACGACAACATGATAGATAAATTAACCAGTTATTGCCGACGAGATGGCCGAGAAATGAATGTATTCATTCAGTTAACGGCAAAGTAAAGAATAATGGTTAGCCACCCAAGTTAATCAAAACTTGTTCGAATAAGCACTTGCATTACAATGAGCGGCAAACCTGCTGATTGGCCATTATTTTGTATTCTTCACCCCCTTTTTCATCGAACCATACCCTCATGGTGCAGGGCACTACCTCGGATGCCGGCAAGAGTATTTTGGTTACCGCCATCTGCCGCATCCTTTATCGTCACGGCATTAAGGTGGCCCCTTTTAAACCACAGAACATGGCCCTCAATAGCGCCGTGACCCAGGATGGGGGCGAGATTGGTCGCGCCCAGGCAGTACAGGCACAAGCCTGCTGCATCGCACCCACTACCGACATGAACCCAGTGTTATTAAAACCCAATTCGGACACCGGGGCGCAGGTGATTGTTCATGGCAAAGCCATTGCCAACATGGATGCCAACTTCTATCACAACCACAAACCCAAATTATTAAACTGCGTAATGGAATCCCACGAGCGGCTGAGCCAGGCCTATCAAGCGGTTATAGTGGAAGGGGCTGGCAGCCCGGCAGAAATAAATTTACGCGCCCGCGACATTGCCAATATGGGCTTTGCCGAGAAAGCAGATTGCCCGGTGATTATTGTCGCCGACATTGATCGTGGCGGTGTCTTTGCGCACTTAACAGGTACCCTGGATTGTTTAAGTGAGTCAGAGATAAATAGAGTAAAGGGGTTTGTCATTAACCGTTTTCGCGGCAACATTACATTATTGGAGCCGGGCCTTGATTGGCTGGAAGAGAAAACTGGCAAGCCGGTGTTGGCGGTGATTCCCTATATAGAGAATCTGCACATAGAAGCGGAGGATGCCATCTCAATTAAGGTACAGTCCACAGGCGATAAAGCTTTAAAAGTGTGTGTGCCGGTGTTGCCGCGCATCAGCAATCATACCGATTTTGATGCCTTGGCTTTGCATCCACAAGTGGACTTGGAGTTTATTAAAGACCCCAAAAAATTTAAGGGCTGTGACTTGCTGGTCATACCTGGCAGTAAGAGTGTTATTTCTGATTATAAGTGGCTGCAGGATACTGGTTGGAAAACCATAATTGATAAACACCTTAGGTATGGCGGCAAGATCATGGGCATTTGTGGCGGCTTGCAAATGCTGGGCAAAGAAATTCATGACCCTCTTGGCATTGAGGGAGACAAGGAGAGTACCCAGGCACTTGACTATCTGGATTTTGCAACCACCCTGGAAGCGCAAAAGCAGTTATTAAATGTGACAGGCAGGGTTATTAATTCTCAGGTCGCTCTACAGGGTTATGAGATTCATGCAGGGGTAAGTGTAGGGCCTGCCTTCGATGAGTGCCTGTTTGACCTAGGGGATCATCAGGACGGTGTCATGAGTAATGATAAGCAGGTACTGGGCACTTACGTTCACGGGGTGTTTGATTCGGCAGGTATGCTGAATTATTTATTGCAGTGGGCGGGACTAGATGAGGTTGAGGCGTTTGATTATCAACAGCATCAGGATAAAGAGATTGATCGTTTGGCGGATGTGGTTGAGAAAGTATTGTCGATAGAGAAATTGAAGGGGTTGCTGGGGCTTTAGGTTTTTGCAGCGACTAAAATCACTAGCAAGCCGGTGGCCTGTTTTGTTTTTCTGGGGGTTGCTGGCAGGGTAATCACATTGACGTGATGTATTAGGGCAATGCAGGATGCAATTGTCGAATGCCAGCTAGCCTACAGGGACCCTTTCTTTTTAGAGAGTATGGATGCACAGGAGCGACCAGGGAGGTTCTTCCCCCCCACTGCGCGCACGATTTTGTGACTACTAAATTTTCGGCACCGCTTGCACGCTCCCGACGCAGGCTCAGTAGCTACTTCCTGCAGGCACCACTTGCACGTTCCCGACGCAAGCTCAGACCCTATTTCCTATAGGCATAAAAAAACCCAGTTCGTTAGAACTAGGTTTTTTAATATAAATGGTGCGCTTGGAAGGATTCGAACCTTCGACCCCCTGGTTCGTAGCCAGGTACTCTATCCAGCTGAGCTACAAGCGCAAATTTGGTAAAACTTCACTACATAACGACTTTAAAATAAGCCATTCTTTTCAACTTAACAGTTAATAAAAATGGTGCGCTTGGAAGGATTCGAACCTTCGACCCCCTGGTTCGTAGCCAGGTACTCTATCCAGCTGAGCTACAAGCGCATCGTTGGCGGCGCATTATAGGGAAACTTTTTTCTTAGTCAACCTACGCCATTCATTTTATTTAACTCTTTATTTGAACAATTGTTTAAGTAATTATTTTAATAAAGGAATAAATAAAATGGCGGAGAGGGAGGGATTCGAACCCTCGATAAGATTACTCCTATACACCCTTAGCAGGGGTGCGCCTTCAGCCACTCGGCCACCTCTCCACACGCGGCGCATAATAGCAGTTCGTAGAAAAAATAAAAGAGAAATCTCAATTAAATTAATACTTTAGCGATTATTTTTTTTATCGCGCTATTCTTCGCTGGGTTGCTCTTTTTCTTTCTGAATACGCTGATAAATTTCTTCTCGGTGCACGGCAATTTCTTTTGGTGCATTAACACCAATACGTACCTGATTACCTTTAACACCTAATACAGTAACGGTTACTTCGTCACCAACCATAAGGGTTTCGCCTACACGACGGGTTAAAATTAGCATTCTGTTCTCCTGAACACTGCAACTCATACATCATTAATGAGTTATCAAATCCCTACATGGTTAAAATGTAGGCATCCTTTAGATTTATTATTGACCAGCTTTGAAAAATTAACAGCGCAACAAGACATCTTTCCATATTATTTTGTTATGGAAAAACCCCTTGTTGGTCAAAACTGGCCTGCTACCTAGGGTGCGATGGAATTCCAACGCATTTTACTGCCTGAAGGTGCCAATCCTTGACGTTCTTCGTGGGAATGCCCCTAAAGAATTAGGGGCAATCCTTTTACTTAAGCATCAACATCTAGATCAAATGCCGTGTGCAGGGCGCGCACAGCCAGTTCCAGATACTTCTCGTCGATAACTACAGAAATCTTAATCTCAGATGTAGAGATAACCTGAATGTTTATATTCTCTTGTGCCAATACATCAAACATCTTACTGGCCACACCCGCATGACTGCGCATGCCCACACCCACTAAAGATACCTTAGTGATGTCGTTGGCACCGGCCACGTCACGAGCACCTAAATCTTTGGCCACCTGCTTCAATACTTTTTCAGCATTGGCGTAATCATTACGATGTACGGTAAAGGTGAAGTCGGTGGTTTTGTCGGCTGCTACGTTTTGAACAATCATGTCCACTTCAATATTGGCAGCGCCCACAGGGCCCAATATTTTTGAGGCAACACCAGGAATATCTGGCACGCCCATTACGGTCAACTTGGCTTCGTCACGGTTGAATGCAATACCGGATATAACGGGTTTTTCCACTGAACTATCATCCTCTGTTGTAATTAGGGTGCCATTGCCTTCTTTGGTGCTGTGCAGCACACGCAAGGGCACTTTGTATTTGCCGGCAAATTCAACAGCGCGAATTTGCAAAACCTTTGAACCCAGGCTGGCCATTTCCAGCATTTCTTCAAAGGTGACTTTATCCATGCGACGGGCTTTATCCACTACTCGTGGGTCTGTGGTGTAGACACCGTCTACGTCGGTATAGATATGGCATTCGTCGGCCTTTAAGGCAGCAGCCAAGGCTACGCCTGTTGTATCCGAGCCACCACGACCAAGCGTGGTAATGTTGCCATGTTCATCTACACCCTGGAAACCGGCCACAATCACCACACGACCTTCGTCCAGATCGGCACGAATACGCTGGGTATCAATATCCTGAATACGGGCTTTGGTGTGGGCGCTGTCGGTTAAAATGCGCACTTGGCTACCGGTGTAAGAGCGGGCCGGCAAGCCAATTTTGTGCAGGGCCATGCTCAACAAGGAGATGGTTACCTGCTCACCGGTGGACACTAAAACGTCCATTTCTCTCGGGGTCGGCTCGTCACTAATGGACTTGGCCAGGCCAATTAAGCGGTTGGTTTCACCGCTCATGGCACTGACCGCCACCACCACATCGTGGCCCTGGTCTTTAAACTTTTTGATCTTTAGTGCAACACCTTCGATACGCTCAGTGGTACCGACCGATGTGCCACCGTACTTGTGTACGTACAATGCCATTGGTTTAGGCTCTTTATAAAGGGGTCTAATTTTGGGCGCTAATTAGACACTAATTAACGCCGTTTGAACACTCTTGCATCAATACAAGCGGTAAAAGCGTACTAAACCTTATCCTGGGCCCAGGCTTTAAAGGCCTTTAACGCATCTTCTATGCCTTCAGGCTTTTTACCGCCTGCTTGGGCCATGTCAGGCTTACCACCACCACGGCCATCCACATAAGGGGCCACATCTTTCACTATATCACCGGCTTTAAACTTACCAATTAGCTCTTTGGTGACACCGGCTAGCAGGGTCACTTTCTCACCTTCCGAGCTGGCCAACAGGATAATGGCGTTACCCAGCTTGTTTTTAAGCTGATCCATAGTGGTACGCATGGCCTTCACATCGGCACCGTCTAACTTGGCGGCCAACACTTTCACGCCGTTGATGTCTTCTGCCTGGCCCGCTAAATCGGTGCCGGCGCCACTGGCTAACTTGGCCTTTAGCTGATCTACGTCTTTTTCCAACTGGCGGCTCTTGCTCACCAACTGGGTAACTTTATCTTGCACGTTATCGCTATTGCCTTTTACAAAGCCTGCGATGTTGCTCAAGGTGCTCTGCATGTTTAACACATAATCCATGGCGGTTTGACCCACCACCGCCTCTACTCGGCGAACGCCGGCGGCAATACCACTTTCACTGACAATCTTTAACAGCCCAATGTCACCTGTACGGGTGGCGTGAGTTCCGCCACACAATTCAACCGAGAAGTTATCCTGGCCCATGCTCAATACACGCACATCGTCGTCGTATTTCTCGCCAAACAAGGCCATGGCGCCACTGTTCTTGGCCTCTTCCACGTTCATCACCTGAGTGACGACCGGGGCGTTGGCACGAATCTGCTGGTTAACCCGTAACTCAACCGCCTTTAGTTCATCTGCCGTGACCGCTTCAAAGTGAGCGAAGTCAAAACGCAAGCGATCTGGTGTACACAAAGAACCCTTCTGCTGTACATGTTCACCCAAGGCTTCGCGCAGGGCGGCGTGCAACAGGTGAGTCGCCGAGTGATGCAAGGCGGTGTTTTCACGTTTCCCTTCATCTACCTGGCCCACAACAGACTGGCCCATGGCAAACGAGCCAGACTTCACTACACCTTCGTGCAGGTGGTTTTTTTGCTGCTTGTTGGTAGTGCTCACAAAAAATTGAGCGTCGCCATTGGCCAGGATTCCGCTGTCGCCAACCTGGCCACCGGATTCTCCGTAAAACGGGGTACTGTCCAGCACGATCATGCCGGTGTC